>Ga0070697_100000253_pt1 | contig 43200 bp, 52 predicted proteins | sample KBSK1501metaG_FD_65475 | JGI IMG/M metagenome (GOLD analysis project Ga0070697, IMG submission 65475) | Corn, switchgrass and miscanthus rhizosphere microbial communities from Kellogg Biological Station, Michigan, USA - KBS K1-50-1 metaG | ecosystem: Host-associated > Plants > Roots >... | reverse complement strand
CGAAGTAAGAGGAGGCAACTTACGGAAAGGCAGAGCCTTTCCGCACATCAGACGGCATAGCCGAACGATCGTTGCACCAAGTTCTTTAAGATTTCATTAACCAGCGATGGCCATCAAAGAATCCAGTGATGAATTGAATCCGACAGTTATCACTGACGGTCAAGTCATTCAACCACGAGCAGTCCGCTCGGCGAGAGATTATCTTGCCCTTGCCATTGCTACCTGCGGAGTGGGCTACCTACCACTCGCACCGGGCACCTGGGGATCGCTGGTCGGCATAGGCGTCTACGCTCTGGTTCGCGGCGCTGCCATGACTTTTTTCTTCCAGGCCGGCGCCGGGCGCAACTTCAATCTTCTTCACGTTTATTATGGAGTCATCGCTATTGAGTTAGTTGCAATACTTGCAATCTCACTGGCGGGAACCTGGGCCGCGTCTCGCACCGAAAAGCTGTCGGGCCAGAAAGATCCGGGCAAGGTTGTAATAGACGAGGTTGCCGGTCAGTTCATTGCCCTGATACCGGTGCCCTTTGTCTTAGGAACAGCATGGTGGACGGCGATCCTCGCGTTTATTCTTTTTAGATTTTTTGACATCGTTAAGCCATATCCCGCTCGTAGACTTGAGTCACTGGAAGCAGGACTAGGAATAATGGCAGACGACATCGTTGCCGGCGTTTATGCAGCGATCGTAGTTGCGATGGCGGTTGTGATTAGCTGGTTTGTATAAGGGGGAATAGATGCAGGACTCAAAGAGACAAAGGCCGGACGGGGGAGCGATTGACGCTGACGCTACCAGCAAACAGACGCTGGAAGATTTGGAAGAGAACGCGCAGAGCTCTGATTCACAACCCACAGATGAATCCAGCAAGTCCCCGCTCATATCACCCGATGGGACCGAAGATGATACCGGCGACAAAACAGACGATGCCGGCCCGATGTGAGGGACAGAACGGGGGGACAGGGGAAAGAGGGTAAAGGGGGAATGGAGAAACGCTAGCGATAGCGTTGGATTTGCTGTTACCTTTCCCTATTCCCCTTTCCCCTATTTCCCTTATGTCTTCTCCCCTTCATCTCTTTTCCTCGGCTCAGGGTGCCCGATCCAGCCGGCCCGCCAGAAGAGGAACAGCATTCCCACCGCGACCACGATCATGATGCCCCAAACTGTGTAGTAGCCGAAGTGAGAATGAAGTTCCGGCATGTTATCGAAGTTCATCCCGTAAACACCCGCGATGAAAGTCAACGGCAACATAATCGCCGAAAAGATCGTGAGCACCTTCATGATCTCGTTCATCCGATTCGACACCACAGACAAATAGGCTTCCAGCGAACCACTGATGAGATCTCGATAGCTCTCGGCCAAATCCGTCACGCGTACAATGTGATCGTGCACATCTCGAAAGAACGGTAGTATCTGCTGGTCGATTAGAGGAAACTCGCCGCGGCTCATTCTAAGCAACACCTCTCTCTGCTTTGCCGAGATTCGTCGCAGGCGCAACACACCGCGTTTCAGTTCCATAATATCTTCGAGGATCTTATTGTTCGGGCGCTTCAGCCCGAAGATGTCGGCCTCCAGCTGATCGATGCGCTCGTCAAAGTCGTCCAGCACCGGCGAGTAGTAATCAACAATCTGGTCGAGGATCTGGTGTAGTAAAAAAGCGGCGCCGCGCTGGCAGATAATCGGACTGGTGTGTATGAGCTTCTTGATGTTGTCGATACTGCGAAACTCATCGTGGTGATAAGTGATCACGTAGTTTGGTCCCAGAAAAGCATCGAGTTCGATCGTGTTGAAATGATCCGGACTCGTGTCTGCTCGAACACCGTGCACGATCAGATACAGGTACCCTGGAAATTCCTCGACTTTGGGGTAGTGGCGATTCTCACGACAATCCTCCACCGTGAGCGGGTGAAAATTAAAAACATTCAGCAATACATCCTCGTCGGCTTTTGTGGGTTGCGCCATGTCGATCCAGATGACGGCCTCCTCATCTTTGAGCAACTCCGGCAGCTGCTGGATGGTAAAGCCTCCTTCCACTTTAGGCCTGCCCGGGTGGTAAACAAGAATTTCCATTCGGCATCTCCGATTTTGGAGTGCGCTGACCTGTCAGCGCACTCCGAAATAAAGTACTGGTTCAGTCTGGTATGAATTAAGCATTACCATTCGACGAGTGACGCACAAATACGGAACCGGGAGCGGTAGCGACCGGGAGACGGTTGACTACCGATCGCGTTGCAATGTTGGCTTGTGCCTGCCCAAGGTTCACCCGGTCGCTACCGCTCCCGGTTCCGTATTTGTGAATCGTAAAGTCAGGAGTTTCAGCTGGGCTCGTCCAAACTGAACCAGCACTCCAAATAAAGCCAGGTTTGTCGGACGTCAAACAGGCTGTTACCATACCACTTCTTTATACCAAGAACGCCATCAATCGTAAGCAAAGAGGGTTTCATGACACCTTCACAGATCAAGATTCTTGTAGCTGACGAAGTCAGCGACACCGGACTCCAACCCCTGCACGATGCTCAGTTTGTGGTAGAGAAACGCGTGCGTCTCAGTCCGGCGGAATTGAGCGAGGCGCTGGCTGGCTGTTCAGGTCTCGTCGTTCGGAGTGAAACAAAAGTCACCAGCGAACTGATGGACAGCGCCACCGCGCTGCGCGTTGTCGGCCGCGCCGGCGTCGGGGTGGACAACATTGACGTCCCGGCGGCGACTGAGCGTGGCATCGTGGTGATGAATGCGCCTGACGGCAACACGATCACCACAGCTGAACACACCATCGCGCTGCTGATCGCCCTGGCCCGTCGCATTCCGCAGGCGAACACCAGTCTCAAGTCGGGCCGTTGGGAGCGAAAGACTTTCATTGGCGTTGAACTACAGGGCAAGACGCTCGGCGTAGTAGGCATGGGCAGGATCGGCCGTACGGTAGCGGCGCGCGCGCGCGCGTTTGGCATGAAGATAGTTGCGTTCGATCCCTTCATTGCTCCGGAACAGGCGCGTGACGCGGAGATCGAGTTGGCACCACTTGATGACCTTTTTGCGAACGCGGATTTTATTACAGTTCACACGCCGCTTACGGTGGAAACGCGCGGCGTGATCGGTCGCGACGCCTTTGCGCGGATGAAGAAAGGCGTGCGCATTATCAACTGCGCCCGCGGTGGGTTGGTTGATGAAAGCGCGCTTTACGACGCGATCAAATCAGGGACGGTTGCGGGCGCTGCCCTGGATGTTTTCGTTGAGGAACCGCCGGCGCGAGACCACCCTTTGTTAATGCTTGATGAAGTTATCGTCACGCCGCACCTCGGCGCCTCAACCACGGAAGCCCAGGAGGGTGTCGCGTTCACGGTTGCGGAACAGATGCGCGATTATCTTCTGAGCGGCGCCTTGCGCGGCGCGGTGAATGTTCCTTCGCTGGGAACGAAAGAGCTGGCGCTCCTCCGGCCGTATATCGAACTTGCCGAGAAGCTCGGCCGCTTCCAGGCGCAACTCGTTGATAGTGCGGTGCGCGAAGTGAAAATCGAATTTGCGGGCGAGCTTGTTGAGCTAAACGCGGCGCCGGTGACGAGATCGTTTCTGGCCGGACTCCTGCGTGATGTCAGCGCCAGAGTCAACGCCGTCAACGCGTTTCTGATCGCTGAAGAACGTGGGATTAAGGTCACTACCAGCTATTTCCGCGCGACTGCAGATTTCGTTCCCGCAATTCGCACCTACGTTTTGAGTGGCGGCGCCGAGCAGTCCCTGGCCGGAACAATATTTGGCTTTGGCGAACAAGCACGCGAAGGTCGCATCACAGAAATAGACGGCTTCCACATCGAGGCCACACCTCGCGGGCACATGCTGGTGATGCGCAATCGCGACGTGCCGGGCGTGATTGGCCGCGTCGGTACAATACTCGGAGAACACGAAATCAATATCAGCCGCTTTCATCTTGGCCGGCGCGAGCGGGGCGGGGAAGCCATCGCCGTGATTGAGGTAGACGCCGCCGCTGATGCGGAAACGCTCGACGCTTTGCGCTCCCTGCCGGAAATCCTTTCAGTGCGGGTGATCGAGTTGGTTTAGAGAAACCGGGGAACAGTCTGTCGTGGATTTCAGTTTCTCTGTTAAGTCTCTGAGTCGTCTGCGTCTTTGTTGTAATAAACGTTAAGTAAAACGCTCACACAGAGTCACAGAGAACACGGAGGGTGCACAGAGGATTTCCAAATCGGTCACTGCGGAACAGGCCATGAAAATCAAAGTAGGCGACAGCGCTTCTGTTACGAAGACGATCACCGAGGCAGACATTCGGACCTTCGGTGATCTGACCGGCGATCACAATCCGCTGCATTTTGACGAGGAGCACGCGCGCCGTACTCGCTTCGGCCAACCCATCAGCCACGGCATGCTGACTGGGTCGCTGTTCTCGCCGATCATTGCTCATCAGCTACCCGGGGAAGGCGCGATTTATCTTTCCCAATCGCTCCGGTTTGTGGCCCCGGTCTTTGCGGGTGATACCATCACGGCCCTGGTGACGGTAACGCGCGTGCGCGAGGATAAGCAGATCGTCACGCTCGACGGCGTCGCCAGGAATCAAAGAGGCGAAGTTGTGATCAAAGGCGAATCGGTAGTGTTGGTTGAGGAACTCACGCCCTAGATTCTAATTCGATTCCAGGTCCTGGACAGAGTGGAACAACAAACAGTCAGCAGCGAACAAGCCGCGCGTCGAATCGATTCGATCGATCTGCTGCGCGGTATCGTCATGGTGGTGATGATGCTGGAGCGCGAGGCGTTTGGTGGTCCATCCCGAAACTGTTAGGAAAAGCGGGTTTTTCGGGCTGTAATGAAACATATATGTTACACAAGCCGCGCGCTGGTTCACGCTGAAACTCCCTCATTCTCCCTCGAAAGCGGACAAAAAGCGGACGGGAATTCTTAGTCGAGGAGGAGCGCGCGCGATCGGAGTGCGGTCGCTGTTGTTCCTCTCCATATCGCGACTTCGATCACTTCGGCCGTCACTCGCGCGAGGCCTCCAGGAGCAACGCGGAGGACTCCGACTTCGAGGACCTGGGCCGTGACGCGCGCGTCTCCTGGGACTGAGGAGCGGCGGATCCCGGCTTCGACGACTTCGGCCGTGACTCTGTTTTCTGCCATGGCGCGGCCTTTCGCTTTTAGGTCGTTACTTTCTCGCCGGCCTCGAGGCCGTTGACGTCGCTAATGGTGAAGCGGAGCGAGGTGTTGGGATTGATCAGTCGGTTTTCGATGAAAGTCGCATAGCTTCCGGTCATGGTTTTGTTGGCGCCGACGTAATTCGTGGAGGCGGTTCGGATCGTGCTCGCGATCGTGCGGGTGGCGACGTCGTCTTTTCTGGCCACTATGTAGTGATTGAGCCCGATCACGGTCCCGGTCGCGTTGGTGAGGTTTCCCAGGCTGTGAAGATCGAGATCGTTGAGGGTCCCGCTTTTAATGTAGTCGGTGTCATTGTTCCCGGTGTCGTCGACTAGCAAATAGTTGTCGGTCGAGTTTCCGTCGGAGCCTACCCATTGCGAGGAGTTCCCGTTTCCGGTGGCGATAATTCCCTCCACAACAAAGGCCTCGCCGAAGAAAGTGTTTTCGGGAGCGGAGCCGGTGTCGTCGTTGATGTAGAGATCGTCAATGCTCTCCGGCCCGTTGTTATTGGTAGAGCATCGGAGCTTGAATCGGTTGGCTTGTGCGGTCCCTGATGGCGCGGTGTTTTTGTTCGTAAGGCTGAGGACCTGGGTGTCGGCAACCTTCAACACGACGGATCCGGTGGTCGCGTGGAAGGTGACTTCGATTTCGATCATTTTGTAGTCGGCGGCGACGGCTCCCGTCGTGATAACGCCGGCCGCAGTCTGGCCGAGCAAAGTGGCCGCGGTAGTGTCGCCGGCATAGACGCCGATCGATCCGTCGCTGAGGACTCGGATCCCGACTTGTGGAGTGGCTCCGTCGTAAAAAGTGAACAGGCAATTAGTCATGCTGGGCAACGGCGATCGCGTGTTGATGTAGCCGAAGCCGGCGAACAGGTGCGAATAGTTGGCGCCGAGGGACTTGACGCCAAAGGTTTCGGCTCCCGATGTGTTCGAGATTTTTTGGAGGCTTCCGCCGGGGCGGACCAGGGAGGTCGAAACGAGGAAGCCGGGCTGTGTTATGTCCCACACGTTCGCGTGGGCGTGGTAGGTCGCGATCAGGTGTTCGAAGCCCATAAAGAGAATGTTTGCCATGGTGGTCGGTGGTTCCTTTTGCTTTAGGTCCGGACGATCGTTAGGACGACGGAAACCTGTTTCATTCCGGAGACGCTGTCGACGATCGCGCGGAATTTCGTTCCGTCGGCGACGGTGGTGGTCCAGCCGGTGAGAGTTGAGTCCTCGGCGAATTTGTCGGTTGAGAGTGTCGGTTTGGCTGAGGCACAGATCGAAGCGTAAACCGGCGGATCCGCGGTCGAGGTCTGAATGTCGACGACGGCCGATCCGGCGGCGTCGCCTTCGATCCGGACTTTCGAGATCGTTCCGGCCGGGACGTCCGGGAATCGGTTGGTTTGGTTGGCCTCGATCGAGCTGGAGTTTTTCCCGTCTCCGAATTCAAACAAAAGCTTGGCCGGTTTCGGCGTGATCGTGACGTTGGTCCGCGTGTCGCCGGCGTCGTCGGCGGCTGTGACCATTGAGCCGAGGAAGTTGAGGATCTGACGTCGCGGGGTGACGTCGACGCCTTCTTCCTGGATCGTGTTGTAGGCGGTTGTTATGACCGTCTGCAGGGTTGAGCCGTCCCAATAGTAGATCTGACCGTCGTCCTCGTTGTAGAAGCCGTTAAACGTCGAATCGTCGATTGGTTCAAAGATCCAGGCGGAGCCGTCCCAGGAGGCGAAGCCGGTCTGGCCGGTCCATGCGCCGGTCCCTCCAGTCGGTACCCAATAGCGATCGCCGAGTTCGGGGCTCGCCGGCGGTGTGGTTTCGGTGGTCGACTTCACTTTCCGGAGCTGGCCGTCGGTCGGGTTAATGACGACCGGGTCGATCCAGGAGGTCGAGACGACGGCGCCGAGTTGGGTTTCGCCGATCGCGAATTGATCTTCGATGGCCTTGATCACGATCTTCCCGTCCTCGAGGGTTCCGTAGTCGATCTCGAGGACTCGGAAAACCTTCTCCTCGAGCTCATACGGGGTCCAGGCCAGGCGGAAGGGTGTCCCGACGGTGAAGTTGTACGTTTCGCGGTTGGTGCGGATTGTGGCGCGGTCCAGGGGCACGGCCAGGGCGCGGCCTTCTCGCGTGGCGATCATGTTCCCGGCCGCGGCGTCGCCGAGGCCGAAGCGCTCGAGGGTGATCTGTGCGCTGAAGCCTTGCTGGTTCCGGTTGCTGAGGCTTTGCCATAGGGCGGTCGCTTCGGTGAAGTTGTTTTCGACGTCGACAAAAGGGATCCGGATTTCGCCGACGGAATCGTTGGGGTCTGAGCGCTCGAGCTCGAGCTCGACGCCGGTTTGGGTTTCGTCGATGAGGACCAGGTCCTCGACGTCATAGTCCGGCCGGATTAGGTCCAGGGTGATCTCGCCGGTGTCGAGGTTCGAATAGAGGACGCCGTCGATCGTCTCGAGGAGGCGCGTGAGAATGTCGTTGATCTCGGTGGGCTGTTCCCATTTGAAACTGCAGCCGAGTGTTTCGTTGTAGAGAGTTTCGGCCGCGGCGGCAAAGCTCGCGGTGTTGACGAGTGACGTGGCCAGGCCGAGACCTACTACCTGATCAGTGAGCAGCTCGTAGATCACTTCGGCGAAATTCGCGTGGACAGATTTGACGACGGAAAAGTCGGTCTCGAGGTAATTGGGAAAGCGGTCGAGGCGGACTCTCCATTCTTTAACGAGGGTCGATCGGCCGATGTAGCCGCAATAACGGACTTCGTTGAGGAGGGCGGAGGCGTCGCCGGTTGGCGCATCGTCGAGCGAGGAGGGTCCTCGCCAGTAGATCACGGAAGTTTTTCGGAAGGCCGGAGCGTTTGGGTGTTGCGTGTTTAGGTAGGTGTTCCGGTTTTGCGTGAGTGAGCCGGGGACGTGGTCGCAAACTCCGAAAATTCCTCCCTCGGCGCCGAATTCTCCAGGCTTGTCGATCGTGAAGGTTCCGCCGGAAAGGGATCCGGTCCACACAACATGATCGGCGATTTTGATCGCGCGGAGTCGGACGTCGGGACCGTGGCAAAGGCCCAGGGTCATGCCGATGTAGTAGCGATATCCAAACGGGAGCCGGGTGAGTAACCAGGTGATGAGGACGCCGATCCCTCCCATGAGAAGGCCGAAGCCGAGGGGAATGTCGAGGTTGATGGGTGAGCGTTTGAAGTCTCCCCAATCTATGACGTGAGGCGAGATCTCGACGGTGCCGGCGACGTAGGGGATTTTTCGGTTTGGGTCGAGCGTCGGGAATTCGACGTCGGAGATCTTTTTTCGGTTTTTGCGCGCGGCCAGGCTTTGGCTAACCAGGGTTAGGCCGACATAGATCGCGAGTGAGACGGGATCAAACATTTATTGGACTCCCGTTTTGAATGGATTTCGAGCGCCGGCGAAGGGATAGCCGCCATGGCTTTCGCCGTTGTTGGTCTCGTCGCCAAACTTCCCGATACAGTCCTCCTGCCATCGGTGTTTGCAGCCGTCGTAAACGGTGATCGGGTCGCCGAGGGTGAGGCTTTGGCTCGAGAAGGCGCGGGCGAGTGTGAGTATCCCGGTGGCTTGTCGGGATTTGACGACGTCGCGGCGGTCGCCGTCGGCGAGCTCAACGAATCCGCCTTCGAACCATTCGTCAATGAAGGCCTCGAGGCCGGAGACGGTGATCGTATTGGCGCCGATCGCGGTGACGGTCGCCGGCCGGGCGCGGAGGGCGAGGTTGACCGGGCAGCCGATCCCGTCGCCGAGGAAGTTGTTGCAAAGGACCTGGAATTCGCGCTGAAGGCCCATTCGGTTTTGGGCGGTGATGATCGACTCGAGGCGGAGCTCGGCGATCGCTCCCTTTTGCTTGACGTCAAAAACGCGGCCTTGCCATAGCTGTTTCGTTTCGGTCTCGCCGAAGTGCACAGCGAAAAGGGTTAACCAGTAGGGGCTCGGCGGGGTGCGATGGTATTCGCGGACCAGGTCGGCGAGTTTGGGGAGCGTGAGGATCAGATCCCCGCGGTCGAGGTTGGTCGTCTGCGTGATGTTTCGCCGGGTGATCTCGAGTGGCGTGTAGTTGGCACCAAGGTATTCGATCGACTCGGTCGAGGACGTATAGCGGAAGTCCTGGTCGTTGTTGCTGAATTTATAAAACTCGAGCGGGCGGCCAGAGAATTCGCTTTTCTGCAGATCGTCAAAGGTCGGCATTTTGGGGGCTTATTCCGGAGAGGTGAGAAGGTCGACAAAGTTGAGGGTCACTTCGACGAGTTCGTCGGTGTGCCAGACGAGGCCGATTGTATCTTCCTGGAGTCGAGATAATTTTAGAAAGCTAACGGCGATCAGGTTGGCCAGGCTCGGCGCGGCGCCCTCGAGCGTGAGGACGTCGTCGTCCTCGTCCTCCTCGACGGCGGTGATCCGTCGAAAAACCATGGTCTCGTCGGTGTGAATTAAGACCAGGTCCCGGCGCGCGGGGTGTACCTGGTAAAAATCCGAGTATTCATGGCCGGCGACGGTGAGCTCCGAGTAGCCGAGGAAGTTGTCGGAGGCTAAAGCGGTGAAGTCCTCCTGGAGGGTCGGGACCCAAACGGGGACGCGGCGGCCTTGGATTGACCAGGCCCAGGCGAGAAAGCGGGAAATGTCCGCGCGGCTGTCGAGGAAAAAGTTATAGGAGAGGATCTCGCGCGAGGCGCTATCGAGTGGCGAGCGCGAAAAGATTCCGGCCGGCGATTCGGGATCGACGGTTCGGAGTGAGATCTGGCCGCGGCCGGTGTCGTTCCAGTTGTTGGTCCCCAGGATGAAGGGGTCGAAAACTTCGATCCCTTTGTAGATGTAGCGGGGCGTATAGGTCCCGTTTCGACGTGGCTCGAGCGGGACGTCCTGGGCGAGGACCCGGAAAGTGATCGTCGTCTCCTCGAGCTGGTCGGTGTGGCGATCGAAGTCGAGTTGGTCGGCGATCACGGCGCGGACGACGGGGACGGCGCGCGCGGTTCCTTTGCTCCAGTCGTTGGCGGTCGGGTTGGCGAGCGTGGTCGACGTAGATCCGACGGTGTCGATCTCGACGATCTCAAAGTTTGTTTCGTCCTGGTAGATGGCCATAAGGCCGCCGTTCTCAAAGCCGCGGCCGGCCGAAACAAAAGCGGCGGACGTGGATCCGTTGGGGGCGTTGGCGGTGAGCGCTGCGGCCTCGGTCCAGTCGCCGAGGTAAATCGTGCGGCGCTGGTTTTGGAACAGGTAGGCGTGAAAGCGGCGCCGGAGCTGGTTGTCGCCGATGAAGGAATCGAATTCGAGCGAGCGCGTTGGCCTTTGGCGAATGGCGGCCCTTTGCTCGTAGTCGACGCCGGCCGGGAGGACGTCAGTCGACCAGGTGAGCGACTCACGTGGCGGGTTCTCCCAATTAGGCGAAAAGGGGAAGAGCTGAGGCGTCGGCTCGGCGTCGCCGTCGAGGGTGGCGATCATGCGGAGGTCGGCGCGGCCGAAGAGCGGGTTATTGAAAAAGGTTTCCTCGTATTGTGCGAGCAATCGATCGGCGGACAGGCCGGTCAGATAGAGCCGCGGGTCCGCGTATTTGCATTGGGTGAAATGTAGGCTCGAGCTGTGGCCAATGATGAAGTCGCCGCCGGCGGCCGTTCCCAGGCCGGAGGTGATGCTGGTCGTCCCGCGGAGGGTGCGATTGATGAAGAGGGAAAGCGACGGGCCGATCCGGCGGAGCGCGACGAAAAAGGAGTCGCCAATAAAATCGTCGACTTCGAAGGACGTGTCGGCGACGGTCCATTTGGTCCCCGCGGTGTCGAAGCAATAGCCGGCCAGGCGTTGGCCTCCGGAAACAAACTCAAAAGAGATCGCGCAGGAGTTGACCTTCCCGACAAGGAAGATCGAGACGGCCGCATACATTCCGGCTTCGGGGCGAACGTGGGCGATCAGAGTGAAGTCGGTCGACGGTTGCATTGCTGCATCGTCGCCGACGATTAACTGGCTGGTTCCCTCGAGGGGTGAGAGTGGATTGGTCCAGCCGTAAAACTCGCGGGCGTCGCCGTCGGTTTCGATGACTGAGGGATAACCGCGCGCGATCCCGGTCGGGCCTCCGCCGAATAGCGGGGCGTAGACCTGGGTAGCGTCGAGGCCGTTCCCGGAATAGTCCGGCCAGGTGGCGCCGTTGGTGTCGGTGCCGACTTCGTTGGTGCGAATGTAGATCGCGGGCCCGTCGGCGAGTGCTTCGGCTTCGTAACTCATGTGAGGTTATGGATCAAGGCGCTGATCGGAAATGATCGAAGCTGAAAAGCGCGCACGGTGACGGCCGGCGTGATGCGGCCGAAGGTGTAGACGTTTCCGCTCGAGTCGAAGATCTTCCAGGCGACGGCCGGCAACCAGTCGCCGGCGCTCCCGTCGTTTTCAAAGTCGAGGGTTATGTCGTTGAGCGTTTGGCGGGCGTCGGCGCCGGGGAAGGTCGTCGCGTCATTGGTGAAGGCGAAGCGGGCGTATCCTCCGCCGGTGAGCTCGGTCCCTCCGGATCCGTCGCTATTCGGGGCGACGGAGAAAAGGCCGATCTCGAGATCGTCGTCGGCGGTGAAAGTCACTTTTCCGAAAACGTGATCGAGGATTTTGTTGGAGAGGTAGGTCGAGCATGAGGCCATTAGAGTTTGAGCCTCCTTCGGATCGCGGTGGCGTTGCGGTCGACAAAATTCCAGAACACTTGCTCGCCGCCTTCGCTTCTCATGGCGTCGTGAACGTGGGCGGGATCGTAGACGTTGACCTGTTTCAGGTGGAGATAGCGATCGCCGCCGCCGGCGAGGGCCGTGGCCAGGTCGGGGGGTCCGGCCTCGACAAAGGCGCCGGCGGCCAGACGCGGGACGCTCAGGAATGAGTTGGCGACGGACCGGGCAAAGCCGCCGGCGCCAAACTTGGCGAAGCGTGGCGCGATGCCGGTCCGCTCAACGAATTGGCCGAGGAGTGCGGACGTCCGTACTGCGTGACGCGGGTCGGTAGTGACGACGAGTTCGTCGTAGCCGGCCTCGGCGACTTGGATCAGTCGGCCGCCCGGGCGCGCGGCGACGACGTCGCCGGTGGCTTTGGCGCCGCCGAATATGCTCCCGAGAATTCCGCCGATCCCTCCGTCTCCCTCTTCGTCGCCGAGGAGGTCCCCGAAAATACTTTTGACCAATTTGGCAGCGGCCAGGCGCGCGAACATTTGCAGGATAAAAGTCCCCAGGTCCGCGAAGGCCTCTTTGATCGATTTGGTCCCGTCGGCAATGGAGGCGAAAAAGTCGGTAAAGGCGAAAGTCAGCGAGGCGTTTATGGAGCGTGCGGTCTGGTCGACTTCTTCGTCGAGGCTGGCAATGGATTTTTCGACGCCGGCGATCTTCAGTTTGATATCGAGCTGCAGTTGGGCTGAAGCGGCGATCGCGAGTTCGGCTTTGAGGATCTCCAGTTGGGCCTCGAGGTATTTCTTTTGGACGGCGTTGATCTGTTGGTGCGCCTGTTTCCGAGTGATCAACTTTTTCTCGAGTTGAGTCTCGATTTGCAGGCTTTCGAGCTCGGCTTGTTTTTGCGGCGTCTGGAGACGTTGATCGATCTCGCGTGCGCGCGCGTCGTCGATTAGCGCGTCGATGTGGGCCTGGAGGAGCTGGGCTTCGGTCGATGTTTCGCCGAATTTCTTTTTTAGATCCTCGAGCGTGGGGCCCAGCCGTTTGAGAATGTTCCCGATCTCGAGCTTGGAGGTCCGGCCGTTAAAGGCGTCGATTTCGTCGACTATGTCGTCGAACTGGAGGAGCAGCTCATCGGTCGCGGCTTTGGTTTTGGCTGCGACGTCGTCCCCGATCGCGAGCTGGTCCCGTTTGAGTATCGTGATCTTTGTTTCGATCTCGTGGGCTTGTTCGAGGTACTTGTTGACGATGATCTGTTGGTCGGCTTGTCTCTCCTCGGCCGTTTTCCCTTTCTCGTTCTGGCTTTTCTTGAGGTCGGCGCGGGCCTTGTCGCGTTCAATCAGGAGCAGGGCTTTCAGGTGACGGGCCTCGTTGGCGATCTGTTGGTTCCGGAGTTCCTCCTCGTGAGCGTAAAACTCGTCGGCCGAGATTTTCCTTTTGTCGAGCGCGGTTTTGTAGCTCTCGGTTAGGCGGTTGATGAGATCCGTCTCGAGGTTGAAAGCCTGTTCCGCAAGTGCGCGGCGCAGCGCGAATTCGGAGTCGCTAACGTCGGCTGGCTTGTGGGCCCCTCCTCCTCCTTTTTTGCCGCCGCCGGCGCCGGCGATTTTCGGTACGGTGAAGGTCGGGAGAGTTTGCTCGGGCTCGCGGCCTTCGATTTGGGCGCGGGTTCCTGGTTGGGTGCGGTGCGATGAAGTGGTCGTTATCCCGAGGGCGTTCCCGATCGCGCTGGCGATCGCGAGGGTCGCGCTGAGGACCGGGTTTAGCTGGCTGGTGACGTAGGCGGCGACGAATGCAAAGGCTTGGGTCAGGGTGAGGATCTGAGCGCCGATGATTGCGACGAGTCCTTTGGTGAAGGAAAGCGAGTGGATGATTAGCTGGATCGTGGCTTTACTGGTTAGGAATCGAGCGGCGATTTTCGCGACTTCGAAGACCACTAGGCCGATGATCTTGAGGATATCGGCGACGAGGGAGAGGATCTCGTTGACGGCGCCGCGGTTGAGCGCTACCCAATCGGCGATCGACCTGGCGCCGGCGATTACCTGGTCGATGAAGTCGCCGGCGATATCAATAGCGCGGACGAAAACATCGTCGATGACTGAGGCGAGTGCCGAAAACGAGTCGTTAAGGCCGGCTTTTTTGAAGTCAAAGATCTGGCTAAGGATGCCGGCGATCTTAACTTTCAATTTTTCGAAAGCGCGTTCGGTGGCCTGGCCGGCGAAAACATTCACGGCCTCCTGGAGGTTGGAGGTTAGGCCGTCGAGTGTTTTCGCGGCGAGGATGCCGGCGGAGCTGAAGGCGCCGAGGCGTTTATTGAGTTCCTCGGCGAGGGTGCCTTGCTCTTTCCATTTTTTGACGAGCTCGTTGGAGATCCCGAGGATCTTCGCGAGGCGGGCGTCCTCGTTGATTGTCCCGGAGAGAATGGCTCGGACTTCCTGGGCGATTTGGTTCGCGGGGAGGCCGATGGCGCCGGCGGCCTGGACGATCTGGACGGTTATTTTTCGGATCTCGTCGAGGTTGAGCCCGGCGGCCAGGCCTGGGCCGAGGGCGGACTGGAAGGCCGGGAGTATTTCGCCGAAGGTGGCGATCGTGTTTATCGCGTCGACCTTGAGTTTTTGGATCTGGTCGTCGGCCAGGGCGAGGCTTTGGGTTAGGGCCTCGGGTCCTTCGATTTTCTTTCCGGCTTCGTTTCTGAATTCGGCAAGGCTGGCGATGATCGAGGCGATCCCGAGTTTTCCTTGTTCGAGCTGGGCGTTGTATTCGGCACCGAATTTCAGGAGGGGCAAAAGGGCAAGGGTCCCGAGTGAGATCAGGCCAGCGGTGACGGCGCCGATCCCGGTGACCAGGACGAAGAAAGCCGCGGCGAGCGCGACGATCGCGGCGACGAGAATCAGAATTCCTCCGGTGGCCACTCCGGCGGTTAGGCCGAGGGCACCTACTCCGGCGACGGCTTCTCCGGCTCCAGCGGCGGCGCCGGTGAACGACTCGAGGAGTCCGGCTGCGCCGGCGCGCAAACTTGCGATCGCTCCTCCGCCGGCGTCCTTTGCGGCGACGGCGAAGATGCCGATCTTTTCTTTAACGGTTCCGAAAGCGTCGGAGCCTTTTTCTTTGACAGTATTGAATCCGGGGATCCACTTCGAAACGAAATCGATCGCGCCGCCGGCGCTCTCGAGGCCTTGGACCACGGAGGAAAGCAGCTTGATCGCGTTACTGAGTCGGCCGGGTTGTTTTTCGTCGATGTGAGAGATCGACGTATTGAGGCGGTCGATTGAGGCGGAGAGGTTGGCGACGTCGCCGGCGGAGGCTCTGGCGTTCTTGGAGATCTTCTCGTCGATTACTACCGGGCCGCTCTGGCTGCGGAGTTCCTTTAGAACGGCGACGAAAGCTTTAACGTCCTGGATCCGTTTGACCAGGGCGTTGATGTTGACGTTGATCTCCTGGTTTACCGCTGGCGGCATTGCCTGTTGCCTTCCTCTTCTTCTTTTTCGTCTCCGGCTTTGGCGTGAGGAGCTCGATCATTTGCTTGATCCCGTCGGGGTCGGCCCAAACGGCGCCGCGGATCAGGGTGAGGTCGAGCGTGTGTTGCTCGGCTTCGGCCTGGGCTATTTCCTCGGCAAAGGTCCGGAGCTGGTCGAAGTCGAGTTCGGCTACTTCGGCGAGGCTTCCGTAGCCGTTTCTGACGAGTTGATGGAGGAGTCGGGGGAAGGTTCGACGGGGGTCGTTTCCTCCTTCGCTTCCTTCTTCTTCGTTAGTCCGGCGACGAGACTCCAGATCGGGCCGAGTGCGGCTTTGAGCTCCGTCTGGTTCTGGACGAAAAAACGCTCGTTGATCTCCCAGGCGGCGCCGAGGAGTCTCCCGAGGTCGAGGAGGTCGAGGTTGTCGATTATCGAGCGCTCGAGCTTGGTCGCGATCGCGAGCATCTCGAGGACCGGGTCGCCGCCGAGGAGGATCATTCTCTCGTCGCGGAATTCGGAGAGGACTCCTTTGGCGCCGAGGATCAGGGCTCCGGTCTCATCGGTGAGGCGGACGACTCCCTTTTGGACCAGGGTGTCGATACAGGCAAAGATCTTGACGAATTGGTTGGCGCGAAGTTTTCGGATCGTGACGTCCCGGGTTGTTTCCTCGTTCTCCGGATCCGGGTGAATCGTGACGGTCTTTTCGGTTTGGCCGAGGGCGGTTTCGAGGCCTTCGGTGATCGGGTCGTTTGGCATTGCTGCAGCTCCTTAAAAAACGGGTTAGCGGTTTGAGGTCGCCCATGGTCGAGGGGCGAGGCCTCGAACCATGGGCGAAGAGTTGGCCGGCCAGCCGGCCGGTTTAGTTGTTGGCGTCGACGTAGATCCAGCGGAAATATCCGCCGCGTTCGGTGTCGGCCGCGTGGGTGTTGTGACGGAGGCCGGTCGCCGAAATGTCGAGACTTCCCTGGTCCTCGTTAATGATGGCAAGGAGTTGGGTCGGATCGATTTGCACGCGGAAGAGCTCGAAGCCGATGGCCTGGTCGGGAGCGTCCTCGGTGTTGATCAGCTTGCAGTAGAAGGCGTACTCGTTGGAGTCGTCCGCATTCATTCCGGTTACGACGAGGGTCGCCGCGGCCGTGTAAGCAAACTTGAACGGCTGGACAAAGGCGCCAAGGCTCAAGATCTCGATCAGGCCGTGTTTCGCGTCGAGGATCTTGTAGTCGGTGTTAAGGACAGGGACGAGGGGCGTGACCGGTGTCGAGTCGGTGAGCGCGATGGAGCTGGCGTTCGGATTCTTCAGTTTGACCACTGAGCCGACGGCCAGGGTGCCGTGTTGCTCGTTGGTGATAGCGCCGCCGGCGGTCGTGACTTTCTTTCCCAGGAGGCCTACGGCGATGTTGTCTTTGTGGAGGTCCTCGACGGTGAAGTTGGCGGAGTACTCGCGAGACTTGATCGCGGTGCGCGAGGTCTGTCGTTCGCCGGACCATGATTCCTTTTTGGTGCGTCGTTCAACCTTCGGAACGATCTCGCCTTTGGGCACGTTGCCCAGCCACCACCATCCCGAATCGGGGAGCTTCGTGGTTGAGTTCAGGAGGGCGGCGTAGATCTCGCCCTGAAAGCTGAACGGGTTTTCAATAAATAGACTTGGGGGCATTGGTTTTTCCTTCTTTCGAGTGGTTAGGGTTCCCAGGGCTTGCGGCTGGTTACGACATAAAAGATCAGTTGGACGCCGGCGACGTTTCCGCCTTCCTTGTCGAGCATCAATTTTTCGGAGCTCTCCTCGCTTCTTCTGGCGAGGCCTCCCCAGGTCGGATCAACGCCGACGGCTTTCCGAAGATCGGAGAGGGCCTTGCGTCCTTCGACGGGGCTCTGTGCGCTCTCCTGGAGGACGGCGTCGACGACGATCTGGGTTTTCCAGGTGTGACGACTCGAGTTCTCTCCGTCTTTGTCCGGCTGCCGGGTGGCTACAAAATCGCGAACCAGGAGGATCGCGGGTTTCTCGGTGAGCTCCGTATCGTCGACGGGTGTCGTCTGCCATTCCTTCAAGGCGAGGCCGAGGTTGGTCTGGTACCCGTCCGCGATCTTTATGAGGGCGAAGCGGGCGAGGATCCGGTCGACAAGGGTTTGGAGGGCGTTGCTCATTTTTTCAAAAGGACGATCGAGGTCGCGGTACCGTCGTGGAGGTCATTGGTGATCCGGTAGGTGATGCCGGCGATCGTGACTTTGCAGGTGTGATTGATTCCGGCGAGGTCGGCCGTTTTGCATTGGAGGAAGGGCTGGGGCGCTTCGATTTCGACTCCCTCGAACGTGGGGACGTTTCCGGTGGCGCCGGTAAAGATCACGTTGGCGGTCCGAATGGTTGCGCCGGCGGCCGTCTTGAATGTCGCGACGACGGCATGGCCGGCGGTGTCAAAGAACTGATCGAGGTTTTCGGTGAAAGCCACGGTTGAAAGTCTCGCCCTCCGGGGTGGCCTGGCCGGTCTGTTAGGAGCGAACAGACTCAGCCAGTGTCCGGAGGGGCAAGGTCGAGTTAGCCGGCGAAGAGTTCCTGGGTGTAGCCCCGGCCGGCGGCGGTGGATGGGATTGTCGAGAGGCGAGAGAGTCTCGCAAGCACCACGACAAAAGTTCCGGCGGAGCCGTCGCCGACGGTGAGACTGAGATCGAGGTAGCGTTTCCGTCCCAGCATGTTCACCTGGACCGCAAAGACGTTGTTGTCGTCGGTGGCGGAAGGGAGCGTGGCGGGGGAGACACTGAAGTCGCCGAGGGGAACGTCGGTGGCTCCGGACATACCGGAGTCGTCGGATTCGGTGAGCTTCATGACGCTAACGGCGATATCCATGGCGCCGAAGATGGCTTCGAAAGTTACCCAGCCGGCATCGATGGCGTCGAGGATCGCGGTGGTGATGGCGGCGTTGTCGACAATCGCGGCCGGAGGGGTCAGGACGACGGTTTTTTGTTTGAGGACTTCGATCATGATGTTGGTTTCCTTCTAAGTTGGCCGTCTGGCCGGCCAGAATTCGTTTTTGAGGTAGCGGCCGAGAGGTTCGGGCGGTGAAGATCTCGGCCGCTAATCTGAGCGGCCCGTTTTGCCGCTGCGGGGAATTACGCGGCGGCGCTGATGATTCCAACAACCGGGCCGGCTTCGGCGGTGTCGCCGACGTCGTGATGGTTGATATCGAACCGCTCGAGCGATTTCATTGAGAGCAAGTCGTTGTCCCAATCGTCGTCGTTGGTGTCGGTTTGCTTGACCTGTTGGCCGAGGCGGTCGCCGAAGGTGGACGATAGCGAGATATCCCCGAGGAGCGCGGGAATCTGGCTGTTGGCGTCGGCACGCGGAAGTGACTGCGAGATCCGGACCGGATAACTGAGAAACATCTTGGTTGGAGCGTTCTCGATATCCTTCATGGTGGTTCCGCCGGCCGCGATCATGAGGGGAACAACAGTGTTCCAGAAAAACGTCCGGTGCATGTACCAGGCGGTGTTCTCGTTGTCGCCGTATTCGGGAAGGATGGCCACAACTTTGATGAAGTCCGCGAGGGTGAATTCACTGAACAGGTTTCCGGAAGCGACGATCAGGCCCTTGATGTTGGCGATCGTGTTGTGGACTTTGCGGAGCCGCGTGCGGAGACCAACGAGGCCATGGTAGGCGCTGGTCCCGTCGGCGTTGAAAAAGGCATTGTCCTCGGCTTTCGCAAAGGCGTAGGCGCTCTCGCCGGCGAACTTGTCGGCGACTGAGACCTTGGAGTCGTCACTCAACTCATCTTCGAGTTTGGTCGTGACTTTCCACTTACGGGCGATCAGCTCGATCCCGTCGAAAGACATTTGAGACTCGGCGACTTTGCGCGAGCTACCTTTGGCGCCGGCGGGATAGGCGGTGAGGCCTCCCTTTTGGCGGTGAACAACTTTCGTGTTCGAGGTCATCGTCTCGGTGAAGGCGAACTGGCGAATGAGGCCATATTTCTCGCGGAGCAGGATGAGGCGTTCGCTGAATTCCTGGGGCACAAAAATGCCGCCGGAGTCGTTGTCGCTCTCACTGTGGACACGCTCGAGGCTGAAGCCATTTTCCTGGCACCATTTCCGCGCGGCCTTGTTTCCTCTGACGCCGGCGAGAAACTGTCCAAAGCGATAGGCTTCGGTAGTGTTGGCGAAGTTCTTGACGCGTACGCGCGAAATGACCTGGGCCGGCTGGCCTTCGGTGCGGGTGGCGACGGTCGCGGGATCTTCAGCGGGTGGGGTGTTGGCTCGCTGGGCCTCTTTCCGTCTGGCGAGGATAGCGGTGCGGGCTTCCTCTACCGTTTTACCTTCGAGGGCGAGGTCGACGGCGAGTTCACGTTGGCCGGCCAGTTCGCCGATCTCGGTGATTTCGTCGCGGCGGAGCTGGTCGGCGGTGCGCGCGGAGGCGGCGACGACCGGAGGGGTGGTTTCGGGGGTGGCGGGAGCTGGCATGTTTTCGGTCCTTTCAGAGGGCGTGGGGTTGAGGTTTGCGGGATCCGGAGGCGCGGCGTCTGCGGTGCGGACGTCCGTACCCAGGATCAAAGTGAAGCCTTCGCGCTCGGCCACTTTCTGCAGGGCGGCGCGTTTCTCATCGGTGGTCAGGCCGCGGAGGATCTCGGAGTCGAGTGAGCGGCCGACGCCGACGGAGAGATCGGCGGGAATTGGTTCAAAAGAGATTTCGAGGGCTTCCCACTTCGTAACGCGGTAGGTGTCGACTCCGTTTTTGGAGTTCTCGAGGACCATTTCGCGGACGATGTAGCGAAAGCTGGTGGTGTTGCGGATACCGTCGTTGACGTCGGTTTGGATCTCCTGGCCGCGCTGGCTCTGGGAGAAGAACACTTCGGCCTCGCCGCGTTTTCGTTTGGTGATCTCGGCGCTGTCGGGGACGACGGCGGCTACCAGGTCATAGCGATCGTGGCAAACGAGGACGGGTCCGCCGGCGTTAAGGCGGGAGAGATCCGCAGCCCCTGGGGAGTGGTCCAGAATTTCGAAACCAAACCAGCGCTCGACCGGGGTTTCGGAAGAGAAGGAGAGGCGGACGGTGCGATTCGTGGTGTCGACCTGGCCGCGTTCGATGGTGAAGGAACGCTCGAAGGTCTGGCCCACAAGGCTGCGGATCTCTGGAGGAGTGTTAGGTAGCGGCATCTGCTTTGTGAGGGCTTCCAGGTGAGAAGAGGAAGGAAGCCGGGCTGGCGATCAGAATATTGGCACAGGGCGCGGGGATTATTTTTTGCGCCGCGCGTTTTTTACGCGGGCGGTCCTATCAGTGAGACTCCCGACGGCCAGGCGCCGGCGGCTTTTGGTCCGTAGATATCCCAGACCGCGGTGTCGATGTAGAAGTCTCCATTAACTCCGGTTTCACTGGCCGGCACGCCGGTCCCGTTGAGGACGGTATTTCCGTTTGTCCCGTTCGTGCCGTTGGTTCCATTGGTCCCGTTTGTCCCATTGCTGGGCGCGGCGACGTTAATCAAACGGCCGTTGGGATTGAACGCTATGGGCGAACTGGCGGTGAGACCGAAGAATTGGAAGAGGGCTTTTGACAGTTCGTGCAGAGTTAATTTGGCTAAGTTTAGAGCCATGGGGTTCTACTTTCTTTTCTCGCTTTTGTTGTTGGGGTCGTTCTCTTCGTCGGAGTCGTCGCCGCCGAGAGTTCCCTTTCCGTCGGGAGCTGCGAGCGGGATTTTCTTTTCCTTGGCCAGCTCGAGTTCCTTCTGGCGTTTGGTGAAGGTTTGCTTAATGTCGCCGCCGCGTTTGGCGATGGCATCGGTGATAGTTCCGAGACCGTTATTGATCTCGAGAATGGTGGCCTGGACGTCCTTGAGGGGATCGACCCAATCGAAACCCGTTGGAACGAAGTTTGGCTCTGTAAAAAATGGGAAGTCGCGGGGTTTGAGCGGAACGGCGCCGGTGAGAATCGAGTTTCTGAGCCAGGCGAGTTGGACGGGGCGCTCGAGGCATTCGATCATTACCCAATGAAGGGCGGAGTAGCCGCGGCGGTCCTCGAGGATGAATTGCCGCATGGTGCTGTAGTTGATTCCTTCGCCGTCGTTGGCGAGCGAGTTGTAGGAAACGTCCAGGCCGCTGGCCGCGTCGCGTTTGAGTGACTTTGTGAAGGGGTCATAAACGGCGTGAGGATAAGCGCTCGCGCTCTCCTGGTATTCGTAGCCGTCCGGGAGGACTTTGATCTCGCCGGCCTCGAGGTGATCGATCTTTGGTACCTCTTCTTCTTCACCGTCTCCACCTTCGTCGGCGTTGGCGTCGAGCGGTCTTTTCAGAAAGCCCATTCGCAGGGCGCCGTTGCAGGCGGCAATGATGGCGGCCTCGCTGAACACTCCCAACTGGTAGAGAGCGTTCATGGCGGTATGAGCCCAAGGCACTCCGCGCGTTTGCGAGTCGTCGCCACTGTTTTCGTCGTCACGTAGAAAACAATGGATGATTTCTTCGGCCGGGACCCGGGTTCGGATCCGTTCTCGCGGTCCGCCTGGAAGGGTGAATTCGTCGGCCGGCGGGGTTAGCCAGTAGGCGACGGGGCGTTCGTCCGGGTTGAGCTCGACGGACATAATGATGCGGTTCCCGCCGCGGGTTTCGTTGAAGGTCTCATCAAGCCAATTAACATCGATAAATTTCAGGGCATAGCCGAAGGGGTTGTCGGCGACCATGTGGCGGACCATGACTTCACCGTCGCGGGCGAGCGTGGAAATGAATTTCCGTTGCGCGGCGATCCAGGAGATCTGGCCATTGAGTGAAGCATTTTCCGCGTGTCCCCAGGTTAGCCAGGCTTTCTCGACGGCCTCGTTGAGGGCCTCGTTTGGCGACGTGCATTGGAGCGTCATTCCCTGCGGTCCGGCGACGTTGTTCCGGAGCATCGAGAGAAAGCGCTTCATGTGGTCGTTGTTGCGACTGAGGAATCGAGAGCGAGCTCGCAGATGGCGCAAGGCCCTCCAGATCTGCGTCCGCGGCGAGGTATTCGCTACGGAGAAACCTGGATTGAGGCGGTTGGTTTTGGCGGCGTTGTAGGTTCTGCGGGCAGAACGGCGCCGCTGTTCCGCGCGCGCTTCAGCCTCGCGCCGAGTGGCGACGACTTCAGACATTGACGGGAGCTCGAGGTTGAGGCCCTGAAAAGGTTCGCGTTCTAGTGAGAATCTCATCGGCTCGGTGGATCGAAATAGACCTTGATGGTGGAGAAAGCGGTTTTTTTCTTGTTCCGGTTTTCAGCGACGACGAGCGCGGCGTAGTACTTCCGGAGCTCGAGGAGTTCGGTCGGCTGGATGCGTTCGGCTTCGCGCTGCGAGGTAAAGCCAGGGACTCCGGTCGCGATCAAATACTTCTGCTGGTCGAGGGCGGCCTTTCCCTGCATGAGGGCGTCAATCGCGTCGAGGATCTTTTTGGCTGTGCTGCGGCCGTCGTAAGTCGTCCCGGTGGTAAGCGCGGCGAGCGAGGGTCTAACGGTGACGAGTCCCTCGTCGACGATGTGTTTCTCAGTTCCGTTGACTGCGACGGCCTGGTAGTCATAACGGCCGGCGGCCATGTTGGCCGTTGTGGTCGCGGCGACTGTAAAGACGTGAGTAGTACCGTCGGCGGTACCGGCGACGTCGATTCCGGTTCCGGCGCCGCGAAAGTAGTAGGTGACGGTCCATTCATCGGCGGGGAAGTCGTTGAAGTCTTTCTCCCACTCGAGCGTTTCGCCGAGAGTGATCGGGTTTGGGACTTCGGTCGGGAGGTCGGTCGTGTGGCTCACTGGCTGGCCTCCTCGGCTTTAGCGAGTCGTCGCAGTGCGCGAATCCGCTCCTCATGTGAGGCAACGATTGACTCAATCAGGCGAAGCCGGCGTTTCTTTTGTTCGGCGCGGACGTCGGGAGTTAGCAGTACTCGGCCGGGCGGGTTTCGTCTGTAGGACTCGAGCAGTTCGCGAAAATTCTGGTCCTCGGGCTCGATCGTTGAAACGGCTTCGTTCCAGTAGCGGACGACGTCGACAAGGCCGGCCGGTTTTTCGGTGGTTTGGCCGTTTAGCGATTGGCTACAAACGACGCCGGTGAGAATGGCGACGAAAATGAGCACGGCGGTTTGGATAGCGCGGAGGATTCGCAAGGGTCGAGGCGTCCTTTTTGGGCGAGCTGTGAGAGCGCGCGCGGGGATAACTATGGCATCCGTCGAGGGGATTAATTTTGAAGGCCTAGTTTTTCCAACCGGTGGCGAGGTTTCCGCGGCGGCGTGGGACTAGGCGGCGACGAGCGCGAAGGTTGATCCGGATCTCGTCCGGTTCGTCGTCGTCCGGTTCCTCGGGTTCGGGCTCCGGCGCCGGTGGCCCGGCGATTGGTCCGAGGCTTTCCTCGCCCAGGCGCTTTTGCTCTTCGCCGGCTTTTCTGGCGAGGGTGGCGAAGTTTGTTTTGAGAATCCGGAGCGCAATGGCCAGGACCGCGTCGCAGTAGACGAAGAGGTCGAGGGCCTCGTTGCGGTACCAGTCTTTGATCTTTTCCCAGCATCGGAAGGCGCGGCCGCGGTAGTAGCGGACGACGGGCTGTTCGGCCCGGAGCTGTCGGAAATAGTGTTCCGGGTAGTGAGAGCCGAAATGGCAAAAGCCAGGTTGAGTTTTATCTTTCAGCTCGAGACGGTTGGTGATCGAATCTTTGGCGGTCTCCGTTCCAATGGTCCAGAGGCGGACCGGCGGATCTCCGACTCTGGTGGGTTTCGAGATCAGGGGTTTCCCTGGAGTGTTGGCGCCGCGGACCGCGAAGATCCGGCGGCCGCGGTTTTGGCGCACGAATCGATAGACGCGGTGGGAAAGGTAGGCGGTGTCGATCGCGGTGGCGGAGATCCGGAGCTGTCGACCGCTGGGCGTTTTGTAGACGGCGTCGAGAGCCTGTTTAAGCTCATCCCATACCGTCGGCATGGCGGGATCCCCGTCGATCGCAAAATAATCGATTCCCCAGGATTGCGGCACGGTGGCGGCGTTTGCATCAGCCTCGTCGCCGATTCCGTAGCCCTTGATCTCCAGCTCGAGGCGGTTTTTTTGGACGTCGACGGCAGCAACCAGGATCAGGACTTCTTCCGGAATAATATTCCGGTCGTAGGTTTCCTGGAGTTCGATCAGGTCGTCGGTGTCGATCTCGCCTTCGCGCTCTTCGTAACCAACGGCCAGCGTCGTGTTTTCAAAGGACTTTAGTTTTTCGCCGCTCGGATCACGCTTCGCGTCGACGTAGGCGGTGACCATATCCGGAAGGCTGGAAAACTTCGAGTAGAGTTCATTGATCCAGAGGCCATGTTTGTCGACGTAGGGTGCTTCGGGGCGCATCTCGCCGCGGTCGAGGATTTCAAGGCGTTCCTCTTCGGTGATCACGCATCCGTTGAAACAAACATAGTAGGCGGTTGCAGCCTCGTCGTTATCCCAGGCTACGTGGCCGTGCTTCAGCGTGCACGGCTCGTCTCGCGGCGGGCAGCAACAGCGATCGTCATACCAGGCGAGGACCTGGAATTCTCCGCAATGAGGGCAGGGCAGCCAGCGTTTGTTCCGATCGGTGTAGTGGTATTCCTGCTCTATCGGAGACCGTCTCGGCGTTCCCTCGGGGGCTTCCGGAGGATTCTCCAGCCGGTTTCGTGGCGTCGATATCGTGACAATCTTTCGGCTCCCTTTGAAGGTTTTGACGGAGCCGCGCGCGATCGTGGTGGAGTCGCCTTCTCTCGAAGGGCCCATGGCGTCGCGCTCGTCGATGAAGAGGTATTGAATCGGTCGCGAAGAAACAGTCGCTGGGGAGGTGGCCCAGAGGACATTTAGGCGGCCGCCGGGAAAAGTGGCGGCGGTTTTTGTGTTTTCAGACTTGCGGCCGCGGCCGTCACTTACCAGATCGCGGAGGACCGGTGTGTCGCGGACCATTAGATCGAAGCATTCCTGTTTCCAGGCTTTCGACTTTCCTTCCTCTTCGCCGAGGTAGGCGACGGGTCCCGGAGCGATGTGGATCACAAAGCCGATGCAGTTGTTGACGTACTCGGTTTTTGCGATCTGTCGAGAGGCGACGATAACGATTTCTTCACAGTCCGGCTCGGTGAACCAGTCCATGGGCTCGACCATGTGGGGAACGGGAGCGTTGCTCCATTTGCCGGCTCGTTCGGCATTTGTGCGCTCCGGGCTGAGGACTCGGTAGGTCGGCGACCAGGTGGAAACTCGCAGAGATCCGTCTGGGATCGCGGCTCTAATCGCTTCCTGTAATAGTCTTGTAGTTTGCGGCGAGGGCATCCCAGATCTTTCCTTGGCCTTCCGATCCCAGCTTCGCGAGTTCGGCCACGGTTTTGGCCTTCTTCAGGCGTGAGGCGTTTTCTCGCCAGAAGTTAACGGCGAGGCGTCGGTGTAAAGCTTTGAAGATTTTCTGAAACTCCGACCGGGCCTCGGTGTAGTCGACGAGTTTCCGGAGTTCTTTGTTGAGCTCCATTTCTTCGCGTCGTTCTTTGTGGCTGGCGGTGCGCTTTTTGATCTCGTCGAGACTCACGTCACGGCCGGCAATGAGGGCAGGGAGGGCGTCGGCGAGCGCGTAAAGCTTGGAGTTCCGCGGGCCCGGATGAGAGGCGACGGTGTCGAGCCGGTCGATCACAGTGTTTCGATCGAGACCGGTGAGGCGGTGGAGTTCGGATTGAGAAAAGAATTGCGGTGGAGTCTCGGCCGGGCTTTTTGCGGTGATGAAGGCGGCGACAATTTCCTCGAGGGTGGGTTCGTCGCCGAGGTTGGCAAAGACTGCGGAGATCTTCTTTCGATCCCAGCCAGTGAGGCGAGCGAGCTCGCGAATGTTAAATGAAGTCTGCATCTCACTTACCGACGATCTTTAATTTGGGTCGGGCGGTGGCTTCGGTTGTTTTCGCCCCGCCGGCCGTCCCTGTTGCTTGCACTTTGAGAGTGAGGACCTTGTTGATCTCTTTTTGGATGGCGAGCGCGGTTTTGAAATCCTGCACCTTAGCCGCGTTCATGTAGAGGTAATTGAGGCGGGCGATGGCCTTCCCGAGTTCGGCTTCGGTGTCGATCGCGCCGGCGTCCTCGGCGAGCTGAAGCTGGGCGGCGGAGATCCAGGCGTCGACCTGGTCGGGCGCCGACTCCCATTTCATCTCGGCCGCGTACTGGAGGATCGTCGTTCGGTCAAGGCCGCGGCAGAGCAGAGTTTTGACGGACTCGAGGCGCTCCTCTGGAATAATTTTGTGCATATTTTGCGCGGATTCTGACAAAGGCGCTTCTAGGTCGTTTGGCTTCGGCATTTTGCGAGGAGGTCCTCCATCCAGGTTTTGTGAAAATCGAAGAGGTCCCGGTCATTGCTGATGTTGTTTTGCTCGAGGCGCGGGTTGGCGGTGAAGTTTGCGGATCCTTCCATAACAATCCAATCGGGATCGGCGCCGATCAACATGATCTTTGTGTGGTTCTCAAAGCAGAGAAAACGCTGGCCGCGATCAATCAGTCCCGAGGCGAGGGCGGTGTAGACGGCCGGCTCCCGGCGTTTGAAGTACAGGCCGGAAAACATCGTCACACTGGAAAGCTTTTTCTGATCGTAGAGGCTGAGGAGTTGAAGGACATTCGACCGGTTCATGGTCCAGGTCGATCCGTAGAACACGGCAGGGCGGCCGAGCAGCTGCAGCGTGACGGGCGCAAAGTTCCAATAATCAAAAGATCCGTTCGAGACAACGTGGAGAGTTTCTCCAGGCCTGGGAAGGTTTTCGAAAAACTCCTCGAGTTTCTCCTGACGAAGAGCGCGCAGTTGTAGCCGGCGGCGTGTTTTCCGGAGAAGTTTGAGCGGCCGGTCGAGAGTGTTCGGGCTCTCGACGACGCGCTCCTCGTTTACCCAGGCGAAGCTCGGCTGTGGCTCCGGAGTGACGTTTTGGTTGAGCCAATCGAAGTCGGGCATGGAAGCTCTTCGACTTATCGACCGGCGAGTTCCTGACGTCTGAGGCTGCGGTCGATCCGGCGTTCGGAGCGACGGATCTCGCCCGCGAGGTGACGACGGCCGCGGCGGTTGAGCGGCTCGCGCGGCGTGGTTCTGAATTGAGTACTCGTTCCGGCCGCGGCGCTGTCCGGCTGGTCGGGGCCGGCGATGGCTCGATCTGAAGTGACGACGGTCGGTACGGCGCGGTCCGCGGTGAGTGGTGGGGTGTCGGTGATCATTTTGCTGTCTTAATTGCCTCCAGGAGTTTGGTGGTGAAGGTCGGCGCGAATTCTTTCTCGACGACTCGGATGGTGGGCTCGACGATCGTCGAGCGTTTTTGTATGCGGACGCTGCGGACCAGGTTGTAAACGGCGCGGAGTCGGCCGTTGATTCTCTCGAAAAGTTTGGGCCCTCGGCCGGTCCGGAGGACGAAAGCGTCGCGGAGGTTTTTCGGGCGCTGGCTTTGCGGGATGGCTTGGCGGCGGTTGGGTTGTATGGCCTCAGTCGGCACGGCGAGGAAATCGCCTTCGTGTGGCGTCCGGAGTGCTCCGGTTTCGTGGTCCTTTAGCCAATATGCATTTGTATGCACTTGGGATCTCGGGTTGGCGACGGTCGCCGGCGTGAAGTGAACGCCGAAAAAGTTCGTCGGCAAATACCAGGGGTTTGTGGTGGTGAACTGGTCGCGGATCTCATCGATGGCCTCGCCCTGGGCCCGCTTCGCGATCGCGGTTGCAGTTGTGGCTGCGGCAAAAGGAATTTGCCGGTCCAGTGAAAGCACGGCGGCGACGTCGCCGTCGAACGTTGTTTCGACTTCCAGGCTCATGGCTTTCCAGACTTGCGGGCGGGACGCCCGCGGTCTCAGTCACCTTTGAGTGTAATGGCGACGGTGTGGGTTATTTTTGGCCGGGCCAGGCGAGTCATGGTTGGCTGGTCAAGGAATTTTTCGGCCTTCCCGATCTGCACGGTGAGACAGCCATAGAACGCGGGATCATTTCGCCGGCGGGGAGGCGTCGCTCGAATGAAGGCCGCGGCGTCGATCTCGCGTTTGCTGGTGGCGAGGACCTGGGCGAGGGCGAGGGTCGTCTCAAGCTGTGGGATCCCGATCGTTCCGTCAGGTTTTATTTGCCTGATCATCTCGGCGCGGAGTTCCTCCTCCAGGCTCGTCATTTGGTCGACGATCGGCTGGAGTTTGCGGTCGCGTTCGGAGTTTATGGGCTCGGCCTTTTTCTCGTAGGTGACGAGGAGGTCCTCGAGCTGGCCGTCGGCGGCGGCATCGACGCGGTCGCGCTGTTTTTTCAGTTTCTCCCAGGCTTCAAGTTTGGCGGTGAGTGTTTTCGCGTTCATGTGGTGAGCTCCTTATCGGCGGGCGGTTGGGTTTTTGAGGTTGCGGATCCAGGCTGGCTCGCGGTTCCAGGCGTCTCTCCTGGTGGCGTCTCGGCTTTGCCAGTAGGCGGCGAGAAGTTGGCGGGCTTCGGCGACGATCGGTTCGTGTTGTTTTTCGGGCGCGACGTGGTCGTCGATGATCTCCTGCAGTAAGAGCGCCATTCGTTCTTTGCGGCTGTTGGTCGGCATTTAGGCGGCGAGGGCTGGCCGGTGTAGTTGGACAAAAGCGTCGACGACGGTCGGGTTAAATTGCTTCCCTGACCAGGAGGCGATCTCATGCAGGGCGACGGCCGGCGCGGCGCCGGGTCGGTAGCAGCGATCGGCCGTGATGGCGTCGAAGGTGTCGGCGACGGCGACGATCGAAGCGTTGGTCGAGATCATGTGCCAGGGCAAAGCGAACGGGTAGCCGGTCCCGTCGTGGCGTTCGTGGTGTTGCTCGACAATCGAGGCGATAGTTTCGGGAAAGTTTAGGGACCGGAGGAGACTGGCGCCGTCGAAGGGGTGGCGGCGGATTGCGTTCCAATCCTGATCGTCGAGGCGGCCGGGTTTATTGAGAACGGCGTCGGGGGTCGAAAGCTTTCCGATATCGTGAAGCAACGATCCGAATTTCAGGGCCTCGAGTTGGTCGCCGGGGAGTTCGAGCGCGCGGCCAAGATCGAGGGAAAGCAGATTGACGCGCGCGGAGTGTAAGGCCGTCTCCGGGTGTCGCGCGGACAGGGCGACGAGGAGAGTGGTAGTCGCGAATTCGAGCTCGTCGGAGTTCGGTTTCATCTCCGCGCGTTCTCTCGGTCCCGGAGTCGGTTGTTGATCTCGGTCAGTCGATCCCTTTGCTCCTCGGTCCACGTTTTGAATTCCTCCCGCGAAAGTGTTTTGTCCAGGGTCTTTTCGACATTATCGAGTCGGTTCGCGTCTCGGCCTTTGACGTATTGAAACGATCCCCAGGTGATAAAGGCGGAAACGAGGATCGAGGCGACGGCGCCGGCGACGTGTTTAATGGCGCCGATCAGTCTCGGCCGGGCCGGGCCTTCGGCGCGTTCGGCGGTGGGGTTAAGGTTGAGGATGCTCGCGTCCATGATGCGGTGAGGTTCTTTCTCAAAAAATTCCGAAAACTTTGGCGGCGGTGATCAGGGCTGAGACGATCGCGACCTTCCTCGAGCGTTTCGCGTCGGCTTTGGCGTCGTCTCTCTGTTTCTCGACCAGGGCGATCGTTTTTTCGTGGAGGGCGATGGCTCGCTCCAGGTGTCCGATCGACTGGTTCAAAGTGGCGATCTGTTTTTCGGCTGAAGAGTAGGAGCGCTCGGCCGACTGACGCTCGGCCTTTTCGGCCTCGAGGGCGGCGACGGCCGCGTCGCGCTCGGCTTTGGTTTCTTCGTGAAGCTTGCGGAGCTCTTTGAGGTCGGCGATCAGGAGGGCGATAGCCTGGTCGGGCGTGAGTTCCTTCTCCGGTTGTATTACTCCCGATGTATTACTGGCGGGGATATTACCGGAGGCGTGGCCGAGTTCGTGGACGGTGCTACTGGCAGCCGGCGAAGCGTTCGCCCGGGTAGAGTTCGGCGAGGTCTGAGCAGTTACGCCGGCGGAAATTGAGATCGTTAGGATCAGGGAGACGGCGAGCGTTGCGGTTTTTCTCATAAAGTTCCTCGGCGGCTTTCCTTCGTCGGGTGGCCTCGGCCAGGTTGGCGGCGGCCTCTTCGCGTTTCGGCTTCAGTACTTGTTCACGGTTTAGGTCCTCGGCTTTGCGCTCGATCTCAAATTGGCCGGCGTTGATTTTCTCCTGATCGCTGGCGTTTTTTTCTGCGGCGGCTTCGACCTTGGTTTTTTCGATCGCGCGGTTGCTGAAGCTCTCGCGTATTCCGAGGAAAAACGCGGGCCCAAAAACGAGGACCAGGTAGAACAGGGCAACGGCGAACCCGAGCGCAATGTAGGGATGCCGGCGGACGGCGCCGAGGGCTCGCGCGGTTCGGCCCTGGGGCAGCTGATCGATTAGTTGGTCGATCCGGTCGGAGACTTCCTTCGTTTCGGCGCTCATAAAATCCCTTCCAGGAGGGCGCGGAGTCTCGCGCGGTTCTTGTAGGCGTACAGGGCGAGGGCGGCGACGATGACGGCCAGGGCGATCCAGGCGTAGACGTTTCCGCCGGCCAGAGCGCCGGCAACGACGACAGCGGGTTTGGCGAGTCGGGCTCCCAGGCTCTTGGCTACGGTTTGCGCGCCTTCGTGTTTGGCGAGTTTTTCGAGGAGGACTTTGTCGGGGTCGACAACCGGTTTCTCCGGCTCCGTAGTGGGCGCCGGTGGGTTGACGTGGGAGTTGACGCGATCGAGTGCGGACGTCTGTACTGGCGGGGGATAACCGTGCGCCGGCGGAGCGAGTTCGGGCGCGAAGAGTTCGGCCGGCAGAGTGGCGATCGCTACCAGGTAGCGGCGCTGGCGATCGACTTTGCCGTTGTAGCCGCCATTGATCCGCTTCGTGATTTTGTCGAAGGTAGCCAGATCCTTCGCGTCGCCGCGTAGGGTGAGCTGGTCGGCGAGCCGGTTGAGATTGTTGTCGTTCCAGTAAAGGGCGTCGGACCGGAAGGCGTGTTCTGGCAGTTCGAGCAGTTTGGGATTTGCGAGGACCGGGACGCCGGTGGCTTCCTGGAAGCGGCGATAATTCGTTTTCCCCGTTCGCTGCAGGCCGCCGCGGCCCATGTAGAGCTTCCCGTCGCCGTCGGCCTCGGGAGTGTTCCCCAGATCGACGCGTGTGTCATAGCGTTTCTGCGCCGGCGTTGGTCCCCAGATTTCCTTCAGGTGTTGGAGGTCCACCGATTCGTGGCCAAGCTGGGCAACGAACGCGCAGAGTCGCGCTCGTGTGTTGATCTTTGCTTCATCGGCCGCGGCGGAAAAGTGGGGCGCGTATTCGTTGGCCTTGGCCTGGCTGAGGCCACGGAAGAGTTTCTGGAGGTGTTGGCTGGTTAGCGTTCGCATGGTGGGAGCGCGGGCGTCGTCCCTTCTCGTGCGGAGGTTTTAGGCTGGCTCTTTCGTTCCTAGCGGTCTGAGTCGTTCGGGACTTGTGACCGGCGCTTGGAAGGGACTAGAAAGTCGGCCGGGAGGGTGGCTCCGCGGACGATCGCCCGCATCGACGACAATAAGGCCGACGGCGGAGTTTATTTTTGGCTGAGTTGGGAATTAGGGTTCGGGCTGGTGGTTCGGCGCCGGCAGCCAGAGGATTTTGGGGCGTCCGCGGAGCGCGGGCTTTTCCTGAGACACTTTGCGAAGGATGGTTTTCGCGGCGTGGAGTTCGTCGAGAATCCTTTGGATCTCGACCCGGGTGAGTTTTGTTTCGTCCACGAGTTCTTCGATGGTCCAGGCTCCGAGGTGGACCGCGTGAAGAATCAGTTGACGGTCGCTCTCAGGGTTTCGGTTGATCTGGATGGTGACGAGGTCGAGGGACTCGCCGATCGCGGTTTTGAATTCGGGGTAGTCGGAGGACAGGCGTGAAAGCCGCGCGAGGAGGCGCTGGCCTCTTTTTCGGCGGCGATCGTAGGCGTTGGTTGTAGGTACGGGAGGGCCGGGCTGTCGGGCTGCGGTTTCGGTTTGCATCGGTTCGAGAAAAACTTCCCCAGGGTTTAGATGCGTGTCGACGGTTTTCCAGGCGGACCAGCGGGAGGGCGGCCGTGTTGCGAGTGGTGGCCAAGCGTAGAGTAACAGAGGGCGGTAGGTTTTTTTAAGATGTTTCCGGGACCAGGCCTTCGGACGCGTCGATCTTATGCTCGAGTTCCTCGATTGAGTCGACGACGGCGATCGAGCTTCCGTTGGTGAGCATGATCAACGAATAGCCTCCGCGCATCGGGACGCAATGTGTGATCTCGGTTACTCGGACAATCGACTCCTCGGCCGGCCGGCCTTCGTGGAAGTCGTATTTTGTGATCCGGATCGTCGCCTTCATTGAGAATGAAGAGTGACGAAAGAGTCCCAGGCTTCGTCCTGCGTCTTGAATTTGGCCTTCATAATGGCCAGGTGGCGGCTAAAGAAGGTTGATTCGTCGCTGAATCCTTCGCGCTCGATTTGCTGGCGCGCTTCCTCGAGTACCTGTTTATTGAAATCGCCGGCGCCGATGGCCGTCGCGGCTTTCCATATGAAATCGTAGAAGGCGACTTGAACGTCAACCCAGGAGTCTCCGTGCATGGCGACTAGCTTGGGATCGTTGAAGTTGATCACGGCTCTTCTCCCTCTTCGGTGGCTTCAACGACTAAATATCCTCCGTTACTCGGGGCGACCGGGTATTCGCGCGCGACGTTTACAAAATGGGAGGTCGCGAGGAGCGTTTTGTTAATGGCTCCGCCTGGCCCGACTGAAAAACCGGCTGAGTACTTTTGGAGGAGTTCTCCGATGGTCTTTTGTTCGTTCATTCGATTTAGCTCCTTTAGATTCCAAAGGCCTCGTCCATTAGACGGTCCAGGCAGGGAAGGCACTGGTAGCAAGTCCCGAAAGTTCCGTCGACTTTGGCGGTCTCTCGTTTGGCTTTCGTTCCTGGGTCGATAGTGTGGCCCTTGTCGGTTTCGAGTAGATAGCTCGCGCTGCAAACGTGCGGCGTCCGGGTGGTGACGAGCGCGACTTTGTAACACTCAATACGGACGTCGCGGTCGCCGGCGAACGGATCGAAATTGAGATATTGAATGTCGGTTCGTCCCTTTTGAGCGTTTTTCATCATGTGGACTCTTTCGGCTCGTCTGTGTGGACTTCAAAGCGGACCAGGTTCCCGAGTTGGTCGGCGTCTCCGTCATAGATCGCGTTTATGAATCCGTAGCCGTTTTCGCGCGTTCCGCAAAGGCCATTTAGTAGGCCGAGCAAGCCGACTCGGAATTCGCCCCTTTCTTCTCCGATTTGGACGGTCGGATGATCGGCGAGGAACTGGTTGCAGGGAACGCGAGCGGCTATCAGGGCGGAGACGGCGGCGGGATCAATTTCGAGGAGTTCATTTAGGAAATTAACGATTCGGTTTCCCCGAACAAATGACAGGGCCGCGGTCATATGTGAATGGCGGGCGCGGAGTCGGTAACCGAGCGCAAAGGCGGCGGTCCACTGGAAGAGTTCGGCGGTGTTGTCAAAGTTTCCGGTGTAGTACGTGCGTTCGGGGCCGTTCACCAGGTGAAGGCGCGGGCCGTCGATATTGAGCGAAAGGTCGAGACCGGCAAGCGCGTTTAATTTGGCGATTCGGGTTTCGGTTGTGTCGTCCTCGGTGAAAGTATTTTCGAGTTCCATTTTTGCTTTAGTGATCCTTTCTGTTGGGTGGCGGAGTTGCTGCTGAAATCAAAAAATAATTTGTAGCTGTCGACCCGGCGAGGGTGGGCGAAGGGCGAAGCACCCCGCACGGCAAAAGCTGGCGGAGGACCCGCGTCGATCGCGACCGTGTCACTCCTCGAGGAGGAGGCCGCGCGTGTTATCTGCATCACGTTTACATGATCGGCACAGTGTAAGACGTGCGAAGTAGGTCACGGCCTCGGCCTGGTCCTCGCCTTCGAATGGGAGGGCCTGTCGTAGTTGGACCGGCTGATCGGTGCAAACCTTCATCTCGAGGCAATGGGCGCACAGTTTGAAGTAGTTGACCTGGCAAGTGGGGCAGCTCTCGACGTGGAGCTCGAGGTCGAGCTGGTCCTGTGGCGCCGCGTCCATTGTGACCAGGACGTCGCAGTCGAGGGCGTCGAGGATGACATCGCGATCGTTGAGCGGGTCCTCGTAGGGGAGCGGCTCGTCGCGGCCGTTAGCCTCGCCGGCGAGGTTGTTGGGAATGTATGGGACGCGCGCAATGATCGGGAGGCCGAAGATCCTGTCGCTGAGAAATTCGCCAAACTCCCTCGCTTTGCTGCGCGGGTCGATGCGATCGCCGGCGGCGCGGAGCATATCCTCCGCCTTCTCCTCCTCTTCGATCGGGGCCGGTGGTGTCACGGTCACGGCCGGCGGTGGCGGCGGCGCTTCCTCTTCTGCGTTCTTTAGTGGATCGCCGTCGAGCATCTGTTTGAGTTCCTCGAGCGTGTCCCTCATGTAACGCGAAACCTTCCTCGCGTTTTCGATCAGGTGGTTGTCATTGGTTCGTTGTTCGCTCACGGCGTGGCCTCCTCAACTCCAGGCTTTGGCCTTTGTATTTCCCCTCCTCGAGGATCTCTTTCTTCTCGAGGTTACTCGGAGGCCGGCATCGTTGGCAGACTTCGGCGGGTCTGTGCACGTCGACCAGGCCGAGGGCAATCACTCGCGGCTTTCGCGCCTTTGAGTTTGGATCTATTCCGTAGCTCGTCGCCTTTGTGGTGAGTGTCCCGCGGAATAGGTAGTCGGTCTGGCGGCCGCATTGCTCGCAATGTTTCACGGTCCAGGCTTCCTTATTACGTCGAAGTCCTCGTCGAAGCCTCTCATCAGAATTTCATAGAGCGGGCCGCACTTCGGATCGATCTGGCCGATTAGTTGATTGAGAAACGCTCGCATCATTTCGGCGGTCGGTGTTCTGTTGGCCTCCGGGTGTCGGAGTCCAAGTTGGACAAAGCCGATCATTCCGATCGCGATCTCAAGGTCGAGCGTTAGATTCACGGCGCGGACGCCGAGGGTTTCCATGTAGCGCTGGGCTTGGAACATTAGGAGCTGGTCCTTGTCGACTGACATTTTATTTCCCCTCCAACATTGAACCCAGGAGCGAGGCCTCGAGCTCGGTGAGCTCCCATTCGGCCTCGACGATGAAGAGGTAGCCGGAGATCCGTTTCAACAAATAGGGGTCGACGTTGTAGCGCTCCCATTCCTTCACTTCGAAAAGAATGTGGTAGTTCTCGAGTTTGTAGGCCGGCCGCGCGCTCGGTGGAATGTGCGGGACCGCGGTGCGGACAAAACCGACGCGGTTATTTTGGGGAACGGCTCCGAAAACTCCGATCGGGAGGAGAATGTTGGCTCGCTTCGCGAGGCTGTTCCAGGTCTCATTGATGGTAAAGCCGGGCCGATATCCGGAGGGCAAGATCCGGTGTGATTGGAATTCGGCGTCGTGGCGAAAGCAGCAGAATTTCCCGTCGGCGCGCGCGATCGCGAGGCGTGGCTGGCCTTGTTCGTTTAAGCCGGTCGACCTAAAGGCCTCGCTGATATCGATCACGCGGGCGCCGCCGGCGACGGCCTTGTAGGCGCGCTCGAGGAGACGGTCCTCGGTGGTGCGCTGGTTCTCGCGGAGGGCTTTGTATTCGTCAAGTTTGAATCTGGCCAGCTCGGCCGGGACTTCGATGGTTCGGACGTTCATCTTGGGTTTCCTCCTTCGTTGGGTTTGGGACGGCGAGGCCTCTCGAGTGATTTGCACGGCGGGCCTCGCCGTTTATTCATCCTGCAGAGTGTTTTGGCTGCAAGGGTTGTTTACTCTCTCTGCACGAATTTCCCCGAGTGTGGTCCTAACTCCCGAGGGTTCGTGATCTTTACAAACGGGCGCTCGCCTTCCCATGGCAGACAAAAGCAGATCGCGATCGGATCGCGGTTGCGTTTCGTCTGTCTGGCGGCGCCGCATTTGTGACAACGGATAACGGTTCCGCGCATTCGAGATCTACTCCCTCACTCCGTAGAGTTGCTCGAGGACAGTCGGGATCACGCGATCGTCAAAGGGAATCAGCGTCGCGGCGCCGTCCAATTCGAGACGGAGCTGGCCGTCGGGCGTGATCTCCGTGAGCGTTTGTTCGCGGTCCATGTGGTTGATCTTCATCGCGGCCGGGTTCCGTCGGAGCGCTCTATTTGCATAGAGGCGAAACGGTTCAAAGCCGCCGGCGAGCGGCGCCGAGTTGGTCTCCGCGGTTTCCACGATTCCCGTCGAGGCGCCGGCCGCGCGCGCCTTGTCGTGGGTCTCGTCCGTTTTGTTTCCTTCGTCGACGCGCTCGAGCTCGCCGGTCGGTTTCTCGCTTTCGGTTTCAGATCTCGCCGGCGCCGATCCTGTGGCGCTGGTGTCTGCTGTCTGACGGCCTTGGCCTCCGGGGAGGTCTTTCGGGTCTTTCATTGCGTTTTGCCTTTCGTTTGACTGAGTTAATTGACATAGTCCAGGCGTGGGCCTAGACTCGGCGCGCTCGGGTTTAATTGTTGGGGGTTGGGTCCGCCGGTCGGCTCTCTGCTACGTCGGGCCCTTCCTTGGGTTCAGTTGGTGCGAAAAAATTGATTCGGTCCCCGCGGTCGGCGCTCGCTACGCGGGGGCCGTTTCTGTTTTTGGTCCTTTCGTTTTTCCGTCTCCCCATGGGAGCTCGGGTTGTTTTTGGTCTTGGTAGGGAAGGGAAAGCAGACCGGCGGCGCGACGGTGCGCTCCGTCGCCGCGGCGGTCGTAGAGTCTGGTTGTGTCGACGCTGGCATGGCCGAGGAGTCGTTGGACAACCAAGACGTCGGCGCCGCGCTCGAGGAGCTCGGTGGCAAAGGTTCGGCGAAGATTGTGGGGCGTGAAGTTGGGGATCCCGGCTTCGCGTCCTCTTTTTGTGATCGCGTTGTAGATGGCCTGGTCGGTTAAGCGGCGGAGAATGATTTTTCCGTCTCGAGTGACCGGACAAAATAGCGGGCCCGGTTTGAGTCCGCGCGCGTCGAGCCAGCCGGCGATCGCTGCGCTCGCTCCCTTGTCGACTGTGTAGCCGATCCTTTCTTTGTCGCCTTTGCCTTTGACCAGGATCGTTTGGCTGGTCGGGGAGTAGTCGTTGAGATCGAGGCTTGGGCATTCGGCGCGTCTGCAGCCGAGGTTGTATTGGACGGCGATGATGGCCGCGTCGCGGACTCCGGCCGGCGATTTGTCACGCATACAGGCGGCGAGGGCGTCCTCCAATTCTTTGGGCGTGTGTTCGCGGCCGGCGGCGAGTCGGGATCCTCGGACAGATCGAACGTCGCGGACTTTCTGGAGGTCCTCCGCGGTGAGCTGGCCAGTTTGCCAGGCTGCGCGCGCGACCCCCTTTAGAGCGCAAAGGGTCGCGTTAATGGTCGACGGTGCGGCGCCGGCATCCTGGAGGGCGGCCTTTCCTGCAAAAGCGACAACACAAAGCTCGCGCGGCTCGAGGGTCTCGAGTTGTAGGAGTCGCTTGAGTGTTTCGAGTTTCGATTTCATGGTCCGCCGGCCACTTCGGCCGAGTGTCGACAAGTACAGGACAACCGGGTCGCGCATCTCGAGGCGCGGCGCCGTTGCATCTCTGACCAGGCGGAGCTCGGGTTTCAATTTTGGTATTTCTCCCAGGGTCCGGTGATCACGTTGTTGGCGGCCGCGGCGATCGCTCGCGTCGACTTCGGTTTTGGTTTTGCGAAGCTCTTCGCGTAGGCGCAAGTTGCGAAGTGATTTTTACGGAGGACAAAGCCGCGATCCTTTACTCTCTGGCGCTCGGCTTTGGGGACGATCTCGTATTTGGTACCAGTGACGAGGACGTTTCCATCGTCGGACGGTTGCACTTCGATCGGCGCGGGTTTGTTAGTGCGGACGTGTCTCGCGTCCATAATTTTCGCGCCGCATTTTTCACAACTCCCGATTCGCATTTTTTCCCCGCTACTTGATATGTCCTCGCTGTCGACGTTCGCTTTGGACGCGCTCGAATTGGGCCCACTGGCGTCGCTTCCGCGCGCGGCCGCCGGTGTTGGGGAGCTCATGGTTGTCGATCGCGAGTTTCAGTTTTCGCGACAAGCCGGCGAGCTCTTTTTTGTTAATCAGGGCGAGAAAGCGAAGAGTGAGCCGAGTCGGCATAACTCCGGTTTTTCTAAAGTCTGCGACGGCCTGTTCGGTCGGCGTGTCGGTCGATGATTTCATTCGGGATCCTTTCCTGTTTGTCCCGGCCGTATGTCGACGACGTCGGCGCCGGATCCGGGGAGGTTTTGTTGGGTTAGTCCTCGACGTCTGAGAGTCTTTTCCATTTCTGCAGGGTCGAGGGCTGTTAGCTCGGTTTTCCAAAGTCCCTCGCGGAGGAGGACGGTTTCGAGGTAGACGGCGTAACCGTTTTCCGCGCTTCCTTTTTCGAGGTTCTCTTCGATCGCGCCTTCGCAATAGCGGAGGGATCCGACTCGCGTCGTGCACTTCAGAAGTGATTGAGCAATCCCGGCACGAATGGCGGCGGTCGGTAGGTTGAGAATGGTTTCGAGGAAGTCGAGGTCGTTTTGTCTGATCGGATTTCCGATCAGGATTGTGTAGTAGGCGAGGATCTCCCGGCGCTTTTGGGCGACGGAGTCCTGGCCGTCTGGCCGTCCCATCACATGATCTGACGATGAGGCTAAAAATTTCTTTTCCTCATCATCTCTGGTCAGTCGGTCAGATCTAGGATCATCAAGATCCTGACTGAGGGCCGTCTGGCCGTCTGGCCGGCCAGTCATTGCGTCGTTCCACTGTGAGATCAGGTCCGTTAGAACGTCCTTGATCTCGAGGTGGTTAACGGCGCAAAGAAGTTTGAATTTTCGGCCAATTTGCGACGGAACGCGGGCCTCAATTCTCACTAGACCAGGCCGGTGGCTCGATCCTTTTACCGACGGAACGGGATCGGATTGAGCGTTGGCCGTCTGGCCGTCTGGCCGTCTGGCCGGCCAATTCGTTGCGCTGATCAGATTGATCGGGTTTGGCAAGTTCTCTCGTCTCCTATCGCGCTCGCAAAAGTAGAAAACAGAGGAGGACCAGGGCGAGGCCGACGACCAGTTTTAGAAAACGGGCGACGTCGGCCGGCCGAAAAAAGGTTCCTTTCATTTCCCGCGGCCTCCCGCGGCGGCTTTCGTTTTCGCCGGCGCGGCCTCGGGCGGTTTGGTGAGCTGTTCACGCGCGCGGACCAGGTAGGACTCGAAGGCGCCGACGCGCGGGAACATTTTGAGGATCCGTTGTTGGCGATCGTCGAGTTTGTGGCCGTAACTATCGGCGACGAATTCCATTTGCAAAGCTGCGCCGAAAATCTGTTCGGCCGAGGAGCTCGGGCTCCCTTTTTCGACGAGTTTCTGGAGGGCTTTCCAAGCCGTGACGTTGCGGCTCAAGTGTTTTTTTGTCGCCTTCGACTTTTCCTTCGGTGGCGAAATTAGGCCAAAGCGGATCGCGATGCGCTCCTCCGCGTCTCCGTCGCCGATGTTGAGGGAGTTCTCGAACATGAGGAGCGCGACCGGTTTCATGTACTCGGAGGCTCCGGGCGAGCGTGAGATCACGGCGCCGGCGACTTCGGCCTGGAGCGCGATTTCCTCGCCGGCGAGTTGGACGGCAAGCTCAAAAACATTTTGCTCGAGCTGGCGTTTGGCTTCGGATTGCGGGTCCTTCTTCGCTTTGGATCCGGAGGCCGACGGGCTCGGCACACTGATCTTGATGTTGTGAGTTTTCAGGAGGATCGGCGCGGCTTCTTTCCTGGTCACAAGGTAGTGGGCGCGGTGGCTTTGCGGGTTGATGGCGAGGACAGGCGCGACGGCGTCGCCGAGGAGCTGTTTGTAGCTCCGTTTTTTCTTCTGTTTGTCGAGGTTGCATTGTTCGGCGAGGTCGAGGTAGGCGGCGCCGGCGTTGTAGTGGTTGAGCTCTCCGTAGCTGAAAAGCTTCTTAGTTTCGGAAGCGGACAGGACCTTGATCTCGTTTTCCTTTGCCTTAGTCCTGGTCCGGGCATCGTGGGCGGCGATCTTCTGGTTGAAGCATTGCGGATCGGTGCAGACGTCCGCACGGCCTTCCGGGAATTCGATCCGGTTGTTGCCGGTGAGTTTGGGGCAAGTGGAACAGGCGCCGGCGGCCGGGACCAGGGTCGCGTCGTCGCGATTAAAGGGCGCGCCTTTTAGCTGAGTGCAAAAGTTTCGCTCGATCAAACTTTTTGCCTGGCGAAAACTGAGCTGGTCGTTGGTATAGGTCGCCGACGGGTAGGGCTTTGCTCCGACGATCTCTTCGGCCGCGGCTTCGCGTCGTTTCTCGCTGGGGATGCGGGCAATCAGCGTGGCGGTCGACTGCGGGATCGTTCCCTCGAGTAGGGCCTTTTGCGCGCGCTCGGGGAGCCTCGCGAGTTTGATCTGGTCGTAGATGAAGGTTTTCGATTTTTGCACGGCCGCGGCGAGCGTTTCGGGTGTGTGGCCATGGCGCTCGATCAGTTTTATGTAACCGGCGCCTCGCTCGAAGGCGTTGAGGTCCTCGCGCTGGTCGTTTTCGATTGTCTGGATCTCTTCGGCCTCGGCGTCCGTGAGGTTCCGGAGAATGATCGGGACCAGGGGGAGCTTTGCGATCTTGGCGGCGCGAAAGCGTCGCTCGCCGGCGACGATTTCATAACGGCCGGGTTTCTTTCCTGGCCGGACGATCAGCGGCTCGAGAATTCCGCGATCGGCGACTGAGGCGGCGAGTTCGGCGAGTTTTACTTCGTCGAATATCTGGCGAGCGTTGGTGGTGGAGGCGTCGAGGTATTTGAGCTCGACATAAAAAGCAAAAGCGTCCTTCGGGATCTCGGGCGCCGGCGTTTTCTTTTTTCCGGCTGGTTTCGACTTCGACTCGTTGCCGTTGAATTCGTGGCCGCGCGGGCAAGTGAAACTGACTAGCTTGTTGTCGACAAACTTCGGCTCGAGCTCGTCGGCGATTCCGCATTCAGGACAGCGGATCATCTCGCCGGCGCTCCCTGGCGGATCCGGGTCTGTAAAGGTAATGGTCCCGAGTCGACCGTCGAGGATCGATTTCTGGCCGGCGGCGAGTTTTCGAGCGGCCTCGATCGCGTCTCCTGGGTAGTCACACGCGGAGGAGAAAAGGCCGAGGGTTTGGTTTTTGGCGCGCCATTTTTCGCCGGCCTGGTGGAGTCTCCAGCCGGTAGCCTTTAACTCCGGGGGGAGTAGGTTGGCGACGTCGCTTTCGGGTGCGGTTTGCTTGGGTTCGGTTGCGCTCATTGGGTTCCCTTTCCTAATTGTTGGCTGAGTCGATCTCGAGGATCCGGCCTCCGCCGGCGAGAAGTTCGCGCTGTCGATGCGTGTCTATGTGCGCGTTAATTCTCGCGACGCGTTTTTTCCATTCCGGGACGGGTTCGGGTTCCGGAATATCGATCGGGTCTGGCGCGGGCATCGGTAGCGGCCGGCGAAGGATCCAGGCGAGGGGTCGCGCATACCAGGGCCGCGCGTAGGTCCTGGAGAATTCGGCGGCGAGCTCCTCGGCGAGTTTTCGGTCGTCGGTGGCGGAGTAGCTGTTTTTTGAGTAGCGATCGAACACTCGAAAGCGCTTTGTTTTTCCGGGTGTCACGATCGCTATAAAGCGAGGGGTTTTTGGCATCGGAAATTGTTTTCCCTCCGGCGGGTCCAGGCCGGGATCGAGGGGGTGTGGTCGCCGCGGTGCTCGCAACAGTCGCCGCGTCTTTTGTCCCTTCGTCCCCGGCCCGTTCCGTGAAAAGCGATCAATTAAATCGGAGGTGTTTTCTCCTTTTCCAAAATTCTGTGGGGCTGGTCGAGCTTTGCCTCATCAGCCGCGGCGGAGCTACCGGTCGCGGGAGTCGCGGGTTGCGTGTTTTGGGCTCCTCATTTGAGGGCGAAAAATAGGCAATCCGGACTTTCGGCGTTTGGACCGGCCTGTCAGTAGAAGGGTCCGAGTCCCTTTCCGTAGTCATGGCCGACGGTGGCGGCTCTTGTGTTTCGTTTGAGAAGTTGGACCAGGATCTCGTCGTTTGCTCTGATCTGGTTCCGGACGTCGAGCGCATGAGGGCAGGGAAGATCGCGAGCGTTGTCCGGACAGGCGCACGCGATGATCAATTCGTCGCCGCGGGAGCTCGGCCAAACGCAAACGGTGATCAGGTCGTCGGGTTTGGCGTCGACGCGGACGATCCATTCGCTAGGACTGGCCATTTCGGAGCGGAGTGGTGTGGCCTCGAGGATTTTTTGGTCCTTCTCGGTGAAGGCGTTTTCTGAGATCATGGGTTGATTCCTTTCGCTTGGAGTTATGGGGATCGTCGGCGTGGGTCCGGTTAAACCTTCTCGCCGTCGGTCCCTTTTCCTTTTTTCCTTTTGCCTGTTGGCGTTTCGTTCAACTTCTGGCGAATTTCGCGCATGGTGCGCTGCAGTTTTGGGCGGACTCGAGTGAGTTGGCCTTTGGGGCCGATTTCGTAAGGGACGCCGCGGGTGTCGGTCAGTTTCGAGTTAGGCGCCGTCATGGGGTTGTAGCGAACGGCCTGTCGGCTCACGGCTTTTCGGTGACTGAGATCTCCCGATTTCGGCTCGGGCTTTGGCTCGACGGGCTCGGCGGATTTGGCGCGGCGGTTCGTGATGGTGGCGACGGCCTTCTCGAGAAGTTTCCGGCGTTTGCGTTCCTTGATCTTCCTCATGCGGCGGATCTCCTCGGTTTTCGTTTGAGTAGGCGGAGGGCGCGCTCTCGCGGTTGTTTAGCGACGGCCTTGGTGGCCAGGTCGCGGATCCATTTGTCGGCGGCGGCTCGCTGGAATCGAATGAGGGGCCGTTTGGCGCCGTCGCTTTTGAGCTCGACGCGCGGGATCGCGCTGGTCCCGGCTTTTCCGTCGAGGACGGTCCGCTCGGCGAGTCCGGTCCGCGCGGCAATGTAGGAGGCGCCGACGAGGTCGTCGGGCCTTTCGGGTGGTGACGCGAGGAGCTCTTTGATCTGGCGGAGCTCCTCGCGAATTTGATCGAGTCGGTCCATGGCCTACCGGATGGTCTTGCCTTTGACAACAATTCCGTCCGGGAGTGGGTGCCCGTAGCCCCTCAGGTCGAGGTAACCACCGACGGACTGAAGTGAATTGGGCAGCTGGTGCCCGTAGCCCCTCAGGTAGAGGTAACCACCGACGGACTGAAGTGAATTGGGCAGCTGGTGCCCGTAGCCACTCAGGTCGAGGTC
>Ga0070697_100000252_pt1 | contig 43292 bp, 30 predicted proteins | sample KBSK1501metaG_FD_65475 | JGI IMG/M metagenome (GOLD analysis project Ga0070697, IMG submission 65475) | Corn, switchgrass and miscanthus rhizosphere microbial communities from Kellogg Biological Station, Michigan, USA - KBS K1-50-1 metaG | ecosystem: Host-associated > Plants > Roots >... | reverse complement strand
GAGAGCAGGCAGGCTATGACCGAACCCTGCCAAATGAAAAACGCTCTCCCTGGCACAACTGCCGCGCCTCAAATGTTATTGACGACGACCCCCTCCGGGATCAAAGTGTGCGAATGATCGCACCCGAAACGCCTTTCCTGCGGTCTGTTCGCGCGCGCTGGGTTCCCCTGGAGATGACTCAGGCTCCGATGCTCGACGACACAGGCTCCGGTGCTCCAATCGAATCGCACTATGCGCTGCTGATCAATCCTTTCTATCCGAAAGACCCAAACGCAAGCTTGGGCAAACACGTGCTAACCCCAAGTCTGGCCTTGATCAGCTTTGCCGCAACCACACCCGATCACTGGCGTGTCGATTACTGGGACGAAAACCTGCTGGACGGACGCCCACCGTCTAGGCCCATGCCGGAAGTTGTGGGCATTACCGTGCACCTGACGTTTGCCCGGCGTGCCTTCGAGCTCGCCCATTGGTATCGAAAGCGTGGATCGAAAGTGGTGCTTGGAGGACTTCACGTGCAGTCTTGCCCCGAGGAGTGCGTCCCCCACGCCGATGCCCTGGCCCTCGGCGATGGTGTACAACTGTGGCCGCAAATCCTCGGCGACGTCGAAACCGGGCGTTTACGATCCAGCTATGGCGCGAACTACGATACTGAATATTCCGAGGATCCGGCGCCGCGCCGGCGGATTCTTCCGCGTCACAGTTTTTTGACCACCACTAGCCTGATTGCTACCCGCGGATGCCACAACCGATGCGGCTTTTGCTACCTCGCAACCGACGGTCTAAGGATGCCCTATCGAATGCGTGATCCGCGCCAGGTGGCGGCCGAATTCGTCGCAGACAAGCAGCCCTACGCCGTGTTCATCGACAACAACCTGGGGTCCAGAAAGGACTATTTGCATGCGCTATGTCGCGCTCTACGCCCGCTCAACAAAATTTGGAGCGCAGCTGTTTCGATCGATGTCACCGATGATCCAGAACTGATTCGCAACATGGCGCTGGCGGGATGCACAGGAGTTTTCGTCGGTTTCGAATCGCTCACGGATGAGAACCTGGCCGAAGCGCGCAAAAAGACGCCGAAAACCTCAGACTACGCACGCCGTGTGGGCATGTTGCACGATTTCGGAATACAGGTAAATGGGTCGTTCGTACTCGGTTTCGACCACGACCGGAGGGATATGTTTGCGCGGACCGCAGAATGGGTGGAGGAGAATCGATTGGAGTGCGCCACGTTTCACATCCTGACGCCCTATCCCGCAACCCCGCTTTTCCGGCAAATGGAATCTGAAAATAGACTGCTCCATCGTGATTGGACTCTGTACGACACCGCTCACGCCGTTTTCCGGCCCAAGCACATGACTCCGGACGAATTGGAACACGGATACGCCTGGATCTACGAACGTTTGTTCTCGCACTCGTCCATCTGGCGTCGCCGCCCGGAAGATTGGAGCGCGGTACCTCTTTATCTTGCAATGTCGTATTTGTACAAGCGTTCCAACCGCCTCTGGCACCAGCTGATCAAACACGACCTGGTACATGGCGTCTGGCGGCCGCTAGTCGAAATGACGCGTTGGCGTCATATCCGTTATCGTCAACGGCTGGAACGGGGTAAGGCGCCGGGCGAAGTTCCCGGCCAGGTCGTGTCGGCCGGGGTCTAGCTGGCGTCAATTTAGCTAACCTACGCGCTTACGGGTGCGTTAATCTGAACTTTTACTTTCAACTGTTCCCCCAGCCGCGCAAACCCTTCCAGCCAGACCCGCGCCTCGGAGTCTCCGCGTTCCGCGCGTTCCTGAACTTGACCGGCATAATTTCTCATCATGCCGTAATAAGTATTTTGGGCCTCCCAGAGACGCACCGTAAAGGGCAAGCTGAGAACCAGGTCAATGGTCTCTTCCAAGCGCTGAAGCAAACCCGCTTCCATGGGATTAGCAACGAATCGCGCGAACCGCCGCTCAATTGTCTGACGCAAGGAAAATTCCAAGGTAACCGCATCGGGCTTCACGCCAGTGCGCCGGATCTCTTCGAGGATTTCTCTGGATTTGTTCAAATCTACCTCACCGTTCGAAAATGCGTCGAGCAGATCCGAGTTCAGCGTGAAATCGACCGCCAGCCGGAAGCGCCGAGGCAAAGGCACTCCCAGGTCAGTCACAAAGCGAATCAAGTGAGCATGTTCGTCGTGAAAATTTCGGTACAGAACGCGGGCTTCGTTGGTAGCTTCTTCCAGTATGACGCCAAGTATTTTTCTCTGCTCATCACGAAATAGCGACCGCAGGGTGTAGGTGCCAGATCCGAAGTTCTTCTCCACCAGTCGCACCAATTCCGCCAGGTCCCCACTGGCGACGGCTTTATCAACCTCCTGGTCAAGCACGTGATAGGCCTCCTCTCCCTGGAATTTTTGCACTCCACCAATCACACTATGGTCCGCAAGATGCAGCACACCGAAAGTAAGCTGATCCGCCTCCCAAGTAATTTCTGAAGCGACGCTGGCCTGCCCCAGCACCACCCGCAATTTCCCCTGGCGCGATGTGCGGTACTCCATCCGCTCCACGTCGTAGCAATAGACCCGCGTGGTCTGCCCGTATTCCTCAAACAAGGAACTGACTGCGTAATGAGCGCCCACCTTCTCCACATCCACCATCGCGGGCTGGACGTAGTGTTCGTAAATCGAGCGCCCGTCTCCCTGCTCCGGAAGATTGCTCCGAGCCTGCGCCAGCAAATCGAGAAACGGCGTTGCCACGTCCTCGGGAAACAACTGCCCGGCCAGTTGTAGGGCGCGGCCCGCATACTGAATCACCTGCACCGTTTCGATTCCGGAGAGGTCGTCAAAAAACCATCCGCAACTCGTGTACATCAGCATCAGGTAACGCTGCAGTTCAAGCAACTTCAGCCCATGCACGATTTCGGAGTCGGACAAAGCTCGCTTCGCCTGTTCGGTCATGAACCGGACCACGTTCTCCCGCGAACGATTGAGAACGACATCGATGTAAGCATCCCGCGCCTGCCGGGGACGCTCGAAAAGCTTCCCGGCTTCGGTCTCATAACGCGGGGCCACCGTGTCCCGCAGCCAATCGAAGGCGTGCCGCAGCGGCGCCCGCCACTGCTGGTTCCACCCGGAGTGGCCTCCAGAGTTGCAACCGCAATCGCTCCTCCAGCGCTCCACTCCGTGCGCGCAACTCCACGAACTGTTCCCGATAACTTTGGCTTCCTGGGTCGGCGGATGCTTCTCCAGGTATTCCGCATAGTTGGTAAGCCGCGCCAGTTGGCTGGACTCGATATAGTTCAAAGCGAACGCCAGCGCCATATCCCCGTAAGCCCGGTGATGTCCGTAAGTCTCGCCGTCGGTGGCAATGTGCACCAGTTGAGGCCATGTCCGCGAATCGGAAAACGCCCCGAGCAGCCGCTCCGAGAAACGCTTTCCATCCGCCAACACATCCTCAAAAGCAATGGCGCGGGAGATGGGCCCGTCATAGAAAAACACATTCATGGTTTGTCCGGAGGTAACCCGCACCGCATAGGCCATGGAAGGATCGATTCTGCCTCCATCCACCTTCCGCCAGGCCCTTCCGCCCAGCGGCCGCACCCGTCCCGCCTGGTACGGAGAAAGAATCGTGAACTTGATCCCCAGCTCCGCCAGAACCTCCAGTGTCTGCAAATCCACCGCAGTCTCCGGCAACCACATCCCCTCGGGATGCCGTCCAAAACGGCTCTCAAAGTCGCGGATGCCCCAAAGAATTTGGGTGTATTTGTCCTGACGGCTGGCTAGGGGAAGAATCATGTGGTTGTAAGCCTGTGCCACCGCCGAACCGTGCCCTGAAAACATCCGCCGACTCTCCTGGTCGGCCGCCAAAATCGCCTGGTAAACTGCCGGACTTTTTTGTTCCATCCAGGAAAGCAGCGTAGGTCCAAAGTTGAAGCTGATCCTGGAATAGTTGTTGACGATCTGCAAAATTCGCCCATCTCCATCCAGAATTCGCGAGGCGCTGTTGGGCGCATAGCATTCCGCTGCCACCCGCTCGTTCCAGTCATGATAGGGATACGCGGAATCCTGTAATTCCACCGCTTCCAACCAGGCATTTTCCCGCGGTGGCTGGTAAAAATGCGCATGAATGCAGATATAACGTTCCATCAAGTCTCCCTGGGCGCCGATAGAAGATGTAGGTAAGTTAAGATAGGTTACCAGCAAGCGTTGCCGGGTGCGCAACTAACCCGGCCACGAACCAGGTGCAGACAGCCGCCCTCGGTTGTTTGGCGGAGCTACGCTCCGCAGTTCGGTACGCGCGCGCGGGCCGCAGCGAAGTCGAGGTAAATTCTGGGCGGGGTCGGCTGCGCACGAGCGGGATTTGCCCGCGCCTGCACCGAGGCATCCAGACCAGAGAACGCTCCAAACGATCCAAGCATCTGAACACCACCGAGGCCATAGCATTGAAGAACAGAACTCCTGGAGAACCGGCATATGTCCCCTGCGCTACCTATCGTCTCCAGCTTAATTTAGCGTTTACCTTCCGCCAGGCCGCCTCGCTTGTTGAATATCTGCACGATCTCGGAATCAGCGACTGCTACTCCTCTCCGTTCCTGATGGCCCACCCCGGCAGCTTGCATGGCTACGACGTAACCGACCACACCCGCTTCAATCCCGAAATCGGCTCGGAGGAAGAATTCACCGCCTTCGCCGACCGCCTAAAGCAGCACGGTATGGGATTGGTGGTGGATGTCGTACCCAACCACATGTGCATCACCCATCCCTCCAATCTCTGGTGGTGGGACGTTTTAGAAAATGGGCCAAGCTCGGATTACTCCAGCTACTTCGATATTGATTGGAACCCGCCCAAGGCCGAGCTCGCCAACAAAGTCCTGCTGCCCTTCTTGCCCGACCAGTTTGGTCTCGTGTTGGAAAGCCAGTTGATTCGCGCGGTGTATGAAGGAGGGACCTTTTCTCTCGATTCGCAAGGCACTGCTTATCCGCTGGCCCCCGCTTCCTGGACCCTGCTCCTGGAAAAAGTTCTCGCGAAAATAAGGGAACAGCTCCCAACCAGCGACGATCACCTGCTCGAGCTGGAGAGCATACTCACCGCCTTGTCCCACCTGCCCCCGCGCGAGGACACCGACCTGGCCAAAGTGCGGGAACGTCAGCGGGAAAAGGAAGTCGTTAAGCGCCGGCTGGCGGCCCTGGTCGAAAGCAGTGAAGTCGCCCCAGCGGCTCTGAATCAGGTGCTGAGTGCCATCAACGGTACCAAAGGCGCCCCCCACAGTTTCGATGATCTCGAACGCCTCCTCGACCATCAGGCCTATCGCCTGAGCTTTTGGCGAGTCGCATCCGACGAAATTAACTACCGCCGTTTTTTCGACATTAACGACCTCGCTGCCATCCGCGTGGAAAATCCTGACGTATTCGCCACCGTACATCGCATCCCTTTTGAGTTGATACAAAAAGGTCTCGTTTCCGGAATTCGGGTCGACCACCCCGACGGTCTGTTCGACCCGCTTAAATATTTTCAGGATCTTCAGGCACAAGCCCCGCTTCCCGGAGGCCTAGCCACCCGCTCCGCCAATGGCATTCGTCGCCATCTCTACGTCGCCGCGGAAAAGATTTTGGTCAGGAATGAAGACCTGCGGCCCAGTTGGGCGATTGAAGGAACTACCGGTTACGGTTTCCTGAATCTTCTCAACGGCGTGTTCGTCGACGGCTCTCGGAAGCGAGTCTTCCAGCGTCTGTACCGCCAGTTCACGGGATGGTCGCAGAGTTACGCCGACCTTATCTACGAGAGCAAGCGCCTGGTCATGCAGGTCTCCATGTCCAGCGAACTCAACGTGCTCTCCCGCCGTCTCGACCGCATTTCCGAGCAGCACCGCCGCTCGCGAGACTTTACCCTGGAGAGCCTGCGCGACGCGCTGCGCGAAGTCATTGCCTGCTTTCCGGTCTACCGCACTTACATCCGCACCGATACTCAGCACCCCGACGAACAGGACGAACGCAACATTCGGAGCGCCATCAAAACCGCGAAGCGCCGCAATCCCGCAACCAGCGGATCCGTTTTCGATTTCATCCAGGACTTGCTACTGCTCAAAGACCCGGACAGTATCGGCGAAGCCGACCGTGCCGAGCGGCGCCTCTTCGTCATGCGCTTTCAACAGCTCACCGGCCCGGTCATGGCGAAGGGTCTGGAAGACACCGCGTTCTATCGTTACTGCCCGTTGCTTTCGCTGAACGAGGTCGGAGGCTCTCCCGAGACATTCGGCGTCGCACTCGCACACTTCCACGCGAAAAACCTGGCCCGCCGCACTTCGTGGCGAAATGCCATGCTGGCCAGTTCCACCCACGATACGAAACGAAGCGAGGATGTTCGTGCGCGAATCAACGTGCTGTCCGAAATCCCCTCAGAATGGTACCGGGCAATCCGCGCCTGGGAGCGGTTGAATCAGGACAAGAAAATTCTCGTGGCTGGCGAATCTGTCCCCAGTGCAAACGAGGAGTACTTCCTGTATCAAACCCTCATCGGCGCCTGGCCGCTGACGCTCATGAACAGCGAAGAGCACAGGGAGTTCGTGGGCAGAATCCACACTTACATGGAAAAAGCCCTGCGCGAGGCGAAAGTCAATACCAGTTGGGTCAGCCCCAATACGGAGTACGAAGCCGCCTTTCACGCCTTTCTAAACACCCTGCTGGACCGCGCTGCCAGCAAGCCATTCCTCGACGACTTCACGCCGTTCCAGGCTAGGATCGCCACTGCGGGAATCTTCAACTCGCTCTCCCAGACCTTGCTCAAGATCGCATCCCCGGGTCTACCTGATTTCTATCAGGGAACAGAAGTGTGGAACTTCAGCCTCGCCGACCCAGACAATCGCCGGTCGGTGAACTATGACCAACTTAAGACCCTGCTCGCTCGCCTTCGGATGGACGGGTCCGAGAGTCCAGCCGCTCTCGTCGATCGGCTCGCGGCCGAGCCCACCGACGGCAGCCTCAAACTTTACGTCACTCGCTCCGCGTTGCGCTTCCGCCGCGACCATCGCGCATTGTTTGCCAAGGGAAGTTACCTGCCCCTGCGCGCCGTCGGCGATGAATACAAGCACCTGGTTGCATTCGCTCGCTCGTTCCGCGAAACCACGCTCCTGGTGCTAGCAGGACGCTTCTTCGCTCAACTCCAGGCGCAGAAGCACGTCCCCGTGGGAGCTGAAACCTGGGGCAATGCGGAAGTCGTGCTGCGCAAGCAACTTCCGGCCGGCCCCTACCGCGACGTGTTCACTGGGAAAACAGTCTCTCCCGTCCGCCGGAATGGCAACCTCTTCCTTCCGGTTTCCGAGGCGTTCACGCATCTACCCATCGCGCTTTTGATTAATACCGATGCCCCCGCCGAAGGTAAAGTCGAGGGCTCCCCGCATGCCCAACAAACACATGCCGAGCGAACGGATGCTGGATAACTCGACCAGCCGCCCATGGCAACTTCAGTTCGGAGCCTCCGTCCTCGACGGTGGTAAGGTACAGTTCCGCGTCTGGGCCCCGAAAATAACCACCCTCGCGGTTCGCATTCTGCGCGACCAACCCCGCACAATCCCCATGACCATGACCCACCCGCCGGATTCTGAATCTGGCACGGAGTTTGTGGCCACCGTCCCAAACGTCCGCGAAGGAATGGATTATTTCTACGTTCTGGGTGGCGAAAGCGATGGCGAACGACAACGTCCCGACCCCGTGTCGCGCTGGCAGCCGCACGGCGTGCACGGCCCCTCCCGCATCGTTGATCCCAACTCGTTCCGCTGGTCAGATCAAGACTGGGCCGGAATCCCGCTCAAAGACTTCATCATCTACGAGCTCCATACCGGCACATTCACGCCCGAGGGCACGTTTGAAAGCGTCATTTCGCGCCTCCCCTATCTGCGCGATCTCGGCATCACCGCAATTGAAATCATGCCGGTTGCAGAGTTTCCCGGAAATCGCAACTGGGGTTACGACGGCGCCGGCCTTTACCCTCCCCAATCTTCCTACGGCGGTCCCACCGGCCTGAAGAAACTGGTGGACGCCTGCCATCGCCACGGCCTCGCCGTTGCAATGGACGTGGTCTACAACCATCTCGGCCCGGAAGGGAATTACCTCCCCGAATTCGCTCCATGTTTCACGGATACCCATCACACCCCCTGGGGCAAGGCCATCAACTTCGACGGCCCCGAGAGCGATGGCATCCGCCGCTGGGTTATCGACAACGCTCTTTATTGGTTGACTGAATATCACGTGGACGCGCTTCGCCTGGACGCCATCCACGGCATCTACGATTTCGGCGCTCATCACATCCTCGACGAATTGTCGGAAGCATTCCAGAATCAGGCCCAACGCCTCAAGCGACAGGCGTGGATCATCGCCGAGAGCGACCTGGAAGACGTCCGCATCATTAATCCCCGCGCCGCCGGAGGCTACGCGCTGGATGCGCAATGGCACGACGACTTCCATCACGCCCTCTATTCTTTGCTGACCCGCGAAAAGCAGGGCTTCCTGATTGATTTCGGCGCGCTGACCGATCTGGCCAAATCCGTCCGCGAAGGATTTGTTCTTGACGGGAAATACTCGCGCTACCGCCGGCGCCGCTATGGCAGCCCATCAAAAAATTGCCCGGGAGCGCAATTCGTAGGTTTCATCCAGAACCACGACCAGATCGCCAATACCAGCCGCGGCCGGCGGCTCTCAACCTTGGTTTCCCCACCGCCGCAGAAGCTGGCTGCAGTTTTCACCTTGTGCTCGCCCTTGTTGCCGCTGCTATTCATGGGCGAGGAATACGGAGAAACCGCGCCGTTCCTATTCTTCACCGGCTTCGAAGATCCTGGTCTGGTCGCGGCCGTGCGTGAGGGACGCAAAAGAGAATTGGGAGCGCACTACTCCGAAAGCGATTTCGCCGATCCCCAAGCACCCCGCACTTTTGAGCGCTGCAAACTGGATTGGTCCAAACCCGGTAGCTCTCCCCATGCAGAGATTTTGCGCCTTCACCGTGATCTGATATCCCTCCGCAAACAGCACCCCAGCCTGGGAAACTGCCGCAAAGATCTGACCGAAATCCAATTTGACGAGCAGTCAAAGTTATTGGTGATGAAACGAACAGATCCGTCGGGCGGCGCCACTGTGCTCGTCTGTAATTTCTCTGAGATCCCGCGGAGCATTCCGGTTCCAGCCGGGCCTCAAGGCTGGCAACTGGCTCTCTGGACGGGAGACCCGGCCTACGGCGGCTCTCCCGCAGCCAGGCCCGCCGAAAGATTAGCTGCCGGCCTGGATCTGCCAGTGTCACTGGGGGCGTTTGAAGTCGCCATCTATGTGAGCCAAGGAGTTCTGTCGCAGGGCTAATGCTGTGTTGATCCCAGTAGCGCCGCCATCGCCCCGAGGGGTCTCGCCCTCGACATGGCGTGCTATTTTCCTACCCTCCATGCCAAGACGGCGTTCGGCTCTGAGATCGGGACGGGCAACAGACCCGGATGGCCTCTAGTTGTCTCATCTGAGTCACCACTTACAAGCGACCGTTGCCGGGCGGTACGCACCGTCATCGCATGTGATAAATTTGCAAAATAGGCTGAATAAATCACTATTTTCACCACCGGCGTCGCTGCTGCACGTCTCCGGTCTCAACTGGCGCGAAGACTCAACTCGGGGAGGTCGGCACTGGCAATGACGATGACGGGCGGAGAAAACGGCGCTATCAAACCCGCGTTCACCAGAAAAGTCGTCATTGAAAATGTGCGGCCGGAGGTCGACTGCGGCCGTTTCCCCATCAAGCGCACCATCGGCGAACGGGTTGAAGTAACCGCTGACATTTTTGCTGACGGCCACGATGTGTTGTACGCCATTCTGCGCCATCGCTCCGCGTCCCGTCCCGATTGGCAGGAAGTCCCCATGGAGCCGCTGGTGAACGATCGCTGGCAGGCAGAGTTCCGCGTCACCGGCGAGGGCCGTCATCTCTACACCCTGCAAGCCTGGACTGACCGTTTTCTATCCTGGAGTCGCGATATCGTAAAAAAATTTGAAGCGGCACAGGATCTCTCCGTGGATATTTTGGTCGGCGTCCAACTGATCGAAGCAACGGCTCAGCGTGCCAGTCGAAAGGACAGAGGTTCCCTCGCTACCCGAGCCGAAGAGATAAAAAGGCTGGCCACCAGGGATATGCCGGGCGCCCTGAAGATGGCGTTGAGCCCGGAGTTGAAAGCCCTCATGATCCAGACTGCCGATCGCCGGCGAGCCACCAGCTACAGCCGGGAACTGGTGGTCGTGGTCGATCGCGAGAAAGCCCGGTTCGGCGCCTGGTACGAGATGTTTCCCCGCTCCTGCTCCCGCCAGCCCGGTCAGCAAGGTACCCTCCAGGATTGCGCTCAGCGGCTCGACTACGTCGCCGAAATGGGATTTGATGTTCTCTACCTCCCTCCCATCCATCCCATCGGCCGCGTGAATCGCAAAGGAAAGAATAATGGCGAAAAAGCCGCGCCCGATGACGTTGGCAGCCCCTGGGCGATCGGCTCGAGCGAAGGCGGGCACAAAACCATCGATCCGCGGTTGGGGACGCTCGAAGATTTCCAGCGCTTGCTGTCGCGCGCAAAGCAGCTGGGGCTGGAGGTAGCTCTCGACCTGGCATATCAGTGCGCGCCCGACCATCCTTACGTAAAAGAACATAAGGAATGGTTCCGCATGCGTCCCGATGGCACGGTGCAATATGCCGAGAACCCACCCAAGAAATATCAGGACATCTTTCCACTCGACTTCGAAACCGAGCACAGCCAGGCGTTCTGGGAAGAACTAAAAAGCGTTGTGCTGTACTGGATTGAGCAGGGTGTCCGCATCTTCCGCGTGGACAATCCGCATACCAAGCCATTCGACTTCTGGCAGTGGCTGATCACCGACATCAAGAACCGCCATCCCGAGGTTCTATTTCTCGCGGAAGCTTTCACTCGCCCCAAAGTGATGTATGAGTTGGCCAAGCTGGGTTTCACCCAGTCGTACACATATTTCGCCTGGCGCAACACCAAGCCGGAACTCACTGAGTACTTTAAGGAACTCATGCAAACTGAAGTCCGCGAATATTTTCGCCCAAACCTTTGGCCTAATACGCCCGATATTCTCACCGACTTTCTCCAGCAAGGTGGTCCCCCTGCTTTTATGAGCCGGCTGGTGTTGGCCGCCACTCTGGGAGCGAACTACGGAATGTATGGCCCCGCCTTCGAGCTCTGCGAAAATCGCGCCGTCGCCGCGGGCAGCGAAGAGTACCTCGACTCCGAAAAATATCAGCTCCGCACCTGGGGCTTGGAGAGCCCCAACAGCCTGGCGAAACTGATCGCGCAGGTAAACCGGATACGCCGCGAAAACCTCGCCTTGCACAGCGACTGGAGCCTGCGTTTTCATTTCGCGGACAACGATCAGATCATCGTTTACAGCAAGATGACCGACGACCTGCTGAACATCATCGTCACAGTTGTGAATCTGGATCCCAATCACATTCAATCCGCGTGGGTCGATTTGCCGCTGGACGTGTTCCACCTCGACCCGCGCCAACCTTACCAGATGCACGATTTGCTCACCGACACGCGCTATGTCTGGCAGGGCTCACACAATTACGTCGAACTCAATCCCCAGCGCCTGCCGGCCCACATTTTTCGCATCCGGCGTCGAGTGCGGACTGAAAATGGCGTCGACTATTTTGTCTGAAGACCGGCTTGTCTGAAAGATCGGCAAACGGAGGAGAACAGAACCTTGGCATTGCCTCAGGACCCACTCTGGTACAAGGACGCCGTCATCTACCAGGTCCACGTCCGCACCTTTTTCGACACCAACGCCGATGGCATCGGCGATTTTCGCGGCCTGGCCCAGAAACTCGATTACCTGCAGGAACTGGGCGTAAGCGCCCTCTGGCTGATGCCGTTCTTTCCCTCGCCTCTGCGTGACGACGGATACGACATCGCCGACTACACTTCCGTCCACCCCAATTACGGCAATCTCGACGACTTCAAGCTTTTTCTTCAGGCCGCCCACGAGCGCGGCATCCGCGTGATCGTGGAAATGGTGCTGAACCACACTTCCGATCAGCACCCCTGGTTTCAGGAGTCACGCAGTTCGCGCGACAACCCGCGCCGCGGCTGGTACGTCTGGAGTGATACCGACACCAGGTATCAGGGTGTGCGCATCATTTTCGTGGACACGGAACTGTCCAACTGGGCCTGGGACCCGGTATCCAAGTCCTACTACTGGCACCGTTTCTTCAGCCATCAGCCCGATCTCAACTACGACAATCCGGCGGTCCGCGAAGAAATGTGGAAGGTGATGAAATTCTGGTTAGAGCTCGGTGTAGATGGTTTTCGCCTGGACGCGGTCCCGTACCTGGTCGAGCGCGAAGCCACGTCCTGCGAAAACCTGCCCGAGACCCACGCGGTCCTCAAAGAATTACGCGTCAACCTGGACAAGTATTTCCCCGGCAAGATGCTGCTGGCCGAAGCCAACCAGTGGCCCGCCGACCTGCGCCCCTACTTCGCCGACGGCGATGAATTTCACATGGCGTTCCATTTCCCCTTGATGCCCAGAATGTTCATGGGTCTCAAGCTGGAAGACCGCAAGCCCATTACCGAAATCCTCAAGCAGACTCCACAAATTCCGGCGCCTTGCCAATGGTGTCTGTTCCTGCGCAACCATGACGAACTCACGCTCGAGATGGTCAGCACCATGGAGCGGGATTACATGTACGATCAGTACGCCGGCGACAAACACATGCGGATCAACGTCGGCATCCGCCGCCGCCTCGCTCCGTTGCTGGACAACGACCGCCGCCGTATCGAACTTATGAACGGAATGCTCCTGTCGCTTCCCGGCACTCCCATCATTTATTACGGGGATGAGATCGGCATGGGCGACAACATTTACCTCGGCGACCGCAACGGCGTTCGCACTCCCATGCAATGGGACGGCGGCTGGAACGGCGGATTTTCCACCGCCGACCCGGAAAGCCTCTATTCGCCGCTTATGCTCAATCCTGTGTATGGCTACCAGGCGGTCAACGTCCAGTCGCAGAAGCGTTTCGACCACTCGCTGCTTTCCTGGATGAAACGTATCGTCAAGGTGCGAAAATCCACTCCGGTGTTCGGCCGCGGATCCATCGAGTTCCTCTATCCGGCCAACCACAGAATTCTGGCCTACGTGCGCCAATTGGAAAAAGAGTCCATCCTGGTGGTAAATAATCTTTCCAGCACCGCCCAGGCGGTGGAACTCGATCTGCGCCGCTTCAAAGGCAATATCCTGATCGAAATGTTCGGTAGAAATATTTTCCCTCGGGTAGGAGACTTGCCCTACTTGCTAACCCTGGGCCCCTACCAGTTCTACTGGTTCCGTCTGCGCAAGATTTGAGAACAAATATCTGCGAACTGAGAACCGAGAACTGGGATTTGACAAGTGATATCTGAGGGCAGCGAACTCTAGCGAGGCAAGAAATTTGGCCGAGGAAAGCGTTCTGACAGATGAGTTTCTGCGCCAGCTGATTAACGTCGGCGAGGCTGACATCCTCGTCGGTGTGCCTACCTACAACAATGCCGCCACGGTTGGCCAGGTCGTGCAAACCATCCGTGCTGGACTGCTGAAGTTTTTCCCCCGCGAACGCGCCGTAATCGTCAACGCCGACGGCGGCTCGCGCGATCAAACCCCGGATCTGGTCCGGGGCGCCTCCATCAATGACGCCCAGGTCTCTTCCGACATTCACGCCCTGCGCACTCTGCACTGCATCAGCGCGGAATATCCCGGAGAGCCGGCCACCGGCACGGCGCTGCGCACCATCCTGGCCTCCGCCGACCTCCTGCGTGCCTCCGCTTGCGCGGTCGTCTCGCCCGAATCCACCACCATCGAACCCGACTGGATCGAGCGCCTGTTGCGCCCCGTCTACCAGGGAAAATTCGATTTCGTGACCCCCCTCTACCGCCGCCACAAATTCGACGGGCTGCTGATCCGCAACCTGGTTTATCCCATGACGCGCGCCTTCTACGGCAAGCGGGTCAAGGAGCCGTACGCCTCCGAATTCGCCTTCTCCGGCCAGCTCGGCAATCATTTTCTGGGACAAGAAATTTGGGCCCACGAGGCGGGCCGCACGGGTACCGAAATCTCTCTCACCATCTCCGCCATTGCCGGAGGCTTCCGCCTGGCGCAAACTTTCCTCGGTACCAAACCCCACCTGGATGCCCGTTCCGCCGACTTGGTCGCGGCCATGCGGCAAACCGTCGGCGCACTGTTCTGGTCGCTGGAACCCAACTTTCAGCTCTGGAGCGCCCACGCCGATTCGCAAACCGTCCCCACCCTGGCCGCGGGCGAGGAGGTAACTCTGGAACCGCTGCGGATCAACCGCAAACGGCTGCTGGGAATGTTCCACTCTGGCGTCGCCCAACTGGAGCCGGTCCTTAAGCAGATTCTTTCTCCCCCAACGGTTTCCGAGCTGCAAAGAATCGCCGCCCTCGAGGAAGACGAGTTTTCCTACGGCGACGAACTCTGGGCCCGCACCGTCTACGAATTCGCCGCTTCGTATCACAAATCGGTCATCAGTCGCGATCACATTGTCCAGGCCTTGGCCCCTCTCTATCGTGGAAGGGCATTCACCTTTCTGGTCGAGAACCGCGAATCTTCAGGGGAGGAAGTAGAACAGAACGTCGAAAAGTTTTGCCTGACGTGCGAACGTCTCAAGCCGTCCCTGGTCGAACTCTGGAACGGAAAAAAGTGAGGTCACGATGCGGGAAATGATTGTGAACGAATTGACTCAGGCCACGCAGGAACTGATCCGCGAATTCGCGCGCTTCCTGCCTCGCCTCCTGGTCATGCTGATCGTCGTGCTCGTAGGCTGGATGATCGCCTACCTGCTTAAATGGATCCTGCGTAGCATTCTGCGTCTGGTCAAGTTCGATAAACTTTCCGAAGGCGCCGGCGCCACCCAATTGCTCAACAAAGCGGCGCTACCATCCTCCACCGAACTGGTCAGCCGCTTCGCCTTCTGGATTGCCTGGCTCGGCTTCGTCCTGCTGGGGGTCAGCGCGCTCGGCATCCTGGGCCTGGAAGAATACGTAACCCGTTTTTTCGTATTCCTGCCGCGTCTGGTGGTTGCCTTGTTCTTCCTGTTCTTTGGATTGCTGGCCGCTAGTTTCTTCTCCCGCGCGGCTCTCCTCTGGGCCGTCAATACCGACATGCCGTCCCCGCGCCTGCTGAGTTCCGCAGTCCGGGTCCTGATCACTATCTTTACCGCCTCCGCGGTCTTCGAAGAACTCGGCCTGGCGGACTCAACCATGCTCCTCGCCTTCGCCATCTTCATGGGAGCAGTAATGCTGGGCCTGGCCATCGCCTTCGGTATCGGCGGACAACACCTGGCCAGAAGATTTCTGGAAGCCCGCTTCGCCCCCGAAAAAAAAGAAGCAAAAGAAGGCGAAGACGAACTCTCTCCGCTCTAGCCGACTGATGTCAAAGGCGAATCTACTACCACCAACCACCCAGGGAAGGCTTTCCCGTCCTCCAGGGCTACCCTGCCACGCGCACGCAGCGCTGCGGGTGGCGCTTGCGCGTTGCCGCCAACGATCCTGAACATTTGACTAGCTGATGGCCAGCTTTTTCTGCATCTCTTCCAAAGACAAACCCTTGGTCTCCGGATAGAGAACCCAGACGACAAAGAACTGCACTACCATCATTACCGAAAAGAACACGAATGGGTACGCGCCCGAAGCTGCTGCCACGAGGGGAAAGACGAGAGAGATGCCGGCGTTCATGAACCAGTGAGAGAAGCTACCCAGGCTTTGACCCTTGGCGCGCACTGAGTTGGGGAAAACCTCTGAGAGGTACACCCAGATGACGGCTCCCTGGGAGAATGCGAAAAACGCGATGTAGCCGACCAGGAGCCAGACTAGAAGATTCTGGTGTTGGCCTGTAAAGAAAATTATCGAAACTCCGGCCAGACAAAACGCAGTGCCGACAGAACCTACCAGCAGGAGAGTCTTGCGGCCGAGCTTGTCAATCACTGACATGGCGATCACGGTGAAAAGCAAGTTGGTGGCTCCGATGGCGACCGCCTGCAGGTTGCCCGAAACTTTGCTGAAGCCGGCGTGGCCAAAAATATCGTTCAAATAGTACAGAATCACGTTTATGCCGGAGAGTTGGTTGAACATTCCGATGCTGACGGCCAGGAAAATCGGGAATGCATACTTTCGGGTGAATAGTTTCTCCGTCGCCTGGCTTTGCTCAATGTCGATCGAGGCCACGATTTCCTGGAGGTCCTGCTCGTAGTTTTCGTCTCCCGTAGTCTGGAGCACGGTTCGGGCTTCGTCCACGCGCCCCTTTTTGACCAGCCAGCGCGGACTGCGGGGGATGGTAAACAACATGACGAAGAACAGGGCTGCCGGAAGGGCAGTAACGCCGAGTTCCCAGCGCCATTCGGCTGCGCCGAAGTGCTGCAGGCTGATGAGGTAATTCGAGAAGTAAGCGACCAGAATGCCGAAAACTACATTGAACTGGAAGAAGCCAACTAGCCGGCCGCGCAACTTTGCAGGAGCAATTTCCGCGATGTACATCGGCCCCAACACCGAGGAGCCGCCAACGCCCAGTCCGCCGATGAAGCGGAACGCAACCAGGGCATACCAGTTCCAGGCTAGGGCGCAGCCCAGGCCAGAGATCAGATACAAAACCGCCATCACCCGCAAACTGTCGCGCCGGCCGTAACGCTCGCCCGGGAAGCCGGCCAGCATTGCGCCTAAAACGGTTCCGAAGAGCGCGCTGAAGACGGTAACTCCCAGCAGAAATGGCGAAAGCCGGTAAGTCTGGGTCAGGCCACTGGTGGTGCCGGAGATGACGGCGGTGTCGAATCCAAATAAAAGACCGCCTAAGGCTGCCACCACCGTGCTCTTGATCAATGTTGCATTCAGCTTCATGCGGACTCCAACCGTCCAGACTTGTGCCCAATCGTCGCTTCCGACCGACTGAAAGCAGCCCACAAGTTATCACAGAGCAAACATCAATTCATTGGACTGAATACCAGGGACCGGGAGAGTATGGAAGCGGAGGCAAAATGGATCGTTCCGGCTCAGCGAAGATAAAAGCGGTGATTCTCGACTATGGTGAAGTACTCTCCTATCCTCCGCCTGCTGACGAGTGGAATCGCATGGCGAGTGTCTTTCATATGGATCCGAGGCGCTTCCGTCCGCTTTGGGACCGCCATCGGCTCGCCTATGACCGAGGCGCTCTTTCCCTTGAGGCCTATTGGGCGCGACTTGCAGACGATGCTGGCAGGAAGCTGGAGCCGGAGTTACTCGAGGAACTGAGCCTGTGGGACAACGAGATGTGGGCTCACGTCAACCCGACCATGGTGGAGTGGCTGAAGCAGATGCGGTCCTCCAGTATAAGGACCGGGCTGCTTTCCAATATGCCGGTGAGCATGATCCGGTATGCGCGGCAACGGTTTGCATGGCTGGACGAATTTGACCATCAGACATTCTCGGCGGAAGTGGGAGTGGTCAAGCCGGACCCGGCTATCTACCAGCACAGTCTCGACGGACTCGGAGTGGCGGCATCGGAAGCTTTGTTTGTGGATGATCGAGCGCCGAATATCCAAGGCGCACGAGCGCTCGGCCTGAGCACGATTCAGTTCCAGTCCGTGGCACAGCTAAAGGATGACCTGGGAAAATTGGGATTTCCAGTTCTTCCGGCCGTGGATGGCACCGCCAATGACAATGTTGTCGTAGCCAAACAGCAGACCGCCAAGAGCTGAAACGGGGGCCGCGATTGATCAGAGGGGTATTGATAAGAGGACTGTTGTGCGGATCAACTGAAGCGCTCGACGCCGGCGTCAAGAATTTCCGCGGTTGGAAGATGCCTTGAGCATTGCCTGAGCGGCCAGGATGAAACCGATGGTATGGGCCATGCCAGCATGCCAGGGAGCCGGGCAGCTCATCTGCGGGGTATGGTCAGGAATGATAACGCCGTCGAATCCGTTGTGGGCCAAGATCGAGAGGATACGGATCATGTCCACGTCGCCTTCATCGATAAACGTCTCCCGGTAGTTCGGCACCTTGCCCACCACATTCCGCAGGTGAATGTAGGCAATCTTTCCCTGGCGGCTGTAGCGATCAACTGCGTCGTAGACGTCACCCTCGGTCATTTCGGCGATGGTCCCGACGCAAAGCTCGAGGGCGTTGCTCGGGCTCGAGGCGGCATCGATCAAGCGTTGATACATGTGGGGCTGGTAGACCAGGCGAGGCTGCCGCCGCATGGTGGGCATGGGGGGGTCGTCTGGATGAGCCGCCATCCGCACCCCCGATTGCTCGGCAACCGGGATTACATCTTCCAGAAATCTTTCGAGCCGGCGCCACAGTTCTTCATGAGAAATAGAAGGCAGTGTGCCTGCCGGAGCGGATGGATCATAAACCATGTTCCAGACCATACCATTTGGGATGGGCACATCTTCGGCGGGGCCACTCATTCCCACGGTGACGGCATCTCCGCGTCCAAACGGGGCGGTGATGCGGCCACAAACACCGGCCAGACTGAAGTTGTATCCCAAGACCGGAATTCCCGCTTCGCCCATCCGGCGAATCATGGTTTTTACCTTTTCGATTTGTTGCGACCGTTGCGGGCCGTCCAAAAGAATGTCGTGCCAATGCGCGGGGTCGAGGTTCTCGATGGCGGAGAGAACCAGTCCGGCGTCTTCAATCTCTCGACGAAGGTTCTTCAGTTCCTCGACTGCCCAGAGCTTTTCGGGATCTCCGGCCACTCCCCAAGGCTCGTATTTCCCGCCCGTCGGCTGATTGTTGTCTGGGTTGGCTGCGCCATTGTTGAAGTAGTCGACCAGGTGAACCACCACGTGAGTGCAGCCCGCTTGACGCGCGAAGGCGTAATAGTCGCGGGTCAGCATATGGCGATAGAGGCCCAAACCAAGTTTCATAAACGATTGCCGATGCCGGCTCCGTAGTCCGGACTCAGGATCTGGCCGTTGATTTCGTTGGCCAAGGGGGAGCACAAAAACACAAACGCATCTGCGATTGATTCCGGACTGTTTCTTCTCCCCAGAGAAACTCGCAGTACAAAATCTCTATAAGCCGGGTCTTCGTCGAAAACCTTCAGCGAACTGCCCGCGGCGACATTGCCCGGTGAAATCACATTCACGCGAATGCCGGTGTGCGCGTACTCCAGCGCCATACAGCGGGCGAAGTTTTCCAGCGCCGCTTTGGCAGAGGCATAGGAAGGAATCTGAGTGTGAGGCATGCGCGCAACGTATGAAGAGGTGAAGATCAGGTGGCCAGCAATTTTGCGCTGTAGCCATTGCGCAAAGACGGCGCGCGCCAGATTGACCTGGGCGAAATAATTGAAACGAAAGATGCGGTCGTAATCGGCTTCAGATGTTGTGGCGAAGGGATGGAGACCGCAACCGCCAGCATGGCCGAGCACTGTATCCAGGGCAGGGAAGCGGTTGAAGGATTCCTGAACCACCTGGCACACCGCAGCGGAGTCGGTAATGTCAGTCGAGAAATAAACGTAAGACGACGAGGGGACTTGCCAGGCATGCAGCGTTTGCCTAGCCGCTTCCTCTGGCTTGATGTCGAGTAGGATTAAGATTGCGCCCGCTGCCGTCAGCTTTCGGACCATGGACTCGGCGATGGCGCCCATCGCGCCGGTGATTAAGATCGTCTTGCCGGACAGGTCGACGTTGATCATTGCTGTGGTACTCCAACCGCAAGCAAAGCCTTAACCACCTAGGACAAGGAGTTGCGTTTCAGTAAACATCGGCTACATGATGCCGTGTTTTTCAAATGCTGCCACCGCGCTGCTTCCTTCTTCGAGTGCTTTCCGGACTAACTTCTCGCCGCGAACTTTTTCGAGAGCTTTGGTGAAGACCTGTTCCGCGGCCTCGGTGGGAATCAGGCACACTCCGTCGATGTCGCCGAAGAGGATGTCTCCGGGCCGCAGGCGCACGGCACCGATTTCCAGGGGGACGCGAAAGTCCACCACTTTGTAACGCGGCGAGGAATCCTGACCATAAGAGCCCCAGGAGAAAGTCGGAAAGTTCAGCTCAAGAACAGCTTTGGTATCGCGTATATAACCGTTCAGGACGGCTCCACTGCCCCCCAGTTTGCGGGCGCGAATACTCATCAGCTCTCCCCAGAGCGCGTTGCGCGGGGACGCTCCGGTGTTGATGTACACCTCGTTGGGGCGAAGGTCGTCGAGAGCTTCCAGCATCAGGCCGAAGGGCTTGGCCATAAGCTGGTTCGCGGTTCCGGCGACCGTCTCCGCGAAGACGTCCACGGCCAATACCGGCAATGCGCGGCCGACAACGATCATGTCGGCTCTTAAGGGGCGAATTTGTGGAGGCAAAAACTGGTGCTGGAGCTCCAGCTTGTCCATCACATCGCCAACCACGCAGGTGAACAGTTCCCGCCGGACAATGGAGAAGAGCTCGTCGTCGCTCTGCCAAAGTGTCATAGCAGCGTGCTCGGCTGCGCACTTGGATTCCAGCCGGGAGTAGTGAGGTTTGACCTCATTTCTTTCGCGCCTGCTGGATGCGCTCGATAAATTGCTTTGCCGTGTCCGTAATCTGCTGGAAGTTGCCGGACTGTGCGCCAGCAGTAAGACTGCCGCCCACGCCCACAGCGACAGCGCCGGCTTTGATCCACTCGGCGACGTTGTCAACGGCTACCCCCCCCGTCGGCATGAGGGAAGCCTGGGGCAGCGGGCCCTTTACCGCTTTCACGAACGCGGGGCCCAGTGTTTCGCCCGGAAACAGTTTGACGATGTCAGCTCCGCACTCCATGGCGTCAATAATCTCACGCATGGTTCCGGCTCCGGGCATATAGGGAATCTGATAGCGGTTGCACAAACGAGCAGTTTCAGGGCTCACGGAGGGACTGACAATGTATTGCGCTCCGGCAAGGATCGCGATGCGGGCGGTTTCCGGATCGAGCACGGTGCCCGCCCCGATAAGAATTTCGTCGGAGCCATATTGTTTGGCCAAGGCTTCAATGACTGCGGTGGCTCCGGGAACGGTGAAGGTGATTTCAATCGCAGCGGCGCCTCCACGAGCGCAAGCCTCGGCGATACGTGCGGCCTGGTCTGAGCTGTTCGTGCGCACGATAGCGACCAGTCCCGATTCAATGACTTTTCCTAGAACCTTCAGTTTCAGCATAGGGGTTGCGCGAACTCTATTTCGGTACTTTTTCTGGTTGAGTTGCGGAGTTTTGTAGTTGCTGAAACTCCAGGGTTTCGCGCTCCGCTTCCGCCGTTTTTCCCTGCTTGCGGTAGAGGCCGGCCAGGGCGAAGTGGGTCTGTGCCGCCAATGCGCTTTGCTTTTCGATCAAAAGCAGTTTCGTCCAAGCCTTTTCGGCAACGGCGGAATCACCCGCGAGCGCGGCGGCCTTGCCTAAAGAATATAGTGTTTCGGGCATATCCGGCTGCAGGCGATTGGCACGCTCCAGTTCCGTCCTGGCCTCGCGGGCTTTGCCCTGTTGCAACAGTGCCGTACCCAACCGATAAGCAGCCTCGGCATTTCCTGGTTCCAGCTTGGTCTGGCTGCGAAACTCTTCTTCGGCTTTCGCCCACTGCGAAGAACCTGCGTACACCAGGCCAAGCTCGAGGTGCAATTCTGGAGTGTCGGGACGCAGCCGCAGAGCTTCGCGGAATTCTTTCTCGGCCTGGGGCATCTGTCGCAGCACGAAATAGTTCTCGGCCAGGGCCTGATGGGCGCGCGCCGAATCAGGGTAGGCAGCCAGCAGCGTGTCAATCGACTGCTTCGACAACAGCCCGCTGGCGCGGCCAAGATAGTAAAGCAAATCAGGATCGTTGGGATGTTTGGCCAGCGCCGCCTGCAAATTTGCCACCGCCTGCGGCAATTGCCCGCTACCGATCTGCGCGATCCCCAGAGCAGTTTGCTCCTGGACTCTCTCCAGATGCGGAATCGCTTCTGCGTTGTACCCTTGCGCCAGCAGCGCGTATCCCAGCAACTGGTGCGCGGCTGCCAGGTCCGGCGCCAGTTGCACCGCGCGTTTGAGGGGTGGGATCGCGGCTCCGTAGTTCTGACTCTCCATGTAGGCCTGGCCGAGGTTCATGAACCCGTCGGGCAGGGCCGGCTCCAGTTCGGTTACTCTCTTAAATTCTGCGATGGCGACCTCGAAGTGTCTCTGTTTGTCGGCCTCTGTGCCCGCCTGCAGATGTTGCAGCGCCTCGGGGGACACTGTCTGCCACGCCAGCCAAACTGCCATCAGTATGGGGATCACGGTTTCTCCGGTTCACGGACTTCCAGAAACTGGTCGGCGTGAACATCGTTCAGGGTCTGGCGCACACCTGAAGGCCAGGCTATTTCTATTTTGGCAGTTTCGGCGGCGCCCAGTCCAAAATGGAGGCGCTTGTCGCTGGCGGAAAGATAACTTCCCGCCGAGGTGGCGAATCGAGTTTGTCCGTTAACTTTCATGCGTGCGCCGAAACCGTCGCGATTGCTGCGCGTGCCACGAAGCGAAACCACCAGCCAGTGTTGCTTGCCACCGCGGTTCATAAAAATCTGCGGAGGACCACCGAGTGAAGTCGTAACAACGTCCTGCCACCCGTCATTGTTTAAGTCGCCGAAAGCGGCTCCACGTCCTGCAGCAGGGATGGCACTGCCCGAATCGGCGCGTTCGAATCTCCCGTCATGATTCATGGCCAGCAGGGGTAGCTCCAGGTAGTGAAGCGACGGGTCGATCTGCTCGACGTTGTTCAGCACGTGACCTTGCGCGACAAAAAGGTCTTTCCAGCCATCGTTGTCAAAGTCTTCCAGACCAACGCCCCAGCCCGAGCTCCCACTCGACAGCACACCAAGTCCGGTTGCTAGACTGCCATAACTGAACGTGCCGTTGCCGTCGTTATGGTAGACACCGTAAAGCTCTCTTGGAAGCTCAGTTACGATCACGTCGGGCCAGCCGTCATTGTCGTAGTCTTGAAAGACCACGCCCATGCCCGATAGTCGCCGGCCATCTTCCGACAGCGCCGCGCCCGCTTCCAGACCACGTTCGGTAAAAGTTCCATTGCCGTTGTTGCGGTAGAGATACTGCTGCATGCCATCGTTGGCGACGAATATATCAGTGAACCCGTCGCCATCGTAGTCGGCGAACGCTACGCCCAGGGCGCGCCCTCTCTTGGAGGCAATGCCGGACTTCTGGCTGACATCGGTGAACGTACCGTCTCCATTGTTGTGATACAGAATACTGCTGGTGGACGGAAATTCCTCGGGGGGACAATAAGTACGCCAGTCCCCGCCGCACGTCTTGCTGTGTTTCGTGTCCCATTCCATGTAGCGGGTGACGAACAAGTCCAGTTTGCCGTCGTTGTCGTAGTCGAAAAATCCTGCTGAAACCGACCAGCCGCCCGCCGCGACTCCCGCCTTGGCCGTCACGTCGGTAAAGGTGCCGTTGCCGTTGTTGTGGTAGAGAATATTTTTTCCGTAGCTGGTGACGTAGAGATCCGGGAAGCCATCATTGTCGTAATCGCCGACGGCTACGCCCATACCGTAGTTAACGTCCCCCGCGTTTGCCAAACCCGCTTGCTCGGTCACATCGGTGAAGCTGCCGTCTTTGTTTTGCCGGTACAGCCGGTTCCAGTAGCGCGGATTCTTGCGGTCGAAATTTTCCGGCAGTTGCATGGGACTGACTACGCGCCCGCCATTCACCAGAAAAATGTCGAGAAGCCCATCGTTGTTGTAATCGAGAAGTGCGACTCCTCCGGGCATTGTTTCGATCAGATACTTTTGCGGGGTGGGTGAGTTCTGCAAGACGAAATCCAACCCGCGAGGCTGCCGGATGTCGAACAGCGATGCTGGCCCCGCCGCGAGGAACAAGGCGATGCAGGTGACTAGAACCGGAATGGAGGCGATGCGTACCGTCGCGCTCAGCAAAATCAGGAACCTTGGCGGTTAGCATATCGCGCCCACCAGCTGATTGCACGTTGGGCAGCAGCGGTCGCGGGCGGGCTCGCAGAAATCGTGTACGTTACCGACGTATAGACAGCTTAATTAACCCGGAGTTGTCTATGTGCGTCGTCAGCGTGGGGCGGCCATATCCCCTTTAGATAAACGCTTACCGCGACAATTTCCTAGCGCAGATTTCTTCTTGACAACGTTCTACGGGCTGTGACAAAACTCACCTCGGCTACACTTCATTCCAGCATCCGGCCCAAGAGGACCGGTTCACCACAGGCTCACTGAGCTGTGCACTTCGTGTGGGGGTGGGCAATGAGTTCTCGCAGATTCCTCTCGTTCGTTCTCTCGTTAGGCGTTCTCTTCTCGACCTGTATTTTCGTACAAGGCCAGTCGACTTACGGGTCGATCACGGGTTCGGTGGCTGATCCCTCGGGTGCCGCGATCACCGATGCCATGGTCACGTTGACCAATCTCGGAACGGCAGAAAAACGCACCCAAGCGACGGGGGCGGACGGCCTGTATTCGTTTGTGAACCTGATTCCGGGTAATTATCGGGTCGAGGCCGAGAAGCCAGGTTTCAAGCGGGTTACGCAAGAACCCGTCGTGGTGCAGGTGCAGCAAAATTCGAAGATCGACCTGGCGTTGCCGATCGGGCAAGCCACCGAAACTGTCGAAGTGACCTCCGAGACACCCCTTCTCCAGTCGGAATCTTCATCCCTCGGTCAGGTAGTTGAACAGCGCAAGGCCAACGAACTGCCCTTGAATGGACGCAATATTTACAGTCTCGCAGCCGTCGCTCCGTCGGTGATTCCGCAGGGCAATACAACGGGCTCGCCCGTCGGCAAGAACCCGTTTGATTTTGCCAACTATCAGATTGGTGGTTCTTTCGCGAACCAGAGCGCGGAATATCTGGATGGCCAACCACTGAACATAGGCTACATTAACCTGCCGCTTTTGACTCCGACTCAAGATTCGATCTCAGAATTCAAGGTGCAATACAACAATCTGGGTCCGGAATGGGGCAAGTTCTCCGGCGGTGTCATCAATTTGAGCACGAAATCGGGAACGAATACCTGGCACGGGTCGGCGTATGAGTACCTGCGCAACAAGGTTTTCAACTCCAATGAATATTTCCTGAAGGGATCTCAGATCAAAGCAGGGCTCAAGAACGAGCCGCCACCGTTCACTCAAAACCAGTACGGAGCGACCATTGGCGGCGCGGTGGTCAAAAACAAGACCTTCGCGTTCTTCAGCTGGGAAGCTTATCGCTTGCGATCAGGCACGGTGTTCACGACTACGGTGCCAACGCTGGCGGAACGCGGAGGCGACTTCTCCGCCGCTGGCGTGCCGACCATTTACGACCCTCTCTCCGTCAATCCTGATCCTCTCACCACGGATAACTCTCGCACGCCCTTCGCCGGGAACATCATTCCCGCGGGCCGGATCAATCCCACGGCGCAGTTTTTGCTCAAATTTATTCCGCCTCCAACCGACCCCACTGCATTGACGAACAATTTCGTCAAGGCAGCCAGCACTGGCGGGAACGTGGATGAGTACGTTGCCCGGGTGGACCAGAACATCAACGCCAGCAATCGCGTATTCGGGCGGTTTTCATACTGGAAGCTGCTAAGCCTGGCACAGGATCCGTTTGGGACCGGTCTCTGCAAGGATCGCTGCGCGGAGAACACTCGAAGTAAGAGCCTTGCCGTCGGCGTGACTCACACCTTCAGTCCAACGACTATTGCTGATTTCAACATCAGCATCAGCCGGTTCCACTACCTCCGCCTGCCCATCAATTCGAACTTCGATATGACGCAGGAAGGGTGGCCGGCGGCCTACAACAGCCTTGTTCCCAACACCGAGCGTACGCCTCTGACCCCCTGCTTTGGTGTCAGCGACACTAACATCACTTGCAGCCAAGGGCAGAGTTCCATCAATGACTTCAATACCCAATGGAACTTCTCTCCGCAGATCACAATGATTCGCGGGCGCCATACCTTCGTGTGGGGCGGTCAGCTCGAAGAAGGCTATGACAACTATCTGCAGACCAACACCGGGGGCGGTCTCATCTCCTTTAACGGATCATGGACACAGAGCAAGGCCCAAAACGCTGGAGGCGCCACCGGTGGCCTCGACTTTGCTGATTTCCTGTTGGGCTATGGCCTGGGAGCAGGGGCCGCGTTCGGCAATCAGACTACCGGCTCGCTGGTCATCTCAGGTCCGGTATCAGGCAAACAGACCTACAGGGCTATCTATTTTGGGGACAATTGGCACGCTACCAGCAAGCTGACCCTGAATCTCGGGCTGCGTTACGAACTCCAGGGTCCGTGGTCGGAACGATTTGATCGAATGACCTACTTTAATCCGGGCGTCTCCAACTCGTCGGTGACCGGTTGTAACGGTACGGCGGGCAGTGCGTGTCCCGGAGACCTCTTCCTGGTCAAGACCGGAGTCAACGACACCAGAAACAACCTGCCGCTTTCCAAGAAGGAATTCTCACCCCGTCTCGGGTTCGCCTACGGCATGAATCAGAAGACGGTAATCCGGGGCGGCTACGGAATATTCTTCATCCCGAACTACGTCTCGTTCGGGACGAACCCCTACATTGACCCGGTGAGCAGCGCGACTTCACCGTTCTTTGCCAGCAACGACAAGGGACTGACTCCTGCGGCTACCTTGAATCAAAACACGTGCACACTAACCGCGCCGGGTGCGGCCAACTTCACCTGTCTTGGTCAGGGACCATTTAATACCGCACCAACAGGCGCGAACAACCTGGTGCCAGTAGCCGGCCGGAACCCTCAGCCTAACGTTTCTCTGTACGGTCTCGCTCAACAACCGCTCAACGCGACCGCGTACACGAAGCAAAAATACGGATATGTTGAACAATGGAATTTTGGTATTCAGCGCGAGTTACCCGGAGGCTTCTTTGCCGACGTAGCTTATGCGGGTTCACACGGTGTGCATTTGGAGCAGTTCAATACCAACGTGAACCAAATTCCGGACAGCTTCATCAACCAGGCGCAGCAGCAATTTAATGCGGGACAGCCTGTTACGATTGCTCAACCGGCTGCGACTTACCCGTTCAGCGTCAATCTCCCCGGTAACCTGCAACCCGGAAAACTTACTCAAGGTCAACTCGACCGGCCTTTCCCGGAGTATTCGGGCTTGCAATACAACGGTTTTGGCTGTTGCGGCAGCTCCTACAACTCGCTGCAGGCCACGGTTACAAAGCGGTTCCAGGGCGGCGGCACACTGCTGGTGGCATACACCAACGCAAAGTTGCTCTCCAACACCGACACACTCACCTCATGGTTGGAAGGCGGGGTCAGCGGGGGCGTGGGCAGCATCCAGGATTGGAACAATCTGAAGGGTGAGCGTTCAATCTCGTCGCAAGACGTTTCACAACGCATGGTCATCAGCTACGTCCTTGACCTGCCCTTTGGCAAAGGTAAGAAGTATCTGAGCGGAGTGAACGGTGTTACTGGCAAGGTGGTTTCAGGGTGGGGCATTGACGGCATAACTACCTTCCAACGCGGCTTCCCCGTGAAAATCAGCTATGGTAAAGGGAATGCCCTTTCGGGTGCTGGCCTCGGCATCGGAAGTCTCAGACCCAACGTGGTGCCGGGTTGCCATAAGTCAGTGTCCGGAAGCCCCGTGTCCAAACTGGGCGGTTGGTTCGACACCAGCTGTTTCACCGATCCAGCGGACTGGGGCTTCGGTAACGAGTCACGCGTGGATTCCAGTCTGCGGCAACAGGGCATTAACAACTTCGATTTTGCGATCTTCAAGAAAACGTCCATCGCAGAAAGAGCAAACATCGAATTCCGCACGGAGTTCTTTAACCTCTTTAACCATCCCCAGTTCGGGCCTCCGAATGGCACGTGCTGCACGGCGAACAATCCTAACTTCGGGGTCGTGACCAGTACGATCGGCAACGCGCAGGCGCGGCTGATTCAGTTCGCATTGAAGTTTGAGTTCTAACCTTTAAGCCATCCGGACCGGGCATCTGCCTGGTCCGGATTTTTTTGCCCAACGCGCTCGGTCTTCGAAGGCTGGCGACTGTGAATTCCGCTGTGTACGTTTCACGCCCTTGATTTACAATCCTTTCCGCCCGTGCGCTCACCAAAAACCAGCCGCCAAAGAAGCCCCTCATGAAGACCACCCAGAGCATCGACTATTCCGAGGCCAAAAAGATCATCGACTTGATCGTCGAGAAAGCGCTGCAGATGCAAAAGGCGGCAGTGATCGCCGTGGCTGATTCGCACGGTGAACTGATTGCCTTTGCCCGTATGGATGGCGCTCCGATCTCTTCTATCCGCATTGCCGCCAACAAGGCCTGGACCGCGGCGCGTGAGCGGAAGCCGACCAAAGACATTGGAGAGAGGGTGCGGCACCCGGAGAAGGGCCATGACATTGCTTACTATGGCGATCCCAGGTTCGTCGGATGGGGTGGAGGCATTCCAGTGTGGAAAGATGGCCAGGTGGCTGGGGCTGTGGCCGTGAGCGGCCTTTCGTCGAGTGAAGACATTGTCCTGGCGAGCCTGGGCGTAGATCTGGTCTCAGGTCAGCGAGGGTAGCGGGCTCAGGCGTCAGCCTCAGATCATAGAATAACCATTAGCGAGGCTCGGAATAAGGAATATGGGAAAGACGACCGTCACTTTTGGGGAAATCATGTTGAGGCTGGCGCCGCCGGGCTTTGAAAAGATCCTGCAGACACCGCAGTTCGTGGCTACATTTGGAGGCGGCGAGGCCAACGTGGCCGTGGCCGTAGCGCAATTGGGCCTGCCAGCGGCCTTCGTTACGGTGCTGCCGGACAAGAACCCGGTGGCTGACGCTGTAATTGGCGAACTGCGCCGGTTCGGCGTGGATACTTCCAGAATCGTGCGCGGCAAGGGCCGCCTGGGTATCTATTATCTTGAGGCCGGCGCCAACCAGCGGGCTTCGAAGGTCGTCTACGATCGCGATCATAGTGCCATCGCTTTGGCCAAGCCGGGCGACATCAGATGGGACCGAGCCCTGGAAGATGCGGGCTGGTTCCACGTCACGGGTATTACGCCGGCCATCAGCAGTTCGGCTGCCGACCTGGCGCTTGAAGCAGTGAAGAAGGCGAGGGAGAAGGGAATCACCGTCTCCTGCGATCTGAACTACCGCAAGAATCTTTGGAAGTGGGGCAAGCCCACTGTCGACGTGATGCGCGAACTGGTCAAGAATATTGACATCGCCATCGCCAACGAAGAGGACGTGCAAATGGCGCTTGGGATCGAGGCGGAAGTCGATGTCCATTCCGGCAAGCTCGATCGCGTGCAATACGAGAAGCTGACTGCCAAGGTTCTGAGCGAGTATCCGAATCTGAAAGCGATTGCCATCACGCTGCGTGAATCCAAAAGCGCGTCGCACAACGGCTGGTCGGCGTGTCTCAACGACCGGCTGGGGTTCATGGTGAGTCGCTCCTATGAAATTACTCACATCGTAGATCGGGTCGGAGCCGGCGATTCCTTCGCTGCCGGGCTGATCTACGGCTTTCAGGTGCTGCCCTCTCATCAGGACGCGCTGGAGTTTGCAGTTGCGACAAGCTGCCTGAAGCATTCCCTCCCGGGGGACTTCAGCCGCACCACCGTGGACGAAGTGAATGCGCTGCTCAAGGGCGGAGGCTCGGGAAGAGTGCAGCGCTGACCCAAGTCTGCCGGAACAGTTTCAGAGGATATAGCGAGAGCTTCGCGGAGGATTTCTATGGTTCGCAAAATCCGGATTGGCGGATTCCGGTGGGTTGCTGCGCTGATTCTGTTGTGGGTCGTGCCGGTCGTCTGCCAAGCCGCACAACCTCAGGCTGACGTTGAAGCCCGTGTAGACTCGCTGCTCAAGCAGCTCTCGCTGGAAGAGAAGATCGATCTCATCGGCGGCGTCGATGCTTTCTACATCCGCGAGATTCCACACATCCATCTGCCCCGCCTGAAGATGTCCGATGGTCCGGTCGGCGTGCGCAATTACGGACCGTCCACCGCGGTCGGTGGCGTTGCGCTGGCGGCAGCGTGGGATCCGGAACTCGCACAGCGAGTGGGCAGCATTTTTGGTGAAGATGCGCGGGCCCGCGGGGTGCACTTTCTGCTGGGGCCAGGCGTGAATATCTATCGCGCTCCGCTGAATGGCAGGAGTTTCGAATACTTCGGAGAGGATCCGTTTTTGGCGTCCCGCATTACGGTCGGATACATAAAAGGACTGCAGAGTCGGGGCGTTAGCGCCACCATCAAGCACTTCATGGGCAACAACTCGGAGTTTGACCGGCACAATGTGGACTCGATCATCGACGAGCGCACTATGCGCGAAATCTACCTGCCTACGTTTGAAGCTGCGGTGAAGGAAGCGCACGTAGGCGCGATCATGGATTCCTACAACCTAACCAATGGTCTTCACCTGACCCAAAGCGGATATCTCAATACGGATGTCGCAAAGAAGGAATGGGGCTTCCAGGGCATCATGATGTCCGACTGGGATGCGACCTACGATGCGGTGGCAGCCGCCAATGGCGGTCTGGATCTGGAGATGCCATCGGGGAAGCTCATGAATCGGACGACGCTTTTGCCGGCGGTTCGATCGGGCAAAGTCACGGAAGCTACGATCGATGACAAGGTGCGCCGCATTCTTCGCACCGCAATTCAATTTGGATGGTTGGATCACGACCAAACCGATACATCCATTCCCCGTTTGAACGCCGACGGACGTCAGGTAGCGCTCGAGGCCATTCGATCGAGTATGGTCTTGCTGAAGAATGATGACAACTTGTTGCCGTTGGATAAAGGACGGATCAAATCCATTGCGGTGATAGGGCCAGATGCGTACCCCGCGCAGCCCGTGGGCGGCGGCAGCGGCGAGGTCCGTCCATTTTGGGCGGTCAGTTTCCTGGAAGGGATCGCAAACCATTTAGGCAGTGGGGCAAAAGTGTACTACGCGGCGGGACTGCCGACGCTGGCCGAGATTGCCGGCCAGACCCCATTCACCACTGAAGCGAACGGTGGCCGGGCGGGTCTGAAAGCCGAGTTCTTCGACAACGCAAATCTCTCGGGCCAGCCGGCCATCGAGCGCATAAACGACAAGGCCAGCTACGACCCGGGCGCAACCGATGGCATGTCCGCGAATGATTTGTCGATTCGGTGGACGGGATATTTCACGCCCAGCGCTCCGGGGGACTACCTTGTTTTCGTTCAGGGACCCGGAGAAAACGGTGGTTACCGTCTGTATGTGGACAAGAAGCTTGTCATCGATGACTGGAAGCAGGCGTATGCGTTTCTGAGCCAGGTGAGAATGCCGCTGCAGACTGGCGCGCACCAGATTGAACTGGACTACTTCGTCCGGCGCGGTTGGGGCAAAACCAAACTGAATTTCGGCATTGTGCGCCCGGAAGACCTGGTCAGCGCGGAAGCCAAGTCTGTCGCGGCCCACGCCGATGCCGTCGTGCTGGCGGTGGGTTTTGAACCGTCCACCGAAGGAGAAAGTGCGGACCGGATGTTTATGCTGCCGCCGGGTCAGGATGACCTGATCAATCAGATTGCGGCCCTCAATAAGAACACGGTGGTGGTGGTGACCTCAGGAGGCGGCGTAGGTATGACCCCGTGGGTCGATCACGTATCGGGACTGTTTCAAGCCTGGTATCCCGGACAGGAGGGCGGCACAGCCCTGGCGCAACTGATTTTCGGCGACGCCACTCCATCAGGAAAATTGCCAATCACTCTCGAGCGGCGATGGGAGGATAATCCTGCGCACGACACGTATTATCCCAAGGGCGGAGACAGGAAGGTTGCCTACACCGAAGGTGTATTCATCGGATACCGCGGCTACGATAAGTCGGGAGTCAAACCGCTATTTCCGTTTGGCTACGGTCTTTCCTACACTACGTTTGCCTACAAGCATCTTGCTATTTCGCCAGTGTCGGCTTCCGGAGATGTAGAAGTGCATTTTGAAGTCACAAACACGGGCAATCGCGCGGGCGCAGAAATCGCGCAGGTGTATGTTGGCGACCGGCATTCCAGTGTTCCTCGTCCCATTAAAGAACTGAAAGGATTTACCAAGGTCAATCTCGGCGCTGGTGAGACCAGGCGGGTTACTGTGACCCTCGATCGTCGCGCTTTTTCTTACTACGACGTCAAGAAGCATGATTGGACCGTTGAACCGGGCGATTTTGATGTACATGTTGCCCGCTCATCGGCACAGATTGAATTGACCGGGAAAGTGACGTTGCAATAACCGCTTCAGGAATTCAGCGGAGGGCGCCGCTGAGAAAGAGGCAAACTCCAGAGGCCAACACGAGTGGTTCTACGCGGGTTACGCGGCTGAAGGTTCTTGTCGAAGTCTATAGTCTCACCCAGCTGCGAGATGCGGCCGATCGCTCGATGGCATCTAGCACTCGTTGGACTGCGACGGCATCATCGAGATCGGCGTGGGACGGCTTCTGCCGGTCCAATGCGCCGAGAAAATCTCCCAGCGTCGCAATGAAGGTATGCTCGTAGCCGATGATGTGGCCGGGCTTCCAGAAATTCTCCGAATAAGGATGATCGGGGCCCGTGACCGTCACATTGCGCACGCCTTGTTGATTGGGGGGCTCAGTAGCATCGAGAAATTCGAGCTGGTTCATCTCTTCTAGATTGAAGCCCAACATTCCTTTCGAGCCGTTGATCTCAAAGGTCTTGCGATTGCGGCGGCCGACGCCGTAACGAGTTGCCTCGAACGTGCCGACGCTTCCATTGGCGAACCGGACCAGGAGCAGCGTGGCGTCGTCCACGTCGCGGCCCGGCGCGAAGGTGTGAGCCATGGCCGTGAGCTCCGTAATCGAGCCATTGAGATAGAGCGCGGAATCGATGGAGTGCGAGAGCAGATCGCCTGCTGCTCCCATGCCAGCCTCAGAGCGCTTGTAGCGCCAGGTGGTGGCTTTGCTCGGGTCGTTGCCGGATTGGTTCAGATAAAGCGCCCGGTAATGATAGATCTGGCCGATGCGGCCTTCGCCGATCAGCCTCTTGGCGAAGACGACGGCCGGAATCCGACGGTAGTTGAACCAGACTAGGCTGGGCACCTCACGCATCGCCTTCGCCATGGTCCCGGCTTCGGCCAGGGAGGTGGCCAGCGGCTTCTCACACAGCACAATCTTTCCCGCCTGGGCCGCGGCTATCGCGATCGGTGCGTGCAGGGCATTGGGGACGGCGATGTCTACAACATCAATGTCCGGTCTCCCAACCACCGCCTGCCAATCGGTTGCAATTTCTTCCCATCCCCACTGCCTTGCGGCGGACTCGAGCTTGTTGTGATCGCGCCCGCATACAACTTTCAAGCCCAGTTCGTAGGGAATGTTAAAGAAGTGGCCAACTTGACGGAAGGCGTTGGAATGTGCCTTGGCAATGAAACCAGCGCCGATCATTGCGATATTCAGCTGGTGCTTCGGCATGGCTTTTACTGTAACAGGCAAGGCCACAACGGGCTTGATTCGGGCGAAGTGTAACACTTGCCAGTTCGATTGTGGTCCGAGGGATGTGACGTACGGCTTGTCGTGCGGGTTGGACGGAAAACGAAAAGTGCCCCCCTTTCCGCGAAGGACGCGAAAAATGGAGCACTCCGGCCAGAAAACTACTTATCGATCTAGCGCGCTCTCTGCGCCGCTCACAGCTAGTTGTTCCAGATGATGTCGGCTTTCTTCGCCGTTTCGTGGGCTTTCTTCAGAACGCGTGCTGAATCGCCAAGAGGGGTGACCTGCGACGGTTTTGCGACTTCCCATAGAGGCCGCTCGCCGTGAGCGGAAGTAAACCCGGACTGTCCCAGCAGACTCTGCTCCGTCCCCATGGGCTGCTGAGAAGCATGTCCCCCATGACTGCGAAACTCAGTGATCACAGGTTCGGCGCTCAGCGCACCGCTCCCGACAGTTTGTCCGAAGGCTGCCGTGGCACAGAAAAAGCACGACACGAGTAAAATCGTCTTCATCGAATTGGTCTCCCACTTCAAGAGGTTGCGGCTCCGGTTGCCCGAAAGCGTTGCGCGAGTCATCGGTGCCTGCCATCCCAGCGAAACCAGCCTGTGGACGGGCATAAGGGCTATATGCAAGCCCCATACCAAACCTTCCACTGCCGGATCTCAGCTTTCGAGGTGTGCCGGGACGCTAACGCGCAATTATTTGCACATTCGTGGACGGCCCCTCGCTTGACATGGCCTGGGCCGCCGGCGTGAAGGGGTGGTTTGGCGGACGCGCCCATTTTTCACGTTCTTTACGAAAATCGGGATTTCCCCTGCCGACATATTCCTGCTGCTGGCGGTTGGTTTCACGGGGAGCGGAGTCTGCTAACCACTAAACTGGCGACGCCGCCATCACTCACGGTCGCAAAAGATGCGAAAAATGGTGGCTCTCGCCATGCACCCATATTCGTTCGATGCCAAGCCCTGTGTCGTCCAATCTCTAATTGTGTCGTCTATTCCAGTAACGCGCCCCTTCGTCAGATAAACAAGTGAGAGGAAGAAATGAGAAGACTGTTTTTGTCTGCGATGGTGCTTACACTCTGTGCGGGCGTAGCCTTCCTGCTGCGAAGCGCGGCTCATCAGGATTCATTCCCCAACTTGCACAACAATGCGGTTCAGGCCGGCGCGGCATTTCGTGACGGGTTGTATCAGGGTGGGCTTGCAGGCAAGCGGGGTGGCGCGATTCACATCGCGAGCGGACGCTGGGCGACTGAAGCAGACCAGGCCGGCTTTACGGCTGGTTATCAGCGAGCCTACAGCGAATCCTTCAACGCGGACCGCCAGGCCGCCCTGGCTACCGATGCAGCATTCCGCGACGGGCTGTATCTGGGTGGACTCGCAGCCAAGCGCGGCGAGGAGCCCCGTATTTCCGAAGGACGCTGGTCCAACCAGGCAGACCGCGCTTCGTTTATGTCTGGGTATCAGCAGGGATTTGACGACCTCATTGCGGTTCGAGCCGCCGTCGTCAATCCTACGCACTAGTAGTGGGCGAGGTAGTCTCAGGCGTTTAACCCAAGCCAAGGAACACCCAGGCTGACTTTTTCGCACGGCATCCGAAAAATGGGCCAATGTCACAAATCCGCGCCCCGCTTTACTGTGGCCAGGCCCGCAGGGCGGTCTTGATCACCCGCTGCAGCTGGGCATGGGTTGCACCGCCAGCGGACTGGACCGACATTCCCTGCAGTACCGTCGCGATGTAGCGGGCAAGATCGGTCGGGTTTGCATCGGGTGGCAGATCGCCCTCCGCTTTGGCCTGCCTTAGCCGTTGGCGTATTGCTGCTTCGCCCGCTGCACGGCGCATTGCAAGTTCGCGCCGAACGGGTTCTGCGCCTCCTCCACACGCGAGCGCACCCTGGACATTGAGACATCCGGGGGGATTGCGAGGGTTGCTTAGCGAGTCGGCGGCCCTACGCAGCAGCTTTTCCACCACGCCGCGCGCCGTCGGCTCATTCAACGCCTCGCGCACATAGGCTGCCGGGCCGTCGTCGTAGCGATCCAGCGCCTTGCGGAACAAGGCTTCCTTGTCGCCAAAGGCGGCATACAGACTTGGGCGATTGATGCGCATCGCTCCGGTCAAATCTGAGAGCGACGTCCCCTCATACCCCTTGCGCCAGAAAACCTGCAGTGCGCGATCCAGAGCTTGATCCATATCGAACGACCGGGGACGTCCCGCCGGCCCGGTGGGGTTCTTTGGCTTCATCCACCTTGATCGTACACTTTTATACCGTTCAGTACAAATCATGAATCCTGGGATGCGCGACTAGCATCTTTACCGTAGCGCATACACAAGTGCGAGGGGAGAACAGGATGGCAAAGAAACTCACCAACAAAGTGGCAGTTGTGACTGGCGCATCGAAGGGAATTGGCGCATCCATCGCGAAACACCTGGCTGCGGAGGGAGCAGCGGTGGTGGTTAACTACGCTTCCAGCAAGGAAGGCGCTGATCGTGTGGTCGCCGAAATTGTCGGCAGCGGCGGAAGGGCCGTCGCGGTGCAAGCCGACGTCGCAAAACGAACTGAGATCGAGCGGCTGTTTTCGGAGACCAAGAAGGTATTCGGCACGCTCGACATCTTGGTTAACAATGCGGGAATCTATGAATTCTTGGCGCTGGACAGGGTCACGAACGAGCACTTCCACAAACAATTCGATTTGAACGTTCTGGGCCTGCTGCTTACGTCGCAGGAAGCCGCGAAGTACTTCGGCCCGGCAGGCGGCAGCATCGTCAATATTAGTTCGCTGGCCAGCACGCTTACTCCCGCGACTGCTTCTGTCTACAGCGCTACCAAAGCGGGGGTGGATGCCGTGACCAAAGCGCTGGCCAAAGAGTTGGGTCCGCGCAACATCCGAGTGAATGCCATCAATCCTGGCATGGTAGAAACCGAAGGCGTGCATGCGGGGGGGTTCATAGACAGCGACTTCCGCAAGCATATGGAAGCGCAAACCCCACTTGGCCGCATCGGCCAGCCTCAGGATATTGCTCCGGCTGCTGTTTTCTTTGCTTCCGCGGACTCTGCCTGGATTACTGGAGAGACGCTGGTAATTGCAGGTGGCCTTCGTTGAACGGCTGACTGCTTGAACGTTTGGCTAAGTATCGAATTGCTTGTTGATGGACATGTGCCTTAAATTCAGTGAGTATGCTCCCGATCTGCTCTTAGTGAACATGGGTCGGTCGGGGCAGGCACCATCTATGCCCCTTACGGAAATGTGGCACCCTATCTGGACCCGAGATCGGTTCCACTGCCATTCGTCGGCGGCAACTTTCCGCGGTTTTCCGATATCGGTGAAGGCTCACGCAGTACTTTCGAGTTGACTCGCCTCGGTTACGTCGTCGATTCCTGTCCTGCCGACGGGGCGTTGTTGCCCTCGGTGGCGGGGCGGGTTCGTTGGGCCTGGTGTTTCGCGCCAGCTCTGCCATGGGCTTTACCGCAATGGCGGGCTTTCTGTTTGACCATATCTACGACTTGCCCGCGGATCGCGTCGCGGACGAGCCTACGCCCCTCACACCAGGACGAATGTCAGTTCCTCCAGCGGGTGTGATCGCGGCGATTCTTGGCAGCCCGGTTGGTGTCTGCGTTGGCTGGGGCCGCATTGTGGTTGTCATGACCTTACCTTTGGGGGCTGAACGACGTCCGGGGTTGTTGCGGGTACCGATGGCGATCGGGGCAAGCGCAGTTGGATTGGGTCCTAGCTTGAGAGCCGAGTTAGGCGGCAGAGCTAACGGGTGCGTGTTGCTTCCCTCCCCGTGCGAACATATCCGCTGCGAACGTGGTTGCGGACACGGTATATTCTCTGCGGCCCATGACTTCACCGAATCAGAAATATGATGCCCTGATTGTTGGCGCGGGGGCGGCCGGGCTAATGTGCGCGATTGAAGCGGGCCGACGGGGACGGCGCGTTGCCGTGCTGGAAGTTGCCGAGCGCCCGGGGAAGAAAATCCTCATTTCCGGTGGTGGGCGCTGCAATTTCACTAATATCCATTGCGCGCCAGAAAAGTTCATCTCGTCCAATCCGCACTTCGCAAAATCAGCTCTGGCCCGCTATACGCCGGCAGACTTCATTGCGATGGTCGAAAAGCACCGCATTCCTTATCACGAAAAAACCTTGGGACAGCTCTTCTGCGATCGCTCCGCACATGACATTCTTGGAATGCTCGAGAAGGAATGCGGGGCTGCGGGAGTTCATCTGTTCACGAAGACCACCGTACAAGAAGTGATCCGCACCGATGAATTTGTGGTGCGGGCGGGTGAAAGAGACTTTCGCGCTGCGGTTCTAGTTGTAGCCACCGGAGGGCTCTCGATTCCCAAGATAGGAGCCACTGATTTCGGCTACGCGCTGGCGCGGCGGTTCGGGTTGGCGATTTGTGAAACCCGTCCGGGGCTGGTGCCAATCACCTTCAATGAAAACGATCGCCGCGTGTACGCGGATTTGGCGGGCGTCTCCACCGAAGTCATCGCCACCTACGGCCAGCGATTCCGGGAAAAGATGCTGATTACACATCGGGGACTCAGTGGGCCGGCGATCCTGCAGGTTTCCTCGTACTGGAAAAAGGAGCAACCCATCCTCCTGGACCTCGCGCCTGAAGGCGAGGTCGCGGCGTTGCTTCTGCAACCGTCTTCTCCGCGAACGGTGGCCGCCCTGCGAGCGGCATTGCAAACGTTTCTCCCTAATCGCCTGGCCAACCGATGGCTGGAAACTCATACACCCAGCACCTGGACGAATGCCGCCCTGCGGGAACTTGAGCATCAGGTACACAGGTGGGCGGTGTTTCCGGCGGGCACAGAAGGCTATGCCAAGGCTGAGGTTACGGTGGGGGGTGTCGACACCGATGAGCTATCGGCAAAAACCATGGAAAGCCGGAAAGTGCCGGGACTGTTTTTCATCGGGGAGGTCGTGGATGTGACCGGACACCTGGGAGGATCCAACTTCCAATGGGCATGGGCGTCGGGAGCCTGCGCGGGACGGGCGTTGTAGGGCGAGCGGCGACGAAAATCGGCCATGCTGGGGAGTTTCCCTGATTTTTTCTGGCACCCGATCAAAGCGCTTTCAACATTAGCAACGTCCGCGAAAAGCTACGCGATGCAGTCGACCGTATAGCTGGAGCGATAACGCTCAGATGTACTGTTCGGCCAACATTTCGGCTGCGCTTTCGTCCAGCTGTTCGGCGCGTCGCACTTCTTCGAAGCGAGCGAGCAAATCATCCGGCCGCAGGCGCCGTTTCTCGGCGCCTTGAAAGTCATGGATAATCTGGCCACGGTGCATCATGATTAGACGATCTCCCAAACTTGCCGCCTGATGCATCGAGTGGGTCACCATTAAAGTGGTGAGCCGGTCGCGCGCAACCACCTGTTCGGTCAAGGCGATGACCAGGTCTGCGCTCTTGGGATCGAGGGCTGCCGTGTGCTCGTCCAACAGCAGCAGTTCGGGACGCAGCCAGGTGGCCATGAGCAGCGTGAGCGCCTGACGCTGCCCTCCCGAGAGACTTCCGATGGCACTCTCCAGCCGGTTTTCGAGCCCCATATTCAGCCGGCTGACCTCGTCGCGCATTCTGCCCACCAACGACTGTTTCAATCCCCAGCCAAGACCCCGGCCACGGCCGCGGAGGGCTGCAAGGCTCAGATTCTCCTCGATGGTGAGGCTAGGTGAGGTGCCGCTGAATGGATTCTGAAACACGCGCCCGATCAGTTCGGCGCGCGCATGTTCGGGCCATCGCGTTACTTCGCGTCCCGCGAGCCGGATGGTTCCTTCGTCCACTAGAAACGTTCCAGCGACGGCATTCAGCAGAGTGGATTTCCCCGAGCCATTGGTTCCGATGATGATCACCCAGGAACCGGCCGCCAGCTCAAGGTTCACGCCGCGCAGGGAACGGACTTCATTAGGCGTACCCGAGTTGAATGTCTTCGCGACACCCCGGATTTCAAGCATGGGCAATCCGCAGGCGCTTTTTGCGCAGGAATTGCGGCACGATGAGGGCGCAGAAGACGAACACTGCCGTGATCAGCTTCAGGTCGTTGGGACTAAGGCCCCACCGCAACGCCACAGCGACCAGCAACCGGAAGAGCACCGAACCCATCACCGCGCCGACGATCGTCGTGCCCAACTGGTTTGTTCCTACGAGTGCTTCCCCGATGATGACGCTGGCCAGCCCCCATACCACCATTCCGATTCCCATGCCCACGTCCGCGAACCCTTGGTATTGCGCCAGCAAGGCTCCGGACAGCGCCACGAAGCCGTTGGAGATCGCCACTCCGAATACGATCATATTGGCGTCGTTGACTCCCAACGCCCGGATCATCTGCACGTTGTCACCCGTCGCTCGCATAGCCATACCAAGGTTTGTGCGTAAGAACAAATATAGCAACGCGGCTGTGAGTGTCACGACAAGCCCGACCGCGGCGAGCACCGACGCGTCGCGCACGCTAACTTCCCATCCCGCGAGATCGAGAGTGGTAGCCCCTTCCATGAGCTTCACCGCCATCTGCTCCGACTGCGTTGCCAGTGTGGACACCGACAGTAGGGGAATATTGCTCTGACCCATGATGCGCAGATTGATGGAATAGAGCGCCGTCATCACCAGAATCCCTGAAAGCAGCGAGTTAATTTTGAAACGGGTATAGAGCGTGCCGGTGCAAGCTCCCGCAATCATTCCGGCACCGAAGGCGGCCAGCGACGCCAGGATCGGGCTGGTTCCGTGGACCATGAGAGTCGCTGCGACGGCTGCGCCGAGTGTGACCGATCCATCGGCTGTGATATCGGGAAACGCGAAAATTCTGAAACTGATGAACACGCCCAGGGCCAGCAGTGAGAGGATGAATCCTATCGTGAATGTGCCAATCAGGAGGCTCATATCCCTTTCACGCTCATCGGATCGATTTTCATCTGACCTATTTTCATCTGACCTCAGACGCCGCACCGATCCAGCATGCGCCCCGGACGAACTCGCTCTGCTGCGGCCCGGCCGCCACGCGATCGTCGGTTAGAAGGTGGAGTACGCCTTGCAAAGTTTCCGTCTCGAATAAGGTGGTTACCGTAGTTTTCAGATCGATGCTTCCCTTCTGAAGGGTACGATAAGAAAATGCCGCGGCATGAAAATGACCCAGTGGCCACGCTCCGGTTCCCAGCGGCCGAAGCAGGGGAGCCAGGGGCGCACATTCGGAACTCGCAGCCACGCCTGAGATCAAGGCCAGCGATCGCGAGTACAGCCGTTCCGTGGAGAACGAGAGCCAGGAGCGGACCTCGGGATATTTGAACGGAGCGTCGCTCGCTCCGGCGGCCGCGGCGGGGGAGCGGCGGAGTGCGGCGCCCACCAGTCCAGCCGACTCGACCACCATCACCATTCCGATTGCTGGGGCGCCCGAAATCGCCAGCGCGGTTCGCACTAACTCCGCGAGTGAAATGGGACCCTCGGCACTAGAGGTTTCAAATCGCATCAGGTCCGTGAATCCACCTTCGCAGCGCAGGCCATAGAGAACGTTCACCTCTGGCACCAGCTTGCCGCTGGAAACCACGAAATCGGGCACATTGGTTCCATCCGTGGGCAGATAAGCGGCCGACCCACCCACCGCCAGGAATTCACCAAAGCGCGTCTGCGCATCCTCGAAGCCGTGGCCGAAAGCTCCCAAGCCGAAGCCGAATGTGGCCGACGGATAAGTGACCATCTGGCAATCTGCCGGACTGAAACGGCAACCTTTCAGCAAGCCCGGATCGCCGATCCGTTCGCAGATCAACGGCTTCCCCGGAGCACACTCCATGACTTCGAACGATCCGGCCGGAGATGAAAGAAGGCGGACTTCGGTTTTGTGTACCGAAGGCGTCGCGACCGGGGTCGTCTGGGCAAGCAGGACGGTCGAAAGCCGGCAGAGATCCAACACCTGCTTCACTCGCTCCGAAGGGCTGGTGATCACGAAACTTCCGCCGATGCCCTTCAGTTGGGTGTGAAACTTCACCAGCAAACCGACACCGGCCGAACTGAGGAAGGAAATCTCGGATAGATTTAGACGAATGCCGTGCGCTCCTCCGCGGATGACCTCCTCCAGGTTGCCGCGCAGGTGCTCCGTCCAATAGTTGTCGAGGCGTCCCTTCACTTTAACTTCGAGTGCTTCACCGAGTTGTTGTGTGACGATTTCCATGGCGGGGCTACGGGCGCACGCTCCGCGCGAACTCCGCGTGAATGGTTATACCCAATTCCGCCGCATTGCTGCGGCTGATCGACACTTCCTCCACGGCCACTTCTTCGATAGGCATGTCTTTCGGATTCTCGCCGAGCAGAACCTGGCCTGCCATTTTTCCAGCGACCAACGAGGAGTACTGCATTCCCACACCGAGGCACGCCAGGCCGCCGCGCGGCAACGCCGAGCATATGTCGGTAATCAGGGGAAGTCGCGCATCCTTCGCGCCCTTCACTGCGCCTTCATATCCCTGAATACCCGTATTGTCGGCCGGCAACCACACCACCTGGATATCGCGGCCAGCCAGGATCTGCACCGCTTGTAGGACCTCGCTCGATCCGCTAACGGCAATCTGTTCCAGCCTGATGCCGCGTTTCTGAAATACTTCGCGCGCGACCGCCTGTTCCTTCACCGAATTGGCTTCCGCCGGATTGTACATGGTTCCTACGGCGCGCAATCCCGGCACCAGTTTCTGCATGAAATCTAACATGTGGCTTACGGGCGGGAAACTGCCGACGCCCGTCACGAATGGCAAATGGTCCGTACGGCTCTTCCCCGCTCCCGCCGCAATCGGATCGCTCACGCAGGTGAAAACCACTTTCTTGCGCTTTACATTGCTGCACGCTCCGGCAAGGCATGGCGTCGAGATGGTCATAATCAGGTCGACATCGGAGCTGTCGTAGTTCTGAAGAATGGCAGGGATGTTGATCATTTCCCCTTGCGCATCCGCCCGCACAATTTCCAGGTTCTTTCCCTCTTCGAGACCATTAGCTTTGAGTCCGTCGAGGAGGCCATTCACGCAATACTCGTTACTGGCACTATGCGCGTAGTACACGATCGCGGCTTTGAATTTCCGGGCACCTGCGCCCGCATTGGCTGCGGAAGCCGTTCTTCGATGGGTTAAGTCGGAAACGAGCAAGATCGACGAGAGGAGGGCGATCAACGCGAGCCCCATCGTTAACCGCTTCAGTACGGACCAGACGGGTGACTCAGCGAACGCGCGCATTACGTTGGTAGCAGGCTTCAGGCTCCTCCGGTGTGAGGCGACATCATTATACTGATCATTCTGCGAAGCGGGCGGAAATAGGAAGAAAGCTCAAAAACTCGGTCCTTGAAACCCATTTGTGCTCTCACGCGCCCGAATCACGGGAGAGAGCGAAAAGATCCTTGGGCAGTCGTTTAAGGATCTTGGTGTGGAGAGAAAAGATGTTGTGATCGCAACCAAGGTCTACCACAGAATGGGGCTTGGGCGAAACGACGTGGGTGCCTCGCGTTGGCATATTATGGATGCCGTCGAAGCCAGCCTTAAAAGGCTCCAGACTGATTACATCGACCTCTATCAAGTTCACGGAAATGATTCAGTCACACCTGTTGAAGAAACCCTTCGCGCGCTGGATGACTTGGTGATGCAAGGAAAAGTCCGCTACGTTGGTGTCTCTAACTGGCAGGCCTGGAAGATCGCACGCGCTTTAAGTGTGTCAGAGCGGAAAGATTTGGTTCGATTCGACTCTCTGCAAGCCTACTACTCGATCGCGGGACGCGATCTTGAACGTGAGGTTATTCCACTCCTTGAGTCTGAAAAGTGGGCCTTTTGGTGTGGGGTCCTCTCGCCGGAGGGCTCCTCTCCGGTAAATTTTCTCGTCATAACCAGAAGCCTGAAAACTCTCGCCGGTCGGATGTCGATTTTCCAATTGTGAATAAAGAGCGTGCTTGGAACATTATCGATCTGATGGGACCGATCGCG
>Ga0070697_100000251_pt1 | contig 43331 bp, 33 predicted proteins | sample KBSK1501metaG_FD_65475 | JGI IMG/M metagenome (GOLD analysis project Ga0070697, IMG submission 65475) | Corn, switchgrass and miscanthus rhizosphere microbial communities from Kellogg Biological Station, Michigan, USA - KBS K1-50-1 metaG | ecosystem: Host-associated > Plants > Roots >... | reverse complement strand
GACGCAGTTGTCGCAGGCGTCACCAAAGCCGTCGTGGTCGCCGTCGGCCTGGTTGCTGTTCGAAGCGTTCACGCAGTTGTCGCACAGGTCGCCGACGCCGTCATGGTCGGCATCGGCCTGGTCGGCGTTCGATATGCCGGGGCAGTCGTCGCAGGCATCGCCGACCTTGTCACCGTCTACGTCAGCCTGATTGGCGTTGGCGGCGCCGGGGCAGTTGTCGCAGGCATCGCCGATCTTGTCACCGTCTCCGTCAGCCTGACTGGCGTTGGCGATACCCGGGCAGTTGTCGCACGCGTCCCCGACCCCGTCACCGTCGCCGTCCTGCTGCTGCGGGTTGGCGACCGTCGGGCAATTGTCCGTCGAGTCCGGTATGCCGTCCCCGTCGGTGTCCTTGATGCCGAGAGTCGTCTGATTGGAGAGATAGGCGCCGCTGAACCCGCCGGAGGACAGCCCCAGGGCCAGATAGGTGCAGGCGACCCCGTTGGCATCGAACGGCACGCTCACCGTCTTCCCGTTGTCCGTGGCCAAGGCGGTGCCGACCGCCGACCAGCCCGCGGTCGCCAGACCCGACAGGGGGGGAGCGTTACACGGGGCGACCTGGGAATAGATGGTGTAGCCGCCCAGGGTCGCTCTCGAGCCGCCGGGGAAATCGGTGCAGGTCCCGGACATGTTGGTGGCGCAGTCATCGCGCGTCGCCGCGGTGTCCCACGCGAGCACCACGCTGGCCTGGGAGCCGTTGGGAGCGAACGACATGATCCTCGGACCGGGAAGGTGCGTCGCGGCCATATCCGTCGGCTGGCCGTTGGCGTCCACCGGCTGCGCGAAATCGAACGCGAACGAGGCGAAATCCTGGCTATAACCGACGGATATCAGGGCGTACCTTCCTTCATGCGTCGCGGTGCCTTCGCCCACGCTGCCGGTATAGAAGGCGACGTTCGGCGAGTCTCCGCTGACCACGCCGTTCGGGCAACCGGTTACGCCGGCGAAAGCCCAGTTGCCGTTCAGCACCACGATGCTGTCATCGGGCGCCCCGGCGTTCGGAGGGCACAGCCCGCCGGCGCTCTCCGCGCCGCCCGCGAGGCAGAGAAACGGCGTCGCGCCGCTGTTGACGCCCGCGTTGTTGAAGACATAGACGATCCCCGAGGTCGCCGCCTCGGGCAGCCCGGTCCAGGACGTCCCGAGAACGCTCCCTGCGAACTGGCTGAATCCGCACTGTTGAGCGTGGGCCGCCGGAGCGAAAACAAGCGCGCAGGCGACGACGCCCATCGCGACCAGGGATTTGAGGAAGGTCTTCATCAGATTTCCTCCATGGAGGATTCTTGCATTGGTTTCCTGCGATGAGCGCACACGGCCATCGCCGCGGCCTGACGGCCCCTGACGTTGTATGGCAGAAATAAGACTCTCCCCGTGCTGCTCCCCTAAATACCTCGAAAAGTCGCGATGTCAAGGCCAAAACAGGCGGCTCAACACTGATATACCCGCCGCGGTGGCCGGACGTTCAAGTCCCCTATTGCCTGACCGCCGGCCCGAACACCTGGACGCTCCCGTTCGAGCGCAGCATCTCGATGAAGATGTTGTGGCCGCTCTTGTGCTTCGGCACGACGAAGCTGTACGAGTGACCGACCCCCGTGGCGCACTCCTCGCAGATGATCTTGGCGACGTTCTGCTGCGTCCGCGTCCCCTTCGAATCGATGGTCACGACGTTGAATCCGTCCAGGTCGACCTCGGCCGAGGTGGTCCAGAAGACCGTACCCGAGCCTTTCCCGAGTATGCTCGTGAAATTGATCACGACGTTCAGGACCTGCTGGGCGCAGACCGCCGGGTTCTGGTCGGAATTCGGGATCGTCGGGCAGTTGTCGCAGGCGTCGCCGACGCGATCGAAGTCCTTGTCCGCCTGCGTCGGGTTGGCGACCGCCGGGCAGTTGTCGCAGGCGTCGCCGAGCCCGTCGCCATCGGTGTCGAGCTGGGTCGGGTTCGGGGTGGCCGGGCAGTTGTCGCAGACGTCCCCGACGCGATCACCGTCCGCGTCCGCCTGGTTGATGTTGGCGACCACCGGGCAGTTGTCACAGGCGTCGCCGAACGTATCGTGGTCGAGATCCTGCTGGGTGTTGTTCTGCACCGTCGGGCAGTTGTCGCAGAGATCCCCGAACAGGTCGTTGTCGGTGTTCAGCTGATTGGGATTGGCGACGGTCACGCAGTTGTCGCAGACGTCGCCCAGATGGTCCGCATCGGTGTCCTTCTGATCCGAGTTCGCCGCGGTCGGGCAGTTGTCGCAGACGTCGCCGACATGGTCGGCATCCACGTCGGCCTGGTTCGGGTTCGGCACGAACGGACAGTTGTCGAGCGAGTCGGAGATGCCGTCACCATCGGTGTCCTTGACACCGAGGACCGTGTGCCCCGAGACATAAGCCCCCGTGAAACCGCCGGAGGTGAGACCGAGGGCAAGATAGGTGCAGCTCGTTCCGGCCGGGTCAAACGGCACGGTCACCGTGGCGCTGGTCGCGGTCGCGGCAGCCTGTCCGACCACGCTCCAGCCCGAGCTCGCGAGACCCGAAACGGGCGCCGTGCTGCACGGCGCGACCTGCGAGTAGATGTTATAGCCCGCCAGGATCGGCCGCGTGCCACCCGGGAAATCGGTGCAGGTGAGAGCGATGTTGAGGCGGCAATCGTCCCGGCTCACGGCGGCGTCCCACATGAGCTGGACGTTCGCCGTCGTGCCGCTGGAGCTCGTGGAGACGATGCGTGGAACCGGGATCTTGGTCGCGCCCAGATCGGTCGGCTGGCCGGTGGTGTCGATCGGCTGCGCGAAATCGAATCCGAACGCCGCGAAACCCGCGCTATAGCCGACCGAGATCAGGATGTAACGGCCCTCGTGCGCCGCGGTCCCCTCGCCGATGGATCCGGTGTACAGCGCCACGTTCGGGGCGTCGCCATCGAGCACCCCGTTCGGGCATCCGGTCACGCCGAAGAAACCCCAGTTCCCGTTCAGGACCACGATGTTGTCGGTGGTGGTGCCGGCGTTCGGCGGGCAGAAGCCGCCGGAGCTCTCAGCCGTGGCGTCCCGGCACAGGAACTCGGTCGCGGCGCTGTTGATCGCCGGATTGGTGTAGACATAGACGATGCCGGTCGTGGCGGCCTCGGGGAGACCCGTCCAGGACGTGCCGAGGACGCTCCCGGAAAACTGGCTGAAGCCGCACTGCTGGGCGTAAGCGGACGGAGCGACCAGAAGAGCGCAACCGATCACGCCGATCGTCAGCAGGGATTTGAGGAGGGTCCTCATTCGCTTCCCCCTATTAAATATTGGTACGTTCATGATAGTGGCCTATCGGCCACGGGCAACTGTGTGCAGGAAAACGGCATTCCCCCTGCTGTGTTCCTAGATACCTCGAAGTGGAGCAATGTCAAGCCGAATGTGGCGCACCGGTCAGGTCTTTGGCGGGAAGAGGCGTTCGCGAAGCTTCTGTCGGGCGGCCCCGCAGTGACGTCTCACGGTCACCTGCGACAATCTGAGGATCCGGCCGATCTCGAGCGTGTCGACCTCCTGAAGGTCACGGAGAACGAAAACGATTCGCTCCTGGCGGGTCAGGACGTCCAACCCGGCGACCAGCTTCGCCACGAGATCGGCGTTCTCCACCCGCCCGCCGGGCGACGTCCGATCGTCTCTCGCCGACGCGATTCGGGCGATCTCGGCGTCATCGAGCGAGACGACGCCCGGTCTCCTGATCCGCCGCAGGTGGTCGTAGATCGCGTGCACGGCGATGCGGTACAGCCACTTGTAGAACGATTCGCCGGAATGGAAGCGCCCGATGTACCGGAACACCTTGATGAACGCGTCCTGGCAGGCGTCCATCGCGTCATCCGTCGACAGACCCATCTGCACGCCGATCGAGATGATGCGACGCTCGTACAGCCGCATCAGGTCGTCGAACGCCGAGGCATCGCCGGTCTTGGCCCGTTCGACCAGGGCGGTCACCTCGGGCGATTCGGCCCGCGCGGTCTTCCCCTCCCCGACGGCCGGCAGGGTCTGTGGCTCGATCGCGTCCAAAGGATCGCTCCCCTAGAAGGGGCTGAGGTTTCCCCGGTCATCCACGGCGATGACGCTGAAATAGGACGGGCCGCTCAGGCTCGTCAGGTCTAAATCTACCGAAAGAACCGTCACGTTGTCGCGGAAAATTGTCGAAGAATTGAGGGAGGCCCGGCCGACCGGTGCCGGGGTCCTGTGCACCTGGTAGTGGTCGATGATGGTCGGCAGCCCCTGAATATCGGTCTGGACGGCCGGCCAGGTCAGTCGGACGACGAGGGGGCTCTTCGTCACGACGCTCAGCGACAGGCCGTTCTCGATGCCGTTCGGCAGGTCGCGACCGGCTCCCGAGACCAACCCGTTCACGTCGGTGGCGGTGACCAGGTAGTACAGGCTCGAAGGGGACACGGCGGCGTTCGGGTCGGTGAACGTCGTGATGGTGGCGCCGGCATTCGTTCCGATACGGGTCGCGACCGACGGGATGAACCCGGGCGTCGTCGCCCTGTAGATGTCGTAGCGCGCGATCGTCGTCGGTCGACCGTAGACGTCGACCGTCGGCCGGCTCCAGGTCAGGACGATGTTCGCCCCCGACAGGTTCACCGCGAGATCGGTGATCGCCCGTGGCGGCGCGATCCCCAGGATGAGATGGGGCGACGCGAAGACCTCCTGGGAGGGCGCGCTCTCGTGCCCCGAGGTGTTGGTGGCCGTGAGGACCAGATAGTATCCCTGCCCGTCCTCGAGGCCGTTCAGGGTGGTCGAGATCGCCGGCGCGGGAATGATGACCCTGGAGGGATGCTGCCCGGGAGACGTTCCGTAATAAAGGGCGTAGCTCTGCAGATCATGCTCCGCGTTCGCCGTCCAGGTGGCGCTCAAGGCGCCGCCGGTGGCCGGATCGACGACCGAGAGGCCGGTCGGCGCCGCCGGTGGACCCGGGTTGAGCGGGAGCGCCGTGACGCAGTCCGGTCCGCCGGTGCCGCAATCGGTGTTGAAGTTCGAAGGCGGCCCCTCGAACCCGTCGGAGTCCTTCGAGGTGGCGTAGTAGAAATAGGCGGTGGCGTTGCTGACCGTCGTGTCGAGACACGACGTCGGGCCCTGCGGCGCGCACGCGATCTTCGTGTACGGGGACGTCGCGAACTTCGAGGCGCGGTACAGGGTGTACCCCGCCACCGGCTGGGACGGCGCCGCCCAGGAGAGCGTCACCTGCGCGTTCCCCGCCGCCGCGCTCAGACCTGTCGGAGGTGAAGGGGCCGGGGTCGTCAGAAGGGTCGCCGGATCCCCCAGGAAGGTGTAGCTCTGCGCGTCGAGAATCGAGCCCTGCGACCAGAGCGCGGTGCGCACCGAGTCGGCGGCCGCGGCCAGCAGCCGTTGTCTGGGAGCCCCGAAGAGCGGATCGAAGATCCCGGTCGACACATCGTTTCCCACGAAGATATTGGACAGCCCGGACGGCGCGAACACGGCGATCGCCCCGCCCGACCCGTTGTTCACCATCGCCTCGCCGAGGGCGCCGGCGTCGCCCAGGTAATGGAACCCTCCGGTGAGACAATTGACGTTCATCATGAACGGCAGCGGCAGGTTGGTGAGCCGGGCGGCGTCGGTCGTGGTGAAGAACGTGTTCACGCCCCAGGTCTCGAACGAGCCGTGCCCGATGTAGGACAGCATGGCCGCCCCGGATTGCAGCTCGTTGACCAGGTCGTCATGGAACTGCGAGGCCTGGGTCCCGTTCCAGGGCGGCTCGCCGAAATACAGCGGCGGAGTGGGCACGCTGTACGGAGCGGTGGAGAAATAGGTCGCCGCGATCCTGTCCTGGATGACCTCGAAGTTGAGCGCTTCCCCGGCCGACTTGCCCTCGCTGGTGACCAGGGCGGCGTGACCCTTCCACAGCCCCGGGGGCGATGCCTGCTCGTAACGCAGGATCTTGTTGAACACATCGGCCGAAGACGCGGCGTCGCGGGTGCTGATCCGGCCGAGGTAGATGTCCGGCGCCTGATCGCCTCCGCGGAACGACGCGATCCAGTTGTCGCTGCTGTAGTAGCCGAGGATCGAGCTCTTGTGGAACATCATCGGCGTCGGCACCTGCTCGATCCAGCTGGTGTACCCCAGGAGATCCTTGTAATCGGGCGAGGCGTCACCCACCAGAAGAGCGAACGACGGCGGCCGGGCCGCGCCCGACGGCCCCTTCCAGTTGTCGAAGGCGTAGGCGAGGAAGGCGCGGATCGCGTTGACGTCCATCAACCCGTAGCTGAACTCGTCGTAGATCTGATCGACGTACACGACCATCGACGTCAGATCCTGCGCCGAATACCGGTACTTCAGGAGCGTGTCGAGCGCCCCGTTCTGCGCGGCGTCCACGCTGTCGCGGCTGGCGATCACCACGATGTCGGCGGCGTTGGCGGGATCGTGCAGGACCGGTGCGGACGCCAGGAGCGTCGCGTCGGGGCGCCGCGCTCCGGCGGGCCCCGCGACGACGAAGGTCCGGGGCGAGCCGGCCGCCAGCGACGGGTCCAGCGACACGTCGAAGGTGTAGGTCGACGGCGGCGAAACGGTGGCCGAGACCAGGTCGTACCGTACGACGTTGGGCTCGTTGCTTCCGGCGAGGCTCCGGGTGATCTCGTAGACCAGGGGCGCGGCGCCGCTGAAGCCGCTCACCTGGAAACGGACGTTCTGGTTCGGATACGAGAAGGTCAGGACGTCTCCCGCAGCGACGAACTTGCGGCGGTACCGGACGGTGACCGTGTCGAGGTACTGCTTGTCGACCGACAGGAGGGGGTTGGTCGGAACGCTGAAATGGATCGTCGTCGGGTCGGTGAGCACCGACTGCGCCTCGTTGAAGTCCTGCACCTGGATGATCTCGCCATCCCAGGTGAAGTCGGCGCCACCCGCGGTGTCGCCGTTGATCCAGACGCGTGTCCGGTGATCGGGAGCGTCGGTCAGGTCCGAGCCTCCCCGCAGTCGGACGCTGATGCGCTCGGTGGCGGCCGTCGACGCGATCCCCGGCAGCGCCAGGCTGATGTCCCGGGTCGCCTGGGTGCTGTTGGCCAGGAGCGAGGGAATGGAGAAGTAGGGGTCGGCGTCGCCGAGCGGCAGGTAGAGTGAATTGTCGTCCCAGACGGCGGCGTCCTCGAAATCGGCCGCGGTCGAGAAACCGTTGACCGGCGCGCCGTTGACCGCGGACATCCTGGTGTGCGACCCGGGCGCACCGCTCGACGAGAGCCAGTACACCTGTGTGTCGGTGAAATCGTTCGCCTGGTACACGTTGGGAAAGGTCGTCCCGAAATCGTAGTTCGGGCAGGTGGGCGGCTCGCCCTTCGGACGGCCGTAGAACTCCACGACGTCGGTCAGGTTGAACTGGTGGTCGAGATCTCCCGGACTGCCGTCGGGCTGACGGATCGCGATCGGGATCTCGACCCCTTCGGCGCTGAGCGTCCATGTTCCCGGGTCGATCGTCAGGAGAGCCGGCGCGTAGGTCTGGACGTAGCCGTAGTCGAGGCGATAGATTCCGGGCTGCGATACCAGGAGCTTGTAGTGCGGACCCGGGCCCGAAGCGGCGGGCACCGACGTGGGGACCGGCGGGGACCCGACGGCGGGGCAACCCTGTGGCACGGTGACCGTCTGGACCGAGGACGCCGTCTGGGCCGTCGTCACGGCGTCACCGGCATCCACACGGAACAGTTTTCCCTGGTTGTAGTTCACCAGGCTGTTGCGATACGCGTCCTCGAAGAGCGGATCGGGCCGGAACGCCCGGAGCGTGGCGCCCCGGTCCGGCGCGCCGGACGGGTGAAACACGACCTCGGCGCGGACCTCGGGGAAATAGCGCGTCGCGCCGGTGGCCGGGTTGACCAGGAGCGGCGTGTACAGGACCTCGACGTAGCGCTGCTCCCTCATGTAGCCGATCGAACCGAGACGCACCGGCGCCGCCGGATACTCCTGGTCCCGTCCGTAGACCGTGTCGTCCGGGACGAACTCGTCGTCGTACTCCTGCACGTCCAGGCTCTCGCCGCGGCGATGCGTGCCACCGCGCGCCCCGCCGCGCGGATGCTCCAGACGTTCCTGGACACGCGCGCGGGGCACCGGAGCCACGTTGATCGACCCGAGCGGTTTGACTCGCGTGTGCAGGATACGGAGCTCGGGAACGCTGTCCGGAGGGATCGCCACACGCAGGACCCGCAGCGGCAGCATCGGCTCGCCGGCGCGGCTGACGTGGCCGAAGCCGGCGATACGCGGCACGACCCGGCGACCGTCGTCGGCACGGTCGAACACCGGGGCTCCGGCGACCAGGGTCAGGGGCGCGCTGCCGTCATCCTGCGCCGGCGCCCCCGAGCCGGGGGCCGCGAGGGCGGCGCACACAACTGTGGGGATCAGGAATCGGAGGAAATGCGCTCGCATAGTTCGCCGGCGTCGTGGCCGGCGATCACCTCTCCGGGAAGCAGGGCTGCGTCACATCGCGCACTTGCTGAGGACTCCCCCGTCGTCCTCGAGCGTGTCCCCTGTCTTCGCCTTCCAGGCCTCGTAGGCCTGCCTTCGGTACTCTGCGTTCTTGGCCGCCTGGGCGTAATAGTTCATCGGATCGCCGGTCTGGAGGTCGGCCACGCCGAGGCAGAACGTGCAGAATCCACCCGACGCGCCCTCCTTGTGCATCGTCCGCAGCCGGTCGGCCATATCGACCGCAGCCTGGCGCACCTCGATGAGCACCGGCGAGGTCTGCCAGATCTCCTTCAGCGAAGCCACCTCTTTGATATTCGCCACCTTGCGCCGCCACTGAACGCAGGGATAGATGTTGCCGTACGGATCGATCGCGAACGCCGAGCGCCCGGTGCCGCACACCGCCTCGCCCGGCGCGTCGGTGCGCGGGCGCGGCACCAGCTCCTGCCGCGGCCCGGCATACTCCGGTCCGGACCAGTAGGCCTTCAGGAAGTCGTCGCTCGCCATCAACGCGAGAGGGTCCTTGTCGCCGTCGTCGCGCGGGGTGATCACCGGGTCGAAGATGATCACCACGTCCAGCTCCTGCGCCAGCGCGTACATGTCCAGGACCTCGTGCTGGTTGTCCCGGGTGATCGGGCACTTGAGATTCACCTTGACCCCCTGCTCCCTGAGGTGCCTGACCGCCTGGATCACCCGTTGCAGCGAGCCCGGGACGCAGGTCAGCTTCTCGTGGGTCTCGGGGCGGGCGCCGTGGATGCTGATCTCCATCTCGACGGGGTTGGCGATCTCCTTGATGCGCTTCGCCATCGGCTGGTCGATCAGAAACGCGTTGGTGTAGATCCGGAGGGCGAAGCCGAGCTCGCGCGCCCGGCGCGCGATATCGAAGAAATCCTTGCGCACCAGGGGTTCGCCGCCGGTCAGCGTCAGATACAGGATATTGAAGTCGGCCAGCTTCTGGAGCGCGTCGAACACCTCGGCCGTGCTCATCTCCTTCTGTCCCGTCGGACAGTTGTAGCAGAAGGAGCAGGCGTGATTGCAGACGAAGGTGAGCTCGAACAGGGCGGACATCGGGACCGCCCGCTGCCAGTTGCGAATCGTGATGTTCTCGAGCGCGTTGGCCATGTCAGCTCACCATCCCGTGGTCGTGCAGTGAGTCGATGAACTCCAGTATATCCCCCCGGGCGGCTTCGGGGTCGACCTCGTATTCCTGCAGGACGGCCTCGACGATCTGGCCGACGGTGCGCGCGCCGTCGATACGCTCCCAGACGAGGCTTCCCAGCTCGTTCAGCACGTTCACCTCGGAACGATCCGGGAGGACGATCGTGGCCTGCCCGTCGAAGATGCGGTAGGCGGCGTTGGGGTTCTTGCGCAGCACCGTGTCCAGGGTCAACCTCGCTTCTCCTCGACCACGTCCCAGAACGAGCCGTCCGGGCGGAAGTGCAGCCGGTACGCGGGGATCTCCCGCAAGGCCCTGGAGACCACCTCGACCGCGCGGTCGGCCCGGGCGCTCTCCTGCATGACGAACGGCAGGCTGGCGGCGATCTCGGCCACCGCCCGCGCGCCGGTGAGCGGCTCGCGCCGGACCTCGCGGCTCTGCACCAGCCTGTTGAACGAAACGATCGGGTACGACCCGGAGGTGTCCGGAACGCGATGATGCGCCAGGCCGAACGGGATCCCGGCGGCCTCGAAGCGCTCGCCGTTTCTCACCACCAGGGTCAGATCGTCGCTGAGGACCCGGTCGGCGGGCGACAGGTGCGTCACGGTGGTCTTGCCGCTTCCCGACGGACCGAAGAACACGTAGGCCTTCCCCGCCCGCACCACTCCGGACGCGTGCAGCATGAAACCGCCCCGATCGAGAACGAAGGCCGCGGTCAGGACGCGCAGGAAGTTCTCGAGCCCGCGATCGAAGAGCGCTCCATCGGGCTGCACCAGCGCCAGCAGCGCATGGCGACCCGAAGCATCGACGAGCCCCGCGAACTCGTAGGACCAGAGAGCCCTGCCACCCGCGCGGACGCCGCTCTCGAGTCTGTAGGTCTCCGTTCGCCCGCGGCCCGGGGTTCGCAGGAACCCCGGTACGCCGGCCCGTCTCAGACCGATCGTCAGGTCGGCAAGGCCGGCGACCTCCATCACGAACGGCTGAAAGCGCCGCCGCAGCTTGTCCGACTGCCCGCGCGACAGGCCGGCCAAGCGGATACGCAGCGGTCCGATGCGAAGGTCGAGCTCCGCCGGTCCAAACGCCTCCTCGAGCGCGGCGAAATAATCGTCGCCCGGAGTCAAGTCGGCTTCGGTGTCGACAGCAGTCGATTCGACCTGGGATGAAATCACGCTGGCGCAGACCCCCGCGTATGCCGGCGACATCAGTGGTCGGATACCGTTCAGAACGGCCGAAATATACCGCTATCCGTACATTCTGTCCAAGCCTATCCAACTGAAAAGACACCTCCCGTCCAGATTCCCGACAGCGGGAATCGGCGCCTCAGGAACCGGGCGGGGTGCCGGCGGGGGCGGGCGGCTTGTACTTTGGAGGCGGGGGGGGGCCGACAAGTTTGGCGAACCGGGGGTCCTGCTTGAGCTTTGCCAGGCGGCCATCCCTCCAGATGTAGGCGAAATCGTGCGCACCCAATTTGATGGCTTTGGCGAGATATTCGAAGGCCCGATCCTTCTGGTCCTGCCAGGCGTACACACTTGCGATGTCGTAGTACGGCTCTTCGCTTTCGGGATCGATCAACTTGAACACGTTGAGCGCCTGGATCGCGTCGTCGTACTTGCGCTCCTTCTCCAGCTCATGACCGTAGATGTGATAGGCGGCGCCGCGATAAGGATAGTTGCACTGCAGGACCTCGAGCGCATCGAGCAGCATCAGAGCCGGTCCGTTGCGCACGAGCAGGAACGAAACCAGCTCCAGCGCCGTGTAGTTTCCGGGATCGCTCTGCAGCACCTCGGACGACAGGGTCGACGCCGTGCCGATCATGCCCTGATCGAAGGCGACTCGGGCCCGGAACAGGCGATCGTTGAGATCGACCCGATCACGCGGGTCGGCGAAACTGTTCTTCTCCAGGCAGGTCGGCCGATCCTTCCAGGGAAGGTTCAGCGCCGCCGCGGCGTCCAGGATCCGCTTCTTCTCGACGTCGGAGATCTCCGGCCGCCTGGCGAGCGGCTGACCGGCGTTCTTGAGCGGCTCGGCCCAGTCCGGCACCGGCTGGATCGGCTTGGTCTCGCCCGGGTCGGCGCGCAGGTCGAACGCCTCGAGACGGGTTCCCTGGACGATTTTCCTGTCGCCCTCGATCACCGCGAACAGCGGGGACCAGCCGTACGCCAAAAGCGGCGCCATCGCCTCGACGAAAATCCGCCGCTGCTCCGGCGTCCGGGGCGCTCCCCCCGTCACGCGATCGACCAGGGACCGCCCGTCGAGCCCGGCCGGAGGGGGAACCCCTTCGAGAGCGTAGATGGTGGGAGCGATGTCGATGAGCCCGACCGGCTCGCTCACGGCGGCCCCGGTTCCGGCCGAGCCTCCCTGCGTGTCGCGACCGGCCGGCGCCCTGGCGGCCGCCGGAATCACGATGAGCGGCACGCGGGCGGTCGTCTCGAACAGGTAGACACCGTGCCCCGTCTCACCGTGATCGCCGAGACCCTCGCCGTGCGTCCCCGCGAACAGGATGTCCGTCGCGCGATCGAGCTGCCGGCTCCGCAGCCCGTCCATCAGGACGCCGATCTGGGCGTCGACGTGTGCCAGCTCGCCCGAGTAGGGATCGGCCTCGAACTGCTTCTTGAGCGGCTCGGGGGCCTCGTAGTCGTAATGCGGATCGTAGAAATCGAGCCAGAGGAAGAACGGCTGGTGGTGTTTCTTCTGCGCGTCGATGTATCCGAGACCCTTGGCGACCACTTCATCGGCCCGGCGCTCCTTCGAGCGCCCCGCCACCTTCTTCACCAGACCTTCCATGTTGTCGTCGTACACCTGGAAACCGCGCTCGAGGCTGTGATCCGAATCGACATGGAACGAGGCGATGACCGCACCGGTCCGGTAACCAGCCTTGCCCAGCTCCGCCGCCAGCGTCCGGACCCCTGGGGTCAATCGACCACCGAGGTCGGCGCGCAATCCGTGCTTCAGCGGATACAGCCCGGTCAGCACCGACGCGACGGCGGGGGCGGTCGAGACCGACGCCGTGTAGGCGCGGTCGAAACGGGTTCCCTGCCGCGCCAGGGCGTCGATCGCCGGGGTGCTCTTCTGCCCTCCCGTGTAACAGCCGAGATGGTCGGCTCGCAGACTCTCGACGGTGATCAGGAGAACGTTCTGGCGGCGCGGCCGGGCGCTTCGCGGCGCGGAAGGGTCGGAAGCGGCGGATGCGGTTGGCGCGAATCCGGCCGGCAGGAGGAGACCCAGGAGCGCCGCGATCGCGCCCGCGCGAACCGTCATCGCTCCAGGACCTGGATCGGCTTTCCGGTGCGGGGACCGGCCGGGCCGCTCTTCGGAAGGCTGGCGGAGAAGAAACGGACGATGGCGCTGTCGTAGGTCTTCTTGTCCTCGGCATAGAGCCCGGTCACCACCGAGGCCTTCAGCTCCAGGAGATTCTTCCCCCCTTTCGGGCCCTCCGGCAGGGACGCGTAGATCGCCTTCTCCTCCTGGTAGCGATCGACGGGCTCGGTCGCGGTGATCAGCAGGATGTCCCTTCCCGCCAGTCCGCCGAGGGTGGACGACAGCGACGGCGTCTTCGACCGGAACGCCAGATACGGACCATAGCTGGCTCGCAGCACCGGCATGACGAAGCGCAGCGCCGGGGGAACTTTCACCCGGACGAGACGGTCGAGCTGCGTGCCCACGTCCGGGTAGAGGGAGTCGAGCGCCAGGGCGACGATGGCCGGGTCGTCCAACGAGGCGAGCGCGCCCGCGTAGGCCCCCATGCCGATCCCCCAGAGGCCGAAGCGACCGGTGTCGACGTCGTCGCGGCTCTTGAGGAACTCCACCGCGCCCGCGATGTCGCGCTTCTCGGTCGCGCCGAGGTCCGAGCCCGACCCCGCGCTCTCACCATGCCCGCGAAAATCGAACACGAGCAGAGGGTACCCCGCCCGGTTCAGCGACACCGCGGAGCCGAGGAGGGTCGAGCGCGAGCCGCCCAGATCGTGACAGAGGATGATCACCGGCGCGTGCGGCGCCCCTTTGACGAGCCAGCCCGACAGGAGAACTCCGTCGGTCGCGCGGAAGGTGACGTCTTCGGTGCGCAACAGGAGGTCGGCCGGGTCGATCCGGGTCGCGTCACGCGGCGGATGGGTCACCGCGTACAGGAGGACGCCGGCGCCGCCCGCGCAGACGAGAACGGCGCAGAGCAGGAAAAGGAGGAAGCGGGCGGGTCCGGAGGACAAGAACGATGCGCCGTTCTTCGTCATCGACGACGGACTATATCACACGGCGTCCGGCTCGACCTTCGTCCAGGCGGGACTTGATTTTCTCCGCCAGGCCGGGGCCGACCGCCTCGGCCACCGACTCCAGCGGCGCCTCGCGCACCCCCTGCACGGAGCCGAAACGGCGCAACAGGAGACGGGCGCGCCGGGGACCGACCCCCTCGATCGTGGTCAGCTCGGTCGACAGCACGCGCCGGGATCGTGTCCTGCGATGGTAGGTCACGGCGAAACGATGCGCCTCGTCGCGGATCCTCTGGATCAGGTGGAGAATCGGCGAGTCGTGCGGCAGACGCACCGAGTCCCGGACGCCGTCCAGGAAGATCTCCTCCTCGCGCTTGGCGATCGCCGCGACCCGGACGTGACCGACCCCGAGGCGCTCCAGGACCGCGACCGACGACGACAGCTGCCCCTTGCCTCCGTCGATCAGGACGAGATCCGGAAGGTCCTTCCCCTCCTCCAGGATCCGCGCGTAGCGCCGGCCGACCACCTCGCTCATGGCCGCAAAATCGTCGGACCCGCTCACCGTCTTGACCTTGAACCGCCGGTAGTCGGCGCGCTTCGGCCGCCCCGCCTCCCACACGACCATGGACGCGACCTGATCGCTCCCCTGGATATGCGAGATGTCGAAGCATTCGATCCGGTGCGGCGGCTCGTCCAGGCCGAGCGCCTGCTGGAGCCCTTCCAGGATTTCCACGCCGTAGGTGTGGGGCGCGCGAAACATCGCCTCGAACGAGATGCGCGCGTTCTTCGCCGCCGTCTCCAGGAGACGCCGCCGCGGCCCGCGCCTGGGGGACAGGACGGTCACCCGCGCCCCCTTCTTCCCCGACAGCCAGTCCTCCAGGACGTCCTTCGAGGCGGGGTCGATCGGCACGCAGATCGTCGGCGGGACGTCGTTCACGCTCTCGTAGTAGCGCGTCAGGCAGGTGGCCAGGAACTCATCGTCTCCTTCGCGGATCCCCTCGAACGAGAACTCGCGTCGCGACTGCACCTGGCCGCCGCGCATCTGGAAGATCTGCACGCACGCCAGACCGCCCTCGCGATGGAAGGCGATGGAATCCTCGTCCTCGAGCCCCACCGAGGCGATGCGCTGCTTCGTGCCGGCGGTACGCAGCCCTTTCAGGAGATCCCTGTAATGCGCCGCCGCCTCGAAGCGCTCGTCCTCCGACGCCCGCGTCATCTTTTCATCGAGACTCTTCAGGAGCTCGCGGTTGCGTCCTTCCAGGAACAGCCTCGCGTCCCTGACCGCCTGGGCGTACTCGGCGTCCTCCACCAGGCCCGCGCACGGACCCAGGCATTGGTCGAGCTGATACAGAAGGCACGGCCGCGGACGCGTGCCGTCCATGTCCTCCAGATAGCAGGTCGCGACCTTGAAGTGCCGGGCCACCGTCTGGATGGTGCGGCGCGCCGTCGAGGCCGGCACGTACGGGCCGAAGTAGGCGTTGCCGTCGAGACGCGCCCGGCGCACCAGGACCACCCGGGGGAACCGCTCCGCCGTCGTCATCTTCAGGTAGGGGAAGTTCTTGTCGTCCCGCAACCGGATGTTGAAGCGCGGCCGCTCCTTCTTGATGAGGTTGTTCTCCAGGATGAGCGCCTCGACCTCGGTGCGCGTGACGATGTATTCGAGGTCGTGGATCTCGTCCAGGAGGGCGTCGGTCTTGGGCGCCTGCCCCGCCGAAGAGTCCTGGAAATAGGAGCGCACGCGTCCCTTCAGCGAACGGGCCTTGCCGACATAGAGGATCGCACCGCGCCGGTCGCGATAGAGATACACTCCCGGCTCAGCGGGAAGATCATTCAGCTTCGATCTCGCGGGTGCGTCGGCTTCCAGGTGCAGGCCTCCTGCCGGTGGCACGGCGGTCTCCATGATACGGCGAACTCGCACTGCCTGTCGGGGCCGGGTACCGGCGACGTCGACTCCGGGCGCCCGGACATCCGGGAGATTTTTGGTGATAGACTTCCTTCACATGGAGTGGCGTCCGCGCACGATCCACAAGGCCGAATGGGTGGCGGCGGGTCTGGTTGTGTGCCTCGCCCTGGGGCTGCGACTGACGTATCTGGCCCAGATCGCGAACTGGCCGGTCAGCGCGCCGGCCACGCTTGACCCCGCCTTCTACTACGATTGGGCCCGCCAGATCGCTGCGGGCTCCTGGATGGGCACGACCCCTTTCGTCCAGAGCCCGCTCTACGCATACCTGCTGGCGATCTTCATCAAGGTGTTCGGCGATGGAGTCCACCACATTCTCCTCGCCCAGTCGCTCGTCGGCACCGGCACCGTCGCGCTGACCTATCTGCTCACGCGGCGGATCCTGGGATGGGAGCGGGCCGTTGTCGCGGGACTTCTGGTGGCGCTCTATGGCCCCTTCATCTTCCATGAAGGGATGGTCATGAAGACCTTCCTCTCGCCCTTCCTCACTCTGATCCTTGCCCTGCTTCTCGACTATCAGGCGGAGCAGGCCGGGAGGGCCGGCTGGGGATGGTTCCTGCTCAGTGGCGTGGCGTTCGGTCTGACCACGCTCGACCGCGAGAACTTCATCCTCCTCCTTCCGGCCCTCCTGGCCCTCTCGGCTTTCCTCGGAGGTGGGCTCAAGCGGGCGGGGTGGTTGGCGGCCACGGCCGCGGGCCTGGGCGCGGCGCTGGTGATTACGCCGGTCACGCTGCACAACTGGGAGGTGTCTCACGAGTTCGTTCTGCTCACGACCGGCGGAGGCGAGGTTTTCTTCATCGGTAACAACGCCGATGCCGACGGCACCTACAAACCTCCGGCGTTCATACGCGCCGACCCGAGATTCGAGCACGGCGACTTCATCGCACGGGCGGCGGAGATCACCGGCCGGAATCTCTCGCCCATGCAGTCCTCGTGGTTCTGGTTTCGTGAGGGACTGCGGTTCGTACGCGAGCATCCGCTCGCCTGGCTCCGTCTTCTCCTCCTCAAGACATTCCATTTCTGGAATTACTACGAACTGCCGGATAACCTCAACTACCGGATACTCGAGCGTCTCTCGCCACTCCTGGGGACTCTTAACCCCACGATCCCGCCCGTGACGTGCCGCACCCTGGCAATCCCCTGGGGCGACCGCTGGCTGCCCGTTCGACTGCACCTGGTCTCGACGCTCGGCACGCTGGCGCCCCTGGGCTTCGTCGGCCTTCTCCTCACCCGGCGCCGGTGGCGCAGGCTTCTGCCGATCTTCGTTCTGCTGTTCGGCTATATGGGGACGGTGCTGATGTTCTTCAATTTCGATCGCTTTCGCGTGCCGGTCGTTCCGTTGGTCGCGTTGTTCGCATCGGAAGCGCTCTTCGCCATCGCCCGTTATCTGGGTCGTATCGGAGCGCTGTTCAGAGCGAACACGGCGCGTTCGGCTGGTCTCGTGGAGCGGCTCCGGAGCCTCCGGCCATCGGCGGGGCAATGGTCGATGCTCGGTCTTTCCGTGGGCGTCATGGTGGTCGTGAACGTCGACTTTCCCAGGGGCCCGCTGCCGGTCCTCGAAGAGGCGCTGGCCCTCGGAGACATCTACAACAATCATGGGGATCAGCAGCAGGCCCTCGATTCTTACGCCGTCGGTCTTCTCGCCCTGGACGGGTTGGAGGATGGTCCCGATGACCCGAGGCTGAATCTCTACGGGGCCAGAATGACGCGCGAGCGATTGGGCCGCGAGATCGCCACATTGAAGGAGGAGCATCAGCGGGAGCTCAGAGACGTTCACGTGGGCCTGCATCACGGCACCGCGGTCGCGTTCATGGGCCAGGCTGAGCGACTCATCGCCCAGGATCGGCGTAAGGTGGAGGCCGCGCTCCTGGACAGCGCCATCCGGGAGTTCGACGAAGCGCTTCGGATTTTCCCCACCTACACCATGTCCATGAGGCTCGAGGCAAATGCCTACAGGCTGCAAGGCGACAACGACCGGGCCGTCGCCACACTGCGGCAGATTGTGAGCCTTTATCCCGAGGCCGTCCCCGTGCGGCTGGAACTGGCCGAGCTTCTATTCGCCGGCGGTGATGCGCGGGGAGCCCTCGCGGCGCTGATTCCCCGGATTAAGGAGCCGACGAACATCGAGACCCGGCAGTGGGCGCAGCTGCTTTTCTTGCGCGCCATGATCTTCGACCGCGGTCTTTCGGATCCTGCCCGGGCGCTGTACGATTTCGAGAAAGTGCTCGAGCTCGATCCCGAGCACGTGCAGGCACCGGCAATCCGCGAGCGCGTAAAGGACCTGCGGGCAGGCGGTGTCCGACCGTCACCCGACGACCCGCTTGGCCCTGACACACCCTCCCATCCCTAAGCTTCCCGGCGCGCACCCAAGACGACGGCGGTCAGGCGCCCGCGACGACGAGGATCTTCTTGAGATAGCGGATGCGGTCGCGCAGCGCGGCGGCCTCCTCGAAGCGCAGCCTCTCGGCCGCGGCGCGCATGTCGGCCTGGAGCCGGGTGATCTCGGCCTCGATCTCCTCGGGCTTGCGGCCACGCTCCTGGTCCTCCTCGTCCTCGACGGGTATTTTGAGATAGTCGGCCTCGTAAACGCTGCCGAGGACCTCGTCGATCGCCTTGACGATCGTCTCGGGCGTGATGCCGTGCTCGCGGTTGTACTCTCCCTGCAGGGCGCGCCGACGGCTGGTCTCGTCGATGGCGGCGCGCATCGAGTCGGTGATCCTGTCGGCGTACATCAGGACCCTTCCCCGGACGTTGCGGGCCGCGCGTCCGCACGTCTGGATGAGCGAGCCCGCCGAGCGCAGGTACCCCTCCTTGTCGGCGTCCAGGATGGCGACGAGCGAGACCTCGGGCAGGTCGAGCCCCTCGCGCAGCAGGTTGACGCCCACCAGGACGTCGAACTCCCCCTTGCGCAGGTTCCTCAGGATCTGCACCCTTTCGAGGGTGTTGATGTCGGAGTGCAGGTACTCCACCCGCACGCCCAGATCGCTGTAGTACCGGGTCAGCTCCTCCGCCATCCGTTTGGTCAGCGTGGTCACCAGGACGCGCTCGCCGCGCTCGACACGCCCGCGAATCTCGTGCAGGAGATCGTCGACCTGGTTGCGCACCGGGCGCACCTCGATCTCGGGATCCATCAGGCCGGTCGGACGGATCACCTGCTCGACGACCTCTCCTTGGGCCTTGTCGAGCTCGTACGGGCCGGGTGTCGCCGAGACGTACAGACGCTGCATGACCCGCTCCTCGAACTCCTCGAAGCGCAGGGGGCGGTTGTCGATCGCCGAGGGCAGCCGGAAGCCGTAGTCGACCAGGGTCTCCTTGCGCCGCCGGTCCCCCCAGTACATGCCGTGCAGCTGCGGGACGCTGACGTGGCTCTCGTCGATGATCATCAGATGATTCTGGGGCAGGTAGTCCAGCAGGGTGGGCGGCGGCTCGCCCGGCCGGCGCCCCGTCAGGTGGCGCGAATAATTCTCGATCCCGGGGCAATAGCCGACCTCCTTGATCATCTCCAGATCGAACATGGTCCGCTGGTGCAGCCGCTGCGCCTCGAGCAGCTTGCCCTGCTGCTCCAGGGCCGCCAGCCGCTCCTGCAGCTCGGCCTTGATGGCATCGATCGCCTTCAGCAGGCGGTCGCGCGGCGTGACGTAGTGCGAGTTCGGGTAGATCGGGACACGGTGCAGCCTCCTCAGGACCGCCCCCCGGACCGGGTCGATGACGGCGATGGTCTCGATGCTGTCGCCGAACAGCTCCACGCGCACGGCGACGTCGTCGTAGGAGGGGAAAATTTCCACCACGTCCCCGCGCACTCGGAACTTGCCGCGCTCCAGATCGAAGGTCGTCCGCTCGTACTGGATCTCGACCAGTTTCCGGAGCATCACGTCCCGGTCGATCTCCTTGCCGGGCTCGAGCATGAGCATCATCCCGTGGTACGCCTCGGGGGACCCCAGCCCGTAGATGCAGGAGACCGAGGCGACGATGACGACGTCCCGGCGCTCGAACAGCGAGCGTGTCGCCGAGTGCCGCATGCGGTCGATCTCGTCGTTGATCGTGGCCTCCTTCTCGATGTACGTGTCGCTCTGCGGGACGTAGGCCTCCGGCTGGTAATAGTCGTAGTACGACACGAAGTACTCGACCGCGTTCTCGGGGAAGAAGCGGCGGAACTCCTGGTACAGCTGCGCCGCGAGGGTCTTGTTGTGCGACAGGATCAGCGTCGGCCGCTCGACCGCCTCGATCACCTTGGCCATGGTGAAGGTCTTGCCGCTGCCGGTGACGCCCAGGAGGACCTGGTGCATCGACCCGGCCCTGACGCCTTCGACCAGCTTGCGGATCGCCCCCGGCTGATCCCCCTTGGGCTGGAACTCGGTGGTGAGCTTGAAGAGGCCCGGCATCGCCTGGACTCCGCGCGCCTCCTCCCGGCGACCTCGATCGACGCGACCGGTCGCGCGGGGGCGGGCGTCGTGTAATGATAGGATACTCGCCTCGCGGAGATCGACGTGACCCCGTCGTCGCCCCTGACACCGCCCTCCCTCGAGGCCTTCCGCGACTGGACCGAATCCGCCGGACAGGCAGCGGCGCGCATCGACATTTCCGGCGTCAGCCTGGAGTTCGCCGGTCTTCCCGAAGCGCTGTCGAGGGAGATGACGGCGACGTACGGGCCGTTCTGCCTTCCCCCGAACGGACGGGGACGACCGCTGAGTGTCCGGGTGGTGCGGGCCCCGCTCGACTATTTCGTGCCCCCCGGATTCGCGCCGGGCAGGGAGATCTACCGCATGGTCACGGCCCTGGACGGGACCCTGTTCCGCACCGTCTCCTACCGGCTCGCTTCATGGGTGGACCTCGCGCGTCGCGAGGGCGTGGTGGCGCTGTCGCAGGGCGAGCGCGACCCGGCGGCGCGCGCCATCGAGAACTTCCTCAGGAGCTGCGTCGCCTGGCTGGCGCTCGAGGCGGGCGGCTTCTTCCTGCACGCGGCCAGCATCGTACGGTCGGGGCGGTGTTATCTCTTCTATGGACCGTCGGGCGCGGGCAAATCGACCCTCGCGGCGACGAACATCGACGGTCGCGTCATCAGCGACGATCTCACGGTGGTGCTGCAGGACCCGCAGGGCCTGGCCGCCGCGGGCGGGCCGTTCCGCGGCACCTACACGCTCGGGGATCCTGTGGTCGGCACCTTTCCCGTGGCCGGCCTGTACCGCCTGCGCAAGGACAGCAGGACCTTTGTCCGTCGCGATGACGGACGGTGCTTCGCCGACCTTCTCGGGAACCTGCCGTTCGTGGTCGACCAGCTGGGCGCTCGTCCCGATCTGATCGACCGGATTCGCGCCCGGGCGGAGCGCGTTCCGCTGCGCTATCTTCACTTCCGCAAGGACGAAAATATCTGGCCGGCGGTGGATGCCGCAGACGATCAGACCTATCGGGCGCGCGATTGATCCCAAGGTGACGATCGCACGTCCGGGTACTCTCCCTTCAATCGCTCCGGGTCGGCGCCAAGCGCATAGCGGAGCTTGAGCCAGCCGAAGCGCGCCGCCGTGCGCACCACGCCGCCCCGGCCGAGCCGGCGCGCCGAGGTGATCGCCGGGAGCGGCAGCGTCACCACGCGGCCGCGACGGCGCAGCGTCTTCGAGAGAGCCAGGTCCTCGAACAGGGGGATCTCGGGGAACCCGCCCAGATCCTCGAACACCGGTCGCCGGACGAACATCGCCTGATCGCCGTAATGGACACCGCGCAGCATCGACCGGGCGGTCGCGTAGCCGGCGATCACGGCTAACAGGGCTCCGGGCTCGCTGAATCGCAGCCGGAAGCCGCCCCCGACGACCCGCGGGTCGCCGACCGCCTCGATGACGGCGCGCAGAGAACCTGGCGGCAGCCAGGTGTCGGCATGCAGGAAGAGCAGCACCTCCCCGGTGGCGACCCGTGCCCCCCCGTTCATCTGCGTCGCCCTCCCGTGCCGGGAGGCGACGACGACGCGGGTCGTCCACCCGATCGATCCCCACGAGCCGGTCGAGCGCTCGAACGTCTCGAGCGTGGCGTCCCGGCTTCCGCCGTCGGCCAGGATGACCTCGACCGGAGAGTCGAAATTCTGCCCTTGGAGGGTGGAAAGCGTCTTCGGGAGGACATATTCTTCATTCAGTGTGGGAATGACGATCGACAGGGGGATAACCGGAACCTTTGCATGTATAATCACTTAGGCTGCATTCCCGGCCGCATGAGGGCCATTGCCGATCGACGATAGAAGCTCGGGCGCGCCGACGCCAAGTCCGAGGCCGGCCGGAGCCAACCCGCCCGGCGCCAGCAGCCCCCCCGGTGGCACCCCATCGGGCCCGCCGCCCCGCCTCCCCTTCTGGCGGAGGCGCAAGAACATCACCTTGATTCTGCTTTCAGCGCTGATCCTGGCCGGAGGCTCGGGCTCCGTGCTGGGATATTTCCTGACCTTCGACATCCCCGAGGTGACCCACCTGCAGGACTGGAAGCCCCCGGTGGTCACCACGATCTACAGCGCCGACAACCAGGTCCTCTACCAGTTCGGCGCCGAGAAACGGATCGTCGTCGGCCTCGACCAGATCCCCAAGCAGTTTCTCGATGCCCTGGTCGCCACCGAGGATTCCCATTACTACGAGCATGTCGGTATCGACCCCTGGGGGATCGCGCGGGCCATCATAACGGACATCATCCACCTCAGAAAGGCGCAGGGCGGCAGCACCATCACGCAGCAGCTGGCGCGCTCGCTGTTCCTGAAGCCCGAGAAGACGATGCGCCGCAAGCTGCAGGAGATGGTGCTGGCGGTCCAGATCGAGAAGGCGTTCACCAAGCAGGAGATCCTCGGCTTCTACTGCAACCAGGTCTACATGGGGCACGGTCGGTACGGCATCGAGGCGGCGTCCGAGTACTACTTCGGCAAGGCCGCGAAGGTGATGACGCTCCCCGAGGCGGCCCTGCTCGCCGGGCTGGTGCAGCGCCCCGAGGCCTATTCGCCGTTCCGCTCGCCCGAGAAGGCGCGCTCCCGCCGCGACCACGTCCTGAACCGCATGGCGGAGGAGGGCAAGATCGACCGCGATGTCGCCGACCAGGCCGTGGCGACACCCGTCGAGGTGGCCAAGCTGCCGGAGGAGGACAACATCGCGCCGTACTTCGTCGAGGAGGTGCGGCGCTACCTCGATTCGAAATATGGCGAGGTCGCCCTCTACGAGGAGGGCATGGAGGTCCACACGACGCTCGACCCGGCGATGCAGAAGGCGGCGAACCAGGCGGTGTTCGAGGGTCTCCGGGTGCTCGACAAGCGGCAGGGGTTCCGGCCGATCAAGCAGAACGTGCTCAAGGACGGCGGAGACCTCGCGACCTTCGTCTCGCCGGGGTGGAGCAAGGCGCCGGCCATCGGCCGGCTTCGACCGGGGGTGGTCACCGAGGCGAACCGGCGCACCGCCACGGTGAGACTGGGCGACTACACGGCGCACTTCGGGCCGGAGGGGATCGACTGGACGGGCAAGACGATCCCGAACCAGGTGCTCAAGGTCGGCGACGTCACACCGTTCCTGGTGCTCGGCATCGAGGAGAGCAAGAGGGAGCTGAGGGTGAAGCTCGATCAGGAGCCGCTGGTCGAGGGGGCCCTGATGGCGATCGACCCCGCGACCGGCGAGATCAAGGCGCTGGTGGGCGGCTACGATTTCAACCGCAGCGAATTCGACCGTTCGATGCAGTCCTATCGCCAGGCCGGCTCGGCCTTCAAGCCGTTCGTGTACACCACGGCGCTGGACTCGGGCCACACGCTGGCCGACACGATCTTCGATCGGCCCACGGTCTTCGTCGACAAGAAGACCGGGGACGAGTACCAGCCGGACAATTACTATCGCAAGTACTACGGCGTCACCACCCTGCGCCAGGCGATGGAGGAGTCGCGCAACATCGTCGCGGTGAAGCTCCTGAACCAGATCGGCTACTCGCGCACCATCGAGACCGCGCGCAAGATGGGGATCAGCAGCCGTCTGGAGCCGTACCCCTCGATGGCGCTCGGCACCGAGGAGGTGTCGCTCATCGACCTGACGACCGCCTACTCGATCTTCCCGAACCAGGGCGTGCGGGTCGAGCCCCACTTCATCCGCTACGTCGCCGACCGCGACGGCAAGATGCGGGAGGAGGCCAAGCCTCAAGTGATCGAGGTGCTGCGGGCCGACATCGCCTACCTGATGACCTACCTGCTCGAGGGCGTGACCGAGAGCGGTACGGGCGCTGCGGCGGCGCGCGAGCTGAACCGGCCGGTGGCCGGGAAGACCGGCACCACCGACGATCACGCCGACGCCTGGTTCGTCGGATTCAGCCCGTCGCTCGTGGCCGGCGTCTGGGTCGGCTTCGACCAGAAGAAGCCGCTCGGCGACGGCGAGACCGGGGCGCGCGCCGCCCTGCCGATCTGGATCTCCTTCATGAAGGACGGTCTCAAGGGCAAGCCGTCGGAGGACTTCCCGAAGCCGGCCAATATCGTCTACGTCCCGATCGACCGCAACACGGGCCTCCGGGCGACGGTCGAGTCGAGCTGCCCGGTGACCTTCCTCGAGGCGTTCCTCGAAGGGACGGAGCCGGCGAAGGCCTGCTCGGCCGTGGAGCATTTCCGCCTGTCGCTCCCCTACTATCTCCAGAATTTCGACGTCACGCCGGACCTCGAGGTGAGCCTCAAGGGAGACGACCTGGAGCATCTCGTGAGCGAGGGCCAGGGCGAAGTCGAGCTGCAGTCGGACGGCAAGGAAATCCTGGTGCACTACGACGGCAAGGACCTGCAGGTCCGCCTCGACATCAGCCGGGCGGATCGAAAGGGTGTGATCAACGATCTCGCGGCGCCCGGCGGCGGTCCGGGGGTCGATCCACAGCCGAGTCCCTCCCCCGCGCCCGGGGCGCCCACGCACTTCGGCGTGGACGGCCGGCCCGCCGAGACCATCACGATCAACTACGACTGAAGCCGGGTTCGTCTAGAGCAGGCTGTCGAGCGGGACGTACGGCAGACCCTGCGAATTCGCGACCGCCTCGTGCGTCACCTTGCCGGCGTGCGTGTTGACGCCGGCGCGCAGTGTCGGGTCCTCCAGGGCGGCGTCGCGGAAGCCGCGCCCGGCGATCTTCAGCACGTACCTCAGCGTGGCGTTCGTGAGCGCGAACGTCGAGGTGCGCGGCACGGCGCCGGGCATGTTGGCCACGCAGTAGTGAGTGACTCCGTCCACCTCGTAGGTCGGCGCGGAATGGGTGGTCGGATGCGTCGTCTCGATGCACCCTCCCTGATCGACGGCCACGTCCACGATCACCGCCCCCTTCTTCATCGTGCCGACCATGTCGCGGCTCACGAGCCGTGGGGCGGAGGCGCCCGGGATGAGGACGGCGCCGACGAGCACATCGGCACGGCGAGCCGACTCGGCGACGTACGCGGGCGTCGAGTAGATGGTCACCACCCCGCCGCGGAAGATCTCGTCCAGGTACCTCAGCCGCGGCAGGGAGCGATCGAGGATCGTGACCCGCGCCCCGAGACCCGTCGCCATCATCGCGGCGTTGATGCCGACCGTCCCCCCGCCCAGGATGACCACGTCGCCGGGCGGCACCCCGGGCACGGCGCCCAGGAGGATGCCGCGACCGCCGAGCGTCTTCTGGAGATAGAACGCCCCCACCTGGATCGACATGCGTCCCGCGACTTCGCTCATCGGCGTGAGGAGCGGCAGGTTTCCGTCACCGTCGGTGATCGTCTCGTAGGCGACGGCGGTGACGCCGGAGTCGAGCAGGGATCGGGTCAGACGGGGCTGCGGGGCGAGATGCAGGTAGGTGAACAGAATCTGACCGCGCCGGAGCATCGCCACTTCCTGCTCCTGCGGCTCCTTCACCTTGAGAATGAGATCGGCGCGCCGGTAGACGGCGGCGGCATCCGTGACGATCACGCCGCCCGCCGCCTCGTACGCCGCGTTCTCGACACCGCTCCCGACGCCGGCGCCGTCCTGCACCAGGACGGTGTGGCCCGCCTGCACGAGGGCCGCCACACCGGCGGGCACCATGCTGACGCGGTACTCGTGGTCCTTGATTTCTCTTGGTATGCCGACCTGCATCCCGAAGCCCCGGCCGGCCGCGCGGGCCCGGCCGCCCCCGCTCAGCCGTTGTCGATCTGGGCCTTCTGAAGCTTCCCGGAGTAGTCCACGTAGACCGTCTTCCATTCGGAGAAGATGTCGATCGCCGTGTGGGCCGCCCCCTCGCGGTGGCCGTTGCCGCTTCTCTTCACGCCGCCGAACGGCAGGTGCGTCTCGGCCCCGATGGTGGAGGAGTTCACGTAGGCGATCCCGGTCTCGAGATCGCGCGTCGCCATGAACGCCCGGTTCACGTCCTGCGTGTAGATCGAGGACGAGAGGCCATAGGGGGAGTCGTTGGCGATCTCGAGCGCGTCCTCCAGGCTGTCGGCCGCCAGGACGCACACCACCGGACCGAAGATCTCCTCGCGCGCGATACGCATCCCGCGCGTCACGCCGGTGAAGATGGTCGGGGGGAAGTAGAACCCCCGGCCGTATTCGTTCTTGGTCAGACGGACGCCCCCGAGGACGGGATCGGCGCCCTCGTCACGCCCGATCTGGATGTAGTCCATGACCTTCTTCAGTTGAGCCTCGTTGATCAGGGGTCCGACATCGACCGACTCGTCGAGCCCGTCACCGACCTTCAGGCTCCCCGCCCGCTCGACGAAACGATCGACGAACTCCTTCAGAATCTTCTTGTGGACGACGATCCGGCTGGTGGCGGTGCAGCGCTGGCCGGTGGTCGCGAAGGCCCCCCAGAGGGCCCCGTCCACCGCCAGATCGAGGCGCGCGTCGTCCATGACGATCATGGCGTTCTTGCCGCCCATCTCGAGCGAGACGCGCTTGAAGGTGTCCGCGCAGGCGAGGTTCACCAGACGGCCGGTCTCGGAGGAACCCGTGAAGGAGATGAGCGCCACGCCGGGGTGGCGCACCAGGGTCGTGCCGGTCGCTTCTCCCCCGCCGGTCACGTAGTTGACCACTCCGCGCGGGATGCCGACCTCCTGACAGACCTTGACCAGGTGGTACGCCGACAGCGGCGCGTCGCTCGACGGCTTGATGACGACGGTGTTTCCGCACGCCAGCGCCGGTATCAGCTTCCACGACGGGATGGCCATCGGAAAATTCCACGGAGTGATCAGACCGCAGACCCCGAGAGGGGCGCGTACCGAGTAGCACGCCTTGTTCGGCAGCTCGGACGGCGTGGTGTGGCCGTGCAACCGACGCCCCTCGCCGGCGACGTGGTAGCAGACGTCGATCGCCTCCTGCACGTCGCCGCGCGCCTCGCGCAACGGCTTTCCCATCTCGCGGGTCATCTCGCGGGCGTATTCCTCCTTGCGCCGCACCAGGATCTCTCCCATGCGGAACAGGTGCTCCGCCCGTTTGGGGGCCGGGACCAGACGCCATCTCTTCCACGCCCGCCGCGCCGCCTCGACCGCCGCTTCGATGTCCGCCTGTCCCGAGCTCTGGAAGCTCCCGATCACCTCGCTCTTGTCGGCGGGGTTGCGGCTCTCGAAGCTCTCCCGCGTGCTCGATTCGACCCACTCGCCGTCGATAAAATCGCGGTAAGCTTTCGGCTCGGTCATGCTGCTTCCTGTCACGCGGAGATCGGTCGACGCGGAAAAGTCGTTTGCTTCCTATCTGATGGGGCGCGACGGGTCGGGGATGCTAGCAGACGCCCAAATCGAAGTCAAGGAATGGCGGGCACGGGCGGGATGGCGCGGGCGATCAGGCGGTTGCCTCACGGGCGGAGATGCTGCGGATACGGCGGGCGACGTCCAGACAGTTCTCCGAACGTTGCCGGTCCTGCATCTTCATGAAGACCTCGGAGAGACCGATCCAGGCCTCCACGCAGTCCATGTCCGCTTCGAGCGAGCGCTGGAAACACTGCAGCGCTCCGATCATGTCCCCCCGATCGGAGTAGATCTTCCCCTGGCGCGCCCAAAGGCTCGCCCCCCCGCCGCCCCCGGCGAGCGTGCCGAACGGGTCGAACTCGTAGGTGGTCTGCCGTGCTCCTGCGCTCTTCAGCATCGAAAGCTCCTCTCTGTGCCTTGCGCGTCCAGCGGCTCCGTCACGAAGTCCAGGAGGTTTCTTCCGCTCACGTCGAGTCCCCGGCAGCCGGCGTCCCCAGGCTCTCTGCCATCTGCGAACGAAGGGGAAAAGAGAAAGGGGATGGAGGGAAACTCAGGTTTGGGACACCGGCTGCCGGAGAAACCTGTCGCGATCAGCATCTCGCTCCTCGGTGAAATAAGTGCGATAAAGAGTTTGAACGATACCTTTGTAGCAAGCCCCGTGCCGTTATTGGAATGCCTCGAGGATGAATCCGCTCGCAATCACCTAAATATCACTGAAACACCTGGTTACCTGATTATCGTGGAGTCAGGAATCTGAACGATCTGGCGTATGGCAGGCCTGTGGCGGATGGCGTTTTGACGCAGCGCCACGCCTGAGAACTGTAGTCTTCTGTTTTCAGCTATTTACGGAGCGTCAAGAGGACGAATGCGATGACAGTGGACTGACGCCCCATGCGTCAAAAGTGGTCACCTTGTGTCCGCTGGCGGGCACCGTCTCAGTCGGCCGGAAAGTGGCGTCCCATAAGCCTCATGAGGCGGGTCACCCCTATCTCTATCTTCGGGTCCTCGATCGTCCCGTTGAGACACATTCGCAGGAGAGCGCGAGCCTCGATCGCGAGAGTCCCGGCGTCGGCCTCGTTCACCGACCCGTCGCCAAGGGGGGGCGCTCCCCTTTCAGGGTCGACCCTGAAAGCGCGCAGATGGACCTTCTCGGTCGACTGACCGTGCGAGGGAAAGAACCCGCTGCCGAGACGGTAGGTCCCGGACCCGACCGGCCGCAGCCCGGTCTCTTCACGGAGCTCCGCCCGGGCACGCGCGGTGATCCCGCGCTCGCCCCGGTCGCCCGGCTCCAGGCTGCCGGCCACCGCCTCGATCACCCAGGTGTAGGCGCGGCGATCGCGCACCGGTGGTCGGAGTCTCATCCGCGTGTAGAGACCGGGCCTGAACCCGACCTTACAGACAATCATGAGCCGGTTCGGACGGACGAAATAGAACGGAACGATCGCGACGGCGTCCGCGCCTCGGCGATGCACCACCTCGAATCTGTAGACCGGCGAGCGCCTCCCGTCGCGATACAGGTTTCTTGCCAGGACGCGCTCCAGGGTCAGGAACCCCGGTCCCGCCGACGACAGTCTTCGGACGACACGCAGTCCTTTGACCGGACGAGCCGGACGGAGGACCAGGGTCGCCGCGCGAGACGAGGTCCGGGGACCGGCCCTGCGAACCGAACGCCTGCTCATGAATCGTCCGTCCCCCCTTCCCTCAGTGCAGCCGGACCGGCGTCAGGTCGGCGTTGTGATGCGGCCCCCGGCCCGCCTTGGCCACAGTCATGAAGTGGCGTCCCAGACGGACACGCACGACGTCGGCAGTGTAATCGTTGGCCGCGCCACGCAGGAGATACGAGCCGATACCGTAGATGTCCACCGGCGCACCGCTCCTTTCGAAAAAGCGGATCTTGCCGGGGTCGAAGCCCCCGCTCGCCACGATACGCACGCCGCGAAAGTACCGGTCCGCGATCTCCAGCGAACCGCCCGGCGCGGCCGCTCCTCGAGAGGCTCCGTCGAGCGCGTGACGCACCAATTTCACGAGAGCGGGTGTCACACCACGCTGGCGCCGCGGATCGCGGGAAGCCGGAACGCTTCTGTCCCGGAGATCCTGCGCCGTGTCGACGCGGACGGCGTGCAGGACGTAACGGGCGGCCTCCACGGGACGCCCCGCGCGCAGGAGGCGTCGATACTCCTCGAACAGCCGCCGCGCCGTGCGCACCGATTCACCCACGCAATCGTTGGTCGTGTCGACGAGAGCCACGCGCATGACCGAAGCGGGCGCATGCCGGCAGAAGGCCAGCATCGCCTCGGTGGTGTCCCCCAGGTAGCACAGGATGAAGGCATGCGGCACCGTTCCCCGGCCACGCTCCTGCCAGAGCGCGCCCTGCGCGTCGGTCGAGACGTGGGCCGGCACACGCGTCCCGCTGACGCGCCCGTAAGCCTCGACCGCGATCCGGTAGGCGTAGCCGTCGAGCGGCTGGCAGTGGGGCAGATCGAACCGGGCGGGGAAGAACAGGATCGGCTTGCCCCGGGAGGCCACGAGGGACTCGTAGACGTTGCTGGCGAGACGGCTGCACCGCGTCAGGAGACCCAGGAGCGGCGTCTCCAGATGCGCAAAAACCCGATAGCGCCCGCGCACCGTCAGCACCGGCTCGAGCGGCCGCGTCAGCGTCCCCTCCGGGACCGCCTCGACACGGAGACGGCCCGCGCCTTTGCGGTCACCACGGACGCCATCCCTGAGCATGCCGAGGGCCAGATCGACGCCGGCGGCGAGGAAGCGCGGCCCCCTTCGGGCAAAGAACTGCATCTCGACCTCGGCGTCACCCGGAACGAAGGATCCGGGGCGCGCCCCGCCGGCGCGAGCCGCGAGAGGCCGACCGCGGAATCGCTCGCCGGCGCGCGCGCCCGCCGCCAGGATGCGGGCGGCGTTGAGGAAATAGGCGTCGCTGTAATATCCGGAGCGCAGGGCGATCATGGAAATGCCCGGCACGTCGATCGGACGACCGGTGCGCCGCGCGCTACGTGTCAATCTGTCCTCGGGGGGCCCGGGTCCGGGGCGGCGCCGGGAGCGCGGCGTCCTTCGTACGGGTCGAGACCCGCCATCAACCCGCCAGCTTCTTCATCTCCTTGATCTTGACGGCAACATCGCGGTAGGTCGAGTCCAGGCCGTACACCTCGGTATAGATCTGCATCGCCTTCTTGTAATCACCCTGCTCGCGATACACCTCGGCCATATCGTAGCGCAATCCGATCGCCTCGTGCTCACCGAGCGCCGGCATCTCCAGACCCTTCTGATACCACTTCAGCGCCAGTTGCGGCATGCCCTTCTCGCGGAAGCACAGACCGAGGATGCCGCAGCATTCGACGGTCTTGGCCGGTTCGCGGGCGGCGTACTGGAACTCACCGATCGCCTCGTCCACGAGACCCATCTCCTTGTAAGCGATCCCCAGGTTGTAGTGCGTCTCGTAGTCCTGCGAGTCGACCTGCTGCTCGACCCCCTTCTTGAAGGCTCGGAAGATCTCGTCCAGGCTGTGCCCCGGCCCCTCCAGGGCCTCCTGCTCCTGCGTGTCGACCGCGACATGCGCTTCGGCCAGGCTGCGGTCCAGCTCGCCCGCCAGGTCGAAGAAATCGCCCTCGGCGACCGGCTCGGTCTTCTCGACCCGGAAGACCGGAGTCGCCTTGGTCGCGCGCGGCGCGTCTTCCACCGGACGCGGTGAAGGCAGGACCATGGTCTGGGCCCCGAAGGCGCGCTCGACATCCAGATCGAGCTCACCCGACTCGGAGGGTGGCGCGAGGGGCGGAGCCTGCGGCGCCGCCTCGGCGATCGGGCGATTGGCGCGCTCGAACCGGTTCGCCACCTCCTGACTCCCGGGATACTGCTTCTGGAGCTGGAACAGCACGGCGCGCGCCTCCTCCAGAAGACCCTGATCGATGTAGAAATCGACCTCTCCGAGCTTCTCGGCGTCGGGGTCGCGCCGCTCCGCCACGTCGATGGCCGCCGGCTGGTCGGCCCCGGCGGGTGACGGCCGCGCCGCGTCTCCATCGTCCTCGACCTCGATCGTGATCTCGTCGTCGCCCAGTTCCAGCGACACCTCCCCGGTCAGATCGTCCGGGCTCTCCTCTTCGATTTTCTCGGGGGCCGGCCGGGCGGACGTCTTGGCCGGCGCCGCGGCGGGCGCGGGCGGTCGCGCCGGCACGACAGGCTTTCGAGCGGCCGGCTCCTCGGGCAGTTCGAGCTCGAGATCCAGGCCGGCGTCGGCTTCCACGGCTTCGGAGACTCCCGAAGTCGTGGCCTGGCTCGTCGGCTCGATCTCCAGCTCGCCACCGCCGGCGATTTCCTCGATCTCCAGCTCGGGCGGTGGAGCGGCGGCAGGAGTGGCCCTGGCGGCGACAGGCGGAGCGGGCTTCGGCACCACCGGCGGGGCCGATTTCGCGGCGCCGACCGGGGCCGGCTTCGCCGCGGCCGGTTTCGCCTGGGTCGCAGGCGGCGCCGGCTTCGCCGGAGCGGCGGCGGGGGCGGGCGACGTGGTGAACTCCCGAAGCCGCGGGTTGTTCGGATCGATCCGGATCGCCTCGTTGACGAGGTCCTGAGCCTCCTCCGCGCGGTTGCGCGACTTCATGATCGTGGCGAGCGACAGGCACTCGGCGACCGCCTTTTCCTTGTCCCCCTCCTCGTAATAGATCTCCTTCAGCTTGGAGTGCGACGCCACGTGCCTCGGGTGCTTCTCGAGAATCTTGAGAAGCTGCTCCTTCGCCTTTTCGAGCAGACCGTACTTGACGAAGACCTCGGCCTCGGTGAAGTGCTCCGTGATGAAGTCGTCGTCCTCGGGCTCGTCGCCCTCCTCGTCGGGCTCCGCCTGCATGTCCTGGATCTTGCTCTGCGGGCCGTAGGCCTCCTCCTCGACCTCCCCGAGAGCGTCGGCCCCGGACGCCACCTCGGGCTCGTCCGTCTCGATCGCGGAGTCGGGCTCCGCCTCCAGGTCCAGGGCTCCGTCCTGGATGTCGGGGACGCGTGTCACCGGCGGACGGGCGCGAGGCGTCTCGGCCACCGCGGGCGCTGCGCCGGCGGCGGGCGGGCCGACGCCCCGCTGACCCTGGAGCCGCTGCTGCATCTCCGCGCCTTTCGGGTTCTGCGGGTTCAGCTCCTGCATCGTCTTCACGATGCCGGCCGCCTCCTCGCGCTCGCCGGATTGGAGGAGTGTCTCGGCCAGGCTCTGCAGCGCCTCGTACTGGGCCTTCTTGTCACCGGCCTGCTCGGCGACGGCCGCCCGCTTCATCAGGCCGCCGCGATGATTGGGAAAGGCGCGCAGGAACTCGTCCATCATCCCGGCCGCATCGGTCGGCCTGGATTCGCCGAGGTAGCCCTCGGCCGCCCGTGACACCCACTCGAGCGCGGCGTCCGCATCGTCCCGCGAGATGTCGAAGCGCGCCAGAGCCGACGCCACGTCGGGTGGCGCGTCGTCCATACCCCGCAGCTTCTGGAACACCTTCTCGGCCTCGGCGTTCTTGCCCGCCGCCACGTACGCCTCACCCAGGAGCGCCAGCGACCGCGGGTTGTCCCCGTTCGCCTTCGCCATCGCGACCACGGTCGACAGCAGCTCTCCCGGGCTCTTCTCCGCCTCCTTGGTGAGCGCCAGCGCGAGACTCATCATGTCCGGGTCGCCGGGAACGATCTTCGTGCCCTTCTGCGCCACCCGGATCGCCTCGTCGAGCATCCCCTTCCTGGCGAGATCCTGGGCGATCACGCGGAACTGCGCTCCGGCGTCCTTCGGGAGACCGGCGCGGACCAGCATGTCCGCGTAAGTCATGCGGATCTTCATGTTGTCGGGCTCGATCTCCAGGATGCTGGCGAACACTTCGATCGCCTTCTTGACGTGGCCGCCCTTGATGTGACGATCGGCCACCGCCAGGTACTGGGCCTTCGCCTCGATGGTCAATCCCTGCTGGTGGTAGAGCCCGGCCAGTTTCTGCAGGCAGTCGACGTTCGCGGGATCGAGCTTGCTGACCTTCTTGTACATGGCGATCGCCTTGAGGAAGAAACCGTCCGCGGCATAGAACTCGGCGATCCGCAGGAAGTACCGGATGGCGTCCTGGTTCTTCCCGGCCCGCACACAGAGGTCGCCCAGCTTGTTGAGCACACCCATGTCACGGCTGCTGTCCTCGAACAGCTTCCTGTACTCGGCGATCGCCTCGACGATCTTTCCGGCCTTGACGTATTTCTCGGCGCTCGCGAGCGTCTTGGTGCGGTCAAGGGGCATCAGTGGACCCGCGCCGATGTCAGGGGGAGCGGCGGCTGGGCCGCCGACCCGGTCCGCACGCCACGGAAGGTCGATCGGTGCAGCGGCGTGGGGCCGAAGCGGCGCAACGCGTCGAGATGGTCGGGGGTCCCGTACCCCTTGTGACGGTCGAAGCCATAGAGCGGGTAGAGGGCGTGGAGGGACTGCATGATCTCGTCACGGTAGAATTTCGCGACGATCGACGCCGCCGCAATGCTCGCCGAGATCGCATCGCCGCGCACGATCCCTCTCTGCGGAGCGGCGATCCCCGGTATGGTCAGCGCGTCGACGAGCACGAAATCAGGCCGCACCCTGAGCGCCTCCACCGCGCGTCTCATCGCCACGAGCGTCGCCTTCAGGATGTCGGTCCGATCGATCAGATCCGGATCGACGACCCCCAACGCGAACGCCACGGCCCGCGACGCGATGTCACGCGCCAGGCGCTCGCGGACGGGCGGGGGAAGCATCTTCGAGTCGCGAATGCCCCGGATCGGCTTGTCCCGGTCGAGAATGACCGCCCCCGCCACCACCGGGCCGGCCAGGCAGCCGCGACCCACCTCGTCCACCCCCGCCACGGCCCGGAACCCTTCGATAAACAGGCGCCGTTCGTACGTCCACCCGGCAGCACGGCGCCCGATCATCCGGTCATCCCTGGGATTCGTCTTCGACGCGCGCCGCCTTCCCCTTCCGATCCCTCAAGTAGTACAGCTTCGCGCGACGTACTCTTCCGCGGCGCACGACCTCGATCTTGCCGATGATCGGCGAGTGCACCGGAAAGATCCTCTCGACGCCGATGCCGTCGGAGATCTTGCGCACGGTGAAGGTGCTGCCGGTGCCGCCGCCCTTCATGGCGATCACCATTCCGCCGAAGACCTGGATTCGATCCTTCTCACCCTCCTTGACCTTCACGTGCACCTTCACGGTGTCGCCCACCCGGAAGACGGCCGGGTTGCCCTTGATTTCCTTCTCCTCGATCATTTTGACGAAATCCATGGCCTTCTGCCTCCGCGGTCCTCTCTTTGGTCAGTGTTCCCGAATCGTTTCAGCCCCGCCGCAAGCGCGGGGCCTCAGGAGATCGGGCCGTTTGCGGGCCGTGGCCTCGTGCGCCCGGGCCCGCCGCCACGCGGCGATGCGTCCGTGATGTCCGGACAGCAGAATGTCGGGGACCTTCCAGCCCCGGAAATCCGCCGGCCGCGTGTAGTGGGGGTGATCAAATCCCTCCTCGTAGAACGAATCGCGCCGCGCCCCCTCCACGTCGCCGAGGGCCCCCGGGAGCAGGCGCGTCAGGCTGTCGACCATCACCAGGGCGGGGATCTCCCCGCCGGTCAGAACGTAGTCGCCGATCGAAATCTCCTCGTCGGCGAGATGCTCCCGCACCCTCTCGTCCACACCCTCGTAGTGCCCGCAGATCAGGATCAGCCGGCCACAGCCTGCCAGCCGCTTGGCGCGTTCCTGATCGTACTTCGCCCCCTGCGGGCACAGAAGAACCGTCCGTGACTGCGACGCCGGATGCCGGTCCCGGATCGCCTCGACGGCCCTGAAAACGGGGCCCGGCATCAGGATCATTCCGCCGCCACCTCCGTACGGGAGGTCGTCGATCTTGCGATGCTTTCCCGTCGCGTAGTTGCGCAGATCATGAATCCGGATCCGAACCAGACCCTTGTCGCGCGCCCGTTGCACGATGCTGTGCGACAGCGGACCGTCGAACATTTCCGGGAAGGCCGTGATGATGTCAAAGTCCATAGAGTTCCAGGAGGCCCTCCGGCGGCTCGATCGTGATGCAGCCGGCGGCCACGTCGATGGCCGTGCAGATGGATCGCGCGGCCGGCAGCAGGATCTCGTCCTGCGCCGACGACCCGAGGTCCGTTCCCGGCTCGATCGCGAGGAGGGGCGTGCCGCCCGTCCGCACGACGCCCCGCACGGTGCCGATGTCGCGACCCCCGCGCGTCCGCACCTTCAGGCCGATCAACTGAAAAATATAGTAGCTGCCCTCCGGCAGATCAACCAAACCGTTGCAGGGTATCAAGATATCCTGTCCCACGAGGCCGGCGGCCGCTGCCGCCGTGTCGACGCCCCGGAACTTGAGGATCACGTTGTCCTTGTGAAGCGCGTGCTCCTCGATCCCCATGCGCCGGGCGCTGCCACCCGGCCGGCCGACCAGGACCCAGTCACGGCCCTCGAGCTGGTCGATCCCGCCCGGAACCAGGCGGGCCGTCAGGCGGCCGCCTGCCCCGCGCAGCCTCAGACGGGTGGCGACCGGCACCGTGATGCCGGCGTCGGCCTGTGCCGTGCCGCGCTCGCTACTCGACGATTTCAAGTTCGTAATAGGTGCCATGCCGGGCGCCGGCCGCCTCGAGCAGGGTCCGCAGCGCCTGGACCGTGCGCCCCTGCCGTCCGATGACTCGACCCAGTTCCGAGGAGTCGACCGACAGCTCGAAGACCATCACCCCGTCCTCCTCGAACGAAGTGACCGCAACCGCCCCGGGTTGATCCACGAGGTCGCGCGCCAAGTCCGCCACCCAGGCTCCGATGTCCGGTGTCGCCAATGATCCTCCCCCTAGGCGGGTTGCGCCTCCCGTGCCCTGTCGAGGAGCCTGCGGACCGTGTCGGAGGCGTGCGCGCCTTTCTTGATCCAGTCCTCGGCCCTGGCCACGTCGATCCGGATCACCTCCGGCTTCCGCTTTGGATCGTAGTAGCCGACCTGGTCGGTGATCTTCGAGCGCGGCGTGCGCGCCGATTCGGAGACCACGACCCGGTAGAACGGCTTGTTCTTCGTTCCCGCCCTGCTCAAGCGAATCACCAGCACTCCCGCACCTCCTTGCCGGGCGCCGTCGGCGGCCCCGACGTTTCCTAGCGCCGAAACGACCGCGCGGCCCCGAACAACCCCGAGCGCATGGCCGGGCCGCCGCGTGCCATGCTCTTCATGATCTTGCGCATCTGTTTGAACTGCTTCAGCAGCACGTTCACGTCCGACACCGAGGTCCCGGATCCGCGCGCGATGCGCAGCCGGCGTGAGCCGTCGATGATCTCGGGACGCAGGCGTTCCGCGCGCGTCATCGAGGACAGGATGGCGCGCGTGCGGACGATACCCTTCTCGTCCAGGGGCATGTCCTTGAAGGACGCCGCCCCGGGCAGGAGGTCGACGATCTGGCGCAGCGAGCCGAGGCGCTTCATGGTGTCGAGTTGCTCGGCCAGATCGTCGAGGGTCAGCTCGCTCTTCTTGAGACGCCGCGCGAGCGCCTCCGCCTGCTCGCCGGACGAGGCCGCCTCCGCCTTCTCGATCAGGGTCAGGACGTCGCCCATGCCGAGGATACGCGACGCCATGCGGTCCGGATAGAACGGCTCGAGGGCGTCGAGATGCTCGCCCACGCCGACGAACTTGATCGGCACGCCCAGCACCTTGCGGAGGGACAGCGCGGCGCCGCCGCGCGCGTCACCGTCCGCCTTCGAGAGAATGACGCCCGTCAGCGCCAGGCGGGCATGAAAGGCCGCCGCCGCCCGCACCGTGTCCTGCCCGGTCATGGCGTCCGCGACGTACAGGATCTCCACGGGCTGGAGTGACGCTTTCAATTCCGTGAGCTCGTTCATCAGCTCGTCGTCGATGTGGAGGCGGCCGGCCGTGTCGACGACGAGCGGATCGCGCCCCACCTGCCGGGCCTCCTTCAGGGCCGCGGCGCAGACGGCGCCCGCGCTCTCGCCGGGCGGCGCGGCCGCCACCGGCACGCCGATCTGCTTTCCGAGGACCCCGAGCTGCTCGACGGCCGCCGGGCGGCGAACGTCGGCGGGAACGAGGAGCGGCGAACGCCCCTGTTCCTTGAGAAGCCGGGCCAGCTTGGCGCCGCTCGTGGTCTTTCCCGAGCCCTGCAGGCCGACCATCAGGTAGACGGACGGCGGCTGGGAGCCCCGCCTGAGGGACGACTCGGTCCCCTGTCCGAGGATGGCGACCATCTCGTCGCGCACGACCTTGACGACCTGATGCCCCGGCGTGAGACTCTTCAGGATCTCCTCGGTCGTGGCCCTGCTCCGCACCGCCTCGGTGAACTCCTTGACGACCGCCAGATCGACGTCGGCCTCGAGCAGGGCGGTGCGGATCTCGCGCACGCCTTCGCGGATCTCGGTCTCGGTCAGGTGCCCGTGACCCCGCAGGGTCCTGAAGATCGTCTGCAGACGTTCGCCCAGCGCCTCGAACATGGTGTTCCTTCCGGGGTACCCGCCGCTCAGACGAGCGACAGGAGATGCCCCATCTTCTCCTTCTTGGTCTTCAGGTACTTGCGGGAGTTCTCGTTCGGGGCGACCTCCAGAGGAACGCGCTCGACAATCTCCAGCCCGTAGCCCCGCAGCGCCGAGAACTTGCCCGGGTTGTTGGTCAGGACCCGGATCCTGTGGCACCCGAGGTCACGCAGGATCTGCGCCCCGATGCCGTAATCCCGGTGGTCGGCCTTGAATCCGAGCTTGTGATTCGCTTCGACGGTGTCCTTGCCCTGGTCCTGCAGCTCGTAGGCCCGCAGCTTGTTGATCAGCCCGATCCCGCGGCCTTCCTGGCGCAGATAGACGATCACGCCCTGACCTGCCTGCGACACGCAGTCCATGGCGCAGCGCAGCTGCACGCCGCAATCGCAACGCAGCGAACCGAACACGTCGCCCGTGATGCACTCGGAGTGCACCCGCACCAGGACCTTGTCCTCGGGCCGGATGGTGCCCAGCACCAGCGCGAGATGGGTCTTGCGCTCGATGCCGCTGCGATAGGCGACCAGCCGGAAATCGCCGTGCATGGTCGGCAGTGAGGGCTGCGCCACGCGATGCACCAGTCGCTCGTTGCGCATGCGATAGGCGATGAGATCGGCGACGGTGATCATCTTGATGCCGTGACGCCTGGCGAACTCGACCAGATCGGGCAGGCGGGCCATGGTGCCGTCGTCGTTCATGATCTCGCAGATGACGCCCGCGGGATAGAGCCCCGCCAGCCGCGCCAGATCGACCGCCGCCTCCGTCTGCCCCGCCCGCTTCAGGACCCCGCCCCGTTGCGCGCGCAGGGGGAACATGTGGCCCGGGCGCGTCAGGTCGCGCGGACCCGTGCGCGGATCGATCGCCACCTCAACCGTGTGCGCCCGATCCGCCGCCGAGATTCCGGTCGAGACGTTGCGCCGGGCCTCCACCGACACGCAGAAGGCCGTGTTGTAGGGCGACGTGTTGTCCCTGACCATCAACGGGATCTGCAGCTCGTCCAGCCGCTCTTCGGTCATCGGCATGCAGATGAGACCCCGGCCATAGCGCGCCATGAAGTTGATCGCGTCGGGGGTCACCTTCTCCGCGGCCATCGTCAGATCGCCCTCATTCTCGCGATCCTCGTCGTCGACCACGACGACGAACCGCCCCCTGGCGACGTCGAGGATCGCCTCTTCGATCGAGGCGAAGTGCGAACCGTCCTTGCCATTCCCGCTCTTGCTCATCGCGCTCCTTCCCTGCCTGCAAACCCGTGTCGGGCCAGGTCGTCCCGGGTCACCGGGGGCCCGGATCGGCCCACCGCCGCCCGTCCCTTCAGATACTCGACCACATATCGTCCCATGATGTCCACCTCGAGATTGACCGCCGTTCCGGGGACGTATTCCCGCAACCGGGTGGTCTTCAGAGTCTCCGGGATGAGCGCCACTTCGAAGGCGCTCCCCTGCACCGCCGCCACCGTCAGGCTGACCCCGTCCACGGCGATCGACCCCTTCATCACGATGCCATCCGACAGCGTCGCGGGGAACCGGATACGCACCCGGGTGCCGGTCCCCTCCGGATGGACGATCTCGACCAGGCCGACACCGTCCACGTGACCCTGCACGAGGTGCCCGCCGAGTCGGTCGCCCGCTCGAAGGGCGCGCTCCAGATTGACTCGCTCGCGCGGCCGTCGCAGGGCGAACGTCGTTCGCGCGAGGGTCTCCGGGGAGACCACCGTCTCGAACCATGCGCGGGAGCGCCGGGTGACGGTGAGGCAGACACCGTCGACCGACAGGCTCTCTCCCGGCCGCAGGGCCGCGGCGAACGGCGCCGCGACACGCAATCGTCGCTCGCTCCCCCGGCCCTCAAGCGCCAGGATCCGTCCGGTCGCCTGAACCAAACCGGTGAACATCTCAGTCCCCTTTCTCGCGATCGAACACCAGCCGTCCCTCGATCCTCAGGTCCGGTCCGATCGTCCGGACTGTGATGTCCTTCAGTCTCGGCGACCGCCGCAGCCACGCGACACCCCGGCCGCCGAACACGGGGAGCGCCCGCCGGCCTCCGATCAGGCGGCCCGCCACGAACACCACCAGGCGATCACCCAGGCGCTCGTCGAGGGCCGACCCCAGGACCTCGGAGCCCCCCTCGATCAGGACGCTCGTGATTCCCCGCCGGCCGAGCTCACGAAGGGTCGCGCCGACACCGACCCGCCCGTTGCGCCCGGGCACCTCGATCACCAGCGCGCCGGCCCTTTCCAGTCGCCGCCGCCTCGTCGTCGATGCTCCCCGCAGGGTGACGATGATCGGCGATCCGCCCCCGCCCCGCAGCAGCCTCGCCCCGGGCGGGGTGCGCAATCGCGCGTCGAGGACCACGCGCGCCGGCCCCGGTCCCCTCCCGGGCGGCCTTCCACCGCGCCGGGCCGGCGCCGCCGAGAGCCGGGGGTCATCCCGCAGGACGGTGTTGACGCCCACCATCACCGCGTCGTGCCGCCCTCGCAGATCACGCGCTTCCGAACGCGCGCGTGCCGAGGTGATCCACCTCGACTCGCCGGTCCGCGTCGCGATCCTCCCGTCGAGACTCATCCCCGCCTTCAAGGTCACGTACGGCCGGCCGGCGGTCATGCGCTTCAAGAAGCGCTCATTGAGACGTCGCGCCGCGCGCTCCAGCCGTCCGACACGGATCCGAACTCCCGCGGCCACGAGAGTCTGGAAGCCCTTGCCACGCACACGCGGATCGGGGTCCCGCATGCAGGCCACCACCTCGCGCACCCCCGCGCCCACGATGGCGTCCACGCACGGTGGCGTGCGGCCGAAATGGCAGCACGGCTCGAGGTTCACGTAAAGAACCGCGCCACGCGCGCTCCGCCCGGCCTGCTCGAGCGCCACGGCCTCGGCGTGCGGCGCGCCAGCGCGCGTGTGATATCCACGACCCACGACGCGCCCGTCGCGCACCAGGACCGCTCCGACCATCGGATTCGGGGAGGTCTCCCCTTCGCCCCGCGCCGCCAGCCGCAACGCCAGGCGAAGAAACCGCGTGTCGTCCCGAACCGATCGCCGGCGCGCCGTCGCCACGCGCCGCCCTCTCGTCCCGACGGGCACCGCCGTCACGCGGCGGAGGGCAGCAGACCTTCCAGGAACTCTTCCGGATCGAAGTCCAGGAGATCGTCGGGCGTCTCGCCGACGCCGATGTAGCGCAGCGGGATACCGAGCTCCTGGACGATCCGCACGGCCACGCCCCCCTTGGCCGTGCCGTCCAGCTTGGTCACCACCAGACCGTTGACACGCGCCGCGCCCAGGAACTGCCGCGCCTGGCTGACGCCGTTCTGGCCGGTGGTGGCGTCCAGCACCAGAAGCACCTCGTGCGGCGCCCCTTCGATCCGCCGGCCGACGACGCGCACGATCTTCTCGAGCTCGCGCATCAGAGGGTCCTGGGTGTGCAGCCTGCCGGCCGTGTCGACGATCAGCGTGTCCGCGCCGCGCGCCAGGGCCGCCACCGCCGCGTCGTACACGACCGCCGACGGGTCCGCGCCCGGGCGGTGTCCCACGAAATCGGCACCGACCCGCTCGGCCCACAGCCGCAGCTGCTCACCCGCGCCGGCACGGAACGTGTCGGCGGCGCACAGGATGACCTTGTTCCCCGCGCCCTGCAGCCGCCGCGCCAGCTTGCCGGCCGTGGTCGTCTTGCCGCCCCCGTTCACCCCCACCACGAGGACGACCCGCGGCGGACGGGTTGCCGCCGGCGCGGGCGGCCCGGCGGAAAGGATTTCGCGCAGGATGTGACGCGCTGTCTCCCGGACTCCGTCCCACGACGGGGGCGTCGATGCTCCCGCTCCCGCCGTCACGGCCGCGACGATCCGCCCGGCCGCCTTCGGACCCAGATCCGCCTGGATGAGCGCCGTCTCGAGGGCGCCGCTCCAATCGGGTTCCGTGCCACCCGATCGGAACAGAGTGCCGATCCGTCCCAGAATTCCTTCCCGGGTGCGGCGCATCCCGAGACGGATCCGTTCGATCCGTCCCGGGGCCCTGGGAGACTCCGGAGCCGTCATGTGCCCGCCGGCTTGCCCTTCCGGTCGAGCAGCTGCTGCGCCTCCGCGGCTTCCGGCGAGTCGGGGCCGAGAGCGACCACCTTGCGCAATTCCTTGTCGGCCAGATCCTTCTGGCCGGCCCGCGCGTAGGCCGTTCCCAGACCGAGCATGCCGCGCAGGTAATCCGGTTTCATCGACACCGATTTCTGGAAGCTCGTGATCGCCTCGGGGAACATGCCGCGTGCGAGATAGAGGTGACCGATGTTGAGATAAATCTTTTCCGGGGAGGCGTACGATTTGTCGTTGAGCGCCGTCTGGAACTCGACCAGGGCCTTGTCGTATTCCTTCGTTTCGCGGTAAACGAGTCCGAGATGGTTGTGGGCGTCGGTGTAATACGGGTTGAGGTGAATCGCCTTGCGAAACTCCTTCTCGGCCGGCTTGTATTCGCTCTGCTGGTAATGGATGAACCCCAGGTAGTAATGCGCCTCGGCGTAGTCGCCATCCAGCTTGAGGGCCTTCTGCAGTGAATCGATCGATTCCCGGGTGCGCCCCTGCTCGTATTGCACCTGAGCCAGCCGGAAATACCGCTGCGCCTCGTCCCGCTTCGCCGAGCGGGCGATCGCGGGCGAGCCGGCCGCCAGACAGACTAGGGCGACGGTCAGGACGAACACCGACGCCCGGCTGGGCGCACCACGTGACCGCTTCAATCTATCCTCGCTTCAAGGTGCCGGCAGACGCGGATTTTCGCCCGCCCGCCTGGACGTAATCCTATCAAACGGAATGACTTTTGTAAATTAGCGCGGAAAGAGGGACCGCAGGCGCGCCAGGAGCCCGCGGCGCGGCAGCGGCGGAGGAGCCTCGGTCACTTCGATTTCCCGGCCATCGAGGATCGCCTGCGGCGTGTCCTCCACCATGCGGCGCGCCGCGCTCTCCCCGATCAACGAGGCCGCGGCGCGCACCGCGTCGGAGAGAACCGGCGGACGGTAACGTACATCATGACCGTCGGAGGCGAGGACATGGATCAGGTTGCGCCGCAGCATCGCGTGCGCGAAATCGCGCGCCTTGTCGCCGAACCGTCCGGTCAGCGAGGACGCGGTCACCTGCGTCAGCGCCCCGAGGCGAACCGAGGCGGCCACCCGCTCGATGTCCGCGAGATAATAGGCCACACGCTCGGGGTGGGCCATCAGAGGAGTGATACCGAGGAGCCGGAGCTGGAAGATCGTCTCATCGACCTGCATCGGTGCCTGCTGGTACGGCAACTCCAGGAGCATGTAGCGGCCGCGGTCGCCGACGGTCATCAGCTCGTTCGCGCGGGAGCGTCGGACCAGATCGGCGGTGTAATAGACCTCCGCTCCGGGGAGGAGCGTGACCCCTTCCGACTCGTCGCCCCGCTGCGCCTCCCGCACCATGGCCACCCGCTGCAGGATGGTGTCGCGCGTA
>Ga0070697_100000250_pt1 | contig 43359 bp, 30 predicted proteins | sample KBSK1501metaG_FD_65475 | JGI IMG/M metagenome (GOLD analysis project Ga0070697, IMG submission 65475) | Corn, switchgrass and miscanthus rhizosphere microbial communities from Kellogg Biological Station, Michigan, USA - KBS K1-50-1 metaG | ecosystem: Host-associated > Plants > Roots >... | reverse complement strand
AACCAAAATCCACCAGGCTGTGGACCGCCACGCCTATGATGCCAATTGTGGCCCCGAAGCATGCTGCTCGGCGGAAACGATTCGCCGAAAGGAGGTTCTGCCGCGACCTGCGGAATGCAATGACGACGAACCAAACACCGATTGCCGATCCAACCACCCCGCCACTCGCCAATAACTCGAGATAATCGTTGTGCGCCTCCTGCGGTACCAGTGTTCCGGAGGCGTTATGAAAGGCGGGCACTGCCGCCCAGTAGGCGCCCATTCCTACGCCGAGCATCGGGTGGGCCATAAACATTCTCCACGTCAGTTGCCAAATTTCGTTCCGGCTTACACCCAGACGTGATTCAGTACTAAACGCGGTACGGGATTCCTCGATCCTTGTTGCCAGCGGATCTCCCCCCAGCCATAAAGTTCCGAAAGCGACTCCGCTGAGTAAGACCACCAATAGCACCAACCTTATCGGCCAGGAGTAGACGAGACGCAACGCCTTTGATGCAGGCTTGCCGGTGTGGTTCTTTCGCGCCACCACACTGAAGAGCAGGACCGTTACCAGCACCTGGGCCAACATTGCAATCAGCCCTCCTCTTGAACCAGACAAAACCAGCGCTGTCCATACCGGCAAGAGCGCCGCGAGGTAGATAAGCCCGTGTTCGCGTTTACTGCCTCCGGCGAGAGCGATTCCCAGTGTTAGTCCAAAGCCCATCTCCATCAGGAAAGCGAAATGGTTGCGGTTGATGAATTGGCCATAGCCGCCATCCCGCGGCAATAACGGTAACCCAAATCCAAGTTTGTGCTGGGTTGTTTGTCGAAGAATACCGAAGATCGCACTGGCGACGGCTACTCCAATCACCACATTGATTAAAGTTCGCAGCCGGCTTTCCGTAGATGCGTAACGAAACAGGAGTACGCCCGCCAACATCAAGGCGAGAAGCTGTAGCCCAAAGAACCGCGTCTGGTAAGGATCGACGCTGATCGCATTCCACGTCTCAAGCGTAATTGCGCCGGGCCGCCGGCTGAAGTTTCCCAATGATAACGTTTGGAGGAAAGAAAGAATCGCAAGGGCCGCAATCGGAAGCAATAGGGACCCGCCGTCCTTGATCCACGACTCACTCAACCACCCTTCAATCAGCCAGACGATCGTGAGCGCGGAGACCACGCATACAAAAAAAGCTTTCCACCAGGCTTCCGCGGTCCCGTAAGGAATCGCGGTGAGGATGATGAGACCAGTTAGTGACAGGAAGACAATCGTCCCTAGAAGTTTAGCTGCGCGTGCCCGGAGTGGTGCGGGATGATCGGAGACCCAACCTTCACGATATTCCGTCGTTGCTGTAAGCGCTCTGGCCGCTTGTGACATTAAATCGCGCTCTTTCCCGCGGCCATGACCAAAGGTCGTTTGGCCGCAGTTAAGTCATCAGTGGAGACCGGCTTTGCGGACGATTGAAGAATGCGGCCAACAGCTTCCGCCAGCTCCGTTCTAAAAAACCCCGCCAGGTAGTTCATATCCAGGAGCAACGGCGGACCATCCAATTGGCGGTAAAGATTCAGCCAGCCCCATTCGCCGCTTGAGGTGGAAAGAGGTAACCGGAAACACCAATAATCCCTCGAGCCGCTTAAATCGTTTTCATTCACGCCGTCCCGCGACCACGACCAAACAAGCTGTCCGTTACGATTCTCAATTCGCGGATACTCCTGACTGTATTCGCTTGCGCTCGATGCGCTTTCATCCAGGTCAACGTTCCCGGCCCGGCCCAGCTCCAAACTCGCGCAGGCAAACTCTTCAATCTCAAGCATTGCCTTCATGGCAACGGATAATTCGTTTAAGTCGGTGACTTTCGAGAGAGCCACAGTTGCGCGCCGCACGCGCAGATTGTTGGCGATTCTATTTCGCCGATCTCCAACCGTTCGTTTCACGCCGGCCCAAAGTTGATTCGCGAAATAAGTGTTCATGAGTGATGTTGTATGGGGAGTTGGAGTTGAGTTCGCTTGAATCAGCGCTTTGCTGACATGTAACTCGCAACTTGAGTCGGAGTGACAATTGGCGTTTCCGCAATGGCTTGAGACTCCAGCACGTCGATCAGACGCGGCAGCAGCTTCTGACTGGAGAACGCATTAGCAATCTCCGGCGGACAATGCTGCTCGCCATCCAACTTACGTTTCGCCTGTTCCAGAATGCTGTTCACCACGGTATCAACGTCGCCATTCATCGCTGTGTAAGCGCGGCAACGGTTATGCGGCTCCTGGGCAATCGCCGCGGCGATCTCGCTGATATGGCTTTCCCGGGGTCCTACATAAAGGAAAGGACTGCCGATACTTAATACGTTATAGAGTTTGCAGGGGTGGACGATGCCAACAAACTCATTGCCCATTACCACTGCATGCAAGTCGGCCGCCGAGAGGGTGGCCGCCAACCTGTCAAAAGGCTGGTACGGAAGACAGATAATGTTCTCCAGCCAATGGTCGGTGGCAAAATCCCTGACCCTCTTTTGTTCACTGCCGCCGCCGACGAAACAAAAGACAATGTGCTTGTGACTCGAAACCCCGTCTGACAGAAGCCTTGCCGCTTCCAGCAAAGTATCGAGCGGATGACATGGACTATGATTGCCGGCGTACATGACCACAAAGCTCTTTTCCAGATTAAATTGCCGGCGAAAGGATTCTCTTCCCTCAGGGTCAAATCTGACCGCATCGTCGTGACCCCAGGGAGGCAAAACGGTCACCCTCTTCTCCGGAATTCCTTTAGCCACAATTCGCCGTTCCATGAAGCTATCCAGGACGACGACCCTCTCGGCGCTGAGAAGGCTATAGTGCAAGAGTTTTTTGAGGAGCCGGGCCGTTACTGAATTCTCCTTAAGCCAGCCGGCGGCAATCGCCTGATCAGGGTTGAGATCCATTACCCAGAAGAAAAAACTTCCACCTCTCATGCGAACGAAAAGTGCACCCAGGAAAGAGATAAGCGGTGGCGAAGTTAGAGCGAGCACCACGTCGAAGCGAGGCAGCAACAACAGCCTTACGGCGCAGCTAACCAGGAAAGACGCAAAATTGACGGCCCGGCGCCATCTTGTTTGTTTGCCCAGCCCTAACGAGAAAATTCGAATGATCTTAATTCCGTTCCATAATTCACGGCGGGGAAACCGTCTGGAAGGACAGTCGTAGCCGCGGTCGCTCGCCACCACGGTGACCTCGTGCCCCTCTCCGGCGAGCCCCACAGCCAGATCGGTGAGGTGCTGGGCGGTCGCCACCACATCGGGGTAGAAACACTGGTTCAGTAATAAGACTTTCATCGGACCGGTGATGAAACTAAAGTGATGAGTAATGAGTGATGAGTGATGAGTACGACTTCTTCTAGCTCACGAAAGGGTGATGGGGTTAGCTCCTAACAGAATCCCGCCGGCGTTCTACCGAAAGCCGCAGGCCCCCGAGTATTTGTCCGACTTCAGTTGCCTGAGCCATCAGTGTTTCAAAAGCTGAAACGCCTAGATAACCGGCGTCCAGGGCAACGTACAACTGGGTTCGAAGTTCAGCACACGAGCCTTTTGCTACTGAGAGAAACTGATGAAACTCTGTGGCCCGACCGCGTTCGAACCCCTCAGCAAGATTCGACATACTGGAAACGGCTGCCCTCCTTATCTGGTCCTTAAGGCCCCAATCTCGAGCGAACGGTTCCTTGCTTGTTACTTTGTAGATTTCGGACGTAAGTTTCCGCGCTTTTTGCCATGCTATGAAATCCTCAAACTTTCCGATCTTTTTGGCCATAGTGTCCTCCTTTTGGGGTGAGCCCAGCGGACGACTCCCTTGTTTTGATTGCTCATCACTCATTACTCATCACTCATCACTCATTACTCATCACTGATTATTCTGCGCTTGAAATCAGCGACCGTCTTCCGCAGCCCCTCATTGAGCTGGATGGTTGGATTCCAACCCAGGATCGTTTGCGCTCGCGAGATGGATGGTTTGCGCTGCTTGGGATCGTCTTGCGGCAGCGGCAGGTAGGTTACTTCCGAGTTTGATTCGCAAATCCTGATTACCTCATCAGCCAGTTGTTTGATCGTAAACTCAACCGGGTTACCCAGGTTCACCGGTTCATGGAGGTCAGCTGTATTCATTAGCCGAATCAACCCCTCAACCAGATCGTCGACATAACAGAAGGAGCGCGTTTGATCTCCGGCCCCATAAAGCGTTAGAGGGTGGCCGCGCAGGGCCTGCACAACGAAGTTGGAAACCACGCGTCCATCATTCTCAAGCATGCGGGGACCGTAGGTATTGAAGATGCGCGCTATTCGCGTATCGACCCGGTTTTGCCGGTGGTAGTCCATCATCAACGTCTCGGCAATACGTTTTCCTTCGTCGTAGCACGACCTCAATCCAATCGGATTGACGTTGCCCCAATACTCTTCGGGTTGGGGATGCACCAGGGGATCGCCGTAAACTTCCGACGTCGATGCCTGCAAGATTCGCGCGTGCACCCGTTTCGCCAATCCCAGCATGTTTATCATTCCCATCACGCTGGTCTTCACCGTCTTAACCGGGTTGTACTGGTAGTGGACTGGAGAGGCCGGGCAGGCAAGGTTATACACCTGGTCTACTTCCAGGAGTATTGGCTCGATCACGTCGTGGCGAATCAGTTCGAAATGATGATTGTCGAGGAGCTTCTCAATGTTGGCCCGGCGTCCAGTGAAAAAGTTGTCGAGGCAAAGGACGTCATCTCCATTTTCCAGTAAGCGCTCACACAGATGTGAACCAATAAAACCGGCGCCGCCGGTTATCAGTATCCGCATTCTGAATTCCTCTTTATAGTTTGTTACTGAACTCGCGCACGTCGCTTAAGCTGTCGCGTCCCGCGATCGAGGCCAGGTCTGATTGGACCATTTCGTGCACCAGCTGCTCGAAGGTGTATTCCGGGGCCCAATTCAGCTTGGCCTGAGCCTTGGTGGCATTGCCGACCAGTTGATCGACCTCGGCCGGACGGTGAAATCTCTCATCCTGGACCACATAGTCGCGGTAGTCTAAACCGACCTGGGAAAAAGCAAGTTCGCAAAAATCAGCAACCCGGTAGGATTTGCCGGTAGCGATGACGTAGTCATCCGGGTTCGGTTGCTGCATCATCAAGTGCATAGCACGGACGTAATCTTTGGCGTGACCCCAATCCCGGCGCGCTTCCAAATTTCCGAGCCGGAGTTCCGAGGCCATTCCCATCTTGATTCGCGCCACGGTGCTGCTGATTTTGCGAGTGACAAATTCATACCCGCGACGCGGACTTTCATGATTGAACAAAATTCCGCTGACGCAGAACATCTCATAGGCTTCGCGATAGTTTCGCGTAAGTTCGAAGCCGGCGATCTTGCTGATTCCATAAGGGCTGCGGGGATGGAACGGCGTATTCTCATTTTGAGGAACCTCACGCACTTTGCCGAACATCTCGCTTGATCCGGCGAAATAGAATCGGCAAGTGGGCCGCAATTCGCGAAGTGCCGCCAGCACGTAATGCGTGCCGTTGATGTTCGTGTTCATTGTGGAAAAGCCATCCGCAAAGCTTTCAGCAACGAAACTCTGCGCCGCGAGGTGGTAACACTCGTCAAAGGGGTGCCGACTGATTACATGGAAAATGCTGGGATAACTTTCCAGACTGGCTGAATGCAGTGTAATTCGATCGAGAAGATGGTTAATGCGTTCGGTGCGTCGTTCCGGTACTTCCAGCGCGACGCGCCGGACCAGTCCGTGAACTTCGTAGCCTAAATCCAGAAGGTGCTCGGCCAGGTAACTGCCGTCCTGGCCTGTGATGCCGGTGATGAGCGCTGTTTTTGTCATTTGAAATATTTAGTGATGAGTCAGAGCATAAGACCTGGAGGACTTACAGGATCTGTTGGCCCTATCGGTCCTCTGCTCTTACTCATCACTCGACACTGGTCCTTCTAATCATTTGATTTCCAAGATAGAGCACATCCATCTGCGTCTTCAGAAAGCAATCAATGGCCTGACCGGGCGTGCACACAATAGGTTCATTCTCATTGAACGAAGTGTTGAGGACAACCGGTATCCCCGTAAGCTGGTGGAAGTCAGAGATCAGCTGGTAATAACGAGGATTGGCTTCCCGCGTCACAGTTTGTAAACGTCCCGAACCATCGACGTGGGTGACCGCTGGTATCTCATAGCGTCGCTCCGGTCTTACCTGATAGACCATCAACATCGTTGGCACGGGATGGCTCTGCTCAAAATAGTCCGCGGTACGCTCTGCGAGTATGGAGGGAGCGAAGGGACGAAACAGCTCACGTTTCTTAATGCGGCTATTAAGCTTGTCCTTCAACTCCGGCCGTCGCGGGTCAACTATAATTGAACGATTGCCCAGAGCCCGCGGTCCAAACTCCATGCGACCCTGGAACCAACCCACTACCAACCCAGCGGCAACATCCCGCGCCGCGCCGCTGGTTAATACCGCATCGGTAAGCGTTTCGTATTCAAGTTGGCTGCGATCCAGCATAACGCGGATCTCTTCATTGGTAAACTCAGGTCCTGTATAAGCGCCCTGCATTACGTACGGCAAACTGCTACTTTGCCTGGTGGTGGCGCAATTCTCCTCCGACGTTCCAAACTCGCCTAACCACAATCTAACAGACTGCTTTACATTGCCTGGCCACTCTACCGGTGCCAGGCGACTGTATATTTCATAACAAACACCCAGCGCCGTGCCGCTATCGCCCGCCGCCGGCTGCACAAACACGCGACGAAACGGAGTGTTGAGCAGAATCTTGCCGTTCATCACGGAGTTGTATGCAACGCCCCCCGATAGCCCAAGGTCAGTCAGACCGCTTTCGTCGTGTAAATGATTCAGAATGTGAAATCCCACTTCTTCCAGGCGTAGTTGCAGACTCGCCGCAATGTCACTTTCGCGTTCGGTCAAAGGCGCGCCCGGTTTGCGTGGCGGCCCAAAGGTGTAGGCATACGCATCGGAGTAGATCTTTCCAATGACTGGTGAACCGTGATCCCATGTCATCTCCACGCCTTCCGCATGATGGCGAAAGTAGTCAAGGTCCAACTTAAACTTCCCGTCGCTCTCGGTGCGAATAATGTTGCGAAACTCTTTTATGTAACGCGGCCGGCCATAGGGAGCCAGACCCATTACTTTCCCTTCGTCGCCATAATGCGGGAATCCGAGAAACTGTGTCGTCGCAGTGTAGGCAATGCCGGTGGAATGGGGATATTCAACCTGGTCCAGCACCTTGATAGAATTCCCGTCTCCAATTGCCCACATCGTTGAGACGAAGTCACCGAAACCATCAATCGAGAGCAGAGCCGCCCGATCAAATGGCGAGACATAAAACGAACTCGCCAAATGCGCGCGATGGTGTTCGACGTTATGAAACTGCGCGCGCAAACTGGTTTTGGAAACACCCATGGCAGTCGCTAAATCATCTTTCAAGTCGCGGAACTTGGCGGCATTGTTCAGCCTGTCTTTAACCTGCCGGAGGAATCCATTGCCGTTGCCATTACCCTGCGGCATCACGGCTAACGTCTCCACACTTCCGTTTACTAAAACTCCTGCAGCCGCGGTGGCGAATCTTGCCCTGGGCAATCCAATATCCGACATTCCTTTCGGCCTGCTGCTTTTCGCCAGTCGTCCTGCCGCAAAAAGAGCCTTCTTGTGAAGATGCGCGGACGGGTCACGCGACACTCCCACATGTTCCAGGTCTTCAATCCTCACCCCGGCAGCTTTCAAGCAATAACGGACTGACTCGGAAGGAAACCCCGCACAATGCTTCACACGATTAAACCGCTCTTCCTCAACCGCGGCGATCAATTCCCCGTCCTTAATAATGGCCGCCGCGGCATCGCCGTGATAGGCGTTTATACCCAGAATGTGCATGTGCTATTCGAACCCTATTTTCATAACTCCGCCACGCCGGCTACAGACTCCTGGCGCGGGTTCACTGCCGTCACTGTTTCTGCCGGCGTAGCCTTCAGTATCTCTTCGAGTCTGATATCGAGGACTAACCTGAACCAAAAGGCCTGCAGGAAGTGAAAAATGCTTCCCTCTTTCCCATCGAGGAACCCGAGCAGGATGAAGTAGCGGTAGAAAAAATAAGCGAAGGGCCTCACGTACAGCGGTAAGCGAAAATAGAGTCGCTTGAGCCAGAGTATCCTTTGGTCAGGACTGCCAAAAAACGCTGGCTTCACTTTCCAGGGCGCGCGACCCCGCCTGCGTTCAGCTTCCTCTCGCGCGAAAATCTCCGCGTAGCGAAGATGCTTCTGAAGATAGAAGAGTATCGAATCTTCCTTGAGATTCTCCTCCATGATTGGGGCTTTCAATTTACCGAGCAGGCCGTTCACATAGATGCGTGTATCTGATTCTTCCGTATCAAGCTCGCCCGCCGCGCGGTAGAAGAGCTTGAGCATGTATTTTGAGCCGTATCCACCGAAACGGAGTTGCTTCCCTCGAAACACCTGGACCCGCCGTATGTAGAAACCGCGTTCCGTGATCTCTGAACGGGCGAAGCACGCCTCCAGCTCGCGGCATAACTCAGCGGTGAGCGCCTGGTCGGCCTCAAGAATAAGGACCCACTCGTTTTTAATCGGTAGGTTATCCAGGCCCCATTGATAAATCCAGGGGATGATCCTGGCGTGTTCATATGGAAGGTTGATCACCTCAGCGTAGCGGCCGGCAATCGCGGCCGTGTCGTCTTCGCTGTTCGAGTCGATGACGAAAATCTGGTCAACCAGTCCGTGCGCGCTCCGGAGACACTTCTCGATGTTTGCTTCTTCGTTCCGGGTGGTAACGATTAGCGTGACTGGTATCAAAATATTATTTTGAGCGCCTTCCCCGGAGATTCATTGTCCGGCGAACTGAAAGTTTGGGGACGGCGTTACGATATCGACTCTTTTATCAACGACGGTGCGGTACAGTCCCGTGAGCTCGCCGGCGACCTTCGTCCACGAAAGGCGGTCCGATACAAATTCCCTGCCGGCGCGACCACGTCGCTTACGTTCGGTTGAGTCTTGCATGGCCGCTCTCAGCGTGCTCGCGATCTCCTCGGGCTCCAGGCCAGTAACCCATCCAGCGCCGGCTGCTTTCAGTTCTGCAGCCAGGTTAACGTGACGGCTGACGACTACGGGGACGCCGAAACCGAGCGCCTCGGCCGCGCACAAACCGAAATTTTCCTGACGTGAAGTCAACGCCAGTATTTGAGCATTGCGTAGCGATTCAGTTCGATCGACTCCGCTAAGCCAGCCCGTGAAAATAATGCGGTCCGCGCCATTGCTGGTTTGAGCCAGTTTCTTAAGTTGGGCCACGTAGGCTGATTCGCCATCACCCGCAATGACCAGGCGCCACTGTGAAAACTCGTCTCCCGCCTCCAGAGAGACGAAAGCGTCGATCAGCGACTCTAAATTCTTTTTCGGATGCAAGCGGCTGAGCGCGAGAATGTAAGGACTATAACCAACTCTAGGCGGCGCTGAGTCATCAAGTTGAATTCCGAGCGGGACCACGACCCCGCGCGAAAGTCCAAGTGTGCTTTCAGCCAGAGTTTGTTCCTGGTTGGTGGTGTAGTGGATTGCTGCTGCCCCGCGCAACATCCGTTTGACTGAGGCGTGCCACATGACAGATTTAAGCCGCGAACTCTGGCTCATGCTCCAGGGGTCGAGACTTCCGAGTGGCCGGACGAGATATGGAACTCCACTTCGTTGACAGGCAGACGCTGCCGCTAACGATGGATGAGAAAAGATCGCGTGAATATGGACCACGTCAAAGTTCTTTACGTTTTTGTTCAACCATCGCGCGAGTTTCGGAGAGTAGCTGAACCGCTCGCTGAGTCTCACCGGAAAGAAGATTGTCTCCGCTCCCTGATGCCTGACCGTCGTGCCTTTCTGAACCCTCAGCCGGTCTGGTCCATCGGCATCCGTGGTGGCAACGAGCACCTCGACTCCGCCCGCCTCCAGAGCGCAGGACATCTCAAAAATGGCGCGGCTTGGTCCTCCGTAACGCGGCGCGACCGCCGGGATGACATGTAGCGCCTTCACAGAGTCACCTGATGTTGCGCGCACCATTGACTGAGAACATACAGCGCCCAGGGTCGCGACCAACCTACGGTCTCCGGAGTGCGAAGAAACTGCCGCCATACTTTGCGAACACTGGCGGGCCGCAAGCCAAGCGACTCAAACTGTTCATCGTCAACGAAAGTACTTTCTATTTCGTTGCGCAGGCGGGACTGCATCCAGTATTGAAACGGAAGTGTGAATCCCATCTTTGGGCGATTCATGATTTCATGGGGCAGCAAATCACCCAACGCATCCTGGAGGAGCGGCTTCTGCCGCCCGCCGTTAACTTTCCAGTCGCCCGGCAGCCCCAGGACAAAACGAACTATCTCCACATCAATGAACGGCACGCGCACTTCCAGCGAGTGGGCCATACTCATCGAGTCAGTATCCCGCAGGAGTGTGTTGGCCATGTAACCCTTCAACTCCAACAGGGACACTGCATTGATGACGTCGTGTCCCTGGAGCAGCGATCCGACGCCATTGTGGTTGCCATTGGTTTCACGCAGACAACTTGCCTCTTCAGAAAGAACTGATTCAACTTCAGCGTTCGAAAGAAGTTGCCGTGAGACTTTGCATGCAACCCCCGGGCTACCGTCGCTCTGAAGTAATTGCCAGAGTTTGTGTTGCTGCCGAGACCGATTCCACACCCGTTTGCCGATTGCCGACACGCCTTCCCGCAGAGCGCCGGGCAAGCGTGTTACTGACTGTAAACGAAGCGCGCGGCGGAACGTCGGATAGCCGGCGAATAACTCGTCGCCGCCCAACCCCGACAGAGCGACAGTGATTCCAGCTTCCTTGACGGCCTTGGAAACGACGAACGTGTTGATGCCATCCATTGTCGGCTGGTCTTCAGCAGCCACTGCCGCCGGCAACATCTCAAATAGTTGATCCTGGCCGAGAAGTATTTCGTGGTGTTCCGTTCCAAATATCGTTGCCACCTGCCGGGCATGGACCGCTTCAGAAAACCTTTCCTCGTCAAACACCACACTAAAGGTCCTGGGTCTGTTTTTGCTCACCGCACTCATCAGCGCCACGATTGCGCTGGAGTCTATGCCTCCCGACAAAAACGGGCCGAGCGGAACATCACTCTCGAGATGAACCCGAACCGACTCCTTCAGTGCTTCACGCAGCGCTTCGACGGCCGCAGGGCGTTTTAGTCCTGCCAGACCATTTCCACTTGCCAGCCAATCGCCTGTATATGAAGTTTCTTTTGCGTCGAGAGTGAAATCAGGGTGCTGCTTGAGCGTGATGTAATGTCCGGACGGAAGTAAACGAATGTCCTGGATGATTGTGCCGGGCGCCGAAACTGAGCCTGTCTGGAGATATGAAACCAGTCCGGCAGGACTAAGGCGTCGGGGGACCAGTCCACTCGCCAGCAAAGCTCTCAACTCCGAAGCAAACAAAAAATGTTTATCTGTGTGATGGTAGTAAAGCGGCTTGATTCCTAAGGGATCGCGAGCAATGAAAACATCGCCGGTATCGTTATTGCGCACGGCAAAAGCAAACATCCCACGAAGCCACTTTAAACAGGCGGCGCCGCGCCGGACGTAGAGTTGCAACAACACTTCGGTATCCGAGTGTGAATGGAAGGTAACTCCTTCGGTCTCCAATTCTCTTCGGAGCGTGCGGTAGTTATAGATCTCGCCATTGAAGATGATGGAGAAGAGTCCATCGGGTGTGGACATTGGCTGGTGACCAGCTGCGCTTAAATCAATTATTGAAAGCCGTCTGTGTGCAAACGCGGCATGAGCCAGGCGGTTACTGCCAGGCCATACCGATGAGCCTGCATCATCCGGCCCGCGATGTATGAGCGCGTGGCTCATGCGACCGATACAGCCCTCCGCGTCAGGCACCTGGTTTCCGATAATGCCGGCTATTCCACACATGGATTTTGATCAGGGTTTTCGACTAATTGACTCAATTGCGGAACGGGAGAACACTTTCACGTAACCGTCGCTTTATAACAACCGTCACTTCAGAACAATTTCCGGACACGCGGAGCGATCTCATTAACACCGTGGCTTTAGCCCGGTGGTAAGGAACTCGATCTGATAGGGAAACCGTTTCAACGGTTTTCTCGTAACGCACAAAACAAAAACCGTTGAAACGGTTTTCCATCACAAATCACGTTCTGGGCCACCGGGCTGAAGCCACGGTGCTAATGAGATCGCTCCACGTTTCGATCGCAGTTCAAGCTGTTTCATTTATTGATTCATGCACTCGGCGCCGTCAACGACTGCACAACCTCTCTGAAGTTTCTTTCGAAGTGCTCAAAAGTGAACCGAGCCTGCAGTCGCTCATAACCTGCCTGTCCAAGCCTGTCCCGTGTCTTTTCATCGCTCAGGAGTTTGATGATCGACCGGGAGATTCCTGAAACATCGGCGTTATCAACCAATAATCCAGTCTCTCCGTCACTAACTACAGATGGAGTACCTCCATGTGCGCCACCAACCACAGGCTTTCGAAAAGACATTGCTTCCAGGAAGACGATGCCAAACCCTTCTTTTCGGCTGGGCAGGACAAATAAAGAGCAACGTTCATACTGCCGTCGCAGGTCGGCGTCAGACATACCGCCGGCGAACGTCACATATCTCGACACGCCGAGCCCGGCCGCGAGGGCCCGCAAACGCGGCAGATCGTCGCCCTCGCCGATCAGCAGGTATTCAAGTGGCCCAACCTCTTCAACCACGGCGGGCAAGCTGCGGATCACACTGTCAATGCCTTTATACCGGTCGTCTTTGTTCATCCGAGTGACACTCAGGATTGTGGGACGCCCTCCATGTTGCTTTGTAATCGCCGAACCGTTCTGCCAGTGAGGATCCAGAGTGCAGGGAAAGATCTTGATCCTTTCCGCCGGCGCTGATTCGTGTTTCGCAAGTTGGTCCCTGGTGTATTCACTAATAGCCAGGACCGAGTCTGCATGTCGTAGAGCAAAACGGTGGATTCTGTTGAGTGGCCGCCACACTTCAACACCGTACGCCAGCACCACACAGCGGGCAGCGGGATGAACCACCCGGGCGATCAACGCGAGGGGCGAAAGGAATACATGTCCGAGGATGATCAGATCATACCTGGACGAAAGCAGGTGGCGCAGGTAATTGCCTATTAGTTTTGTTTTGCTCTTTCCGGCTCCCAGGTAAGACGAAAACCCGCCATTAACGTAACGCGGATCGGGTGCTTCCGAATCGTTTAGAATGAGCGCATCAAGTGTTGCGCCATCACTTTCCGCCCACCGCCCGGCCGCCAAACTCAGCGCCCGGCAGAACATTTGAATGCCCCCGGCGCAGTTAAATGATTCGGGCAATACCAGAAGTATTCGCTGCCTTGCCACCGCGCTTCGTTCAATTGGTTTGCTTGCAGCCTGCATCAGTGAGCACCGTTGCCGAGATGCGTGGAGATCTCTCTGATAAGCATTTGCCGGTAATGGGACCAGGTCCACTGTTCCGCTCTGGATCGCGCCGCCATTCCCATTTCCCAGAGCTTGTCGCGGTTCATGTAGCCCCATTGGATCCTCTCCGCCAGGGCGTCAGCGTCATGGGCCGGGACACACCAGCCTTCCCGTCCGTTCGTGATCAATTCCGGGCCACCTGTATTCGTGGTGGTAAGCACTGGCAGTCCCATGGCCATCGCTTCGCCGATTACCAGACCGAACCCATCCGCCAGCGATGGAAACACAAACAAGTCCGTGCTTTTCATGAGTTCAAAAAGGTGACGACGAGGGATTGGTCCAAGATACCGGATGTCTTGATAGTCGCTGAGATAGCCCTCGTCCAAAGCCATTGATCCCGCGAGCAGCAGTCGTGCACGTCTTAGTCCCAGACTTTTCCATGCTTCGAGCAGGAGGGGCACACCTTTGCGAACACCAATCTGGCCGGCGAACAAAACCCTGAATGGACCTTCAGGACGTTTAGTGCGTGCAGGCATCTCGCCGGCGGGAGTTCCGTAGGGAACCTTAACGACTTTCGCTGGTATCGGTTTACTGAAGTTCAGACTATCGCGGGCCCATTCGCTGGGTATGACAACCAGATCGGCGAGCGACAATTCAGAATTCTTGCGCTGCTGCTTCCAGTCGGGCTCGGCCTTGAAATCCATAGGCAGGTAAGGCCGGTCGTGCTGGGCCCGCTGAATCTCGTGTGCGACTCCGCCAAAATATCCGAGTGGCAACTCGTAGACGGCGAGAGCATTGATGCGTTTGGCAGTTGCGAACGTCCGGCAGGCGGCGTCTTCGTACGCGTAGACTGAATCAATATCCGGTCTCAATTGTCGCGATACCTGTAGATCGTGTCCGCAGAAAAGCACATCATTCCAATTGATTTGCGATGAAAATCCGGAAGGCTTAACTTTCTTGCCGAGACGGGAAATCGTTTCCCACGAAAAATGCTGGCGTTGCTGTTCACTGGCAACGCTTGCAAGCCGACGACTGCGGAGCCGGTCACCCGCTTTGCCGGGCAGCTTGTTTGTCATACCCGCCAGCAGTCCATTACCGGTGAGACCGCGTTCGAAAGAGCGAAGCCATCCAGCTTCGGCAAAGGCTTCGGCCGCATGGAAACTGTTAGGGTTACCGTGCGGATGGGAGATTGTGATCTTCAATTACGAATTACCTCAGACTGCGAAAAGCTAAAGACGATCCACGAAATCACACCAAGCGACACGAAAAGAAGGTTTGGTTCGTGTCCTTTCGTGGATCGTCTTACTCCTCGTTCGAATTGCTCATTCAGTTTTTGAGCGTCGTGCTAAACCTTCACATTTCGCGCCTTTCGCGCTGAAACGGGAGGATTTACCAGTCTGCTACGTCTTCGGTTTCTCTCTGCAGCTTTCTCGAAGACCTGCAAATAAGCCCCGGCAACCGCGGCGGGCTGGTGCTGCGCCAGGTGCGCCTCCCAAGCAGTCTGAAACGATTCGAACTTCTGAACATCCGTCAGCAACGCAGCAATGGCTTCTGACAACGCTTCGGCATCCCCGTTCGGAAACGTAATTCCACACGGTCCGATGGCATCTTTGAGCCCACCGCCTTCTGATCCAACCACCACGCACCCGCAAGCGATGCCTTCGAGGGCGACGATGCCAAAGGGCTCAGGCCAGCGTGAAGGAACCACCATGATCCGATGCGCATTAAGAATCTGGGCCAACTCTGAGTCTCTCCGAACGCCGGCGAACTCTACCTGCCCAGCGAGACCGAGGTTATTTGTTTGAATACGCAGGGCGCTCTCTTCCGGTCCGTTTCCGACGATTGTCAACGTCGGTTTCATCCCGCGCGACCTTAACGAGGCCAGGGCATCGAGCAACACGTCACAGCCCTTGTCAGACACCAGCCGGCCTGCGAAGACGAGGTCACGATTACGCGTAACTTGAGGCATGGGGCGAAAGACATCTGCGCGATATGCGTTTGGAATTATTACTGAGGGAGATTCGACGTGATTCGCTACAGCTCTGCTTACCGAGACGCCCGTCGCCCTGCGTGCGAGATGATGTTTCAGCCGATCCTGCAAGGCGCGGCGGCCATCGGCGCGCTGGTACCAGTTGTTATGTGATGCAACCCAGGGTCTACTCAAGAACATGAGCGGCCACAAACCTCGCAAACTGATGTTTGGCTGAAAATAGAGTTCGCACCAGCGCATGAGGCTTAGCAGTTTAACGGCGCTCGGCCGGCGAATGATTTCAAATGAAATCCCGTTCGCAGCGCTTCCGGGTGTTTGTGAAACAATCTTGACTTCGTGCCCGCTCTCCACAAATTGTTCTGCCAGTATCGAGACCAGAGTCTCCAATCCTCCGACAGATGGGAAGAACGCAGGAGAATAAATCAGAATCTTCATATGTTTTGAGGGGCGGCACTCCGTGGCCGCCCCTATCGTTGCGTTAACAGGGATCTTTAAAGTTGAACCGGGCCGTGACGAGGGGCGGCCACGGAGTGCCACCCCTACGATGCGCGCCTTGAATCGCATTCGGGAAAGCCGGCTTCGCTGACCGCGCGAGTCTGTCGGCATTGAGAACCGCAAACACCATCCCCACCAGGAACCACTGGTAAACGTTTTGTGTGTGGTTGATGACTGCTCCCCCCGCGACAATGGAAAAAAGCAGGCTCGCAAAGCTGGCCACCGCAAGCGCTTTCAGCTCGGGATCGCGAATTACGAGTGAGCCGCGCAGCGTTGCCACCAGTGTCGCCAGGCGGACCAGAGTGAAAAGAACAAAGCCGACCACGCCCAACTCAAGCATGACCCGAGAGGATTCGCTTTCTACCGTAATCGGAATTGCCTCGCCCGTAGGAGTCAGGTTGAGCCTGTTCATTAAAGCAGGCACGCTGTTTTGGGTCGCTCCGATCCCGTACCCAAAAGGTCCGGCATACGCAGCCTCTTCAAAAGGAAAGGCAAACACCGCCACAATTCGCTCGCGGCCTTCGTCGATTTGCTCGTCTCCGCCAAACGCTCTCTGGTAAACCCCGTCAACCGCATTTGGCGCAATCAGGTTGAGAGCCAGGAAAACGAGTGCCCCGCCAATCACAACCTGCCGCAGGCGCTTGAAAGCGTTATTGAGTGAGGTGAAGGCGAAAAAGATCATTGTGATCAGAACAAGATTAGCGATCACGGCTCGACTGCCGGACATAAATGCGGTGGCCACCACCCCTGCAATTCCCAGGTAGTAAATGAGACGAACACTCAGGGGAAGTGTCCGCGTCGCTCCCAGCGACGTCAGACCCAGCAACAACGAAAAAGCAACCGGCAAGTAGACTGTCAGTCCCGAGATAAAGGAGAAGGTGCCGGTAACGCGAACGAAGTAGTCGCCCGACGAGTCGGCGAAAATGGCAGTGTCCTGCGGTAGCTCGCTGGGATTCTCGCTCTGGGCGTAGCGATTGAGCGAAGAGTCCTGGCTGTTGTCGATGAACTGCCATGCACCCACGGCGGCCACCATTAGCGCGATTACCAGGTACCAGCGAAGAAAACCCACCAGCTTTTCCTTGGTTGAAAACATTCTGGGGAGAAGGAAGGCCAAAGGCATGTACAGGCAGTAGGCTTTAACGCCGAAAAGGCTGGTAACCAGGTGCGGCGCGCGAGGGTTGGCACTTATCGCGAACGCGTAAATCACCAGCGCGAAAAGTGGAATGACAAAGAACTGGAGTTCGCGTTGGATGATGACTTTCGCTTTTCCCCGTTCCAGGAAATAAGCGATGAGAACGGCGGCCATTAAAGCGTCTTTGTAAAAATAGACAAGGTCGGCGTACGAAGGCAGGAACCATTTTCTGAGCGCCCCTTCGACGATTACAACCACGAGCAGGGCTTGCACGCCGAATTGCCATCGCCGCAGTGCCATAAAGAGCAGGGCCAGAGCCAGCGCTACTCCAATCGGCTCCCCGTTAGTGCGAACGCTGCTCGTGCTATTCGCGACGTAAACGGCCGCAAGGCCGGCGACACAAAGAACCAGGGTGATGAAAATGGAATGGTAAGCGGCCCATACGTTAACTCCCGAAACGGGGAGCTGCCTGTTCTTTAAAGAACCCTGATTCAGCATCGGGCGATACTACAGTCGTCTCTTTATGTCCTGCGCGAGTAAGCGGAAGCACGAAGTACCGGTAGCAGGAGCAGCGTTGATACCGACAGCTTTCGCGCCTGCGCGGCTCGCCGAATTCTGCTTCGAAAACAGTTTTAGATTTCCTCGATAGGCCGCCACAAAGTGAATGCCGACCGTATCGTCTGTCACATGGTCCATCTTTAGGTTCGCAATCAATAACTGGCGGGCGCTCCAGACATAGCAGCCGACACGGCGTCCCAACGCAGCCCAGCAGGTTTGCTCAATCCAATGAGGTCTCTTTTCAAACACGTGCTCGAGCTGCGGTTGACCCAATAGCCATTCAAGGAAGTCCAGATCGTATTCGGAAGCGCGGAAAAGAATGAGCCCGCTGTTAATTCTTTGCGGCACTTTTATTTTTCCGAAGGGGTAGGCATGCCATGGATAGAGCGAGTACGCTTCCTGCATGTCTTGCATAAACACGGCAGCGCCGCTGCCACCGGGCCATGAGTACAGATTGGTAAACGGTTTAAGGAAAAGGATGTCGCTATCGCAATAGGCCAGGTCGCCGGTCTCAATCAGAGCTGTATCTATCAACTTGAGAGCTAGTGGGTGATGCCGCCGGTACTTCGCGCAATTCGGATAGCGGGCAAGCAGCGGAAGTACGACGGAATCAGCTTCATCCCGATTCAAAATGCTAACGCCTTGCAACTCGGAAGTTAATCGGGCCCGGTCGTTTGGTGTCAGGGTGCCATCGTCGTGAACGACGAGGGCAATCCGCTCGGAGCTGTAGCTGATCAAGGACCCGAGGCATCTGAGGCCCACATCCACTTGCTGGTGGCCGATTAGAGTCCTGACGGTACGCTCGTTTGCCACCATTAACTTTTCAGCCGAAATGTCCGACATGCTTCAGCTTGTCGTCAAGATTGGGAACCTTGTCGTTAAGATTGGGAACTCTCAATGTGGGACGTTACGGGAAATATCATTGCTTGAGTGATGCCAATCTCTACGACAAGCTGAAGCATGTCGGACATTTACTTCGTCGATGGCACGCAACGTAGCCTCGGCATTCTCACGCGCGGACCAGGTTTGCATCCTGCGTCGCGCCGCCTGGCCCATTTGACGCAAACGCTCATCGTCGGAAAGCGCTTCACGAATCAAGCCCGCGAGTCTATCTACATCGCCGCACGGATAGGTGAACCCGGTTTCACCTTCCCGAATCAGATCTTGCGCTGCGCCGACGCGATCACTGGCAATCACAGGTACGCCGCAGATCATCGCCTCATTGACTGGTAGTCCATAAGGCTCGCGCTCGGAAGTAATTATCAGCACGTCGGAAGCCGCGTACAGTCGCGGGAGTTGCGAGTATTTAACGAGGCCTGTAAACCGGACGCGGCCGGCAACTCCCAATCGAGCAGCTTCCTCTCGGAGCGACTCAGCGAGTGGTCCATCACCGATCATCAGTAGGTAGCTATTGGCGACACCAGCACCTGCAAACGCCCGGAGCGCGTCCGTGGGCCGCTTGCGCGGGAGAAATTTGGCGCAGAAGACAATGACTTTTGACTCACCAGGTATGTTCCACTCTTCCAGTACGCCTCTACGATCAGTTTGGGCAGCGATGCTTTCGATGTAATCGTTGTCAACAACGTAGGGTGTCAGGACAATCCGCTGTTCGCTTACTCCAAGCGAGCCGATAAAGCGCCTGGATGCGGACGAAGGTACCAGCACCGCGTCGGCCACCTGATTGTAAAGAAACGGCAGCAGGTGTCTCTTTAATCGAGTCTTCCACTTCGACTTGTTACCTGGCTCGAGATGAGTGGCGTCGGTCGTCAATATCAAAGGCTTGCCCGCAAACCTGGCTGCGGCAATGGCCAGCCAGAAGCTTATGTAGGAGTGACCGAAGACAACGACACAGTCTGAACCAAGTACCCGGCGCACTATACCGGGATTGATCAAACCGTAGAACTTCCCCAACTGCGGTAGTGGGGACCAATTAGCGAGGCGCGTCCAGTTGTAACCATCCAGCGTGGGCGTATCAAACATTCCTTTGTTGAGTTGTTCGTCATGGCGCCAGAGTTTCGCATCCGCCAAACTACAGTAGGCTGTTAGTACTTCGTAATCGGGGTGGAGGGCCATCAAGCGCAACGGCGCTACGTTCTGGATAGGCTGCGACGCAACCAGCAAAACCTTTCGCTTGCCTTCATGCATGAACAAGATATTCCTGCGCCAGTGCACCATCGCGCTCGAGGCTGGCGGCCAATGACTTGGCGTGGACCGCAAGCCGGTGATCCTGGTACCAATCGAAGGCGTTATCCGCGAGCCGCTGACCAGAGTTCAAACTCAATCCGTCTCTACTCTGAAGCAGACTGAAATGAACACCCGCCACCAGACGGTCCGCTGGACTGGACTCGTTGTAAGAAGCTACCAGCGGGATCATTCGATGGGCGCAGTAAGCTGCGAAGATCGTCGACTTGCCAAGCACGTCTGCGGGGTAATCGATTACGCCGGCGATCGAGTCGAGGAAGATATCGCTCACTTTTCTGCCGCGCATCTTGCCGCAAAGCACCACGGGCACATCCACGAAGCGCGCCGGTTCAAGATCCATTTCAGCCCCGATGTCCCAAACCTCTTCGATACTCAACTCGCGACAAATGCGGTTCAAAGCTTCACGAGATCTTTTGTAGACCTGCAACCTTCGCCCCGGAGTGCCAAACACGATTAGGCGCCGCCGGCGCGAGCTAAGCGGCTTTGGACTTTCGTCCGGCTCACCAATGCTGGAGAAAACCGGCAGGCTTCGGGCTGGCACGCCCATCTTCTCGATAATCTCCGAATACAGCGCCACGCTGGTCAGACAACTGTCGCTTACTCGAGCAAGTTGCTCCGTCAGAGTTTTCTGGCGTCGCGAGAGCCAGAATGAACTGGTCCATGGTGGACCCGAGGCATAAAGCTCGTGAAAGAGGGTAGCGAGTGTTCGGCCCTCGCTTGCAGTGCGCCAGTTTGTGAGCGCCTCAACTAACCAATCGGGGCAGCCGCGTTGGGCGTAGCCGTAGCCGCCGTAGTGAAGCAAAACCGCAACGCTTTTTTGATGTGTCAGTATCGCGTTCAGCCGTGCTTCTGTTCGGCTTGTTAGTTTGCTGACTGAGAAGTCCTCTACACGCTCTTCCCCGGGCCAGGAGGGATCACCAACAATAAAGTGTGTGTCTATTGCAAAGCGTTCGCGAAGCTCACGTGCGAGACTTAGAGCGAAATCGCCGACACCATCTACGACAGGCCGCAGACGAGGGACAATCGCAGTCAGTTCAATTAGGCTCATGCTTTCGAGTGTGCCCAGACCCTTCCAGCCGGCTCCGCACTCGTCCCCCGACTGGCTTGATGCTCCGAGGCCCACTGCACGTATAAATCCTCGAGCCTGGCAATGTTTGCTTTCCAGGTCAGTCCGCGCACGCGTTCCCACGCATTACTCGCGATCCGGTCGCGCAGCGCTGGGTCATGAAGCAAGTTCAACACCGACCGCTCCATCGCATCTTCGTCACCGAAGTCGCAGACTAGGGCCTCTTCGCCGTGGGCGAGGGTTGCACCGAAACCCGTAGGTGTCGTTACTGGTGCGCAACCACAGGCCATCGCCTCCGACAAGGCCATCCCGAAGCCCTCATAATATGTGGGAAAAAGGAAGATGCTGGCCCTGGAAAGCCCGTCAGCAATCTCACGACCGGTTAAGCGGGAGCGTGCGGTCACGCGATCCCGCACCTCGGCCGGAAACGAAGCCAATACTTTCGCAGACGGCTCGCCGGTGCCATAAAGGAAGAGACGCACCTCACGGTGTTTGTTGAGAATCCGGGACATCACTGTTTTCAGACTCTCTATTCCCTTGCGAGGAATCCAGGTGCCGGTAAAGGCGATTGTTGGTCCTCTGTTTGTTGTGAAAGGGACTGACAGAAACAATGGATCAAGCCCGGGCTCAATGGCTGCAGCACGGTGCGGAAGGTAAAGGCCTAAATCCAGGACATACCTGCGTTCAACCTCGGAGCTGGCGACAAAGGCGTCAGCGTGAACAAACGCCGCTCGTGATAAGCGCTCGTGTGTTTGACGTGAATACCAGCCATGAAGAGATCTTCTGAAAGAGTTTGGCGGGTTATAAGCGAGTTCCCTTTCGGAGGCTAACAATTCCAGGCCGTCAGTATGCGCGATGGTAAATGGTCGGGACTGTAGCTTTGCGAGATGCTTCAACATCAAGCCAAACTCGCCTCCAAAGCATTCAATTACGTCATAATCCTTCGATCGAATCCGCTCTTTGATAAAAGTGGTTGCTCCATAAGCTTGACGAAATCTCAACCCCCTTCGCAGACCATGCCAGGTTTCGAAATCCTTCGGCTCCGCCACATCGACAGTGTGACCCAACGCGCGAAGACCCTCGGTCCACCTGAGCCTCGTTTTTCCTGAGCCCAGGGTTGGGTCAAGCGGGCAAGTTGAAAGGGAAAGAATATTCAAGCGGTCCTTTGAATCACAACCAATGAATCAATCTCGTCGATGAGCTTCCAACGAGGATTATTTTGTTGACGGAAGAGTTCATTCACGACCTTAACTGGTCCTTCGTCTTCAGCAGCCCATCCGCCGGTCCATGTGCGCGCGTCATGGAAGGCAACTACGCCGTCCTGCTCCACAAATGGACTCCATTCATTCCAGTCCTTCATGCAGGCTTCGTAGGAATGATCGCCGTCTATGAACAGGAAATCTATCGAGCGCTGCCAGGATTTGGAGAGGCGATAACTGTAGTCTTCAAGGAAGTGCACGGTGGCGTTATCTGAACGATTCACGTATCGCTGTGCGCATGCTTTGGTGAGACAGACACCCGGGACACGACCCGCCGGGTAAGGGTCGATCAAATAGAGTACCCCCGAAGGGTGCGCCACCTGTCTAAGCGCGAGTGCTGAGGCGCCTTCAGCCACACCGATTTCTACTAAACACTTTCGCCGCGCCGCATGCCTTCGAAGAGCCGACTCCTCCAGCCTGGTGTGTTGGGCGATCACTCCCCTTAACCCCGCGAGGTAGAAAGCAGGATGCTTTCGGTAACGCAAAGCGCCGGGATTGCCATCGAATGGCCTAAAGATTTGGGATGTACAAACCATATGTCCGACATGCTTCAGCTTGTCGTGAAGACTGGAAACTCTCAATGTGCGGCGTTATCACTGCTTGAGTGATGCCAATGTCAACGACAAGCTGAAGCATGTCGGACTTTTCAGAGACACGGACTCAAGATATTTCGCGGCAATCTTGTCCCAGGAGAATTCATCCAGATAATTTGCCGAGATGAAAGAATTTCCTGTGACCCTCGAAACAATCTCCAGGCTTGGAGGAAATGGTAAGAGTTCTTTATTGAAGTACTCCTTCAAATCCAATACGCCGCCGGTTTCAGTCGCGAAGAGTGGCATGCCCGACTCAAGCATTTCGTTCATAGACAATCCCCAACCTTCGATACTGCTGGTAAAGAGACCGGCGTCGTGGCGGCCCAACAGCGCACCGAGTTCCGACCTTTCAAACGACGGAACAATACTGATTATCCCTGAGCTAACCAGCTCAACCGGACAGTCTCGCTCCGCATCAGGCCCGCAACCGGCAATCGTGAAAGTGTCCTGCGGCCGCGCGGTGCTCCACTGCGTAATAAAGTCCAGTAACTTCCTCCTCCCTTTGTGAGCGACCCAACGGCCGATCCAGAGGAAGCGAAGCTGGTCTTGTTTCCGGGCCACGCGACTTTTTCGAACTTCTGAAAGTTCCAACCGATCGCCGGCCGAGGGCGCGATCAGATAACAGGCCAGTTTGTGCCGCCACCAGGGAAACCAGCGTTTCATCCATTCCAGCTCAAGACTACCCAGACACAATATCCGTGTGGCCCGCGACCAACCTCGCAATACCAATGTGATGTGATAAATCGTGAGCAGATACTCGAAAGGCAGATACGCCAATCCCTTAAAATCCCGAAGTCTCCGGCTGGTTAGATCATTCCGCAAATACAGCAGATCGGGCTGGGTGCTGCGCGCGATCACAGTAGCGGAGCGGCTGGCCAGTGGAGTGACGAACGTAGCCGGACAGTCGACTATGTCAAATCCTTCCGCCGTGCCAAGAAATTCATCGAGCCGCGCACGCATGGCTGGCAGCGTTCGCCACCAGCGAGTATTTGTAGCAAGCGGCTGCGGTGACCATAGCGTTACCTCGTGCCCATATGCGCGCAATGCCTCGCCTAAATTCAATGCGATCTGGCTCGCGCCAAACTCGGGCGTCAGCGGGGCATGTGTGACGATGAGAATACGCATCCGTGTCAGGCGGCTCGAGAAGATGACTGCAAAGGCAACGCTTCCTGGTAAACCTTCAGGTGCTGCGTCACGACTTTGGACCAATCGAACTGCCCTACCCATTCACGGCAGCGCGTTTCCCGCTCAGCGGTCTCGGCCGGTGGTGTATCGATGATTGTCGTCAGCGCCTCTGCCAGGGCCGCGCCAGAGTTTTGTTCTATCACCAGGCCGGTTTTGCCCTGGTCGACAAATTCCCGCATGGCGCCCGCATCTGTGCAAACTACCGGCGTGCCGCAAGCCTGAGATTCAAGAAGGGTGAGGCCCATCAGTTCCGGCACACTTGTATAGCTTCCGTCATAGCTGTGATGAACTGAGGGGAGAACGGTCACCATGGCCGTTCGATATTCCTGGATCAGCTGTATGTCATTAGCATCGTGGACAAACTCAATTCGCAGACCCTCGGACTGCTGCCTTAGATGTTGGAAAAAGCCGGCGCTGTAGATGCGCCCCACGATTCTTAACGTCAGATCCGGCCGATTAAGCAGGCGAAAAGCGTCGATTAGATAGTTAATCCCCTTGTGAGGCAGGATGCGTCCGACATAAAGAATCGTTTTCCGGCGCGGATAAGAGTTGTCGGGACAAAACTTTGTCGTGTCGACGCCACCCTTAATCAGGATAGTCTTGCGTCTTAACTCCGCGGGCAAAAACTCTGCGCCGTAGGATGAATAGGCTATCGCTTTCCGGTAACGCCCCAGCACCGGAAGTTTTTGGTTGAGTACGAGGCTGCCGCCGCCACCGTAGTCAGTTACGAAGGTCGGCTTGCGAAATAGAGATGACACCAGACAGGCTACATCGGAAACCATCGTATGGATGTGGTGTAGGTGAACGACGTCAGCGTCGCGAAGAGCGGACAAATAGCGCAGGCTCAAAGGGTTTATCCTGTTGCCGTGGATAAAACTGCGCACCGGGTAGACTTCTACTTTCAGTCCGCCCTGCCGGTATGCCTGCCGCTCCGACGAAAAGCTGACGAGCGTGGTGTCGACTGATTTCGACATCCAGGTGGACAATTCCGTTGGATAGCGTTCACCGCCCCCAATGACGGATGATTCGTCAAAATACGTCGGCGTGATGTGAACGACTTTCAAGCGCTTTTCGTCAGTAGGCTACCTTGAGTCAAACCTCGATAGCTGAGAACGGCGTTGAGCAGGAGTGTTGGCACCAGCGAAAGGATGCCAAGCCGCAGCACGCCTTCCAGTGTGGAGATGTCGAGAACTGAAAGAAGCAATGCCTGCACGATAAGTACCGCCGGAATATTGACCCAGGAGTATTTGATCCAGGCCTTGGTGTAGTTTAGCGACCACATGGTGGTAATCACCGAATTCAAGGCCGTCAGTCCCATCGACAAAAGCAAGGCGTTGCGCAGGTGTCCATATTTTGAACCCAGGATCCAGAGCAATTGATCCGGAAAGATGCGAGCAATCGTTAGCAGGGTGAGACCGAAGAGCACAAATGCCGCAACTATCCGGAAGTAGAGCCGGCGTAGCTGCTGAGGTGATTGGCAGCGGGCGAAACCTGGCAACACGATGCTGGTCATTACGGCGCCGACAACAGCGAAGGCAACGCCCAGCCGGCCGAGAGCGCCAACTTCTGCGATGGACTGTGTGCTGCCAAAAATAGCGATGAGCCAGACTGTCACCTGTCCCTGGAGGCAATAGAAGATTGAATTTGGCACCTGGCTTTTGATGATGCCCGTGATCTCGGCCCGGTCTTCCCTGCTCTCCGCGGCACTGGTATCGATGCTGCCGGGGGTCCAACGCTTCAACAGTATGTATTGGACCGCGATTGAGACAACGGTTGCGAGGATGGCCACCGCAGCATTCAGAAACAGAAAGTAGGCAGTACAGATCACTGCGAGACGCGCCAGCGCTCCCAGAAGATCCAGCAACTGAACCCGATTGATTTGCGAGTGCAGCCTGGGGACGACCATCAACACCACGGTGGTCAGTTGAAAACCCAATCCCGCCAGAACCAATAAAGCCAGCACGCCGGCATAACCAAGTGACGCGCCGTTTCTCGTCAGCATCCAGAGCAGAATCGGAGTGACTATGAGAATGGCCGCACCGGCCAGGCATCTCCGTAGTCGCAATGCCGTGTTGATAAGCTGGCCAAATCGATGCGGGTCCCGCCAGACCCTGCCACCGATTGAAGAAAGCCCAATACCGACCCCGGTGTCGGCCAGGATACTCATCGTGCTCTGCATGGCGAAGGCCAGCGTAAAAAAGGCGTATTCACGCTGGTCCATCACGCGAACCAACAGAATCCCGCTCGCGACTCCCACGGCCTGGACGATCAACTGGGTGGTGACAAACTTGCTGAGCGTTCTGGCCCAGTAGCGAAACCTCGAATCCGCGAGTGCGAATTGCGGATTAGCCGGTGCTCCGAGAATTTCGGATGGAGGACTTACAGAACTCGACATGAACAGTGGATCAATTCAAACCGGGGCAGACTTGTTTTCTCTGTGCCTCCTCAGTGTTCTCCGTGTCTCTGTGGTTAATGTTTTTACGGGTGAATTCACCACAGAGACCCAAAGTTCACAGAGATCGCACAGAGGGCTGGGGCTTACCCGGAGGCGGCTTTGGTCTTCGGCTTAACCTCCGGGTCCAGGTCAGTCTTGTAGTCGCGGGCGGCGTAATAGCGCTGATAATAATAATAGTCATGCGACTGAACACTCAGATTGTTCAGCACCACACCCAGGATTTTCGCACCCACATCCTGTAACAGTTGCCGCGATCGTCTCACGATGTGTCGTGAACTTTTGCCGCCATGGACCACCAGCAACACGCCGTCAACCATGGTCGAGATCAAGACGCCGTCCGTAAACGAAGTCAGCGGCGGCGAATCCACCACCACGTGGGTGAACTCAGTCTGTAACGCAGCCAGGAGCCGGCGCATTTGCTCCGAACCTAATAACTCCGCCGGGTTCGGCGGGATCGGTCCGGAGGTAAGTACGCTGAGGCCGGTGTTATGGTCCGTCGATAGAAAGCCCAGCATGTCAGCCTCGGAGATGTCATTCGACAATATGGAACTGAGGCCCAGGCGGTCCGTGAAGCCAAAAATAGAACGCAGGCGCGGCCGGCGCATGTCCGCGTCAACCACCACCACCCGCGCGCCGGTTTGGGCCAGGGCGATGGCTGTATTGACGGCGGTTGTCGTTTTGCCTTCCCCCGGTAGACTCGAAGTAACCAGCAGGGATTTAGGCGCGTGGCCGGCTGTAGACAGAAGGATTGCGGTGCGCAGGTGCCGGTACGACTCCGACAAGGGGGACTGGCGATCGGCGTTTATCAGAAGTTCAGGATGATCTGAAGTGTTTCCGTTGCGCTTCTGTAAAGCGCCGGGCACAGCGCGCAGGCGATGCCGGGCGCTGGTGCCTACTGAAGGGATAACAGCAAGCGCCGGGAGATGAAGCATCCGCTCGACCTCATCGGTGGAATGGACCGTGTCATCCAGATATTCGAGCAGGAGACTCAGGCCCACTCCCAATCCCAGCGAGAGAAACAGCGCCATAAAAACTGTCCTCGTGCGATCCGGGCCGATTGGACCACTGGGGGTTAGCGCATAGTCAACTATCGAGATGTTGTTTGGTTTGCTGGCCATCAACACGTCGTTCTCTTTGGAGCGTTGCAGGAGGTTGTCGAGTAAAGTTTTATTAGTCTCAATCTCCTGCTGAATGATTCGGTAGTTGATGGCCGCTTCGTTTTGGGTCAGCGTCTCACCACGCTGTTGCTCAAACGATTTGCGCAAGGCTTGCTCGCGCTCACGTGCCTGCCGGTATTGAGTTTCCAGGTTCGTCAGGATCGTTAGACTGCTGCGGCTGCGAATCTGTATGAGCTGTCGATCAAGCTCGGCGATTTGCTGATCGATCTCTTTCACTTCAGGAGCTTCTTCCGTGGCATCAACCATCAATAGCGCTCGCTTCTGACGCATGTCCGCGAGCTTTCCTTCGATCTCTCCGGCCTGCTTGGCATCCACCTCCGCAAGCGCCGGGGCCGCGCCCGCAACTCTTGCGGCATTAAGCTTCGACTCGGCATCTATCCGCGTGCTTTCAGCCTCGAGCAGTTGACGATTGAGGCCGGCCAGGCGTTCGACGACCGTATTCTGGTTGGCATTAAGCGAAATTATCTGGTGGTTCCTGGCGTAGTTAACCAGCCGTTCCTCATCGCCGCGAATCTGCTGCTGCAACTCGGCGACGCGCTTCTGCAGGAAGTCGCCGGTAGTGGCATTAGTTTCACTTTTCTTTTCGAGATTGTTGTAAACATAGGTTTCGGCGATTGCGTTTACTACCTTCGCCGTCACCTCGGGATCGGTGTGCGTATAGGTGATGTCGATCAACCTGGTCTCTTTATATATCCCTCGCGGCTCTTTCACCGGCTCGGCCTTTAAGCCACCGAGAATGGCACCAACATAAGGCGCCAGGCGCTTCGCCTCAACCAGATCTTCGCGGGAGCTCGCGGGCGCTACCGTGTTGCGCAAGGGCAGTTCATCCTTTACTTGCGGGTCTGTGGCCGGTGGTTCATCGCTGCCAAAACCCGCCATGCGCTTGACGGTTTGCCAGGTCGATCTTTTTCGCGTCGAGCTTCCTTTGAAGAAGTTGGGATTGTGTTCGAGGTCGAGAGTCTTGACGACCCGGCGCATCAAGCCGGGACTGACCAGTATTTGCAGTTGGGTATTGAAGTAAACCGGGTCGTTGGTGGGGCCAAAGACAAACGGCGTGTTGCCCCCGAGGCTTTCGTTGTTCTCGAGATTGATCTGGACCCGAGCTCCCGCCTGGTAAATATCCGGCTTGCGCGCCACGTAAAGGACAGAAAGCATGGTGACCAAAACGACTATGCTGATAACCAGCCACAGGCGCTTCCGGATGGCCCGCCAGTAATCAAGCAAATGAACTTCGGTTTCCGCGTTGGGGTCGACACCGTAGTTGTACGAATGTGGGTTACGCCCAAACTCGCCGGGTGTCTCGAGCCCCGCAGGTTCCGCTTCTCTTTTGATTAGATCATCCATACCAAGACCGACGACGGACGACCGACGACCGCCGGAGCACGTCGCACATGAACCTCGGTTAGCTTATGACGATGCTAAGAATCTTCCATACCAAGACCGACGACGGACGACCGACGACCGCCGGAGCACGTCGCACATGAACCTCGGTTAGCTTATGACGATGCTAAGAATCTTCTCATCGACTGAATTTTTGCGAACAACTTTGATCCCAGTTCACGAGAAGGACGGAGAGCTTCTATGGTGACGTATTTTCTGCGCTCAATGATGTCCTGACATGCAACCGTTTCAACGAACGACCGCAAAGCCATCCCCAGGAATCTGGACTGTTCAGGATCGCTTTGGCTAGTAGAACCTTCGGCAATGTTGAGTGCGATGGAAGTGGCTGCACGAGTTATCTGCGACTTCAGATTGAAGTCCTCGCTCCTGGGTAACTACGCCGCGAGCTCATAGATTAGGTCGATGTAATCAAGCGCGAGTTGATAAATCTCAAGGTTTTGAAACTTGTAAGTCATGCCGTGACGACCGCGGACCGAAGACAGCCGACCGAAGGTGCACCATGAGCCATCTTGCGGATCGGGGACTACACTCAACTCCTAAGTCGGTCGTCCGTCGTCGGTCGTCGGTCGTCGGTCATGTTCTTTCAGGGAATCACACGGACAGGAAGCTGCGTGATTGTAGGGATTACCCCGCCGAGGAGACTGCGCAAAAAGCTTTTGCCGCTCGCGGTGGGTACGTCGATGATATCGTTAGGCAAGAGTGCAATGTCCTCCGCCCGTTTTTTCTCAATCGCCGATAGATCGATCAGCATCTCCTTTTTCGTTGAGCTGCCGGACTCTTGCCTCACAATCCTTATCTTGTCCTTCCGGCTGTCCTGCTTAATACCTCCGGCCATGGCTATGGCGCGCGAAACCGTGATTGGCTCATTGAGCGGGATAGTCAAAGGGCTATACACATTGCCCACTACATAAACCTGTTCGGCTTCGGGAATCGTAATAATGTCGCCGGGTTCAATGTAAGGATTCGCCCCTGGCTCTCCTTTAAGCGTCTCGCTTAGCCGGTAACTCGAGAAGGCCGAGGCGACGTCTGAACCGCCGGCTGAGGCGGGGAGTGGTTTCTCGCAGACCAGAGCCGGCGGAGCGTGCACAATGTTGATTGTCTGTCCAGCCTTTGAAGTCGGCCCTTTCGCGTAGGTCAGAAGCTCAAGCAGGCGAATGCGCCGTTGCAGCTCGAAACGGCTTTGTTCATTTACGGCGCCAATAATTGCCGCTTGCTTCGAGTGATACTCCTTGATGAATACATCCACTTGAGGGTTGCGATAAAACTTCAAGTATCTCGAGGCAATCTCTTTTGCCAGCTCGCCTTCAGTTTTGCAGGCCGCCTGAATTTCCGTATCGATCAAAGGCATGCGGATCATTCCGTTCCCTTCCACGCGAACGGCGTCGCGGGAGAGGTTGGGCCGGTTGAAGATGCGTATATCGAGAACATCACCAGGCCCAATGCGGTAGCGATCGTCGGCATCCGACGTTGGCCTGACTTCAGTTTGATTGGTGTTGGCGGCGATGGTCCCGCCGGCGGGTTGTTGAGCGGAGCTTTGCAGTTGAATGAAAGATAGGGCGAGCGACGCAACCGTCGCCACCGATCGCGCTCTATTTGAATTGAACATGCCTTATTACTAACGGAAAGACCGGTCGCTCATTTACTTCCGCGCCAACCCCACTCTTCGCGACAGCAATGCCTCGCGCATGTGATTTGGATGGGCCAGGTTTAGCACTGTATTGCTCAACAGGACCAACAGTTCCTCGTGCTCTCGCTTGAACGTCCCGGTCAACGGGCTGTCGTCTGTCTTGGTTATGACGCCTTCCCTCACCCATTGCCAAAACTGGGTCTGGGTGGTCCAAAACTCCTTGCGATCATGGCAGATTACGAGAGCCGTCTTCTTCTTCTTCTTCTTTTTCTTGTCTTTATTTGCGCTCATCTCTACTCCCCCTTTTTGAACCGCCAAGGCGCCAAGATCGCCAGGTCCCGCTAAAGGCAGTTCAACATAACCGGGTCACTTCTTCAGCTAACCTTTGGCGCTCCTGGCGTCTTGGTTAGACTTCCAGCCCAGCGGCCTGTTGAAAATACCGGAGACGCTTCCGCCCGGTATGGTTCATTCCATTTCCCTAACTTGCAGGCGAAATGACAAACATACAGTACCCCGGAGGGAAGCCTTTCACGCAAGGCAGCATCAAATTTTCAAAGCGAATTTCGGCTTTCGAACTCCGAAATTCTTTTCACATCAACAAACGCGAGATCAATTCCGCGCGACGCTTCACCCCAAACTTGATGAAGATATTCCGCAAATGGAATTTCACAGTCTGTTCCGTGACAGACAATCGCGATCCAATTTCCGCGTTGGTAAGTCCTTCAACGCAACATAACGCCACCTGTGCTTCACGGCGGCTCAAATTCCTGTCCTCCACCACCCTCTGGAGCACCCGCTCGAATGAATGGTGGCCAGTGTTGTTTTCTCTGCTATTCCCAAAGGTCTTGATACCTCGCTGGTCGCGCCGGGTGATAACCTCCTCCGGCGTGAAGACACGATAAGCAACACCGTGATCGCGTCCGCCGTTGCCGTGGGGGCCCGCCGTCCGTCCTTCACGTTCGACACTGAGCTTTGCCACCAAACCTTCCAGACCACGGCGAATCGTGCTCGAACTGCTGATACCGGCGAGTTCCATGACCTTCCGCACGGTAAAGACTTGCTGGCGATCGTCGATGAAGGCAAAAAACGGTTGTGATGGATTTGGTGGTTCCAGCGGCAGGTCCAGGGCCTCGAGCATCGCCGTGTACAGCCGCTGCTCCAGTGGCGTGTGGCTCAGAGCCACCAGCGCCAAAGCCGAGACACCGTCTCCGCGCTCGTTCTTCTCGCCTAAAGGGTAGGTTTTCGATTCGGCTTCCGCGTTGAGCTGGCTCTTTTGACGAAACATCGAGTTTTCTCAGGGAAACTACTGTGGGCCGTTTTCGGAGTTCATTCCGAAGATCCGCTGAAGAGCGGGGCCGCAAACGCGATCAACCAAATTGAAGTGATGGGTGTTTGACTCGCCTTTTTCAAAGCAAGATTTGTGGACTGGAATGCCTTCCGGACAGGTAATTAAAGCATCTGGGCTCACTTATTATGCGGCAGCCTAAATGTATCGATCATCGATGTCAAGCAATTTTTAAACCGGGTTACTATACTTTAGGGTTGGAATCGGGCTGATCGGAGCCCAAAGAACCTTCCTGAAGGCTTACCCGGGGACACGAAGCCTTGATTGCACTGGGCTGAAGAACAAGGTCTAAACTGCAAGTAAGTCGACCATCTCGCACCAGAGGTGGCCGATCGTGATATGCGCCTCCTGCACCCTGGAAGTTCGCTCCGAAGGAACCACGATAGCCATGTCACAAAGGGAGGCCAACGGTTCGCCTGAGCAGCCCGATAATCCGATAACCTTGCAACCAAGTGCTTTCGCTTTTTCAGCCGCTTTAATGACGTTTGGCGACCTGCCACTGGTGCTAATAGCAATCAACACGTCGCCCGCGACGGCCAGGCCCCGCACCTGGCGCGCGAAAACTTCCTCGTAACCATAATCATTGCTGAGCGCAGTCAGCGCTGAGGTGTCTGTCGTGAGGGATATGGCTGGAAATGACCGCCGTTCCTGCTCGTATCGCCCCACCAGTTCAGCGGCAATGTGTTGTGCATCAGCGGCGCTGCCGCCATTTCCGCAAAGCAAAACCTTGTTGCCGGCCCGGAGGGTTTCACATATCAAAAGGCCCGCTTGTTCAATCTCGGGCAGTTTTGAGTCAAGCAACGATTGAATAGCCTCGAGATGCTCACGGAGGGAACTCTCAAGGAGAGCGCTGGTGGCTTTTTCGTTTATAAGGGAATGTTTTTCCACTTTGAAGGTCGCGATTTCTTATTGGTCAATATTGTGCTTACGATGGGTCAGGAAAGTAACACAGTTTGTACTTCGTACTAAAGGTTGCAGACAAGGCGTCGATCTGAGGTCGAGTGGTTCGCTCGTCAACAGGAAGAACGATCCACGAAATAACACGAAATTTCACGAAGAAGGTTTCGTGTTGTTTCGTGTGATTTAGTGGACTGTTTCTTTCCCTTCCTAATTACAACACTATTAGCGGTTCTTTGCTCAGTTCTTTGTGTCGTTTACGGTTATAGTAATCGTGATAGCTCCTTGCAGAATTCTAACTCGCGGATGTAGTCTTCGCTTCGCCCTTATCTTACAAGTTCATAACTTCCTAATGACGACCGCCACACCAACGCCAATGCTGCGTCAGTATCAGGAACTCAAGCAGCAACACCCCGGGACGCTCTTGTTTTTTCGCCTCGGAGACTTCTACGAGCTCTTCTTCGACGATGCCATAGTCGGGTCGCGCGAGCTGCAAATAACCCTCACCGCGCGCCACAAAGAGACTGGCAATCCGATTCCCATGTGCGGTGTTCCTCATCACTCAGCGGCAAACTACATTGCGCGTCTGGTGCGCAAAGGTTATCGGGTGGCGATTTGTGAACAGACGGAAGATGCTTCGAAGACTAAAAAGCTGGTCCGGCGGGAAGTGGTCAGGATTGTAACTCCAGGCACGCCAATCGATCCCCAGTTACTCGACGCTCGCGAAGCAGTATTTCTGGCTGCCGTTTGTAGCGCCGGCGAAACGATTGGAGCAGCGTTTCTGGATATTTCAACCGGAGAATTTCGCGCCACACAGGAGAGCGGCGCGCGAGCCTGGGAAAAAATACGTGCCGATCTCGAATCGTATGCGCCGCGTGAGTTGCTCTTCCCTGCTTCACTGGCTCCCTTAATCAAGGCCGGGCTTTCAGGAAAAGTGCAAACAGCTCCGTTGCCCCTGGAAAAAGCCGCGACAGACGAACCTGGTGACGCGGGTGATCAGCTCGAGCGTACGACACAATCCTTTCAGAATTCGCCTAGCGATCAATTCATCGATGCCACGTTGACCCCGATTGATGATTGGCTCTGGCAGAAGAAAGACTGTTCAGACTTGCTCATGACCCACTTCGGGACGAGATCGCTCGAAGGCTATGGAATCGAACGCAAGGATGAGGCGATACGCGCGGCCGGAGCTTGCCTACGTTATGCGCAGGAAACGCAGCGAGCTGCCGCTGCCCACGTGACGGACCTGGTCTACTTCGAGCCGCAGGACCATTTGGTGCTGGATAACGTGACCGTTCGGAATCTCGAACTCGTCGAGTCGCTCGGTGGCGCCAGCGGGCGCAGTCTCCTGAGCGTTATCGATGAGACCGTCACCGGAATGGGAGCGAGATTACTGCGTTCCTGGATGTTGAGACCCTGTGTCAAGCGCGGCGAGGTTGAAGCACGGTTGGCCGCGGTTGAGGACATGGTCGCTTCACAGATAACCAGGGACAAGTTGCGTTCGCTGCTCAAAGAAGTGTCCGATCTTGAACGGCTCATTGGGCGCATCAGCTTTGGCTCTGCCACGCCGCGAGATTTGAACGCAATTCTGCGTTCGCTTTATCAGGTCCCGGCCATTCGTGAAAACCTGGATGCAATGCAGTCATCGCTCTTACAAGTGTTATCCGAAAGCTCTGACGACGTGCCCGAGATCTGCGCCTTGCTGATCAAAGCGATTAGCGACGATCCCCCGGCGAAAATAAGCGACGGCGACGCCATTCGCGACGGTTATTCAGCCGAACTCGACGAGCTGCGTTCCATCAGCCGCAACGCCAAACAAATCATCGCCACACTCGAAGCGACGGAGCGCAACCGCAGCGGCATCGGCAACCTGAGAATCAAATTCAACGGTGTCTTCGGTTACTTCATTGAAGTCTCGAAAGGAAACGCGTCGCGCGTGCCCGCGGAATATGAGCGCCGGCAAACGCTTACAAACTCTGAGCGATTCACAACCCCGGAGTTGCGCGAATGGGAGAAGAAGGTCCTGGGAGCCGAAGAGCGCATCATTCAACTCGAAGCCGAGCTATTCAACGATGTCTGCCGGCAGGTGGCCGCAGAGACAAAGCGAATTCAGGCGACCGCCCGGGCCCTGGCCGCCCTCGATGCGCTGGCCTCGCTGGGGGAAACAGCGGCGCGCCGGCGTTATGTGCGGCCGGTAATGCACGATGGTGACGAAGTTGAAATCGTGCTGAGCCGTCATCCGGTAATAGAAGCCTTCAGTGAGGAACCGTTTGTTCCTAACAGTATCTACCTTAATAACTCTACCGATCGCTTACTGGTAATCACAGGTCCAAACATGGGTGGCAAGAGCACGGTGCTAAGGCAAACTGCACTGGTTTGCATTCTGGCTCAGATGGGTGGCTTCGTTCCCGCAGAAAAGGCGCGTCTGCCTTTGCTCGATCGAGTTTGGACTCGGGTGGGCGCTTCTGACGATCTCACGCGCGGGCGCAGCACCTTCATGGTGGAGATGACTGAAACAGCGGCGATCCTTCACAGTGCCACGCCAAGATCTTTGGTGTTGCTCGATGAGATTGGGCGCGGCACAGCCACCTTTGATGGCCTTTCAATCGCCTGGGCCGTCGCCGAGTATCTTCACGATTCACCCGAACACGCGGCCAAGACTTTATTTGCGACCCATTATCACGAGCTGACGGAGCTCGCCGAGCGTTTACCGGGTGCGCAGAATTATCAGATCACCGCAGCAGAGCGCGAAGGCGAAGTTGTGTTTCTCCACCGGCTGGAGCGAGGGCGCGCGTCAAAGTCATACGGAATTCAGGTCGCCCGCCTGGCCGGCATGCCTCCGGTAGTTCTGGCAAATGCACGGGAAGTGTTGGCGCGGCTTGAGCGTTATGAATTGGACGTGTTTGCTGAAGAAGATGAGGTTGCTGCGCAAGCCGCCGTCAGAACCGCGGAGGTTCGCGCGGCAGCTCAAGGACAGGCGGCGAGCTTAAGCGCGAGTTCCGCGGAACGCGATTCGTCTTCGATGGGTTCGGTTTCAACAAATGAAGCGCTGGAGTTTGCCGCGCGTCGGGTAGGCCGTCGAAAGGCCGTAGCCCAGGCTTCACTGTTCGATTTAGCAAATCAGAAGGTGGTGGAGGAAATCCGCGCCGTTGATCCGGAAACGCTATCTCCCGCGGAAGCAAAAGAACTGTTGCGAAAACTCCGCGACCGCATGATGTAAGAAAAAGCATATCCGCAGATTACGCAGATTCAAGGACGTAAGAAAGCAGAAGGCAGAAAGCAGTAAGCAGAAAGCAGAAGGCAGCGAGCAGTGAGCTGCAGAGCAACGCTGAACCTAATTGCTTCTGCCTTCTGCTTTCTGCTTACTGCTTTCTGCCTTCTTCCGTCCTTGAATCTGCGTAATCTGCGTAATCTGCGGATAACCTCGTTCTGTCCGCGTTCATCTGCGGCTAATCTTATTCTGCGGCGGCGTATCGCTGACTGTGAACCAATCCCCTTTTCCATCATTGGTTCTCAGCAGGCGCATGAATTCGTCGAAGTTGAACGGGCGCGCGCCGCGGCGCCCGAACACTGAAATCTGATTTCCGCTCTCGTCAACCGCCCGATCACGATCCAGAGGCTTCGAAATCGCCAGTGCTTCTCCCTTTGTTTTGAAGGTAGCAATCAAAACGGGTTTCGGCCGCGGACTAAAGCCCGCGTATTCGGGCACAGTCTCCGGCGAAGTCAGCTGGAGGATTCGTAATCCGTTCTTTCCATCCGCAACGTACGCAAACAGACTGGCATTTGTCATCGCGATCTTTACCTGGTGCACGTCGTTTAGTTTGCCGTCCGCCGTATATGTTTGATCCAGTCGCGGGCTTTCCGGCTGTTCTATGTCAACGATCGCGATCCCATCTCTGCCGTTTGCGACATAGGCATAGGTGCGGGCCGCGTAAACGTCGTGCGCGTGCTCCAGCGGAACTAGCGCGTTCCGAACGACTTTCGGCGCAGCGGCTTCAGTCACATCAAGTACCTTGAGCCCATCATCATCGACGATAAACCCGTAGCGAAACTGAATCGCAACCGCGCGCGGATTTCTAAGTTCAGGCTCACTGATTCGCTTCACTATATTTGGGTTGAGAGGATCGTTAAGGTCTACCACCACCAGACCATGTGCCCCGGTAATGTATGCATACCGCCCCGCGATGGTGATGTTATTTCCGCCATCGAGCGCGCCGCCCGGATTAAAAGCTCCGTTCGGGTATTTGCCTGGATCGAGCGCGCGCTTCAAATAGTTGTTTAGCGGATCGCCATCCAGAAGCGTGGCTGCGTTAACCAGGATCAGTCCTTCATACTTATCGACGACGTAAAGGTAAGCATAGAGTGGGTGGATAGGTTGTTCTTCATTCACCAGTTGCCTGCGCTGATCGCCGGTCAGCTGGCCGGCACTCACGGGATCGATCATCGAACCATCAGCCTTGACGCGCCAGCGAGCCGGATCAACCGCCAGGGTCGTGGGCGCAGCAACTGCTGTCGCATACCTTGTTTTCACCCAGAACTTCTGACCGAATCGCGAGACCGGGGCGGTGGTTATCCGTTCAGAAAACCCTTTCTGATCGATCTGGGCCACGTCGTATACGCGCAGCCCGCCTTCACCGGCCGCCACGTAGGCATATTCGCCGCGCAACTGCACCTGCAGCACCCTGGGGTTGCCAACGTGTTCATAAAACGTTTTTAGTTCACCGCCGGCAGCTACATGCTTCTCGTAGTTGTCGGGATAAGCAACCTTATGAAGCGTGCTGCCGATTACAGCCTGCGGCTCGCTGCGTTCGGTAGCGACCACAACCTCGAGGGCGTCGTCGGCCGCGACGTATACGTAACGACCCATGAAGTTGACGAAGTTAGTTCCCTGCAGCAGCAGTTGCGCCAGCCAGGCGTTGTTATCGTTCTTCGCCGAAACGTGACAGTCGGTGCAGGCCTTGGTTTCAGTGGCGCGAACCGTATGCGGCACGTGAGTGTTGAATGCCTGGCCGGCGAAGCCCTCCGCAGAAGTTGTCTGCTGCTGAGAATAGATCCACTCCCGATTCTGATTCTGGGAACTCACCAGGACTGCTGACGACGAGCGCACGGGAGCGACGCGATTTCCGGTAACGGTTCCATCGCGCCCGAGCATAAAGATATCGTCGCGCAAAACCTGGAAGTTATATTGCGTGAAATTTCGCGAGTTACCGCCTTCATTGTGACGGTTGGGCATCTTCCGGTTCGCTTCCATCGATAAGTGACAGCCAAAACAGCTCGTCACCCAGGAGGAGTGACAGGAAACGCAGGTCATGTCCTTATCACGATGGGCCAACTGGTTATCATCGGCAGGCAGCTCGCCCCAGGTCGCATTGTCTTTGCGAATAGTTTTTGAGTAGCGCGATTTCTCGCTGTAGTCGCGCGAGCCTGGCGTTATGGTGTCGAGCGTTTGCGGGACACGCCACCAACGCCCCGGCACGACCATTGAGTTCTGAACAATGTCGCCGGTCTTCAGATCAATATCTTTTCCGCTCTCGTCTTTCTTCTTACGGTCGCGTGTTATGCGCTGGAACACCGGAATCTTGGCGCCATCCGGATCTCTTACTGTGAAACCTCGCAAGAGGTTGCGCCCGACGACCGGAGGCTTTCCTGCTTGCGCCGCAGCCGCCGGCGCCGCGGGACCGGACGTAACCAGGGTCGCGCGTTGGCGAATCGATCCATGACAGTCTTCGCAGGCGATCTCAATGGCCGCGCGTGGTTCGTTGTAGAGATTGCCGTCGCCGTGAGCATCCTGGCGAAAATGGCAATCCACGCAATGCATCCCTTTTTCCAGATGAATGTCGTTTAGATGAACAGCTTTCTTAAACTTCTCAGGGTCGTCAGACGAGACGATGTTGCCCTGGGCGTCCAGAAGATTTCCTTTTCGATCGCGCTTGAAAACTTTGCGAAACAGCCAGCCGTGGCCATGGAAGTCGCCAAACTGGACGTTCTTCAGTTCCGCGTTAAATCCCGCGGTGCCGGTTTTCATCAGGAAGCCCAGTTCCGACCATAGCCCGCGGAGGCTGGATGCTTCAGGATTGCGATCCAGCTTCTCCCGTTCCTCCTCCGCCGACGGCTCGTGTTGCCTGGTCGGATACATTTTGTCGCCATCGCTCTCGTTGTCCCACCAGGTCATCCCGAGATAACTGGCAACCATGTTTGTGCCGGGGTGCATGTGGCAGACCATACATTGCGAGGTGGGAATCTGGTTGGTGAACTGGTGTTTGATGGGATGACCGGATTCGTTTTTCGGGATGTTGGCATCCGCCGTTTCGGATCGGCCGAGATTTCCAGCAGCCTGGTAGAACGCAGAATGTGCTGGATCGGTATCGTTGGCATAGATCACATGGCAGGCGGTGCAGCCTGACGAACGGTAGTCTCCGGGATGATCGTTAGTCCCGAGAAAGTTAAGTGTGGGATCGAGAAGCCGTGTCTTTTGCAATCCCAGATAGACAGGATCAGTGCGCTGGGCTGAACCAAAACCTCGCGCACTCAATCCCTTGTCTGGCTTGCCTGCTTCTTCTTCTCGATCCGGTAAACCAACTTCGAGGCGGCGCTTCCCTCCCCGTTCAAAGACACGCAGCACGTTGCCGGGTTGCGAGATTTCCCAACGCGGGATTGGATCCAGAAATTCGAGGAGACCCTTGGTGCGCTTCTCTTCGAGGGTAGGCTTTGGATTCTGGATTAGAGCTTGCGGTCCACCGCTCGCACTGTAGCTTTCGCCAAACCGCGTATCCTTTAGCGGGAAGCCGCCGTTGTTGTAAAGCGCGGCTCCCCAGAGCATTGCGCCGTGGGCCATCATGCTGCGGGCCACATTCTTCGTCTGAGTTTCATGGCAGCCGCTGTTGCCGCACGTCTTATCTGCAACCCGGATATCGCCGGGATTGATAAAGCGAACAAACTCCCAACTCTCGCGCGCCAGCAGGGTGTTGGTGCGTTCGGGATTGGCGCCGGTGTACTTGCCATCGCGTTTCCATTCGGCGGGGAACTTCGGCCGGACATGCGCCTCATTTTTCGTCCGTTCGATGTCCTTCGGATCTTCACTCGATTTTCGCGGGACCGGGTTGCCGCCGTGACAGCCGGTACAGGTGAGTCCAACTGCATCCTTGCCGTCTTTCAACTTCTCGAGCGTTTCGGTGGTTCCGTATTTGTGCATCGGCTCGATCAAGCCGTGGCAGGTGACGCAGCCTTCGAGCTTAGGTGGTGCAGTTGTCTGGTCTTGACTGACAATTGAGGAACGGACTTTGGCTCCTTCGGTACTGGACAAGACCGTAAAGCCCAGCGCGAAACTGAGCAATAGGACAACACCGGTCGCGCGAAACCCAGTTCTAGTCATGATGTTAGGGCCAAACGAAATTCCACCACGGAGACACAGAGAGCACTGAGGTTGCACAGAGATTAAGTGTCATACCCAAGGATTCTTCTGTGAATTCCATCTTTCAACACAAGCACGTTAAAGTTAATTAATAATCCGAGACGCCATCCCCCGAGACGAAGATAGGTCAGGAGTTGCGCGTCATGAATCGGAGCAAGAGCTTGAACAGATTTCACTTCCACAATTAGCCGTCCGTCAATCAGGAGATCCGGTCTATATCCGGCCTCAAGTCTTATCCCCTTATACTCCAGCGGCAGTGGGTATTCCTTTTCGAACTTGATACCTCTCAGGAACAATTCCCTACCAAGACATTTCCTATACGCTGACTCCAGCAGTCCAGGGCCGATTTTTCTATGCACTTCAATAGCAGCCCCGATCACCTCATGCGTCAATTCATTTAGACTCTGACTCTGACTCATCGTTTGTCCTCCGGATGGTTTTTCTCTGTGCCACCTTTGTGTACTCTGTGTCTCTGTGGTGGATCAGAACGGTTAATAACCAAGCGGTAAACAAAACACTCCTCCTTGAACGATCAAAACACCAGCTTCAACTGAGAAAAGAGCGTATACAACGGCTTGCGCGGACTGATCACGTCCGGCTCGCAGAAATCGCTGACGGTCCCTGGACAGTTGCGGGAGCGGTCAGTGAAAATATCGCGAAAGCCGCGGCCGGTTTGCAGCGTCGCCGCTCCAAACGTAATTGTCACGTTATTAATCAGAAAAGGCCGATATGCAACTCCCAGACTGTAATCAAACCCAATGTCCTTCCTGATCCGGTTTTGGAAAAGCACATATTCGAGCGGCTCCGTTCGATGAAACCGCAAATAGTTCACGTTGAAAACTGCTTTGATTCGCTGCGTCACTTCCACATCGACTCCGGCGTTGTAAAGAAACAAACCAGGATTCACGAAATTCGCCTGGCCCTGTGTTTTGCTGCTGCGCAAACTCGGCAACAGACTATTTGGTTGCACGAGGCCCACGCCAGTCTGTGTCAAACGAATTCCGTTTCGGTTCCAGAAGGAGAATTGCCCACCCGCAAAATTTGGATCATCGAAGATCGCGTCAAAGCCGGTTGCCTTTGAATCGGTTGGATTCGAATCGCCCTGGGCCCAAAAGGCCGAGCCTCTGAAGCGCAAATAATCGAAATCCATCGAGGCCTCGGCCGCCGCCATCTGCGATTTGACACGGACGCTACGGCCGGCGATTGGATTACGGTCGTCACTGCCAAGCGCGAAGTAATAAGCATGCGTCAGATTCAATCGGCCCAGATGTCCGTCCCCGGTTAATCCAAGGTAAGCCACCTTGATTGCGTGTGGCCGCACGTCGCCAATCAATGCCGGACGAACCAGAAATCCATTACGGTCATATTTGACGCTACGCCGGTCGTCGTTGTAGTGGACACTTCCCTGAATTGTATAACCCTTGCGGATGAAGTCCTGCCGAAAAATGTTTCCGATGTACACGTTCTGGTGGCGCGTGTCGAACCTGTTTAAGCCGCTATTGGTGTCCTTCTCCAGCATTGAGAAATATGCGGCGTTGTACTGGATCCGGTTATTGTCCGCGGCGCCGAAAAAGCGAATGCCCAGATTGTTGTCGGAAAATATGAACCCGCGAAAGTCGGAAACAAATGGTTGGATTCCCGCGCGCACCGAGATGAAATCGTAATTTGCGTTTACATCCGCGAGTTTCACTTCTGCAAAGGCTTCTTCCAGCGAAACGTGAGTATCGGTGCGATTGGTACCGCGTCGGACATCGATGTTGACGACGCCGTTCTCGCGAGCGTTTAAATAATTCGGAACGCTGAAGGTTGGCGAAATCTTGATCGCCCAGTCGCGCGGCTTGAAGGTGCTGTCACCGTGAAAAAGTTCAAAGCTGAGTTGGATTGTTTCACTGGCGGCAAACTGTTCCGGCTGTCCAAAGAATTCAGCGCTCCCCGGTTCATCCGTACTCACGTCTGAGGGTGTAGGTGCGCGACGTTGTTCAACTCCGGTCGTGCTTACCGCGGAGAGAATCATGAAGAGTTTATTGCCCCTGATGGGATAGTCGCCCTTCAAGACGCTCTGGTTATAGGGATCCCACCACCGTCCACGGGTAAACGGAATGTCCCGGCCGCGGCCGCCGCGATCGCCATAGCGATCGTATTCAGGGAAACCAATACGCCAGCGATCGCGAGCCTCCCGCCGATCCTGGGTGATCTGCGGTTCTGACGAAACGGTATCCTTTCCGGCATGCCCGGTCGGCTTATCATCAGGCGGTTTTGGTATTTCCTGGACTTCAACCTGATCTAGAGGAATGTCTACGACGGCTTCCTTACCCGCCTCGATGATGACATTCTCGAGCGTTTCACCGCGTGGAATTGCAAAGTCGCCGTAGATCTTGTTTTTATCGAATGCTGCGACGTGTGGTGGAGACACCTTCAGGCGATACGCACCAGCCCCCAGTTGAATTGAATAAATTCCATCCGGATTAGTTCGCGCGCGTTTCCACTTACCAGTAACCTGGTTAGTGGCTACGACTAGAACACCCGGAACCGGCGCCCCGGATGCGACGTGAACCTTGCCTTTGAGATGGCCCGAGACTTGCGCTTGGGCCAGGACCACAGGCGTGAGGACCGTTGTGAGTACCAGAAGGCACCGGAACATTGAGGTTGTTTTTTGTCGGTGCATCGGTGCTGAGACCTGCCGCCTTCCAAGGCACATTCCGATAGATGCGAAAAAATCTGAAACGTCTTTAGAACAGAATTCGCCAGATGATCCTCGCTCCGGAGGAGCGAAATGTTTATAGAATCGAAGATCCGCCACGAAATTCCTCGCTCCAGAGGAGCGACATGTGCAACTTGGTTTCGCTCCTAACGGAGCGAAGAGAATCTAGAAGGTAGCTAATGCTATAAACATCTCGCCCCGCTGGGGCTAAAGCCAAACGCGATGACTGCCTAGCATAATTGATTGCGCCCAACCACGACCGCAAACTAACAGTTTGGGCCAATCGCCGCCAGTCTAAAAGTTCAGATTTCGAGCTTTAGCTTGCGTGTAACCAAAGCCGCAACCTGAAGGTTGAACTCTGAACTTCTTGACCGTTGTCCAGATCGTGTACCAAAGCCGCAACCTGAAGGTTGAACTCTGAACTTCTTGACCGTTGTCCAGATCGTGTAC
>Ga0070697_100000249_pt1 | contig 43436 bp, 42 predicted proteins | sample KBSK1501metaG_FD_65475 | JGI IMG/M metagenome (GOLD analysis project Ga0070697, IMG submission 65475) | Corn, switchgrass and miscanthus rhizosphere microbial communities from Kellogg Biological Station, Michigan, USA - KBS K1-50-1 metaG | ecosystem: Host-associated > Plants > Roots >... | reverse complement strand
ACGTTGTAGGCCACGCCGATGGCGAATGCACTCGCGCACAAGTTGAACGTCACCTGAATCGGGCTAGGACGGTCGCGATAGAAACACTGCACCAGGATGGCCGCCGTCCCCAGGACCAGGGTTTCGGCGAAGCCCAATTCCAGTATTCCCAATAGGATAAATAGGAAGTTTACCGACATGGTGCCGGTAATTCCAGGCAGACGTACCTTCAGCCGGGCGGCCAGAATTGCGATCAGCAGGTAGCAAATGAACTGCGCGATATTCTTGCTGGTAGGATTGATGGCTCCGTACAGGAGCACACACGTGCCCCACACCACTACCAGGCTTATAAACACCTTGGCGCCTATGCCCAGTTCTCTCCACGACTGAGAGCCGCTAACCACGTCCCTCCGTTGATCGCACTCTGACTTCTCTGGGTGCTAGATTTCCATTCATTTAATATCAGCTAAGCTTCTCTATTACAACAACTTACATCGCTAACAGCTAAACTTTCGTAACCGCAACAGGGCTTGCGCGAAAGCCAGGCAGTGGGGCCCAGACTTTGCCGCCTCGGACGATTCCACGAAAGGTTGCGATTTCAACTACTTGTGAACTGACTCTTCAGAACAGGGAACTTGCCGTCGACATGCCACGAAGGAGAATTGCCAAGGGGTTCCGGAAGGTTGCTAAAAGGCCGCAACGGGCAAGCGGGAGCCCGAGAGTCAATCATGGCGAAACACGGTAAAAACTCAAGGCGGCATCCCCCTGCTCCAGCTTGCGATAACGCTGAAGGGGCGCACATCCGTCGCCTGGGTCGAATTTCTTCTCGTGCTCGGCGACGACTGTGGTTTTGGGTCCGAGCAGCCGGGACTGCGAGAGCACTTGCAGTGTCTGCCGGTAGATCTTTTCCAAGCGGTACGGAGGATCGAGGAAGATGAAGTCGGCGGTGACGCCCCCGGCTTCGAGTTTGCGCAGGGCGCTGGTAACTTCTTCTCTCAACACCTCGATTTTCAAAACCCCGACTCCAGAAGTTTCGGAACCATGCACCAGGCCCAGAGAGCACAGATTGCGTTGAATCAAGTTGGCAGCCGGGGTCGAGGATTCCACGAAATACACCCTGGCGGCTCCCCGGCTCAGGGCCTCAATTCCCACCGCTCCGGTGCCCGCGCACAGATCCAGCCAGACTTTACCCTCGAAGGCGGTTGGGTCTCCCGCCGCCAGCACATTGAACAAGGTTTCGCGCAAACGGTCCGCGGTGGGACGCAAGTCCATGCCGCGCAGAGAGTGGAGCGGACGGCTACGGAATTTGCCCGCGATCACTCGCATAAGGCCGTTCTGTCCACCATGCCCACAACCGTCCTATTACCTTTGATTTGGTGAGATTGCAACTCAACCCTCCTACGTGCTGTCTAAACTATATAGAATGGTTAGAGCGCAAAAAACGGCGGGTTTCTCATGAGAAGCTGGTCCATATCGGCAGGCCGCATTTTCGGAGTTGAACTTCGCATTCATTGGACTTTTTTCCTGCTGCCGCTCTTCGTCTGGTACACCGAGTACGCTTCCCATCGCACCAACGAAGGGCGAGGTCTGGCCCTGGTAGGGATCATCTTCGCTTCCGTCCTGGCCCACGAACTTGGTCACGCGCTGGTGGCCCGGCGTTCTGGCATTCAGGCGAAATCCATCGTCCTGCTTCCGATCGGCGGAATTGCGCAACTGGACGACAGCCCGCCTGGCCCGGATCCGCTTGCCCTGAATCCGCTGACTCCGGATACGGCCTTGAACCTCAAAGCCACGAAGCTCGTTCCCTGGAAGCGTGACATCCGTATCGCGATGGCCGGGCCGTTGACCAACCTGCTCATCGCTGTGGCTTCTAGCGGCATAATCCTAATATTCGCTCCACATTTAGATCTCCGGACTTGGCCCTTTATGCAATCCGGCAATCTTCCCCGCAGTTGGGTGTGGGCTAATCTTTATCTCGCCGGATTTAATCTGCTTCCTGCTTATCCAATGGATGGCGGGAAGGTGTTGCGCGCATTGTTCACGCGGCGCATGGATTCAGTCCGGGCCACACGTCGAGCGGTCTCGATTGGCCAGGCTTTCGCCACCCTGTTCATCCTGGTAGGCATGCTTTTTCCCAACTACTGGCTCACCCTGGTGGGATTGTTTTTATTCATCGCATCCCAGATGGAAGAACGCTCGGTGGTTTTTCAATCGGTGCTGGAGCGGGTGCGTCTGGAAGACATCATGCTCACCGATTTTGCCACGCTCTCCCCGGCGGACACGCTTGAAGACGCGCTGGACAAGGCGGTCCATTCCCTGCAAGACGATTTCCCCGTGATTCGCGGCAGCGACATGGTGGGTGTGATTTCGAGACAGAAAATTCTGGAAGCGCTCCGGGTCGAAGGCAACGGCTACGTCCAGGCTGTGATGAACCGCATTTTTGAAGTAGCGCAAAAAGGCGAATCGCTGGCTTCCGCTTTTCGCAAGCTTACCGCGCGCAATCTCAGCATTATTCCAGTGGTAGAAGACCAGCGCCTGGTGGGTATCGTCACCCTGCAAAACCTGATGCACTCCATGGCGCTGCTGGCCGAAAGCCGCAAGCTGCGCAAGCAAGCTCTTAACTCCTAGGCAAAATCAGCCCCGGACTTCACAGATTTTCACGGATCACAATCTTGTTTCTCGGTTGCCGTATCGGTGTGAAATCCGTGTCGGTCCGTGGCCGCGGTTTCTTTCTAGAACTTCACTACCAGTCCTATGGTGGGCTCCGCCATGTGCCCCCTGGCTCCGGTGAAAAGGTTTTGCACTTTGAAATCTGGGGCCTTGTAGAGCAGCCCACGGTACTGCAACCGTAAAGCAAGATGATTGGTGAGACTTGACCGGCGAATCAGAGGTATTCGCGAGAAGACGCGGTAGTCTAATCCGCCACCGTACAGGAAGGCTGGCTTGGTTTGCTGGGACGCTGGAATATTCGTTAACAAATCATTGACCGTATTCAATCCGTAGCCGGGGTAGAAGATCAACGCCGCCGCGCCCGCGAAAACAAACGGCTCGACCCTCTCTGACTGGAGGAAACTGAAAACATAAGCTCCGGAATACTCGCCGATGGTGTTGTGAATGCGATAGGTCAGCGGGGGCGTAGAGTAGATTTGGGAGTCGGCGGTGTGGCCGTAATTGAATTCGACGGAACTCCTTTCCGAGAACCGATAACGACCCGTGACAAGGACGGCGCCAGACTTCGTCGGAGTCAGTGTCGTGCCATTTCCCGTGGGTTTGTTGGGGATCACGGGCCCGCCGTTCAGGCTCAGGTCAAAACGGCTGTCCTGGCTCAGTCCGATCGATGTAAGAAAGAACACTGCCACCACCAGAATGCCGGTCGTTCGTAACATCAATTGTCCTCGCGCTATTATCAGATTTAAGCTTCAGCCTTGATGGTTGGAATCCGCCGCAGCTTTTCGGGATGTACAGTCGTAAATATCTTATTTCAGTTTTCAATTCTGTATGCCAAACCTCTCCCAGGGATTTCGCTGCTTTTCACGGATCCAGGCTCTGTTGTTCTTTTGCCCTATCTGTGTGAATCGGTGACCATCCGTAGCCACGTTTTTAGAACAGGCGAATGGCCTTGGCCCGCTCAATCGCGGGTACTTTTCTCAGTTCGGCCAGCACTTCCGGGGGCACGCGTCCATCCACGTGGACCACGGCTATCGCTTCCCGCGGCGCACCCGGCTTCCCGTTGCCTACCCGGCGGCCAAGGGAGAAATCCGCGATATTGATCTTGTGTTTGCCCAGAATCGTGCCTACCTTCCCGATTACGCCGGGGACGTCACGGTTGCGCATGTAGATGAGATTACGCTCGAGCGGAGCTTCCACATCAATCCCATCCACATGAAGAAGTCGGGGCGTGTTTTTGTGCAGGACCGCGCCTTTTACCAGATGTTCTTCGCCGGCAGTCTTGAGCAGAACCGAGAGTACACTGCCGGAGCCGCCGCTTGAGCTTTTTGGCTTGCGTGACTCGTGGATGCGCAGGCCTCGGGCGGCAGCAATCGCCGCCGCGTTCACCAGGTTCGCCTTTTCCTCCAGCGCTTCATTCAGGATGCCCTTGACCGCGGCGTTGCGGATCAATTCTGTTTTCGCTTCCGCGATGTGTCCGGAGTAGCGCAGCGAAATCTCTTCCAGAGTACCCTCGCTCACTTGCGCCAGGAATGCACCCAGCCTCTCGGCCAGAACGATGTAGGGCTGCAGTTCAAGATATTCATCGTGCGACACTGAGGGCACGTTGACAGCATTCTGGATAACGCCATCCTTCAAATATTCCTTCACCTGCTGCGCGATCTGGTAGCCGACAGCCTCCTGGGCCTCGAAGGTTGAGCCCGCGATGTGGGGCGTCAGAATTACGTTCTCGATCGCCGTAAGGGGCGAGTTTTTGGGAGGCTCCTCGGCAAAAACATCCAGCGCCGCTCCGGCTACGCGACCCTGCTTCAGGCCTTGGGCCAGAGCGGCCTCGTCGATCAGTTCGCCCCGCGCGCAGTTGACCAACCTCACACCCGGTTTCATTTTCTTTAAAGATTCCGCGTTGATCATGCCGGCAGTCTGCGGCGTGAGCCCCACGTGCAGGCTCAGGTAGTCCGCAGCCGCATAAACTTCTTCGAGCTTGGCCATGCGGATGCCCTGCTCTTTTGCGACCGTGGTGGAAACGAAGGGATCGTGTGCGACCACCTCCATCCCGAAAGCTCGCGCCCGCCGCGCGACTTCCATTCCGACTCTTCCCAGGCCCACGATGCCCACCGTTTTGCCTCTGAGTTCGGTGCCCTGTAGTGATTTCTTCTCCCACTTCCCGGCATGCATCAGCTCATTGGCGCGACCAATATGGCGCGCCATGGCCAGCATCAAGGCCAAGGTGTGCTCAGCCACGGCAATAGCATTGGCGCCGGGGGTATTCATCACCGCGATGCCTTTGCGGGTCGCGGCATCAAGGTCAATGTTGTCGACGCCGACGCCCGCGCGTCCGATTACCCGCAGCTTGCGCGCATGTTCCAGAAGCTCGGCGTTGACCTGCACCGCGGAGCGGACGATCAGCGCGTCTGCCGATTCCAGTTGCGCCGCCAGCTTGCCGTCGAGCTGATCCGATGTGACTACGGTCCAGCGCGGCTCGCGTAAGAGATCCACTGCGGATGACGAAATTTTCTCTGCTACTACGACTTTCATGGTTTGGGTTCGCCCGTCAAGAATAGGTTGCGCCGGGTTTCGCTGCTACAGCCAGCCCAGCTGCTTTGGCATGCAAAATCTTTACCAGATGGTGACACCTCGTTGACACCTGCTCATTCGCCGCCTTGTACACTGACGCAAGAATCTCAAATACGATCTCGCGCGAGGATCATCATGAAAACAATCCTCCTTTTTCTGACGACAATCGTTCTGCTAGCGCTGTTCGCTCTCGGATGCGGTGGCTACGGTTCAGGTTCCGGCTCAGGCTCGGGTGCAATGGCGGCTGGGACCCCTAGCATTGCGGCTCCGCTAGTCCCTAACACGGCAACTGCTGGCAGCGCTGGGTTTACATTGACCGTCAACGGCAGCGGGTTTGTCGGCGCGTCGGTGATTTATTGGAATGCTACGGCGCACACGACCCAATTCATGACCAGCGGCCAACTCACCACCCCGATCTCCGCTACGGAAATTGCCACCGCTGGCACCATACCCGTTTATGTGAGGAACCCAGGCGGAACGGGAATCTACAACAATCAACCCGCTCAGAATTCCAACACGGTGAATTTTATGGTGCAATAGAAATAAATTGGTGCAATAAATTACGGCGCACTCAGGCGCCAACTGGCTGCCGTTTTTCCGCTAAGCTGCGCGCGTAGACTTCCTGCGCCGCGCTCACGGTCGTACCATACTTCACCGGTTTTCCCGTCACGCTGATGAGCACATGCTCGAGGGCCGCCAGAATTCCAATGGTGTCGAGATAATCGTAGTAGCCGAGGTGCGCGATGCGGAACAGCTTGCCCTTCATCTCGCCCTGACCGTTGGCCACCACCGCCGCGAACGATTCGCGGAATTCCTTCACAATCGCGCCCGAATCAACCCCGGCTGGCGACTGAATCGCGGTGAGCGCCGCCGCCGGAGCAGATGCGGCAAACAGTTTCAGTCCCAGCGCCTGCGCGCCCGCGCGGGTCATTTCCGCTGCCACCTCGGCGTTGTTGACCAATGCTTCGCGCCCAGCTGCCAGATCGCCTTTCCCCATTTGACGCACGAAATCGAGGGCGGCGCCCAGCGCGGCAAACAGCGAGGTCGCGGGCGTATAGGCGGACTCTCCCTTGGCCGCAGCCTTACGTTCTTTGCGGAAGTCGAAATAGTAGCGCGGAGACTTCGCGGTCTCCATGCGTTTCCAGGCCCGCTCGCTGACCGCACAATAAGCCAGGCCCGGCGGGATCATCAGCGCCTTTTGCGAACCGCCGATGATGACGTCAATGCCCCAGCCGTCCACATCGAAGTGGGTTGTGCCCAGGCCGGTGATGGCGTCCACCACGAGCAGGGTGTCGTCGCCCTGGGCGCGGACTAATCTTGCGATTCCCTTGACGTCGTGGCGGGCACCGGTAGAACTCTCCGTCGCCTGCACGTAAACCGCGCGCACATCCGGAGTCAATTTCTGACGGACTTCGTCGAGCGAAACTGTCTCGCCATAGGGCGCGCCGATCAATTCAACCGCGCACCCGAAAGCATTAGCCAGATCACGCCAGCGTTCGCCAAACTTCCCGGCGGTCAGCACCAGAACCTTGTCGCCGGGCGAGGTCAGGTTGGAGACGGAGCCTTCCATCACTCCAGTACCGGAAGAGGCCAGCACCAGAACGTCATTTCGCGTGCCGATGAAATCCTTCATGTCCGCGAGCACCCGCGAGTAGAGAGCGCGGAAGTCGGCAGTGCGATGGTGCATCGCGAAAGAAGCCATCGCGGTCTGTGCCGCTGGAAGTATGGGTGTAGGGCCGGGAGTGAACAGGCGGTTCTTAAGCAGCATTTACCAAGGAGTCCTTTGTTAAGAAAGATCATTCTAGTTTACCGAATCAGGCGAATTTACGCATTCAGGAGACCGATTACGCCGATTACGCCCCACATGTGTAGAGACGTAGCTTGCTACCTCTTCCGCCACGAACCAGGCGTAGCAAGCTACGTCTCGACAACCGAGAGGGGATGCGACATCAACCCAGAGGCATGTGACATCCGTCACGGCGTTCGATTCGCGCGAACGCTATAATCCCACCATGAGCCTCCCCGAACAGATTCAGCAAGACATTGTCGCGGCCATGAAGGCTCGCGACGAGCACCGTCTTTCAACGCTCCGCATGGTCAAGGCCGCACTCAAGAACCGTGAGATCGAGAAGATGGCGCCACTCGACGACCAGGAAGCGCAGCAGGTCCTCACCACGTTGATCAAACAGCGCAAGGATTCAGTCGAGCAATTCACCAAGGGCGGTCGCCAGGAAATGGCCGACAAGGAAGCCGCTGAAATCACACTGATCGAAGCTTACATGCCCAAGGCCGCGAGCGAGGACCAGGTGGTGGCCGGGGTGAAGGCGGTGCTCGCCGAGATGGGAGAGCCTACGATGAAAGAGATGGGCGCGGTGATGAAGAACGTAATGGCGCGATTCGCGGGGGATGGAATTCGCGTGGATGGGAAACAGGTTAGCGATGCGGTGAGGCGGGAGTTGAGTGGGAAATGACTGGAGCTGGTCTCGCAAGCAGGCGCTCGAGCGCTACGATGGGAATGGGAAGCCGGGTGCTGCCAAAAGAATCACTTGCTCCTCTGCAACTCCCGATACGCCTCGCTCTTTGAAACTCCCATCTCTTTGGCGATTCTCTTCAAGGCTGCCTTCCCGTCCAGCTTTTCTTCGGCCATGATCTGCTGGAGCCGTTGTCGCACACTCACACCGGCTGCCACTGTCCGTTCCGTCTCTTCCGCTTTGCCGATCAGGAGAGTGATCTCACCCCTGATGTCGCCCCGTGCGTTCAATGTTTCCAGAACCTCGCTGGCTCGGCCGCGCAGGAATTCTTCATGAATCTTGGTGACTTCGCGCGCGATCACCAGTTGGCGCTCTCCGCCTAGAATCTCGACCACTTCTTCGACGGCTTCCTTCACCCGATGCGGCGCTTCGTAGAAAACCTGTGTCCGCGGCGACGCCTTAATGCTCTCCAGCATCTGCCGCCGCTGCCCGCTTTTCGGGGGGAGAAATCCACCGAAGCGAAACGAGTCCGTGGGCAGGCCGCTGGCCACCAGCGCCGCCAGAAACGCCGACGCACCCGGGATCGGAACCACCCGGATGTGGTGCCGGATGGCGAGAGAAATCAGGCGAAATCCGGGATCGGAGATGCCTGGCATGCCAGCGTCAGTCACCAGGGCGACACGGGCTCCGCCTTCCAGGTCGAGCACCAGTTCCGCCGCCCGGGTCATCTCATTGTGCTCGTGATAACTCGCCGTCCGAGTGGTGACGCCGTAGTAGTTCAGTAGCTTTTGCGTCTGGCGGGTGTCCTCACAAGCGATCACGTCGGCTTCTTTGAGCACCCGCACCGCTCGCAGAGTGATGTCTTCCAGGTTGCCAATCGGTGTTGCTACTAGGTAGAGTCCCGGCGCCAGGGTACCCTTCGGACTCGCGCCGGCGTCGTCACCCGCCTTCATAAAGGCGAGTGTAACATCGCGTGCCGCGGCTGTGGCCGTCCGTTCATTGACGTGGTTGGGCAACAAACCCTAGAATCAAGTACATAGTTGTCCAGCTATCGGCTTTCAGCTTTCAGTTCAACCTTAACCCTGAAATCTGGGGGCGAAGGCTGACAGTTCACAAAGTGCCTCACCCGCTTTCCAGGAGCGTCTCAGGAAGTCCATGCCACTTTACGAATACGAGTGCAAAAAGTGCCACCATCGCTTTGAGAAAATCCAGAAATTTTCCGATCCTCATGTGAAGAGATGCCCAGAGTGCGGCGGGTCGATCGAGCAGGTGATCTCCGCGCCGGCGGTGCAATTCAAGGGCTCGGGTTGGTACGTCACCGACTATGCCAAGAAGTCCCCGGCCGCTTCGTCCTCTTCTAATTCTTCTAACGGAGATTCTTCTTCGAAGAAAGAAGACAAATCGAAGTCGGAAGATTCCGCGAAGTCCGAAAGCTCCCGGAAGTCGGAAAGCTCAAAGAAGTCGGAAGATTCGTCCAAGAAAAGCGAGAAGAAGTAAGCCTCCTATTCCCGTGTACCCGGCGGTGCTATGGGAAGTTAGGCCGGGGGCCTATTTCTTGGGGAAATTCGGGGCCGCTTTCACTTCGTTGATCTGCTTGGTGTGGCGCTCGCTGTGTCCGGCCACAAACAGGATCCACTCGTAGCCATCCAGCTTCTTCCCCATGGGACTGTCAATGGCATGATCGCGGAGGCCGTCGTGCGTTTTCAGAAAGTCCTCAGTTTGGGCGCGGGCTTCGGTGAAATGCTTGAGCGATCCTGCGGGTGATCCGTAGCGGTTGGTGGGTTTGAGCGGTTCCGGCGCCTGGGCCTTCTTGCTGCGGTCGGGAACTTTCGCCACCACCATGTCGTCGATCGCCTTCACATCGTCGCCTGCGGGCCGCGCGGGAGCTTTCATCACCTGGGGTGGTAATCATGCCCATGAGAAAATCCTCAGCGGCGGCGATGTGCTCCGTCACCTCAGCGACGGACCACCTGTCTGCCGCGGGCTTGAAGTTCCATTGCGCCTCGGAAAGGCCAGCGGTTGCATCCAGCACGCCTTGCTCTGTGCTTTCCAGATATTGCCGCGCCTGGTCCCGGTCGGCCTGAGTGAGGGTCTGAGAGAAAGCCGAGGCTGCGGCGCAAACGACAACGACGAGCAGGGCCAGACTTCGTTTCATAGAGTTTTGTCCTCCGAGTGTGTGGCTATGCGGCGTTCACAACCTTCGATTCAACTTCGCAGTGATTTTCTTTAAAACCGGGTCCGACAGGCCGCATAAGAGTACAGGGCCGGGTCATGGCAGGGCAAGATGAGTTGGGCGCGGTTAGTAACAGGCCGCACCCAGTCGTGAATCGCAACGCGTGATCTATAACGCCGGAACTACATGACCCTACCAGGTTTCGTGCGCCCTTTAGGCAATGGTCTCTTCTCCGTCTGGTGCCAGAGTGGCCGGGCGCTCGACGCGAAACGAGGAAAGGGCGATATCGACCGGAGTTGAAATGGAAGGCCCATGCGGGGCTTCGGGTAGTTCGTCGAACGGGCGAGGGGAATGACCGATGGAGTAGACGGCCGACAAGGCAAATTGTAGATTTTAGATTACGGATTTAAACGCACTCGCACGCGAGCAGCAATGTGAAATCGGAAATCTTCTTCTGATCACCCAGCCAGCTGCTGCAGCGCCGCAGTCACAGCGCGGTCCTCCTCGGGAAACACGGTCCGCAAATCCAGCAGCACACGGTTTTCTTCCACTCGCGCGATGATTGGTGGATCCGAGGACCGTAGCCGACTCGATAGTTCGGCGGCGGTCAAACCGTCACGAGTCACCGCCAGCAAACGGGTGGGCAGCACGGCCGACGGAGCTGCGCCTCCACCAATCACGGATTCACCGTCAATGATCTCTATCTTTAATCTCGACGACCTCGTCTTTTCTGCAACCGCCTCCCCCCGTTTGCCAATTTCGTTTTTCGACAAATGCATCATGCGCAATGCAGGGACCGCTTCGAGGTCCTGCTTCACATAAGCGAGCAGAGTCCCTTCCAGCGCAGCGTAGGTAAGCTTATCCACTCGAAGGGCGCGAAACAGGGAATTGGACCGCATCCGAGCAATGAGATCGCTGCGGCCGCTGAGTATGCCCGCCTGGGGGCCTCCTAGCAGCTTGTCTCCGCTATAGCTAACCACATCCACGCCGGCGCGGAGGCTGTCGAGCACGCCTGGTTCCCCCTCCACTTCGATGGAGCGTAAATCGAAGAGTGCGCCACTGCCCAGATCTTCCATAAGCGGAACGTTGCGCTTTCGTGCCAGCGCCGCCAGTTCGCCGATGGCCGACTGCTCGGTGAATCCAGTGATCTGGAAATTGGAGCGGTGCACGCGTAGCAACAGCCGCGTCTTTTCGTTGATGGCGCGCTCGTAGTCGGCGACCCGGGTGCGATTGGTTGTGCCCACTTCTCGCAAAGTTGCTTGGGACTTCGACATCACCTCTGGGATGCGGAATGATCCTCCGATCTCCACCAGTTCTCCCCGCGAGACGATAACTTCCCCACCTTCGGCCAGGGTATTCAGGGCCAGTAGAACAGCGGCGGCATTGTTGTTGACGACGATCGTGGAAATGTCGTACGTGGAGTGGGCGCCCACGCCCGCGGACTCTCCATTCAGAAGCTTTCGGAACAACCGCTCCACATGTACATCACGCTTGCCGCGCTCGCCGGTATCGATATCGAACTCCAGGTTCGAATATCCGGAGGCAGCCTTTCGAAGATGCTCCAACGCGGAAGCCGCCAGCGGTGCGCGTCCCAGATTAGTGTGCAGAATTACTCCGGTTGCATTGATGACTGCGCACAGCGAGTAACTCGCCGACTGCCGGACCTGCCGTTCGACCGCGCCCGAGACTCCAGAGAGGGCAAGGTCAACGCCGCCGGCATCCAATCGCGCGGCGGCAATCTCCGTTCGCAACCGGCCCAACACGGCGCGAGCGGCATCGGTGACAACTGCCTGCCCTTCGCGCTCGACGGTTGAAGCCAGTTCCGGACTGCGCAGCAACTCGTCGACAGATGGAAGCCTGCGGTAAAGATCGGTCTTGGAAGTCACGGGCACCGGTGACGATTATCCCATCCAGCGCGCCGGAAGCCAAAAGATCTGCGATATCAGAATATTTGCCGGGGCGACTCTCCAGTCGGGCCCTCCCGGGTGTGACCAAAAAATTGCTATCCTGCTTTGGCCCTACCTGCCCACAATCTTGCTCCTCAACCCAGCGATTGCGTTGATCACTTCTCCTTGTTCGCGAGCCGCGACCTTGAACTTGCTCAGCGTGTCTGTCAGGGCCTTAACAGAAATATTCCAGTCCTCTTCGGTGATATTCAGGCCGGTGTGCGCCGTCTCCATGTCGCGTCCGGTGTATTTGCACGGCCCACCCGTGGCCACGCAAAGGAAGTCCACGACATGCTGCCGGACGCGAGTCTTGGAATCGGTGCTCAAGCCCACAAAAAAGCGCCCCTCTTTGGGGTCAGTGGCCAGGCGACCGATGAAGTCATCGGTCACAGCGGCCAGGGCATCGTAGCCGCCCAGTCGCTTGTACAGCGAGTCCTGCGCGGTAGCCTGGGGCGCGCCCGCGGACGGGGGAACGGCGAGACTTTTCAATGCGCCCGGCGAAATAAGGGCCAGCATCAGCGCCAAAAGCAGGGAATTCCGAAAGGTTCTTGACATGGTGAGTCTTCTCCTCAATCAATGGGGATTATTTGGGCCCACCTCAAATACGAGACAAAACAGATTCTGGATTTACGCAGCAGTTGTCAACCGGAACGCGTGGGCCGACACTGTTGTCCGCCGCGTTTGACGATAACGCTCACCTGCGGGGCGAACGCGCCCGCGCCACCAGCCACACCAACCCCTACCCCACCTCTACCAGCCCGTAGGTCTTTTGCCAATGCGTCCGCATGTGGCGTAGTGCATGATCGATCTCTTCTTTCGAGACCTCTTCATTGGGGCCCGCCAGCACCGCGGCGGCTTCGCGCTTGGCGGCTTCCAGGAGCTGGCGGTCGCGGATGAGATTGGCCACCTGAAAGTTTGGCATCCCGGCTTGGCGGGTGCCGAAGAATTCACCTGGCCCGCGCAGCTCAAGGTCGAGTTCGGCAATCTGGAAGCCGTCGGTAGTGCGGACCATGGCATCGAGGCGGCGTTCGCCATCCTCGGAAATTTTTCCTCCAGTCATCAGAATGCAATAGGATTTGGCCGCGCCGCGGCCGATGCGTCCACGAAGCTGGTGCAACTGCGCCAGTCCAAAGCGCTCCGCATGCTCGACCACCATCACCGTGGCGTTGGCCACATCCACTCCGACTTCGATCACGGTGGTGGAAACCAGAATGTCCAGCTCGCCTTTTTGAAACCGCCGCATCACGTCTTCTTTCTCATCAGCGCTCATGCGGCCATGCAACAGCCCCACCCGGAATTCAGGAAAGATGCGCTTTTCGAGTTCTTTTGACATCTTCAGGGCGGCCTTGAGTTCGCTCTCCTCGTTCTCTTCGATTACGGGATAGACCACGTAAACCTGATGCCCGGCGGCTACCTGCTTGCCCACGAACTGCCAAACTTCGTCAGCGCGGTCGCTAGACACGCGGCGCGTAACGATGGGTGTGCGGCCGGGCGGCATTTCGTCAAGCACGCTGACGTCGAGATCGCCGTAGAGAGTCAGGGCGAGAGTGCGCGGGATGGGAGTGGCGGTCATCACCAGGACATCGGCCTCGCCCTGAACTGCCAGGCTTCTCCCTGCCCGGGCAGCTTCCGAACCCGTCCCGGTATGGTTCGGGGGGACGTCATCGCTAGACTTTTTCATCAGCTTGAAGCGCTGCATCACTCCGAAGCGGTGTTGTTCGTCCACGATCACCAGTCCCAGTCCGGCGAACTCCACCTTCTGCTCGATAAGGGCGTGGGTGCCGATCACCAGTTGGGCATTGCCCTGGGCGATGTGGCGGCGGATTTCGCGCTTGCGGTCCTCTTCGAGAGATCCGGTCAGAAGCACCACCCGGTATCCGGCGTTTTCCAGGATTCGCCGCGCCGAAAAATAATGTTGCTGGGCAAGAATTTCAGTAGGCGCCATCAGCGCAACCTGGTGCCCGTTTTCCATCGCGATGATTGCCGCCTCGAAGGCTACGATGGTCTTGCCCGATCCAACATCGCCTTGCAGCAGGCGCCGCATGGGGAAAGGTTTCTCCATATCGGAGGCGATTTCCTTGAGCACCCGCTTTTGCGCCGCCGTGGGGTGGAACGGCAGAATCTTCTTGATCGCCTCGCGCACCCGATTGCCCAGGCCAAATGCGATGCCGACTTGTGCCTTTTGCTCCTGCCGCTTGAGTTCGAGACCTAGCTCCAGAAAGAAGAGCTCCTCGAAGATCAGCCGGATATGAGCAGGCGTGCGCGAGGCTTGCAAATCCTGAAGACTCTCGCCGGGATCGGGCCAGTGCACCCGCCACAGCGCCTCCCGGGGAGCGATCAGGCTCATCCGACGGCGCACCACGGCTGGCACCGGGTCTGGAAGTTCCGGCGGAAGATTCTCCAGCGCGGTATTGATGACGCGTCGAAACCAGCGAGGGGTCAGACGGCCTTGTCCGGCCGACTCGTAAATGGGGACGATCCGCCCGACTTCCAGCGAGGAGGCAGCCCTTTGCTCTCCGTCAGTTTCCTCGGAGGGATCGCCGAGAATTTCGAACTGGGGCTGCATCAGTTGCAACTCACCACGATAATGGTCTTCCTCCACCTTGCCATAGAGAGCCACCATCTGCCCGGGCTTGAAGCGGTCGCGCAGATATGTGGAGTTGAACCAGATACAGTTCAGGCGGCTTCTGCCTTGGCCGGCCGTCATCTGAAAAATGGGCATGCGGCGGGTCCGGAACAACCCCGAAGTGCGTACTTCGGCGATCACCGTCGCCATTTCTCCCACCCGCAGCTCGGAAATGCCCCGCGGATTCACCCGGTCTTCGTAGCGGAAGGGCAAGTAGTGGAGTAGATCGTCGACGGTATGAATGTGCTTGGCCCCCAGCACATCAGCCAGGCGAGGCCCAATGCCCTTTACGTATTGAACGGAGGTGGTAGGCTCCAGCATCTGAAGGGAATGTTAGCAGGAGATCCGTAGCTGGCATTTGGCACTTGGCATTTGGCCAGGGATGGCCGTTGCAGATTGCGCGAGTCCTGAGCGCTAGAAGCTCGAAGCCAATTGCTAGTCGCCAAGTGCCAAATGCTGGGAGCGCCGGTGTCGAAACGATCTCTGACCAATTTCGTACTATCTTTGGCGGCTGTTCTGGCAGGAAACGCAGCCTACTTCCTGCTGATGCCCTTACTGCCGCCCCCGGCCCGCCATGTGCCCTTCCAGATTGACCTGGGCTTGGCGCTGGATGGCTGTTTCTGCCTTGTCGCCCTAGGAATCATCAAGGCTGTAAGGGGCCCGAAGAACCTCTCCAAATAGGTTAAATGCCGAGGCCTTTCCTCAACACCCCGTTACTTTCGGAACCTCGGTAAGTCATTCGGGAAAGGTTACAATCCCGCTGGCAACATGCAAAAAATCGCCATCCTATACGACGCCAGCCAGGCCGTGCTGTCCACCTTTGATCTGGATGAGGTGCTGCAGCGCATCCTGGTCATAGCGCGGGACTATTTCCACCTGCAGAACGTCGCTATCCTATTGCTGGATAAGGATAAAAATCATTTGTGCATGCGCTCCCAAATCGGTGGGGAGCAGGGCTTTGACCACGTCCGGGTGACCATCGGGACGGGGCTGATCGGAATTGCCGCCAAGGACAAGCGTCCCTTGTATGTGCCCGATTTCAGCAAAGACGCTCGATATCTTCCCTGGGGGAAAAAAACCCGTTCGGAGTTGGCGATTCCACTGATGGTCCGCGACGAAGTCGTCGGCGTACTCGATTGTCAGAGCGAAAACCCGGATCACTTTGATCGGGAAACTGTCGATCTTTTGACTCTATTTTCCACCCAAGCCTCCATGGCGTTACAGAATGCCCACCTGTATTCGCTCGAACGCCGCCGCGCCTCGCAGTTGGAGGCGATCAACGCCATCGCCCGGGAAACTACCGTTGTGCTGGACATAAAGAACCTGCTGTCGAAGGCCTGCGAGAAGATCCAAAAGGCCTTCCTGGTCTCTCATGTATCAATTTTTTTGAAAGACGACGAGGACTTGGTACTTCGTGCCCACCACGGTGACCTCACGCCCCGCATCGCGGAAGGCGGAAGATTGCCGTCCGGGCAAGGGTTGTTGGGACGCACCCTATCCGAAAGCAAGACGCTTATCGAGAATGACATAAATGCAGTGCCGGACTACGTTGCAATCTATTTGGAAACCGGCTCCCGCATGTGCATTCCTCTGATTTCCTTCGGGCAAACCCTTGGCGTCCTGGTTCTCGACAGCGACCGTACCGGTTCATTCAGCATTAGCGAAATGCAGTCGCTGGAGTCCGTCGCGGACATCTGCGCCACCGCGGTTCAGAACGCCCACTACGTCGAGCGCGTTAAGCAACTGGCTTATCTCGATGGCCTGACCGGAATCTTCAACCGCCGCTTCTTCGAACTTCGCATCGAGGAAGAAATGGAGCGAGCCCGCCGGTTCAATTCCGGAATGGCTGTAATCATGGTGGATATCGACCAGTTCAAACGCTTGAACGACGAATTCGGGCATTTGCTCGGAGACGAAGTGTTGCGCCAGGTATCCTCAATTTTTTCTCAACAACTGCGGAAAATCGATGTCGTCTGCCGCTATGGAGGAGAAGAGTTCGCCATTCTGCTCTCACAAACCACTCATCAGCACGCCCTGGGTGTGGCCGAGAAGCTAAGGCGAATGGTTGACGCCTGGCAATTTCCGGGCGTACCCCGGCCGGTCACCATCAGTGCTGGAGTTGCCACCTGCCCTGACCACGGAACTACTCGCGATGAACTGGTGAAAGCGGCTGACGCCGGCTTGTATGCCGCCAAACAGGCAGGAAGAAATTGTGTAAGGGTGGCTTCCGCAATTCAGCAGAGACGGACGCAATCGACCGCTCAGTCGATGTAGGCGCAAGCATCCCCGCTCCTACGTGCGGCACTCTCTTTCTTCACGCGGAGCGTTGCTCCCTGGACAGTCCAATGTAGCCCCGGCGTCTCACCGGTGGCGTACTAGTCCAGATCCCCTTTTTCTGCGCCTCTAGATGTCTGCCTGGGGTTGCCAAAGCTCGTGCCTTAGATTCTGTTGAAACTGGAATTGGTCGCGGAGTCCGCGCTCCAGTTCGCGCATTTCTCGTTTCAACTCCTCCTGATGGTTGCGTATTTCCCGCCTGGCTTTCCTCAGGTCCGGCTTGATCTCGCGTACCACGCGCTCGATTTCCGGCCGCACGCGCGCAATTTCGGACCGAGCCTCACTCAGATCGATCTCGGTCTCCGCGTCAACCTCTGGAGCCTCAAAGCTCTCATTCAGCAGCTCCGACTGGTTGCGTTCCGGCAGCGCCAAAGTCAGGTTTTGTTCCTTCTTCTCGCGAATAATGCTGACGTTCACGGTACTGCTCTTGCGGCCGTGCATGGCATGAGTGAAATCGCCGCTGTCATTGATGGACTCGCCATTCACTTTCACGATCACGTCCCCGGCGTGGAATCCCGCCTTTTCGGCACGGCTCCCCTTTTCCACCGAGCGCACCAGCACTCCCTGGCCATTCTTAGTGCCGAAGAAATCTCCCAGCTGAGGAGTGAGATTCTCCACCATCAACCCGCTGCGCGCCGAGGAATGCACCACCACAATGGAGACCGGCACATCCATCTCGGGCAACGCCGGCATGGCTGGTATCGCGGGCATGGCCGGCATGGCGAAGCTGAATGCTTTGCCGGGCATCGCCAAAGCGAAAGTTTTTTTGCGATCCGCCAGCTGGGCTTTGACCGTCATCGGCTGTCCCTCGCGGCTGATCCCCAGGGTTACCAGGCGCCCCGGAGGAATTTCGTGGATCATGCGGCGCAACTGCTCCACACTTTCCACCTGGTTTCCGTTGAGATTGAGAATGACGTCGTGCTCTTTCAGTCCCGCCTTGCCGGCGGGAGCATCCTGATCGACTAGCGTCACTTCCACGCCGTGTTCTTCCTTGAGTTTCAGCTCGCTCAGGCGATCCGCGGTGATATCGCGAGTATCCACACCCAGGTACGCCCCACCGCCGAAGTCCTCACTCGAGAACCCAAAGGACTCGCTGAAAGGTTCCTGCGAGCAGAGCGGAGCCCCGTAGGCAACCGCCACGAACATCGGCACAATTAGCACCCTGAGGATCGATTTACGCATGTTCGTTCCCCCTTTGTAGGACCTTCTAGCGGCTGGCCCGGACAAAGCTGATGTTTCCGGTTGTGGTGCGAACCTTCAGCACCGGGCCGCCGCCGTTCAAATTTCCTTCCGCGGTGGCACTGCCTGGTCCCCACTTGCCGCCTTCGGTGACAACTCGAATCTCGGAAAAATCCGAACGGATGCGGTGACCGTTCGCCAGGTCAATGGAAGCCCGAATCGTCATGCTTAGGTTGGGCGCTAGATAGACCGTGATGTCGCCGGCCGAAGTCTCCAGCACCGAATCAGTGCGTTCCGTGCCCGACACAAATTTCGCGACAATTCCACCCGCCCCAGTCTCGGCCCGGGCGGCGGGCACGCCATTGAGGGTAATACTACCGCCGCCAGTCTCAGCGCGCACAGCCCCGGTGGCCGAGCTCAGACGGATACTTCCACCGCCAGTTTCAATTTCGGCAGGCCCGGCAATCTCGCCTAGATCGATGCTGCCGCCACCGGTCGTGACCTTCAACGACCCGGAGCAACGTTGCACTTCGATGCTGCCACCGCCGGTTTCCAAAACCGCGCCCTGCATGCCGGAGACAACCACCACGCTGCCGCCGCCACTCTCCGCGTTGATCTTGCCCTTGGCAGCGACCACCTTGATGCTGCCGCCGCCAGTGCGCAAAGCCAGGTCGCCGCCGACCGTGCCCACGTCGATGCTGCCGCCGCCGGTCTCGGCACTGATCGCGCCCCCAATGTCGTCGAGGTGAATGGTTCCACCCCCGCTCTCCCCCTCCACTCGTCCGGCAATGCCAGTGGCGGCGAGATCGCCCCCCTCAGTCTCGACCTTTACCAGCTCCACATTGCGCGGAAGGTTAATCACAAATTCGCTGGCGGATCGGCGCGGTCTGCTCCCCTGCCATTCACCGAGCACCCAGGCCGTGTCCCCCCGGACGTAAAAGCTGATTTTGTAGGCTTCAAATTCGCGGCGGGCCTTCTCTTCCGACGAGGCGTAGGAATGATTGCTGATGGAGTAGTTGATCGTCTGTTGCGAACCGCCCTGGACGCGAACGGAGCCCGAATCTACTTTGACTCGCAGATTCTTCGCCGCCGGCAAAGACCCGGTTATCTGGCGCGACCATCTGCCATTTTCCTGATAAACACGAGTCTGTTCATCAGGGCGGGTTTCCTGCGCAACCGCCCAAGGCAGGAGCAGCAGCAACACCGCAACGATTTTGGGAAAGCTTTTCACCGGTCACCTTCCGATTTCATTTGCACACCGAACCCTGGCTCGACCCGTGGATCCCCGGCGCTCACAAACCCACTGTCCACCTAACCAATCTCAATCGATCTCAGACGTCTGAGCCAGCACATTGCGGGCTTGCGACTGAATGAACTGATTCGGATCCTTCTCCGCCAGCTTCTGCAGCACCACGCGCACGCTGCTGTCGGCACGCACCGGCTCGAGCAGCCGCAGCGCCTGAGCCCGCAAACCAGGATTAGAGTCGTTCACCAGCGCCTCAAGCACCGCGTCGCGCACCCGCACATCGTCCTTTACGTAGGAGCCCAGGGCCTCGATTGCCTTCAGCCGCACGCCCGGATTCGAGTCGTAGCGCAAGGCATACAAAAGCGCCTCACGGACACGGGCATCGTTCGGCGTCTGCGTCAGCAGGTCGACCGAATCCATCCGCACCCCGGAGTTGTAATTGTTACGGGTGGCGAACAGCAGCAACTGCTGGATCCGCTGATCGTTCAACGACCCTTGCGCTTCCTGAGTGGAAACGGTGTCGTACTTGATGCTGATTTGGGATGATCCAGGCTGTTGCGTGACTGAGCGGATGCCGGTAATGGAGGATTCTATGGCAGTGGCGGCTGGAATCTCGACGGGGCTTCGGCCATTTATCATCTGATATGTGGCCCCAATCCCGCCGGCGAAGCCCAAGATGAAAATTGCCGCTGTCAGGGCGGGAGCCAGCTTGATGGGGCGAAGCCACGCCCCCGGATCGAATACTAACCGCTGCCAGAAGCCGCCCTGTTCCGTGGTTTCGAGCGATTCCTGCAAGCGCATGCGGGAGGCTGCCACTAGGTTGGGTGCTGGCTCTTCCACAGGAAACTGAGAGATGGTGGCATGGAACTGGCGCGTCGCTTTCAGCTCCGCCGCGCAATCGCTGCAGCGCGCTACGTGCTGCTCCAGTTCGTAACGAGCGTCGTCGGGCAGCTCGTTATAGATATGCAACAGAATGTTTTCTTGGACCCATTCGCACTTCATTGGTTCACCCCGTGCTCCGGAACGTTTTCGGTTGTGCTGCCGAGCTTCGCTCGGCTGGACAGCTGGGGGCGGCTGTCCCCATCTGATTTGCGATTCATCGCATGTCCGCCAGTGAGCCACGCAACTTTTGGGTGGCTCGAAATAAAGTGTTCTTCGCAGTCTCTTCAGTCGTGTTCAAAATTTCTCCGACGGTCCGCAATTTCAGCCCCTGATAGTGCTTCAACTCAAAAACCATGCGCTCGCGCGGAGTGAGTTTCTCCAGGGCATGGTTAATGCGCGTTCCCAGCTCGCGCCGCATTAAGTCGCGCTCCGGATTGGCACCGGACCGTCCGTCCGGAACCTGGGCCAGAACATCGTAAGATTCGCCCTGCGCGTCCACCGCGACCGGAGCGTCTTCCTTGCGTACCTGCTTCTTGCGCAAGTGGTCTAGGCAAAGATTGGTCACAATGCGGTAGATCCAGGTATAGAAGGAGCACTCGAAGCGGAAGTTGCCCACGCTCTTGTACGCCTTCAGAAACGCGTCCTGGTAAATGTCCTGGGCTTCGTGTTCCGATCCGGTGAGATGCATGGCCAGCCGCAGCACCGCCTGATCATAGTGCCGCACCAGCTCCTCAAAGGCGGCGCGATTGCCACGCTGCGCTTCGCGGACCAGCAAGCTGTCGTCGATGCGGCCTAGACTATGCCCAGCCATTTGGCCCCATACCGAGGGGTCCTGGGTTTCGCTGTTTCCGTCCACCGGGGCGCGTTTCGCGCTCTGGTAGGGATATTCGCCAACCGCAAAGGGAACTGCCCACGCATCGGCCGGCATGTTTTTCCTTGTCCTCGGCTGTAACCGGGTGCCTTGCCGTTCTTCCCGGTTGCATAGCTATGGACGTGGCAGCAAAAGAACCGTGAGCAGGAATTATAGGAGTTTGGCACTCTTCGTGCATGGGTTCAGGCGGATTTCCGTCCGGAGGGCCTGAGACGCGGTTGGCCCTAAAGACGCAGGCTAGCTACATTTCTGCGGCTTGGGGACAGTTGGGTCGCCCCTGGCAAGGGGATGTGAGGATGTAAGGAGCCTGTGGAGCGGAAGATCTTACACCTGCCGCTGAGGCTGGCTCGCAGCCCCGGGGCAGGCAATTCCGCGCAAGTCTATTCCGCAGCCTCCTTCTCGATCACAACCTTCAGGTGCGTGGTCACGTCTTTGTGCAGTTTGATCGGCACCGTGAATTCGCCAACCGTCTTGAGCGGCTCGTGGATTTGAATCTTACGGCGATCCACGTCAAAGCCTTTCTTCGCCAGCGCGTCAGCGATGTCGCCTGACGTGACTGAGCCAAAGAGCTGGTCGTGTTCGCCGGAACGGCGCTGGAAAGAAACCGACACGCCTTCGAATTGTTTAGCCAGGGTTTCGGCGCTGGTCTTCTCCTTGGCGGAACGTCGGACCGAAGCCGCCTTCATCTGCTCAATCACCGCCTTGTTCCCCGACGAAGCCTCGATGGCGAGCTTTTGCGGCAGCAGATAGTTGCGCCCAAAACCCTCGGCAACTTTTACCACATCGCCGCGCGAGCCCAGCTTGGGCACATCTTCTTTCAGAATGACTTCCATGGATGACTCCTATAAAAACTCTTTTTCGCCACGGATGAAACGATTTTCACGGATGAATCAAGAAAAAATCCGTGAACATCCGTGGCCAGGTTTTTTTTACGAAGCGCGACCAGCAAAGGGCAGCAGCGCAATGTTCCGCGCCTGCTTGATGGCAGACGACAAGCGCCGCTGGTGCGGTGTGCAGACGCCAGTCAGGCGCCGCGGAACGATCTTACCGCTCTCGGCCACGAATTGCGCGAGCAGCCGGACGTCTTTGTAGTTGATGGCTTCAATTTTCTCCACGCAGAACTTGCAAACTTTCTTGCGGCGAAAATATTTACGCCCGCCTTCGCGGCCACCGGGGCCGCCCGGACGCGGGGGACGACGCTCTCCCCGATCGGGACCCGACGAACGGTCTCCGCCGGAGGGGCGATCCCCCACAGAACTTCCGTGCGCTGCTGCTGTTGCTCTGATTTCTTCAGCCATAATGCTCCTTAAATTCAGTCGTCGGTCGTCAGTCGTCAGTCTTCAGCTCGGCCCGACGACTGATGACTCGCTTAAGCTGTGGCCGCGGGCGTCTCTCCGCCGGCGTCTGCAGCCGGGGCGGGGGTGGTCGGCTGGGCCGGTGGCGTCTTGCGGCGTGCGTCGCGAATCGCCTTGATCTTGTCCAGGCGCTTTTGTTCTTCATCGATGCGCACGGTAATGAACTTGATCACCGGTTCAGTAACGCGCAGGCGGCGTTCTAGTTCGTGAATCAGGCCGCCGCCGCCCTCCACCGTCAACAGCACGTAGATGCCGTCGTGAAACCTCCGGACCATGTACGCTAGCCGGCGCTTGCCCATCTTCTCCACGCTTTTCACATTTCCCCCCGAAGAGGTCACCGCGGTTTCCAAGGTGGAAATCAGCTTGTCCTGTTCTTCTTCGATCATGTCAGGGCGGACAATAAACATCAGCTCATAAGTGCGGTTCATTTTCTCTCCATCCGCCACGGATTCTCACGGATCAGCACAAATCAAGACTCGAATTCGTGTTCATCCGTGTAAATCCGTGGCTAATCTTCTTCTGACTCGGCCTTCCGGTTGAAGCGGTTCATCGCTGCCGCCGGACCTTCTTTCAAAATGACCTTCACCGCTTCGGCGGTACGGTCGAGCACTTGGTCCACTTTCTTCCGCTGCGCCTTAGGAAACGGTGTCAGTACAAACTTCACGCCATCCGCAATTTTCCGTTCCGGCGCAATGCCCAGCCGGATGCGCAAAAACTCCTGCGTGCCCAGTTCCCCAATGATCGACTTCATGCCATTGTGGCCCGCCGAACTCCCGCGTTGGCGGATGCGAATCATGCCCAGCGGAAAATCCAGTTCGTCGTAAATCACCATCAGGTCGGTCTCAGGCCTGACTTCATGCTTTGACACCAACTCACGAACCGCCATGCCGCTGCGGTTCATGAAAGTCTCGGGCTTAGCCAGCAAAACCTGCTCGCCAGCGATTGCCGTTCGAACCGTAAGCGCATGGCACTGGCGATTTCGTACTTCCACGCCGCATTCGTCGGCTAGGCGGTCAATGGCGAGAAAACCCAGGTTGTGCGGCGTGAGCTGGTATTCCATACCCGGATTGCCCAGCCCGACAATCAGTTTCACGCTTCGTCAATTCGCCTCGACAGCAAACCGTCAAGCATCGCTCGACCAGGACGGGTCCCCTACGGCTTCGCTCCGGGCAAGCCCCGACCGACCCACAGAGCCAGCGCCAAGGTCCAGACTATTTCTTCTCTTTCTTCTCGGGCTTCTCGGGCTTCTCGGGCCTCTCCGGCTTGTCGGCAGCGGCTTCCGCCCCCTCTTCGCCCTCGACTTCCTGCTTGCCTTTCTTGATGACTTCGGGCTCGGCTGGGGTTGCGGCAGCGTCTGCAGCGACCGCATCCGCGGCCGGCGCCACTTCTTCCTTGACCGTGGTGATGTGAGCTACGGGTTGGTTCGCCTCGGTGATGAACTCAATCTTCGCATCGTGCGCCAGGTCGGAAACGCGCAGCACTCTGCCGAATACCAGTTCGCTGACATCCGCCTCAATCGCACTCGGAATGTCGCCCGGCAAACACTCGACTTCCACTTCGCGCAGAATCTGCTCCAGGATGCCGCCCTGCTGCTTCACGCCTGCAGCTTCTCCCTTGAGCACGATCGGCACGCTGACCTTCAGCTTCTGGTCCATGGCGATGCGCTTGAGGTCGATGTGTAGCAGGGAACCCTTGATGGGCTCATACTGCCAGTCCACGATCATGGCCTTGGTGCGCTCGCTACCATCGAGGTCGAGATCGAAAATCGTGTTGTGTCCAGTCGCGGAATGCAGAATACGCGTCACCTGGCGCGGATCGAGGGTCACAGGCAGCGACTGCTTACCCGCACCGTATAATACGCCGGGAATTTTGCCGCCTTGGCGGACTCGGCGAGCCACGTTCTTGTTGCCCGGGGTCCGCGGTTGCGCTTCTAAAACGTTGCTTTCAGTTACGGTTGCCATAAATTTCGATTCCTATGAGAACAATCTGCTGACCGACGTTTCTTCGTGAATCGACTGAATCGCACGTCCGATCAGGCCAGCGATATTGAGCACCTTGATTTTTGGTTCCCGCGTCGCCGCTTCACTCAGCGGGATGGTATTGGTCACCACTACTTCGGTGATGCATGACTGCGATATGTTTTGTACCGCTGGGCCCGAGAGCACCGGGTGCGAAGCGCAGGCATAAACCAGGCTCGCGCCTTTTTCCATTAACGCCGCAGCGGTTTTCACCAGCGTTCCCGCAGTATCAATCAGATCGTCAATCACCAGACAGGTGCGTTCGCCCACATCGCCGATGACGTTCATGACTTCAGCCACATTCATTTCCACGCGGCGCTTATCCACGATGGCGAGGGGAGCGTCAATTTTCTTGGCGAAAAACCGCGCCCTCTCCACACCGCCGGCATCGGGCGAGACCACCGTCAAATTTGGCAGAGCCAGCTTCTTGAAATGATCCACCAGAACCGGCGAAGCGAACAGGTGGTCCACCGGGATATTGAAAAAACCCTGCAATTGCGGTGTATGCGGATCGATGACCAATGCCCGGTTCGCGCCCGCCGTGGTCAGCAGATCGGCGACCAGCTTGGAGGAAATCGGCACCCGTGGCTTGTCTTTCCGGTCCTGCCGCGCATACCCGTAATACGGGATCACCGCGGTGATGCGCCGCGCCGACGCCCGCTTCAGCGCGTCAATCATCAACAGCAATTCCATCAGATGCTGGTCCACCGAGTGGCAAGTCGGCTGCAGCACGAACACATCCGCGCCCCGCACGTTTTCCTGGATCTGAACATAAGCTTCGCCGTCGCTGAAGCGCGTGACCAGCGCCTGCCCGCGAGTCAATCCGAGAAACGCACAGACCTCATCGCACAGCGCTTCGTTGGCCGTACCACAAAAAATCTTGAACTTATCGTCCATCCGGCCGCGTTGCGGTTTGCGCTCGGGCTTCTCGTCGGCGCTCATCTGGGCCTTCTTTTCCGTTGCTGTCGCAAGAGTTGCCATGGTTAGCTCTCAGCTTTCAGCTCTCGGCTTTCAGCTAAACCCCAAACCGCCCACTCCCGTGTACAAGCTGAGAGCTGAAGGCCGATAGCTGACAGCTGCTTTACTTGGCTGGGCCGCTAGGATTCGAACCTAGACAAAGTGCTCCAAAGGCACTTGACCTACCATTAGTCGACGGCCCAGTTTCAATTGCAGATTTTGCGATCTCAGATTGTAGATTGAAAAGCCGCTCATCGGTCACAAATCACCAATCTGAAATCTAGAACCTCCAATCGCAGATCTTCTTCCAGTACTGTTGCCGGGTCATCGTCGTCGTGGCCACGGCCCGGATCCCGTCGCGCCGCAACCGGACCACTGCCTTCTCCCCTGCCGCCCGCGACCCAAACAGCCCATAAAGCGCGGAACCGGAGCCCGACAGCGAGGCATAAAATGCGCCCGCCCGCTCAAGCACACTTTTGACCTCGCGCAATTCGGGATACTTAGGAAAGACGACTTGTTCAAAGTCGTTTTCGATCCCGGTACGGACAAGGTCGAGAAGCGAGGTCTCGGCCCGGCCCCTGCCTTTACTCACAGGGACACCGGATAAGGGTTGACCATTCAGCCACGCAGAAACCACGCGACCGATCTCTGACATTCTATCGGAGGGTGACTGAAGCGTCAATTTGGTCGCTTCCCCAGTCGGCGTGAGGACAGGTCTCCGACCCATCCTAGCCGAGCGAAGCTCGGCCGCTCCCTCCGCCATCATGCCATCCCAATCCGCAAACGCCTTCGGAGTCGACATCCCAATCTCCGGCGTTGCCACCACACAAACCGTGGCCGGCAGATCGGCTAACGGATAAACTTCTTCCCCGCGGCCCACGCCCAGCACCGTCCCACCTACCAGAAACAGCGGCAAATCCGAACCCACCTCAGCTGCAATGCGCAGCCTTGCTGCGCCGGGTAGGTTCCTCTTCAAGACACGCTCAAGGCCGATCAGAGCCGTCACCGCATTCCCGGAACCAGCGCCCAGACCGCCCTGCACCGGCAACCGCTTTTCGATGGTGATAGTCACCCGTCCGCGGGCTCGAAGCCCTTCCATCGCCCGTTCCACAATTCGATAGCAGGTGTTCGACGCATCCTTGGGAACCCGCGGATCTTCGCAGCGAATCTCAATCCCCGCACCGCGCTCCACTTGCACGTGAATGATGTCGTGCAGAGCGATGGTCTGGTAGACCGTACGCAGGTCGTGAAAACCGTCGGGGCGCAGCGGCCCAATGGTCAGACCGAGATTAATCTTGGCGAAGGATCGTACCGTAATAGACATCAGCCTGAGATTCTAAGATACCAACCCCGAAAAGACCGAAATTCCGCCCCGCGCGTTGGGTATCAAAGCAGTGCGACGGCAAGACCTCATTACCAGGAGCACTAGTTGGCCGAAGTTCTCGGGCCGGGCTTTGGGAGCCCAAGCGATACGGACAAACGATTTGCAGCCGATATGGGTGGGACAAGTGAGCGATTACGATGTCGTCGAAGGGGAACACTACTCACGCATCGCCCTACCGGCGGAAGGGGAGGAACGCGCCCAAGAGTTAGTGATCGGATGGAAGGACCGACCCGTCTTGGTCAGCCAGCGTTGATTTAGTTGTGGTCTCCTAAGTCCGCCGCTTGTAGTAAATCGCAAACTCAAATCCCGGATTCGCCGGAAACAATTCCGCCACTTTTTTCAGGCGCTCCGCCATTTGCGCCGGCGCCAGCAGCGGGTAGTCACGCTCGCGCAGATCGTAGTAGTCCACATCAATGAACAAAGAAAGCAAGTAGATAGAGATGGCATCGGAAAAGCTGGCGGCCAAGTACTCGTTCTTGTATTTCTCTGTATCCGGACCCGGACCGGTCGCCAGCTTGCGCGATTCCCACGCATCCAGCGAAGTTTCTCCGCGAGCCTTGTTCTGCACCTGCTTCCAGACCAGATCGACAAAAGCCTGCGACACTCCCGCCCGCTCCACCACGGCATGGCCCACGTTGATATAGAACTCAAAGGCCACCGAAAATTTGTCGTCCATCAGGCGGGTGGAAATAAACACACATTGCGAATCGCCCAACTCGAGATTGCGGTGGCAGACCGCGTTATCGCTCAAGGCTACGTCATAGCGGTCGGCGATCATGGTTTCGTCGCCCTGGTTCACAGTTAACGGGACGAAGTAGTAGGCCTTTCGTTTGAGAGCAGCCGCGGCGGCGTCGGGGACGGCGGCCACCATGCGCTGGACATCGGTTTCAGATACCGTGATCTCGCCCGAACAGGCGTAGCAAATACCGTTTGGAGCTTGTGCGACAGGGGTCTGGCGCACAACCTCCGCCGGGGCTCGCGTAATTGGCGGTGCAACTTGTGACATGAGAGGTATTCTAGCGCACCCGGCGAATCGAGTCTGAGTCAAACGCCTATGCCGACTTTAGCGGGCCGGGCGTCCCTGCCAGGTCAGGCGCGGCTGAAACGCCCACCAGACCGCTGCCGCAAGAGCCCTTAGCCCGTCAGCTTTCAGCCATCAGTTCCCACCGAGAACCGACAACTGAAAACCGGGAACCGCTACAATCGAGAAGAGATGTCTCCGGCCACGGCACCTTCCCTGAAGCTTCGATGGTTCTGGATCCCTCTTCGCGTGCTGCTGGTGAGTTCTCTGCTGGCGCTGCTTTCTTTTGCAGTATCTCTGCTGCTGGGAATCCTGGGGGTCACAATCGGCGGAGGCCTGCTCGGTGTCCATCCCGACATGACGCTGGCTTACCGCAACATCGCTTTCCCTGCGGCCGCGGTCGCAGGAGTGATTGCACTGGTTGCAGCGGCTGCCATGGAGTTCCGGCACGTCCGCCGACAAAGACGCGAAACGCGCATGCCCATGTAGGCGCAGACAGCCCGCTCGTGTGGGCCGGCTCAGCCCGGCAGCTCACCACGAACCCCGCGCGCAGTGGCACCTTCACACGCGATGGTGCTAACGTAATCGCTGATGATCGTCGGCACTGGGATCGACATCGCGGAAGTTCCGCGCATCGCGCAGGCCCTTGCCCGCCATGGTGACCGATTCCTCCGCCGCGTGTTCACCGAAGGCGAGATACGCTACTGCGATTCCAAGGCCAATCGAGTGGAACGTTACGCCGCCCGCTTCGCCGCCAAGGAAGCAGCCATGAAAGCGCTCGGCACCGGCTGGAACCATGGCGTGCGCTGGCGTGACATCGAAGTCTCCCGCCAGCCCGGAGGCCGGCCCACTATCACATTCCACGGCAAGGCGGCCGAGTTTGCCGCTCGGATGGGCACTGCTCACGTTGCGCTCTCGCTTTCCCACACCGCCGAGCAGGCGATCGCGCAAGTTATCCTCGAAAGTTGAACTGGGCGAGAATCAAGTGGTCAGCAGGTTTTCTTCCCTGCTCTCACGTGTACATCACTTTCCGGTCCCCCTTTACAATCCGCCCGACGGTGAAGGCCTTCTCTCCCGCGCGCTCCAGCACGGTCTGGGCTTTCTTGAACTTCTTCGAGGGAACCACCAGGAGCATGCCCAACCCCATATTGAAAGTGCGAAGCATCTCCTCCTGTGGGACATTTCCCAGTTGCTGCAGGTGCTCGAAGATGGGCGGCACCTGCCAGGAGCCCATCTCGATGACGGACGCAACCCCACGGGGCAGCACGCGGGGCAGATTTTCCGTGATGCCGCCCCCGGTGATGTGGGCCATCGCGGAGACGCACTCGCCGTCCACCAGGCGTTTTACCGCTGGCCAATAGCTTTTGTGGGTACGCAGAAGTTCGTTGCCAACCTTACCTTTAAGCTCATTTACGTAGGAATCGAGCGTGTATTTTCCGACCTCGAAGAGCAGCTTGCGGGCCAACGAGTACCCGTTGGTATGCAGGCCGTTCGAGGCAAGCCCTAAGATCACATCGCCGACTTCGACCGTCTTACCGGTGATAATGCGGTCTCGCTCCACCGCTCCGACGATAAATCCCGCCAGATCGTATTCGCCCTCCGCATAAAATCCCGGCATCTCGGCAGTTTCGCCGCCGATCAGCGCACACCCGTTGTGTTTGCACGCTTCCGCCAGGCCTTCAATAACTTTTTCAGCGATTTCCGGCTCCAGCTTGCCGGTGGCCAGATAGTCCATGAAAAACAACGGTGTGGCTCCCTGCACGGCAATGTCGTTGACGCAGTGATTGACCAGATCGGCGCCAATGGTGTGATGGACGTCCATTTCGAAGGCGATTTTCAGCTTCGTGCCCACCCCGTCCACGCTCGATACCAGGACCGGGTCCACCCACTTCTGCTTGTCCACGGCAAACAGGCCGCCAAAGCCGCCGATTTCGCTGAGCACGCTGCGAGTAAAGGTCTTGTGGGCCAGATACTTGATCCGCTTTTTGGTGCGATTGGCGCGGTCAGTATCCACCCCAGCGTCGGCGTAGGTGACAGCGCTCTTCGAGGGGTCGTGGGCCACAGGAGTCAGTGCGTCTCGGTTAAGTGGGGAATTCGCCAGGCGTCGCGAACCGGGCAAGCGGGGATTGTAGCACGGTCGCGGGCGGGCGCAGGGGCACGGCCCTAAAACCCAAAGTTCAGAATGAAGTTCAGATACCGAGTGTAGAGCGAGATAGAACGAATCAGTGGGACGATGAAGTCATCCACGGTCAGGTCGTGGAACCAGGTGCAGGAGGATCCGGCCGGGATAGACACTGGGCCAAGTCAGGGACCTGTCCTCGCGCACGAACTACTGCGTGACGTAAGCCGAGACGTAGTAAATCAGCACGCCGAATAACGCCAGACCCGAGACCGCGTACACGGTTAGGATCCAAACATTGCGGCCTTCGTGCGGCCTGGCGACAGACTGTGAACTGGCGGTGGTTGAATCCCCCAGGGCTCGATCTGGCATGAAACCTCCACGGACATTGTGGTCGGTGAGAGCGCGTCAAGGCGCCTCGTGCTGCCCAGAGGCAGCGTCAACGCGGCGAATTTTACTACGATTGTCACGCTCCGCAGACAAGAAAATTAACAGCGACAAATAGCGCCGGGGGCACCCCCCTGTTGTCCCGGCCCGGAAACCGGCCCCGACCCGCCTTCCGCATTCTATTCCGGGACTTTTCCACCGAGACAAGCGCAAATTCGCCTTTTCTTCGCTACAACTCCGATGTATAATCCACGCCGTCAATACCTTCTGCATTCATGACTCACAAAGGAGCCGCATTCTTATGGCTGATGAACGGACAAGAGCAATTGACCTGGCGTTCGCGCAAATCGAAAAGCAGTTTGGTAAAGGCTCCATCATGCGGCTGGGCTCGAAGGAAGCGATCGTCCCCATCGCCGTGATCCCTACTGGCGCAATCTCCTTCGACGCCGCCCTGGGCGTGGGGGGTTTTCCGCGCGGGCGCGTAGTCGAAATCTTCGGGCCGGAATCTTCAGGCAAAACCACAATCGCGCTGCAGGTGATCGCGCAGGCCCAGAAGACCGGCGGCATGGCCGCATTCGTCGATGCTGAGCACGCGCTCGACCCCGGCTACGCTAAAAAGCTTGGCGTGGATGTGGACAACCTGCTGGTCTCCCAGCCTGACTACGGAGAACAAGCCCTGGAGATCACCGAGGCGCTGGTACGCTCGGGCGCGATCGACGTGCTGGTGGTGGATTCCGTAGCCGCACTTGTCCCCAAGGCTGAACTCGATGGCGAAATGGGCGACAGCCACATGGGCTTACAGGCGCGGTTAATGTCGCAAGCGCTCCGCAAATTAACTGGAACTGTTTCCAAGTCGCGCACCTGCCTCATCTTCATCAACCAGATCCGCGAGAAGATCGGGGTCATGTTCGGTAATCCGGAAACCACCACCGGCGGACGCGCCCTAAAATTTTATTCTTCGGTACGCGTAGATATCCGCCGAATTGCCGCGATCAAGGAAGGCGACGTGGTCACGGGCTCGCGCACCAAGGTCAAAGTGGTGAAGAACAAAGTCGCCGCGCCGTTCCGCGAGGCTGAGTTCGACATTATGTACGGCGAAGGCATTTCGCGGGAAGGCGATCTGCTTGACCTGGCGGTGAATAATAATCTGCTGGAAAAGTCCGGCGCCTGGTACAGCTACAAGGGCGAGCGAATCGGCCAAGGACGCGAGAACGCGCGCCAATTCCTGAAAGACAATGCCGAAACCTTCACCAAGCTGGAAGCCGAGGTGCGCAAGCATCTGGGATTGACTCCGGCAGGAGTCCAACCTGTCGCAACAGCCCAGTCTCAAGGTGCCGCTGCGGGCGCTCCGCAGGGAACCGGAGCCCGCGTCACCACCATGCCCAGCGCGGTACCAGAGGCTGCCAAGGTGCCGGCTGCAAGGCGGTAGACGGACTCTTACCAGCTCCGTCACCCGAGACTGGGCCGGCCATGCTGCATCGGTACCGGCCCAAAATGATTGCCATCTCTCGCCTTCGCCGCATAGAATCTTCTCTAGCCCAAGCCTGCCTGTTTTTCCGTCAGGACCAATGAGGACGCTTGAAAAAGGTCATCGCTATCTATCCCGGCTCGTTTGATCCGCCTACCAACGGTCACTTGGATCTGATCGAACGTGGCGGCAAGATTTTCGACGAGTTGGTTGTGGCGATTCTGCGCAATCCGGACAAGAACCCTTTGTTCAGTCTGGGCGAGCGCCGGGCCATGCTGGAGGCTTTGACCGCCGATTTTAGGAACGTTCGCGTGGACGTCTTCGATGGTCTGACGGTGGATTACGCGGCCCGGGTCAAGGCCGGTGCCGTATTGCGCGGCATTCGGGCGCTGAGTGATTATGAATACGAGCTGCAAATGGCGATGATGAATCGCAAGCTGCAGCCCAACCTGGAAACGGTTTTCATGATGCCGGCCGAGCAGTACTCATATCTGAGTTCCCGGCTGGTACGCGAGGTTGCGAAACTCGGAGGATCGATCCAGGACCTGGTTCCGGAAATTGTCGAACGTCGGCTGAGAGAAAAACTTGATCCGGCGATCAAGTTGCAGAGTGTAAGAAAATCAAGAACAGGGAAACGAGCATGACTCCAGTTACGGAAGCAACCCCGGCGATAAAACTTACGGAGCGGATCAACCGGATCGAGACCTCGGCCACCATGGCCGTGGTCGCCGAAGCCGACAAGCTACGACAGCAGGGCATTGACGTCGTGGATTTCGGAGCGGGCGAGCCGCATTTTTCCACGCCGCAGCACGTCAAAGACGCAGCTATCAGCGCGATCCAGAACAATTTCTCGAAGTACACGGCCGTCGGCGGAACCCCGGAACTGCGGGATGCCATCGTGCGCCGCCACGCCGCTGACTTCCAATCCGACTACCGCCGTGAGGAGTGCATGGCCTCGGTCGGTGGCAAACATGCATTGTTCAACGCCATTCAGGTGTTGGTCGATCACGGCGACGAGGTGATACTGCCCGTTCCCTACTGGGTATCGTTCAAGGACATTGTGCGCTACGCCGGCGGGAACTGCGTGCGGCTGGAAGCGGACGAAAGTCAGGGCTTCCGCGTGACGGCGGAGATGATCGCGCGCCTGGTGACGCCGCGCACCAAAATGATTATTTTGAATTCGCCCTCGAATCCTTCTGGCGCGGTGATGTCGCCGCAGGATCTGAAAGCAGTAGTGCAACTGGCGGCCGAGCGCGGCATCTGGGTACTGTCCGACGAGTGCTACGTATATCTGAACTATACCGGCGCGAACTTTTCCGTAGGATCATGGCGCGAGTTCCGGGAACGGATGGTCATCATCGGTTCGCTGTCAAAAACCTACGCCATGACGGGTTGGCGCCTTGGCTACGCGCTAGCACCCCCTCCGGTGCTGACGGCCATGCAGAAACTACAGAGCCAGTCGACTTCGAATCCGACGTCCATCGTGCAGAAAGCCGCAGTCGCTGCTCTAAATGGCCCGCAGCAGTGTGTGGAGGACATGCGGCGCGAATACATCGAACTGCGCGACCACGTGGTCAAAGGGCTGCGCGCGATCCCGGGAGTGAAGTGCACGCTGCCCGAAGGCGCGTTCTATACCTATCCCAACATCGCGTCGTTCATCGGGCGCGGCGGAATCAAGTCGGCTTCCGATTTCGCAGGCCGGTTGTTGCGCGAGGCGCATGTGGCGACCGTCCCCGGCGAAGGCTTCGGCACCCGCGAACACATTCGGATTTCGTATGCCACCACAGTGACCGAACTGGATCGCGGACTGGAACGTATGCGCAAGTTCCTGGCCGCTCTTTAGGCAGATCGCCGCGCAGAAATTCGTCGGGGTCGCTCGTGAGTTCGCGGCCCCATGTTCCCACCGCATGAGCGCCCTATATCCATTCTCGATGCAGCCCGCTTTCGACCCGCGTCCCTGGGGCACGCTGGATCTCTCGCCGATTTATCCCAATCATAAGTTTGCGGAGAAGATCGGCGAGGCCTGGCTGACCGGCGACGCATGCCAGGTCGCCACCGGGCCGCTCAAAGGGAAATCCCTTGCCGAGCTATGTTCGCAATATGGACGTGAACTGGTGGGCGACACAGCTCCAGATCCGGGCCGCTTTCCGCTGCTCCTGAAATTCCTGTTCCCGCACGAGAAACTTTCCGTACAAGTGCACCCGGATGATGAGGCAGCTCATCGCGCCGGACAGCCGTGGGGGAAAACCGAGTGCTGGTACGTGGCCCACGCCAGATCCGGTGCCCAGATCGGACTCGGCCTGAAACCTGGCGTTACCAGGGAGCAGTTCGAACACGCCATTCATGACAAACGCGCCGAGGAACTGCTGAACTGGATCAATGTCTACCCCGGTGAAATGATTTACGTGGCGGGTGGGACCGTGCATACGCTGGGTCCAGGAGCTATCATCGTGGAAACCCAGCAGCAATCCGACACCACTTACCGGCTATACGACTACGGGCGCCCGCGCGAGTTGCATCTAAAGGAAGGCTTGGCCGCCATAAAGGAGAAAGCTGGATCTGGAAAGGTGGTTCGTCCTGCGCCGTCCAACTTGAACGGCCCCGCCAATCGCCGGGCGCCGCTGATCTTCTCGCCTTACTTCGTGGTCGAAATGTTCGAACTCAAAGAACCGCACAAGTTCCGGACCAACGACGAGACCGGCAAGCGTTCGGTTCAGATTCTGGTAGCGGTCGAGGGCTGTGGCATCGTCGAAGCCCCGGGAGCAAACCCAGTGACGCTGGCTAGAGGCGACGCCGTAGTAGTACCCGCAACCGTTGGCGAATTTGAGCTGCGGCCACAGTGGTCGGTGGAGTTTATCAAGGCGACGGTACCCGGAGCGGTAGTGCCGGAGCCAGAAACCAGGATGTAGAAGAAATTTCAGATTGAAGATGGTGGATTTCAGATTTGGGTTTTCATTCTGCAATCTGCAATCTCTTGTAACCCTTGGCGAAAATGAACTTCCATCCCGTCATTGTTGCCGGCGGCCGCGGCACTCGCTTCTGGCCGCTTAGCCGCCAGCGCCGGGCGAAGCAACTGCTGGCACTCGATGGCCGGCAGACCATGATTCAGCAGACGGTGGCGCGCCTGCTTCCGCTGGCCTTGCCCGAACGCTTCTGGGTCATCACCAACGAGCATCTGCAGCGTGAGATCGTGCGCCAGCTTCCCCGGCTGAGCAAGAAGCAAATTCTGGCCGAGCCGGTGGGGCGCAATACGGCCCCAGCCATCGGTTTGGCCGCATTCATTTTGCTGAACGCAGATCCCGATGCTGTCCTAGGCCTGTTTCCTTCCGACCACGTGATCGGAGACGAAAAACGGTATCGGGCCGTCTTGAAGCAGGCAGTCGGGATTGCTGCCTCGGGCGAGAACATCGTGGTACTGGGAATCCGTCCTACTCGCGCGGAGACTGGCTACGGGTACATTGAAGCAGGCTCGTCGTTTCAGGCCGCCTCAGTTCAGGGTGAAGCGCTTCGCGTGAAGCGCTTCACCGAAAAGCCTGGCTCAACGTGCGCCGTCGAATTCGTAAAGGCTGGGAATTACTTCTGGAACAGTGGAATGTTTCTGTGGAGCGCGCGTACCCTGGCCAATGCGCTTCTCGAGCATCTGCCAAAAACCGCCATATTGCTGCAGCGGATTGCCGCAAGCTTTGGAACACGCAAATTCGCCGCCACATTTTCCAGGCTTTATCGGAAGTGCGAAAACATCAGCATTGACTACGCCGTGCTCGAGCCTCGTTCCGCCAAAGGAGAACAAGATTCCAACATCATCTGCCTCCCCGCTGACTTCGGGTGGAACGATCTGGGCTCGTGGACCGCGCTGCACGAACACCACTCTGCCAAGAGCCATCCGGCAGATGGCAATCTGGTCAACGGAAAAGGCATATTCACGCTGCAGGCCCAGGGAAATTATATCCACGCGCCGGGAAAATTTGTAGCAGCACTCGGCGTGAACAATCTAGTGGTAGTGGAAACCGAAGACGCTTTGCTGATCACCACCCGCGAACAGGCACAGGACGTGGGAAAGATAGTGAAGTATCTGGACGAGAAGCAATTGCGTCATCTGGTGTGAACGACAGTCGTCTGAAGTCGGTCTTCAGTCTTCAGAAACACCAAAGCTGGCGAGATTTTCCCTAGCGACTGAAGACAGAAGACTGCTTATGATCAAATTCGGCACCGACGGCTGGCGCGGCATCATTGCCGACGATTTTACTTTTGACAATGTACGCCGGGTGGCGGGCGGGATTGCTTCTTACGTTCTGCGGCATGAGAACCCCGCGCATGGCCTCTTCATCGGCTATGACACTCGCTTTCTCTCCCAGCACGCCGCGCGGGTGGCGGCTGAGACCGTTGCTGGGGCGGGAATTCCCGTTCGACTTACAAGAGATTCCGTTCCCACCCCGGCGGTTTCTCTGTCGGTAAAAGCCCAGGGTGCCGCCGGGGGGGTGATGGTCACCTCCAGTCACAACCCGTGGAACTGGAATGGCGTAAAGTTCAAAGCGAAGTTTGGCGGATCGGCCACGCCTGCCATCATGAAGGTGATTGAAGAGGAAGTCGCCGCCGGGTCCATACCCAAAGGTCAGAAGGCCTCGATCGAAGAAGTCGACCTGACGACGCCGTATTCCGAAGCCATCAGCCGGTTCGCCGATCTTGGCCTGATTGCCAAAGCAGGTTTCAAATTCGCGGTGGACTCGATGCACGGCTCGGGCCGTGGCGTGCTGACGCAGATCTTCAAAGCTCACGGCGTTCCCTACGTTGCCATCCGCCAGGAATTGAATCCGCTGTTCCCCGGAATTAATCCGGAGCCGATCGAGCCTCACATAGAGATGTTGCGCCAGACGGTGCTGAAGGAAGACTGCCATGCCGGGCTGGCCACCGATGGCGACGCCGATCGGATCGGCGCCATTGCCGAAAACGGCAGTTTCGTGGATTCGCACAAGTGTTTCGCTGTCCTGTTGCGCTGGGTGCTGGAGCGAAAGAAGTGGCCCGGCGACGTGGTACGCGCCTTCAACACCACCGGCATGGTGGATCGCATCGCCGCCAAGCACGGACGCAAACTGATCGAGTGTCCCATCGGATTCAAGTACATTGCCGACCTCATGATGGACCACGAGATTGTAGTGGGCGGCGAAGAATCCGGCGGCATCGGATATTCCCGCTACTTGCCGGAACGCGACGGCAGTCTGAATTGCTTGCTGCTGGCCAATGTGATGGCAGAGGAGCGTAAGCCTTTGGGCCAACTCGTCGCCGATCTGCAGCGCGAGTACGGACCCCACTACTACGGGCGGCGTGATCTGCACATCACGGAAGAGATAAAGCAGAGCGCCATCCTGCGAGCGCGTTCTGACGGAACAAAACGCCTCGGACGTTACTCCATCTTGAAGAAAGAAGGGCTCGACGGGGTAAAGTTCTTCCTCGACACATCCACGAACGAAAACGGAGCGAAACCCTGGGTACTGTTTCGCGTGTCCGGCACCGAGCCGCTGCTGCGAGTCTATGCCGAGGCTGCGGCACCAGAACTGGTGGGAGAAATTCTTTCTACTGCCGAGGCGTTTGTACGAGGTGATAAGGGCTGAAAGCGCGGAAGACCCTGATAGCCATTGGACTTCTGGGTCTCGCAATTCGGTTCCCGCGATACGATAATCAGTCAGGTAGGATAATTAGTTAGACAAGCAATGGCCTCTGCAGTCGCTATCGTCCCTCCCCCCTCCGATTCGCCCGAAACGCGGCGGTACAACCGCATCCGGCGCTGGATGGGAGTCGCCGACTTTATCCTCAGCCTCGTCCTGATGGTGGCGCTCCTCGTGACTGGATGGAGCGGCACGCTGCGGGACATCGCGTACAAGGCCACTTTTCAGCACTACAGCCTGGCCGTGTTCTTGTATGTGCTAATGCTGATGGTTCTGGCCAAAGTGCTCGGACTGAGCCTGGACTACTACAGTTTCCGCCTCGAACATCGCTACCAACTTTCCAATCTGCGCCTGCGCGCCTGGATATGGGACGAAGTGAAAGGCTTCCTGGTGGGCGTGGTCCTTGCAGGGATTGTGGTTGAGCTGTTGTATTTCATCATGCGCCAGGTGCCGCAGCACTGGTGGCTGATCGCATGGGCGGCGTTCCTGGGACTGTTTGTGCTGCTGGCCCAACTGGCTCCTGTGGTTCTGTTTCCAGTCTTTTACAAATTTGCGCCACTAGAAAACGAGGAATTGAAGGAACGGCTGGTACGGCTGGGAGAGCGCGCAGGAACGCGGGTTCGCGGCGTCTACCAATGGAAGCTTTCTGAAAAAAGCAAGAAGGCGAATGCTGCCCTCACCGGACTGGGCAACACCCGGCGGATCATTCTGGCGGATACTTTGCTGGCAAACTACTCCACCGACGAGATTGAGGCCGTTCTGGCCCACGAACTCGGCCACCACGTACACCGTCATATTTTCAAGAGCATTCTGGTGCAGGCCGGAATCACATTTGTCGGATTCTGGGCTGGCAATTTAGTTTTGCACTATGCGGTAGATCGCTTGCACATATTTGAGACGCTCTCCGATTTCGCCGACCTGCCGTTGCTGATGCTGGTCGTCACCGTGCTCTCGCTTCTGGTGCTGCCCCTGCTAAACGCTTACTCTCGCTTTAACGAGCGCCAGGCTGACCTTTATGCCTTCCGGTCTATTGCAACGGTCACGCCTTTTATCTCTGCCATGAACAAGCTGGCGGAACAAAATCTTGCCGAGCGCTCTCCTTCTAAATGGGTGGAGTGGCTTTTCCACTCACATCCGGCAATTTCCCGGCGCGTAGCGGCAGCTGAGACTTGGGCGAAAGTTCAACCCAAACCAATGTAGACGAGGACGCCCGCGCCACATTTTGTCGTTGTCAATCGGCCGTGTTTTCATCTGCTTGACTCCCTTTGCGGTCCGCCGTATCTTGAGGTGTCCCACTCGACTGCCGGCTTAGATCTCCCCAGGAGGCGCCTATGTCTGCCATGTTTATCCGGAAGGACAGCTTCGCCTCTGCCATATTTTCCTAGGCTGCACTCAGCGTCATTGCCTGCGCTGTAGGATTCCGGCAAAGGCGAATCCATTCCTTCTTCCATCTCCATTTCTTTCAGACTCAGTCGCTGGGAATACCACCGCGACCGGTCTCCCCCTGCCTGGAACAGGCCAGCAAAGTGAACCGTTACAACGGTTCGGAAGAAGGAGTGTTTCTACCATGGAGCTCGAGCTTCATCTCAAAGATTTTGGATGGAATTCATTTTTCGAAAGCAATTTCGAGGATTTTAAGCGAAGTGAACTTACCCCGGCCCGCGTGGTCGAGGAATTCAAGGGCCTCTACAGAGTTCAGGCCGCGCAGGGAGAGTACCGGGCGGAAATCGCCGGCAAGATCCAACATCAGGCCGCGGGCCGGCAGGATTTTCCCGCGGTAGGCGATTGGGTGGCGATCTTGGCGCGCTCAGCAGAGGCTCGGGCACGGATCGAGCACATCCTTCCGCGGAGGACGAAGCTGTCACGCAAAGTGGCCGGGCGCGAACTGAGCGAACAGATCATTGCAACAAATCTCGAGACCGTGTTTGTGGTCAGCTCCATGAACCGCGAGTTCAATCTGCGGCGCATGGAGCGGTACCTAACCATGGTCTGGGACAGCGGCGCACGCCCGGTGGTTCTGCTCAACAAAGCGGACCTCTGCGCGGACGCCGCGGCATACGCCGCGGAGGTGGAGAACATTGCCCCCCGAACTCCGGTGCACCTGCTGAGCGGGCTGCAGAAAACCGGCCTCGAAGCCGTTCAGGATTACCTAGCCCGTGGAACTACAGCTGCGTTTGTGGGCTCGTCCGGCGTCGGCAAGTCCACTATCATAAACCGGCTTGCCAATGCAGCCCTTCGGGTACAACCTGTGCGCGAACAAGATGACCGTGGACAGCACACCACCACCTCGCGTCAAATGCTCTTTCTCCCGTGCGGTGGCATCCTGATCGATACGCCGGGAATGCGCGAACTCCAGCTGTGGAACAATGAGGGAGGCGCAGAGCACGCGTTTGAGGACATTGCAACTCTTGCTCAGAGTTGTAAGTTTCGGGACTGTGCCCATCATGGCGAGCCGGGATGCGCGATCGCAGCGGCAATCAATCATGGATTGCTCCAAGCGGAGCGACTGGAGAACTATCGCAAGTTGCTGGCGGAACTTCGCTTTCAGGAACGCAAGATGGATCCTCAGGTGGCGCGGCAAGACAAGGAAAAATGGAAGAAGATCCACAAAGCCCTGCGCAACCGGCCCTACCGATTTTGACTTGGGGATTCGTCGCTCTCTATTCACAGCGCTGAGTTGCGGCGGGATTCGCTTCTGCGCCAAGCGGTGCTACCACCCAGAAGCTTGGTAACCGGAGCAGCGAACATAGGTCTAACAGGCATTGCCAATATCATCGGGAGAAGCCATGAACCGCAGAGACTTCATCGTCGGTACCGGCGCTGGTCTGGGAGCCGTCTGGCCCGGCTCGAAAAAGTTGACGGAGTCCGGTGTGACGGCCGGCACGGCCGGAATCTTCATTGGTGACCAAGCAAGGACGACGTCAGAGCATTCATATCCGGCCGAGCGCATCTATCACCTTTTGGGAGTCCCTCTTCGCACGGGCTCACTGTACCCCGGCAATGAAAACGACGCCCAGGCTTATCGCGATGCTCAACTGCTCGCGCGCTTGCAAGCGGCCGGCTGTAAAGCGCTCGATGACGGTGACGTCAAGATTCCCAGCTATCTTCCCCATCATTCGATCCCTCCGATCAGGAGTTGGCCGGGCCCACGGATCGCCTGGGACTGCGTCAGCGCGAGTATTGCCCCCTACCTGCAACAACCGGGGCATGTTCCGCTGCTGATTGGCTGCGATTGCAGTGTCGTGGTCGGAACAACTCAGGCACTCACGAGTGTCGCTGCGGAAAACGTCCATGTTCTCTACGTCGATGGCGATTTCGATGACGCACCGCCAGATCCCAAACGCTGCCAGAGTGCGGCATCCTGCGCCGTATGGCTCCTGACGCATGACTCCCCCTTCTGGGCCGGTCCAGCGCTCCGGCCACCGCAGGTCACGGTTATCGGCTGGAGCAATCCTTCGCGGTCCAACCAGGCAGGAATGCGCTCGGTGTCGCTGGCTGACGTGCGACGATCAGGCTCTCAAGAGGCGGCGCGGCAGGCACTGGCAGTCATTCCGGAGTCGGCTTCCATCCTGCTTCATTTCGATGTCGATGTTTTTCAAAGGCTGGAGATGTCAGCTGCCTACTTCCCTCACCCGGAGGGCCTGAACCTGTCCGAAGGTAGGGAACTGCTCGGTGTCCTGTTGAGAGATCCCCGCATACGAATCATCGAAGTGAGTGAGTACGCTTCCTTGCGTGACCTCGATCAGGGCTGGGTCAACAAGCTTGTCGACTTGCTTGCGGCGGGACTGAAGAGGTGACAACAGATCCGGCGAGGCAGCCCCGCCGGATCTGGCTCTCGCGCCCGGTCACCGTCCAGCTCCCAAAATAGCTTCCACCCGCCGCAAATCTTCTTCCGTATCAACCCCAACTGTGTCATAGGGGGTCTGAACCACGTAGATCGGGATTCCATTTTCCAGGAAGCGCAACTGTTCCAGCCGCTCGCTGCGCTCAAGCGATGACTCCGGCAGCGTGGCAAAGCGGTCCAGCGCCGGCTTGCGATAAGCATAAAAACCTAGATGCTTAAAATAGTTCGACCTGGCGCCGTCGCGATCATAGGGAATGGTCGCTCGGGAGAAATAGAGAGCTCGTCCCGCCGAGTCAGCCACTACCTTTACTGCGCTCGGGTTGTCGATATCTACAGGGGCTGCCGGCGTCATCAAAGTGCCCACTTGCACCACTGGGTTTTGCATCGCCTCGATCAGCGCAGCGATGTGCTCGCTCCGGGTCAGCGGCTCGTCGCCCTGCACGTTCAGATAAACATCGGCCGCGACGGACCGAGATAATTCGTGCACTCGCTCCGTGCCGCTGCGGTGCGCGGCAGAAGTCAACTGAGCCTTCCACCCGTTCCGCTGGCAAACCGCTATGATCTCATCAGAATCGGTGGCGACGATCACATCATCCAGCAGGGGTGAGGAACTTACGGCGCGATACACCAAGCCAATCAGGGGCTGGCCGCCAATTTCGCGCAGCATCTTGCGCGGCAGCCGGGTGGACGCGAGACGGGCAGGTATGACAGCGATGACTTTCATGGGTCGGGGTCAGCTCTCACATCATATACATCTCAAAGATCATCGACGTCACTGCAAGACGCAAGAACCGGCAAAACCGGCCTCGGGAAGGGCTTTTGAGGCCATTAACCCATCTGTTACTCCCGAATGACCAGCGGCTGACACAGATGGAGGTAGGCTATATACTTGTTAACTCGCGGGTCGCAGACCCCCGCTCGCTCCGCGTGTTGGGCTCGTGCTAGGCCAGGGGTTGTCCCAAGAGATTCCATTCCCCTCACGGGCCGAGGTCATTGATGGAGGAATTCTCTCGAGGCCGCCCGGAAGCTAGCCCTTCAGACCCTGGCGAGGGTGGAGCAGTAGTACGCACGCCTTCAAGGGGAGACAGTTCTTCTCCTGGTTCGGTCTCACGTCCCGTCCCGCCCTCAGATTCTCCGACTCTTGTCCCCGGCTCAAACAGCGGAGACGCTTCGGACTCACCCACCCTGATAGATATCCCGGGGAGCTCTGGCAGACATCCGTCGGACTCGCCTACTCTGGTGGACCATTCCTCGGACATGGGCCCCGACTCTCCTACCATGATCGGCAGCGGCTCATGGCCGGCAACGCCTACGCCCCCATCGACGCGCTTGCCCAGACAGCAGAACAGCCCGTCGATGCTTCAGCCGGGCGCGGTACTCGGCCAGCGCTACGAAATCCTGCAAATTCTGGGCGAAGGCGGCATGGGCGCGGTGTACAAGGCCCGAGACCGTGAACTGAATCGGATGGTGGCGCTGAAAGTAATCCGGCCGGAGCTGGCCGGAAGCCAGGCCATCATCGACCGTTTCAAGCAGGAACTGCTGCTGGCTACTCAAGTCACCCACAAGAACGTGATCCGGATCTACGACCTGAGTGAAGCTGAAGGCATGAAGTTCATCACCATGGAGTTTGTCGAAGGTGAGGACTTACGCAGCCTCATGCAGCAGAAAACGAAGCTGGCGCCGGGGGAAGCCGTAGAAATCATGCTGCAGGTCTGCCGTGCGCTGGAGGCGGCGCACAGTGTGGGCATCATTCACCGCGACCTGAAGCCGCAAAACATTATGCGCGACAAGACCGGCCGCATTCTGGTGATGGACTTCGGCCTGGCCCGCACTCTCGAAGGCGACGGCATGACCCAGACCGGAGCTCTGGTCGGCACCATGGACTACATGTCCCCGGAACAGGCGTTAGGCAAGGATTTAGATCAGCGCTCCGACCTGTTCACGCTAGGACTGATCTTCTACGAGTTGCTGACCGGAAAGATGCCGTACAAGGCAGACAGTGTGGTGGCCAGCCTGCTCAAGCGCACTCAGGAAAGGGCCGCCCCGGTTTCTAGCCACGATGGGACCATACCGAAGGCGCTCAGCGACATCGTCGGCAAGTGTATGGACCCCGACGTCAAACTGCGCTACGAGAGTTCAAGTCAGATCATGGCCGATCTCGAAGCCTGGCAAGGTGGACGCGCCGCCGCCACACTGACCTTCCCCGCCAGCAGCAAACCCTGGGGACAAACCATTCCATGGCACTGGATCGGCGGGGTTGCCGCTGTCTTCG
>Ga0070697_100000248_pt1 | contig 43558 bp, 37 predicted proteins | sample KBSK1501metaG_FD_65475 | JGI IMG/M metagenome (GOLD analysis project Ga0070697, IMG submission 65475) | Corn, switchgrass and miscanthus rhizosphere microbial communities from Kellogg Biological Station, Michigan, USA - KBS K1-50-1 metaG | ecosystem: Host-associated > Plants > Roots >... | reverse complement strand
ACGTGAGCTGGGTTCAGAACGTCGCGAGACAGTTCGGTCCCTATCTGTTGTGGGCGCAGGAGATTTGAGAGGGCCTGTCCTTAGTACGAGAGGACCGGGATGGACGAACCTCTTGTGTTCCAGCTGTCATGCCAATGGCATAGCTGGGTAGCGAAGTTCGGTTGTGATAACCGCTGAAGGCATATAAGCGGGAAGCACTCCTCAAGATGAGATCTCCCAACCCGTAAGGGTCAAGAAGGGCCCAGGAAGACTACCTGGTTGATAGGCTGGAGGTGGAAGCGCAGTAATGCGTGCAGCTTACCAGTACTAATCGCCCGTTCGGCTTGACCATAAAATTTACTCGGTGCATTAAACCAGTTGTCAGTTCTCAGTTGCCAGTTCTCAGTTAGAACCTGAACTGGAACCAGCAATGTTGTTTGGATGTCGTTCGAACCTGGATGACTGAGAAGCAAGACTGACGACTGTGCGCCGACGAAAAGCCGAAGTAATAAACAGCTCGTATTCCCAGCCGCTTCGGCGGCAAGGAATCGGCTGTTCCCAATCTATTCAGTTGTGAGGCATCGCCCTCATGCTCTTTGAAATTCAGCGATTAGCTCTCAGCCATCTGCTTCCAGCTCTCACTCCCTTGGGTTTGTCATTCCGAGCGGAGCGAGGAATCTGCAGGATTCGAGTTGTCATTCCGAGCGGAGCGAGGAATCTGCTTTTGGGTTTGGCTAGAAGCTAGTTGCTAGCAGCTTTCGCGCGCCGCGCGCGCGATCAAGTTGTCGGTGATCTTACCGCGGGGGATCCACCCGTTCCCATCCCGAACACGGAAGTTAAGCCCCGCAGGGCCGATTGTACTGCACGCGAAAGTGTGTGGGAGAGTAGGTCGTTGCCGGCATAAATAAAGGTCATTCAGAGAAATCTGGATGGCCTTTTCCTTTTTGCTGTAAATGTGGCGCGGACGCCCTCGCCCGCGGGAATCAGGCGCGCCGATAATAGTAAAGGCCGCCCACTTCCATGGTGCGGCCCTTCGAGCCAACTATTTCTGCTTCCAGCCTAGTGTTGCGGGCGGCATAAAATATTCAGGTTGCCGCTCGAAAGACCTACTGACCCGTTGAAGAACCCTGTCCCGGTATTCACCGTCAGCTGAAAGGTGACGCCATTGGCTTGGTACTGCTTATACTGCGCGTAAACCACTCCCGACACCACGCCAGTCATGTTGTAGTTGTGGGTGCCGTCCGATAGGGTGACGAGTTGCCAGGTTACGCTTTGCGAGAAGGTGCCGGTAAAGATCGGCCCGTTGGGCACGCCATTGGTGCCGTTGCCGGTAACCGTAAATGACCCACCTGGAGCGAAGGTGCCGCCGTTCTGTAAGTCTCCGCTGGTGAGCGCGCCAGTCTGAAAAGCTACCGTCCCCAGGTTCCCTGTGATCAAGCCTCCGTACAAATTGTTTACCAGGGTGAGCGTCGAGTCACTCACCGCTAAGCCGCTGCTCGAACCGGTAAGCGTACCGCTGGTATTCCCGATGTCCACTTGCCGGGCAGCAAAAGCTGACAGGGGGAGTGCCAGCGCCAAAAACACGCAGAAAATCAGTCGTCGCATAATTCACCTTCTCCTCGCAGATGCGGTGGGAGCAGCTCCCACTCTCGCTCGGCTGCAAGGCAGTCCAGTCGAGTAAACTGTGTGCCGGATTTTGATCGCTGTCAATACCAGCCTTTCCCGAGGGAGAGGTAAGTAGTTTCCGGGATGAGACGTTGGCTATGAGCCAAAATTCTCATCGGCAACCGGCCCCTTTCACTTTGCCAGGGCGCCAAGCAAGAGCAGGATCGGGATGAGTTGTGGCTCGATTGAGGTCAGGTCGTAGCCGGCATGAATAAAGGCTGATCGGCCTTCCCTTTTGCTAACTTTTCAATGACCGGCTTGAGGCGCCGTCGGCGCGCACCGGTGCGTGGTTTCTTCCGCATCGGGATCGACATTTTGGGAATTATGAGCGAAACACCAGGGAACTAACCACGGAGGATACCGCTGGCGCACATAGTCCGGTACGTCGGCCTCATTCACTTGTTCAAACTCGAAGCCAATCTTTCCATCCCGGCCGACAGTTCCGAGCAGATATCCGTAAACATCAGTCGTTGCGTTGGCGGGCGGATTTGTAGGTAATTGGTAGCGGATTGCGCCCGCAGTCCCAACGATCCAGCCTGGTAACCTCTTCTCGGGCGAGTGATTGTCAAAGATGCCGCTCATGTAAAAATGTGAGTGGCTGGCGAGCACGTACACAGGTTTCTGCTTTTGGAGGTCGAGAAGGGCATTGTAGACATGGCGGCCACTCGTGCAGCTCTCTGTCTTTTTCGGATCGTCACACATTGCGTGGGCATAGGCGACGCTGTCGGGCAGCGCTTCGTGCATTCCGACAACAACACTGAGAACTCCAGAATTGGACTGAGCTCGGGTAGCCACACCGTCGAACCAATCAAGCTGCTCTTGGGAGAAGGTGTTTGAAGCGTTGTCGAGATAGATGAAATCTACTCCTCCCTGAATCCAATGATAGTAAGGCCGTGGGCGTTCGGGGTCTTTCTCCTCGTCGTCTTGCCTCTGCCGATTGAGAACAGGGGAGTGAAGCCAGTCCGCAAACTGGGAGACGAACTGGCCCTCGTCCTTGGGTGGAATGATCTCATGATTACCAATACCCACAAAAAAAGGCGTGCTCCCGAAAGGGGCTATTTGATTTTCGATAAAGTCGGGCCAAGCACGACGATGATATTCAGCGCAAGAAAGAATCAGGCCCTTCTTCGCCGCGGCAGCTTCCATGTCCTCGTCTGTCTTGTAAATTGCCCTCAGTCGCCTAAGTGCCAGTAGAAGCTCGGCGTGTAGCGCGAGCTATGCGCGGCAATCGTAGGCATCACCACATCGCCACAGTTGCGGGAATCTCCGGAAACGATGAATCGCCACTCACCCGGCTTTGGCGGCAAGATGTGCAAATGCAAAGACGCGCTGTGCAAGGGGGCTGTTGGTATTGTGATCCAGAGTCTCCATAGGGACATCCCGGCGAGAAGGAGAACGAACAAGCTCGCGGCGATGTGCAGAAACCATCTGTTAAAGAAACCGTGATTCACGGTTGCCCCTGTTGTACCCTACTTAAATCTAGATTCCCCGCAGATCTTTCGCTCTTGGGATTCTTCAGAACGTACGCAGTAAAGTCACTCCAGACGGTCGTCGCAAACCGAACGGTGAAAAACCTGTACTGGACATAACAACGGATTGCCGCAACAACTACCACAGCTGCGCAGAGAGACAGCACAATTAAGTCTCTGGTACCAAGGTCGTAGCGGAAGGCGACAACATAGCCACAAGCAAAAAAGACAAAGAGAATGCTGAGACTAAGATAATTGTCGAACGACTGTTTCTTTTTTCGATCCTGTTCTCGTAATATCAAGATTGACAGATTAACTGAAATCAACAAGCTCACAAAGCTCAGCGCCAGGGCAGTGTCGAACATAGGAAACCACCGCACTGTGCTGAGCACCCACCCGAGATAATAGGCGGCTCCGACCGCGAAAGCTACCGTTAAGCCACGCGCAAGAGAATACATGCCTTGAAATTGTTCAGCGTACCCTTCTACGTTCCCCAGGATAAGTCTCTGCCGCGCGAGGATAAAGGCTTCGTTGCGAACTGTGTCATGAGTACCTGCGCAGTCGCCAGCGTGCAACTCCAATTCGAACTCTCGCCAAACTACCAAAGCGATCTTCCGGCGAAAATCCTCCGACAGATCAGAATCGCTATCCAGGAGCGTAGCGGAAAGGCGCCGCTCTTTGCCAGGCGTTGATTCCTTGACGTCAAAGGATGGGAAAACATTGGTCGAAACGTACAACATGAGATGCCCCACGAAGTACGCCAACGCAACAGCAACCAGCGCAGAGCTCCAATCGCCCTTAGGCCAGATATGAGCGACGAGGCCAAACGGTAGCCACAGTACGGCAATTAGTGCCAGACCGGGAAGAAAATAGCCGTAAACATCGTAGAAGTTAAACTTCTCAATCATACAGTGACACTTTCGATAGGAGAACTAGACTGCATCTCTACGAGAAGGCGGCTTACAATACTACTCGCTTGATCGGATTTGTCGCTCGGGATCAACACGGAACCGACGCGCTCGTGGCCACCGCCTCCAAAACCTTCCAGAATCCTGCCCAAAGGAACGCTACGGAAATTCATCCAGGGATTGCGCATGGCTGTGATTCTGATCTCCGAATCACCACGTAAAATACCAATGGAGTACCTTGCTTGAGGATAAAAGTGATAAGGCGCATATCGGCTTATCATGTCATCGTCGCTGGATGCAATATCCATCACCGCAACTCCGCCGCTCATATATACATGTTCTCTGACGCGCTCTAAGCCTGCCGCAATACGACGCCGCACCTCCATAAAGCGTTCGGCCACCGGAGCGAGCCCCGCAATGCGGCTCAGCTCACCTGAGCGCAATTCATTTATCAGGAACTTAGAATAGGCGGCTTCATTCTGTATGGTTAGGCTCTGCTTGATCCGCAAAGCGGGGGAATCGCCCCAAATTGCCTCATCCACCGAGGCATAATTTGCGGTATCAATCTTCTCAGCCCAAAAGACCGCGTCTCGGTAGCGCTCAGCGTCCGGTATGGACGAGTGAAGGGAGTTCCAGAGCAGGCTAGCACACGATCCCACCTTCTCATCGAAAAGCAGGCAGCCCTGCGCCCGCCGTTTCGTGAAGTCCTCTTTAACAGACGTGGTGAGAAACGTCGTCGGGTGGTGGTCTGCCCAAAAACTTGCGTCTGGGTGGTAGAGAAAATCCACGACAGCAGCAGGAGTCTTTAAAGGGCTGGAAAGCCACGTTGTACGAACATCGTAGTTTACTGGAATGAAGTCATCAAACTGCCAGTCCTTGGATTCAAGCAAGACCCAAGCAAGGGCTCCGGATACGAGTCCATCGAAGCAAGCACCATGGAAGTAAAGTGTTCCCTTGCGCATAGTAGACCGTTAGAATGTACTACTTCCTGTACCCCCGCAGCTCACCGAATAGTGCCTGTTGCTGTTTAATGGTATCCCGTCAGGACCGTATCACAACGTGTCAATCGCGGAACCTCCGACCCAGCCTCTGACTTCTGATTGATATGGTCACCGCGCTCGTTTAGACTAGCTGTTAGCGACCTTTAAATGCACACTCTACGCCTCAGGTCGATACACGATCAAATACTGGCCTCCTTACATCAGACCTCCCGGTCAGCCATTTTGGATGAGTTTCTGCGCCATGGTGCAAGAATCCTCGTTTTGGGGGGAGCAGTCCGCGATGCGATCGCTTTCGATTATGACAATCAGAGCGAATGGACTCCTCGCGACTTCGACATAGGCGTGAGCGGAATTAAGCCTCAGGAATTTGAATACGTCCTGTCGGCATTTGGCAACAGAAACAGGCACGGAGGTTTTGTCGTAAGGGAGCAGGGTTTGCCGATGTGGGACCTGTGGCGCTTGGAGAACTCAATAGGTTTGCGTAGGACGGGTGCTCCTTTTTCGCTGGAAAATGTCTTGCGAAGCTTCAATTTAGACTGCAATGCCATCGCTCTGGATTTACGGACTGGAATCATCACCGATGCTGGTGCAATCGAAGCTGTACGCCGAAAACGTGTCGGTTTTGTTTCTAATGCAATCAGGCATAGTTTTAGAACATTTGCTGCAAAGGCCCTTCTGACACAAATTCGGTTTGGATACTCCTCGTCTGCGGGCATCAAGGATCTAGTCGAGACGAATCTGCATTCCGATGTCCTTGTTTATGAATCAAAGAAGGTCTTTCCTCAACTTTCGCTCATCTCTGCTACTACTGCTCAGGTCCGCAGTCGGTCAGGATTCCAGTATTTACTCTCAGTGTGACGCCCGTCACCGACACCGCCTCCAACCTGTGCCATCCTGTAGATCTGCTCTTTGACAATTTGAGGCGTTTTGCAGGCGTCATTGGAGCGCCACTCCGCCGCCAAAATCCCGGGCGAAAGCGAAAAATCCCCCGCTAACCTCCTGCGGCTCAAGATTTTGTGCGTAAGTCCTACGCGCTCAAGATTTTGCACATCGATTTGCAGTCCATGATGTGTCAAGGACAAATATCCCAATCACACAGATAATTGGATTTGGCAGGTCCAGCGAATGGGCTTAAGGGCAGCCGCGAATCAGTCCAATGTTGGACGGATTCGGGTACCGGGAACGGCATGTCGCAAGGAAAATGTCGATTTATTTTGTCCCAGTACCGGTACCGCAAAAAGTCAATTGATTCAAGGATTTACTAGTATCAGATTTCAAGAAACGCGGAAGTAATTAACTTTTGTGCCAGTTAGGAGTATTGACGCTAAGGTCTCTTACGGATAATCTTGTACAGGAAAGACAGTAAAGATGTGTTTGCAGTCTTTGTAAAAACCGTAACTAGGGTTTTGTGCCACACAAGGCGTTTGGTCTTTGAAAGGATTTTTGAGCGGAGACGGTGGGATTCGGACCCACGAGTCGTGCGTTAACACGACTAAACGAGTGTAAATCGTCCGCCTTAAGCCAACTCGGCCACGTCTCCGTAGGTTGCAGAAACAAAAAGGCGTTGTAGCAGTGGCAGGAGTCGAACCTGCGAACCCTCTGGATTAGAATCCAGCGCCGGTCGGCAACAGGAACCTTGTCAGGGGTGAGACTGTTGCGCTCCACTTAGCATTCACGGCTAAACGTACGAATTATACCAGAGGTGTACGTTGGGCCGCGAGACCGAAAAAAATCAAACCGCGAACCTGGATAATTTGGTCGTGGATCGTGTCGCGTTTACGCGCAATCTGAGAAAGCTAATCCGTACCCCACCACTCAAAAAGGATCAGGTAGTACCGGAGGCTCAGAAGCCTGCGAAGGTAATTCATCCTCGCCATCGTTCGCAGTGAGCTGTGCATATGGCAGCGGCTTTACTCCTAACATCCTGCTCACGGTGTCTCTGAACATTTCTTCCTGTTGATCTCTGCGGTTGAATCGGTACTCAAATTCACTCAGATAACGCGCTAGATGCTTTACAGAGACGCGATGGAATGAGCCTACCAGTCCGCGTTTCAATAGGCTAAAGCTGCTCTCAACTGTGTTCGTATGAATCGGGTAGAGTGCGTCAGGCCTGAGCCATTCGATTACGTGGTTCACAGTGCGGTGCTTGCGTCTAAATTCCTTGTCCATTGCAAAGTCGTACGCAATAGCGGAGTCAGTCATAATGCGCTTCGTATGCGCAGAGATGTGACGGTCCAGCAGAGGCTTGAGAGTCTTTGCCTTTAAATCCGACACGTGGAAGTACCGGACGCGGCCATCGCGCTCGCGCATTCCGATGACAATATCCTTCCGCTCTCTCCATGTCCGGCCATCTATCTTGTGACGCCGCTGAGTTTTTCCTCCAATGAAAGTCTCATCGACTTCCACCACTCCACTGAGTTTCGTAGGGAACTGTTCTTCCATCGACTTTCTGATGCGGTGGCTCATGTGCCATGCGGTCTGATAGCTCACTTTTAGGTCGCGCTGTAACTGCTTGGCAGATATTCCCTTTTTAGCGTTCGTGATGAGTGCGACCGCGAGAAACCACTTCGTTAATGGCAGATGCGAATCATGAAAGATCGTGCCAGCAGTAGCGGAGAACTGCTGTTTACAGGTAGGCTCTAGACACTGGTAAATGCGACCGCGTTTGTTCTTTCCATCCGTCTCGCGTGAAATGGTAGAGATTTCCTTGCTGCCACACGTGACGCAGCGAACACCCTTCGGCCAGCGGGTGTTTTCAAGGAATTCCCAGCATTGTTCTTCGCTTCCTAGTTCCTGCATTACCTGTATGAGATTCATGGCGATCTCCGTTACAGGCAACAGGATACCTCATTTAAGTTTCTGTGTCAACTAGATAAACGTCGTGTCAAGTCCTTTGCTGTCAAGATTTTGAGCGAGAGGTGGGGGAGGGGGGGTACCCTGTTTTTCCCTGGCAGCAAGCCGTCACTTTCACTTCGCCAGGTACTTCGCCTGCGGATAGATCCGGTCGAACGCGGCCCATATCAGGGCGACGGTGGCAAAGACCAGCACGCTGCCCTCTGGGCCAACCGATCCTCCGGTAAGCCATGCCGGGCCGTGGAACGAGGACTTGAGTAAGTGTCCGGTGACCATGCCTCCGCTGTCGGGGACGGAATAGAGAAAACTTTCGCCCCAATCCCATGACGCATGGAAGCCGACTGCGAACCACAAGCTTCCCGTACGGCGCAGCGCGAGGCACAGGAACAGTCCTATAAAAGCGGCGGCCAGCAATCCGATCCAGTTCTCTCCCGGATTGTGCCAGTGCACTGCGCCGAAACACGCCGATAGGAGCACGGCAGCGGGCCAGAACCCAACTCCATTTGCCCCGGTGAACAGCGTGTATCCGCGAAAAAGAAATTCTTCGAAGAATCCCACCATCACGAAGAACACTGCCCAATAGACCGCGAACTTGAACACGCGTTTGCCGTGCAGCGCGAGCCCGCCAAAGTCGAATGTGCCGGCTCCATGCATCACCAGGAGCAGCGCTGTGATCGATGCCACTCCCCAGAGCGCTCCGATCCAGAAGAACTTGCCGAATGCCTGTTGGCGCGGCAATCCATAGTCGTCCCAGCGACGCCGTTCGATGCGGGCCATGACAAACGCCGGCGTGATGACACTGACTGCCAGGATGACGCTATTGAGCAGTTCGACCCAGAGTCCGGCTGTGCCGCGCGCATTCTGCAGGGAACTGACGAGCCAGTTGAGCAGCGCGCCCGTCAATGCAGCCATCGCGAGATAGAGGATCAGCCGCCAAATGGGCCGCAAACCCTGAGGTCCGATGAAGACGCTGTGAATGGCCGGCACCGGAGGCGGCGCTGTCGGCGGCGCGGGCTCGCTGGTTGAAATAGAAGACGGGGGATTGGGCTCGTCCATGGCGATTTCCAGAACAGTCCCCCGCCATGGTAAAACACTCGGCTCCCCCTAATGAGCCGATTTTTCACCCGCGAACGTTTTGGACGGCCGCAGTTTCTGGCCGGATTATTGCTCTTGGCGTTCCTGGCGCAGTGTCTCTGGTTGACTGCTCACAGCGCACGCCACACGCAAACTGCGGATGTGTTTCGGGTAGATGAAGGCTTGCGGCAGTGGCGTGGTGTCGGGATCGCTGGAACTACGCACCAGCCGCTCGATTCCGAGGTGTCGAGCGAATATGCGCCGCTGGTTGGTTTCGAAGCCAATGGCGGATTTGACCCGAATCATTCGCCAATGTGGTACCTGATCGCCTCAGCGCCGGTGCTGGTGTGGCCCGGATCTCAGCAGCCGGACGATTCCCAATACTGGGGCTGGCTGGCACGCGCCCCATACTTGTTCTTCGGAACCGTGCTGGGCGCTTCCCTGTGGTACGTGGCTCGACGCCTTTACGGAAACGCCGGGGGCTACATTGCCCTGGCACTGTACTGTTTTTCTCCTGCGATTTTGCGGAGCGCGAGCATGTGGGACGTCGAGCCGGAAATCGGGGCCGCTTGGGGAGCTTTCGGCGCGGTGTTCACGGCGATCGCAGTCGCCCACACGCTGTACGCTCCACGCGAAGTAGTGCTATGGAACTGGCGGAGGATCGTGTTGCTTGGGTTGTCGCTGGCGCTTGCCGTGGGATCGCAATTTTCCTTGATTGTGGTTGTGCCGCTTGCGTTGGGGTTCATGTTGTACGTCGCTCCCACGCGCAGGGCGGCAACAATGGCGATCTGGGGCGCGGCTTGCCTGCTCGCGTTCATGCTGCTGCTGGCGTCGTACTTCTTCCATCCCGGCGTTTTGCTGGCGAGCATGCGGCATGCCGACTATGGGGTTAGGCTGCACGCATTCTCCATGGGGGGTGCCTATCTAGCGGCGCTGACGCATTTATCGGAGAGCGGTCCGGCTTTGGAGATTGCTCTGCCCGTGGCGCTGATTACCTTTGCTCTCTGGAGGCGTGCGCGTTATTTCGGAAATGCTGCACCACTCATCGTGGCTGCAGTATTTCTCCTGCTCGGTGTGGGAACGCCTCATCTGCCGGCATTTTATTTTCTCGCAGTCCCGTTCTTATTCGTTTTTGTGGCGGGCATTATGGCTGATCTGCTGGAGACGCCATATCGGAACGTTTTGTTGGCTTGTATTTGGGGATTACTGGCAGCTTCGGCGATTTGGAACCTGATCCAACTGGCTGCGGTTAGAGGATAGACACAGCTCCTGGGTCTTGCTTTATCGTGTGATGAATTGCCGCCACTCTTCTCTTTCAGCCGCCACTTTGATTTTGCGATTTCGGCGCTCCAGCAGGTCTTTCATGTGCCGCTGCAAAAGCAGGATTTCCGCCATCCTGCCCATCACGCCGAGAGGAGCCGAGAACACCATCACGTCTTTCATAATCGTCGAACCGTCCTCAGATTCGAAGAAATGATCGTGGCAGAAACTGCGGAAGGCTCCGCTCAGCATGCAATCCTGGAAATGCGTGGGACGATCGTACTTTGTGATCTGGGCTGGTGGGCGTGATGGAAATGCCGAAGTGACGTCCTCGCCATGTCACCTGCTGTCCCGGACCGATCACCCCGAAGTGACTCCGGCAATAGCTTTCTCCCCGGTCCAATTCGTCGACGCCATGTGCAGATCGATGCTGCGGCAAAGGTCGAAACAGCGCTCGATGGGAGCGGCGATCCGAGTGGTCAACTCAATGCGCACCATTCGGATCCGTTTCTGCCGGAGAAAGCAGGCGGTTGATTTCGGCATGCGAAGGCGCACCGTCGAGGCTCTGATACGTTCCTGAGGTCTTGAGTTCCTCAGCCATCCTGCGCAACAGGCCAAGCGTAGCCCGCATGGGCCCCGAGCCTAAGCTCACCCGTGCGACGCCTAATTCCTGCAAGTCGGAAATCGACGGAGATCCCGAACCTGCCAGGATATTCAGCGGACATTGCACCTCCGCCACAAGTTGCTTGATCGTCTGCGGATCGCGCAGCCCTGGCGCGAAAACACAGTCCGCGCCCGCGTCGCGGAAGGCCAGCAGACGCTTCACCGTGTGCTCGTACCGCGCTTCCGGCTCGCCGACCTGATCGAGATAAACGTCCGTGCGCGCATTCAGTACCAGCGGTACACCCGTTTTCAGGGCTGCTTCGCGGATGGCGTGAATCTTCTCCAACTGCAATGGCAAGTCTACGAGTGGATGGGCGGGATCGCCGGTGCCATCCTCCAGATTCATACCGACTGCGCCCGCTTCGAGCACACCGCGAGCCGTACGCGCCGCATCTTCTGGACGATTCCCGTAGCCTGCCTCGACGTCGGCGGTTACCGGAACTTTCCCCGCGTTGGCAATTCGCGCCACTCGAGCCAGCATCTCCGCGGGTAAGATTTTCTGCCCGTCGGGATAGCCGAGCGAGAACGCCACACCGGCGCTGGTAGTCGCAATCGCGCCGTAACCCGCCTCTTCAATGATTCGGGCGCTGGCCACGTCCCAGACATTCGGCAATACCAGAATCTTCCCGCCGCGATGCATGGCGCGGAAGGAATGAGCCTGGGCCTTCCGGGTTTCGAGGTTGATTAGCATTCGGCGCTCAGCATTCAGCACTCAGCCCTCAGACTTTTTTCTTCATTCTCTCCACAAATTTTCCGACGCTGACAACCGCGCGGCCGACAGTGCCGCGTCCGATCTCCTGAAGATCGTCCCAAGCCCTGACTCGCACCGTATAGAACTTACCATCAAACGAGTCGAGCACCGCCTCGGCGCGGATTCGTGCTCCGATGCCGCTGGCCGCACGATGCTCGATTTTGATCGCGGTCCCCACAGTGATCTCATCATTTTCGCAATAGGGCTGCAGAGCATGAAAAGCTGCCGTTTCCATCAGGCGGATCATGTCTGGAGTCGAATACACCGGAGGCAGTTCGGGATGATGCGCAGTGAGCGTGTGCTTAAACTCGACCGTTTCTTCGCAGCTTCCCCGCGCGCCGATGGGAACTTCTTTCATGCGTCCTCTTAGAAAAGAAAGAGCCGATGATTGTATCAATCACCGGCTTGGGGCGAGTCAACTCAGCCCGGTTAACCACAAAGGTCACGAAGGTACACGAAGGAAAACCCTGGAACGAAAACCGCTCGGTGAGCCCATCGTTTCTTCTTATCTCTCTTGAATCGCCTTGAAACTGACGCAGCGCCAGCTAGCATCAGACGCGCCTCCGTCCCTATTGGTAGAATAAACAGAAGGGCTCACCTTCCGCCGTTGTGGAACACCGGCACCCAGATTTTCGATGCAGTTCACTGAACAATTCGATGTCGTCGTCGTCGGAGCCGGCCATGCCGGTTGCGAGGCCGCTATGGCCGCGGCGCGCATGGGACTGAGGACGGCACTCTTCACCCTCAACGTCGACTTAATTGCCCAGATGTCGTGCAATCCTGCCGTGGGCGGCATTGCCAAGGGACATCTGGTGCGCGAAGTGGACGCGCTGGGCGGCATCATGGGAGAAGTTACCGATGCGGTTGGAATCCAGTTTCGTCTGCTGAACACCTCTCGCGGCCCTGCCGTCTGGTCGCCGCGCGCGCAATGCGACAAGCAAGCTTACCGGCTGAAGATGCGTGAGGTGCTCGAATCGCAGCCCAATTTGAAGATCAAGCAGGCGGAAGTGGCGGATCTGATTGTCGAAGAGCAGCCGTTGGCCGTTGGTCCTGCGTCGTTGGCCGACAGCTCCGGAACATCCAGTTTTGACACCGACCAAGGACCAACAACCAACGGCCGAAAGGTCATCCGCGGCATCCGCTTGCGCGACGGCCGCACAGTCGGCGCTGAGGCTGTCATCATCACCACGGGAACATTCCTGAATGGGCTGATCCACTGTGGCGAGCAGCAGTATCCTGCCGGACGTTCCGGGGAACCGAATGCAGTCCTGCTGGGCGAAGCTCTGAAGAGACTCGGCCTGCGCGGCTGCCGCCTGAAGACGGGCACGCCACCACGACTGGATGGCCGCAGCATCGACTGGTCACGTTTTCAGGTTCAACCGGGTGATGCCGATCCGACGCCCTTCAGCTTTCGAACCAAACGCGTGGCGCATCACGACCGGCAGGTGCCCTGCTACATCGCTTGGACCACGCCAGAGACGCACCAGATCATTCGCGACAACGTGCACCGTTCTCCCATGTACAGTGGCCAGATCCATTCCGTCGGCCCACGATATTGTCCGTCGATCGAAGACAAGATCGTCAAATTTCCCGACAAGATCACACACCAACTTTTCCTGGAGCCGGAAGGGCTGAACACGCACGAGATTTACCTGAACGGCATGAGTACCTCGCTGCCAATTGACGTGCAATTGGCCATTCTGAAGTCCATTCCAGGGCTCGAAATCGCCGACATGCTGCGCCCCGGATATGCCATCGAGTACGACTCGATCGATCCTACGGAGCTCGAGCGTACGCTTGAAACCAAGAAGGTTTCGGGGCTGTTCCTTGCCGGCCAGATCAACGGCACAAGCGGATACGAGGAAGCGGCCTGCCAGGGGATTATGGCGGGCATCAACGCCGCGCTGAAGGTGAAGCAGGAATCGCCTCTGATCCTGGATCGCACCGAGGCCTACACCGCAATCCTGATCGATGATCTGATCTCGAAGGGCACGAACGAACCGTACCGGATGTTTACCTCGCGCGCCGAGTTTCGCCTGCATCTGCGGATTGACAATGCCGACCGCCGCTTGACGCCTCATGGCCGCCGCATTGGCCTGATCTCCGACGCTGCGTGGGCCGACTTCCAAGCCAAACAGCAGCGTCTGGATGCCATGAAGCAGTTGCTCGTAAAAACGAGATTGACGGGCGCAATGTTGGAACGGATCAGGCAGAGTCAGCAATTAGCACCCAGCATTCAGCCAAAAGAGGCCGATGCTCACGTAGAAACTGCCGTCCCCATTAAAGCCGTAAACGGCAATACTCGCGTGGACATAGCCATCTCCGGTATAGTCGCCAGCGGCAAAGCTCTTGTAGGGACAGCCGTCCCCGGCTGTCCGGTGGAGCGAAGCTCCGTGGTTGACGCCAGCGTCGGTGATGAAATCGCTCTAAGAGTAATAGATCTCGATTCCGCTCTCGGCCAAACCTGCGCCCAACTCCTTAAAAGACCGGAAATTACCATCGAGCTTCTGGTCCCGGTTCTGCGTGAGCTGGACCCAGCTTATTTCGAACGAGAACAGGTCCCTGGAAATCCTATTGAGTCCGCGGCCGGCCTTTGTTCAGCCCTCGGTTCAGCAGTCGGTTCAGCACTCTCTTCCGAACTGCGTAACGAGCTCAAGTCGGTCGAAACCGAAATCAAGTATGAGGGCTATCTCCAGCAGCAGAATCGAGCCATCGAGCGCCTGAAGAAAGCCGAGCAGCGCACCATTCCCGAGTGGTTTGACTACCAGTCAGTAAGCGGCCTCTCGCGCGAAATGCAGGAAAAGCTGGTCAAGATTAAGCCCCGTACGCTGGGCCACGCGTCCCGCATTCCCGGCGTCACCCCGGCTGCAGTATCGCTGGTGAACGTCTATATCGAGATCCAGGGCAGGCGCCGGGAACAAGCCGCAGCCTTGTAAACACATTTCCAGCTGCAACCATCGAGTGTGATACAAAACTCTGGTCATGCTCAATGCACGCCAGCATTTCCCCGGACTTCACGGCAAAGTGTTTCTTGACGCAGCTTGCGTTTCGCTGGCTCCCCGTCCCGCCGTAGAGGCGATCGAGAAGTTCCTCGATCTCGCCATGGTGTGCCCCATGGAGTCTTCTACCCAACACCACATCTTTATGGACGAGATGCGTGCCGCTGCACGGCCGGCTGCTGCGCGCCTGATCAATGCCAGCCCTGACGAAATCGCGCTGGTAGAGAGCACTTCGCATGGGTTATCACTGGCCGCCGGATCCATTCCGCTGCAGGCCGGAGACCGCGTCCTGCTGTGCGATCTCGAGTTCCTGGAAGTTGCCGTGCCCTGGCTGCAGCGGAAGAAAGATGGAATCGAGATTGATGTCGTCTCCAGCCGTAAGGGAGAAGTTACTGCCCAGGATTTCGCTGATCGCATCACCTCCCGCACACGTGTGATCGCGGTGAGTTCCGTTCAGTGGACGAACGGCTATCGCATCGATCTTGCGGGCCTGAGCCGCCTTTGTCGCGAACGTGGCGTCTGGCTGGTGGTGGACGCGATCCAGCAACTCGGCGCTATAACGCTCGATGTTCGCGAGACGCCGGTCGACATTCTGGCCTGCGGCGGACATAAATGGCTTAATTCACCGTTCGGTTGCGGCTTTCTTTACATCAATCGCGAAACGCTGCCGCGGCTGAATCCGCCGCTGACCGGATACCTGGGGGTGCAGGATCCCGTTGGGGGCTGGGGGGAGTACTTTCAAACCCCGAGCACCACGCCGGTGCAGGACTATAAGTTTGTGTCCAGTGCGAGGCGGTTCGAAACCGGTGGCACGGGGAACTATCCCGGCGCGGTCGGACTGGCCGCCTCACTGAACCTGATCCAGACTCTCGGCCAGCAGAATATCGCCGCGCACATTTATTCGCTTACCGACCGACTAATGGCTGAGCTCGACCAGCTTCCTCTCGAGGTGGTCACGCCTCGGGCTCGGGAGAATCGTTCCGGTATTGTGACGTTTTCGGTTGGTTCGGCTGCCGAGAATGTCAAGCTAATGAACCGGCTGCTCGAAAAAAGAATACTTGTCTCGGTTCGCTATACTTCCAATGTCGGTGGCATTCGCGTCTCGTGCCACTTTTACAATTCAGCGGAAGATATCGACACCCTGCTGACGGAGCTGAAGCTGTCCATCAACTGACGTGCTCTATCACATGAGGACGTACACTCAAATCGGCTCTCCCGTCGGCCAGCTTCTGCTCGTGGCCGACGAAGCCGGTCTCGGTCGTATCGATTTCGTGGATGGAAGACATCCGGCCCGTCCCGAGGCCACATGGGAAAACGATCCCGCTCCCCTGCGGGAAACGGTTCGACAACTTGAGGCTTACTTTGCAGGGGAGCTGGAGAGCTTCGACCTCCGGCTCGCACCCGAAGGAACATCGTTTCAACTGGCGGTTTGGAAGCGCCTCTGCGAGATCCCGTACGGCAAGACCATATCTTATGGTGAACTTGCCCGCAGGATCGGAAATCCGAATGCCTCCCGCGCCGTTGGGCTGGCCAATGGGAGCAATCCAATTCCTATCATCATTCCGTGCCATCGCGTGATTGGCTCGAACGGCAAGCTCACGGGATATGGCGGCGGACTGCCCATCAAAGAAAAGTTGCTGGCGCTGGAGCGCCGCCAGTTGCAGTTGCTCTGATCGGGCGCGGCAACGCTCAAGAGACCTGACACTTCGCCTGCGATTCAGTTACCATAGAGACACGGATTTCCGGGGGATTTCTCCGAAGTTTCCGCATCCAACTATAGATATGAAGAAGAACGGTAGCATTGTTGCTTTTCTGCTCCTGCTTGCGTTTGCAGCCTTCGCGCAGGAAGTGAATCCCGCTCTGCGTCCGCCCAAGGGTGCGAACGTTGCGATAGTAGTATTTGAGGACTTGCAGTGTCCCGACTGTCGCCGGGCCGCGCCGCTGCTCGAAGAAGCCTCCAAGACCTACAAGATACCTATTGTGGTCCACGACTTTCCGCTGCCCATGCACAACTGGTCATTTCAGGCTGCGGTGATCGCCCGCTACTTTGACGCACGCTCCAAGCAAATGGGCCGGGAATTTCGCAATTACATCTACGAACACCAGCCGGAAATCACGCCCGATAACCTGCGCCAGTTTGCCGATAAGTTTGCCCAGGAGCATAAGGTGGAGTTGCCATTCGTCGTCGACCCGCAAGGCAAGCTGGCGGCCGAGATCGGCGCCGATAAGGAATTGGGCCAGCGGGTGGGGATCGAACACACGCCGACGATCTACGTGGTCAGCAATAAAAGGCAAGGAAAACCGTTTGTTGAGGTCGCTGACCGCAGCCAATTGTTCCAGTTGATCGATGCGATGAAGCAGGATTAGGAAGATAGGATCGGGAAGAGTTAGAAGATCGAATTAGACGAATCGAGTTGAACGGTTCGAATTAATAAAGATCAGCTTGAGCCGTCTTTCCTGTGCAGTTCATCCAACAGCTTGGCAAGAACCTGCGCTCGAGTATCGCTATTCAGTTCCTTCTGCAATTCCTCCAACGCCAGGGCGACGATGTGGTAATGATGCACACCGGCGTACTTTGGATCAGACGTAATTTCGAGCCAGACTCGGTGCATCAGCTCAAGGTCCTGCGGACGCATTCGGGGGGCGTGCGGTCCCAGCGGATACTCGTACACACTTCCATCAGGAGCATGGACTTCGAGCGCCAGACGGGGCCTTGGCTCCGGTAAACGCTCCCAGGCGTCGCCCGTGAGTCTTGCCTGCTCGTCGGCTGTGAGCTTGTTGGATAAGCCGCAGACGATACGGCTTGTATCCAGCCGCTGCGCCGTGACCACAATCGCATCGAAGACGTCGGTGCCCGGCACCACCAGCAACGATACCGGCTTTCCCTCCTTCTCCGCGACCGCCACCACGCCAGTAAACAACTCCTGTTCATAGTGGTCGAAAACCTGGTTGGCGTCCATCACGTTGCTGCCGCTGAACGAGTGCTCGCGGTGATATAAGCGGGCGCTCATTACCACCACGTCCTGCCGCATGGTGTCGGTTCGCGCCAGAATGTTGCGCAGATAATACAAATTTCGGGGATCGCGCACCGCGACCAGAATGTTCCCCTGGCGCACACCCATCGCGCCGCTGCCCAGTTCCTGATTCCCGTATACCCGGAACTGGTCCAGGTTCTCCGGTTTGCCGGCGCGTTCCCGAGCGGTGCGGTGCTCGGAGTACGTGAAAATGGCGAAGAACACGACGCTGAACATCACTCCCGCAATGGTGGCTTCGTACTTGGTGAACAGATTTACAATAGCGGTCATCAACAGCACGGCCGCGATCACAGCCAAACCGACAGGAATCTCGCGGCCGGCAATATGCAAGTTAAACGGAACCTTCCACTCACGATGTACGGGCTCGGTATAACGCAATACCAGCACCGCCAGAGCCTTCATCGCAAAACTCCAAATCACGCCGAAGGCGTACAGAGACGCCAGCAGATATACATTGCCGCCGCTCAGTACGATGGTTAGAAGCTGAAGAATGACGATCAGGTTAATGATCCGATAGCTGGTGCCGTATCGGTTCTGCGGCTTCTGGAACCACGAGGCGAGGACGCCATCTTCCGCCACCCGATTCAGAACGCCGTTCGCGCCCACAATCGATGTATTCTGCGCCCCCGCAAGGATCAGTACTCCGACCAGCACCACAAAGCCGTGAAAAACCAGCTTGGCCCAGGTTGGTCCCCACAGGTACATCGCGATGCCGCCGATCAGGTTGGCGAAGTACTGGGGCCGGATATTATCTGGAATCATCATTACCGCAAAGAAAGAAACCAGCGAGGTGAAGAGGAGGCTGTAAATGAAAATCACCAGCCCGGTCTTTTCCAGGTTCTTCAGCTTGGGATGCTCGATCTCGCGATTGACCTGGGCCAGTGTCTCTTCGCCACTCATAGCCAGTACCGAATGGCCGAAGCCCACAATGAGGATGATCCAGGTCAGATGGCTGATCCAGGTGCCATTCAACCAGCCAAGCGATTCCTTGTTCAGCGGAATCATGCCAGGATGCAACGGATTTGGAGGCAGGTGAACTGGAGAGCGGAAAATGGTAATCGCGCACCAGACGATCAGGATCACCACCATCACGCTGGTGATGATCATGATCTGTACCGCTTTCTGGCTCGACTCGTGCATTCCCTGAATATTCTTGCGCCAGAAGTAAATCACTACCACCGCGGCGAATGCCGCAGCAAACCCGTTGTGGGGAAAGTAAGTGAAGGGATGCCCGGCGTATCGGGCAATGTCTTCGATGAAGCCGCCCAGGTATTGTCCCGCGGACACAGCGCTGATGGGTCCCGTCAGAACATAGTCGAATAGCAATGCGGAAACCGAGAACTTGGCCAGCGTGCCGCCCATGGCCTCTTTCACCACGCGGTACACGCCACCGCGTACAAACATGCTGCTGGACTCGATATACAGGGCGCGCACCGCGTAGCTGAACAGCATCACAGCCAGGATGAACCAGGGTGCGCTCTTGCCGATGACCTTTTCGGCATCGCCGCCGGCGTAGTAGGCAGACGAAGCCAAGTCGGAAAGAACGATAGCCGCAGCGCGCCAGAAGGAGATGAACGACAGCATCACCGTCGTAGCGACGAAAACCTTTACGGCAGGACGCCGGGCGTTCTGTAGCGACGTGGACATATCCGTTGCGCCTGTGGAGGGCGCAACACAAAAAAAGTCTAACACGCGGGAAGGGCGTACTTAATTAGAGGCGGCTAATGGAGTTGGGCTCTTGGGCGCCATATAGGTTTTCGTGATGCGATCATGCCAACAAAGGGCATCCTCGTCGAGGAAGCACCAAGCGTAGCCCAATCCCAGCGACATTCCTGACATGATTGAGGCCAAAGTACGCCAGCGCCGAATGCGACGGGCGACAGGTTCACCGTCAAAACGGCACAACTGCAGCTTTGCCAGCCTGAGCCCGGGGGTCGTGCCGGAATGCACAATTAATAGATACTGATACGAAGCCCAGAAAAGTGCGGTCAGCAGAACGCCGGCTTCCGCAGCTTGCCGAAAGAGCGGAAGGGTGTGCGTCATCTTGAAGAAGATGGCTGCAAACATGGCAAGCGCAACGAACACAATCGTGCTATCGATGGCAACCGCCAGCAGGCGTTGCGTCATCGGCGCTGACTGGAGCGGAATGTCAATTCCAGGCTGTTTGTCGTTGCCATGTTGCTCCGCCGGTTCGATCAGAATGCCGCCCATTGCCGGAGGCGGAGGCAGAATTTCTGGCACTTCCAGAATTCGCGGCCGATCAAGGACGGGTTCTGCCAATTCGTCCGCGGGACGGGCAGGGGGAATCCAGGGACGCGGGAATTCAATGATTTTTGTTGATTCGATCTTGCCCGGTTCAATCTTTGCGGGTTCGAGCTTCGTTAGTCCGATGTTTGAGGGTTCTGAGACCGGCGCGGAAGCGGAGAGCAAAGCAACAGATTCGCGGTCGGAAGAAGCGATTGGTGACGCAGCGTTTATGGCTGCAATCACGTCCTGCGTTGGCGTTTTATTTTCAGCAGGTGTGCTCTGGAAGGGCTCGCTGGGTTCGAACTTCAAAGCCAGTGAGGGATATCGCGGCGCCCGGGTCTGCCGCCGGGCACGGAAGCGGTTCACCCGAGCCGCAACCTCCCTGCGCCACGCCTCCGGATCTGGTGTCCCCGGCAGATCGGAAGGTATTGATGCGCGGCTATCGACCGACGCGGCCCGGATTTCGGCGGGCTCTATCTCAGGCGCGTTCGGCACCGCATCAGGTTCAAATCGCAAGTTCATGGCTGAATGAATGCAGACAAGCGTACAAAGCGCTGTGCAGAACCTTCCGCCAGCGGCGGGTTGGAACCAGCCTTCGAAAAGCCAGAGCAGAGCCACTATTGCGGAAACGACACCGTTTTTGCCTCATGGGCCAGCGCCGTGCTAACGTCACCCGTACCCCAGAATGAAGTCACGTCCGGGGCCTTCGTGCGCTTCCGATGAATTCCCGCTCACGATTCCTTATCACGGCTGCGTTCGTTTGTCATCTGCTACTCGCGCCCGCTTTAGTTACCAGCCAGTTGCTTGCGTCGTCAGCCGACAGCAGCAGCGCAGGTTTACCGAGCGCACCGGCTATCACTCAGGGGGAAGAAATTACCATTCGCGCTCTCCAGCAGGAAAAAGACGGTCCAATTTTCAAGCTCCACGGCGAAGCTGAAGTCCACTACCGGACCTACGTCCTCTACGCCGACGACATCACCTACAACACCGAAACCGGCGACACCACCGTCGATGGCCACGTCGTACTCGATGGTGGACCCAACGACGAGCACGTCCAGGCCGGCCACGGCGCCTACAACGTGCGCTCCGAAAGCGGGACGTTCGACAACGTAGTCGGCACCACGGGCATGCGCCTGCGCGGGAAGCGTGCGGTTCTTACCTCTTCGAATCCGTTTGCGTTTACTGGAAAGAAAGTAGTCAAGACCGGCCCCGATCACTACCTGGTCTATGACGGCACCATCACCACTTGCGAACTGCCGCATCCCAAGTGGCAATTCAATGCGCACAAAGTGGTTGTCGAGGTGGGAGGCAACGCCAGCATCTACCGCAGCACGTTTCGGCTGCGCGGCATTCCGGTTCTGTATCTTCCTTTCGCCACCCATCCCGTGGAACGCCTGCCGCGTCAAAGCGGCTTCCTGATTCCAAACATCGGGCGTTCGTCCACCAAGGGATACATCCTCGGTGAGTCCGTCTACTGGGCGATCAACCGCAGCATGGATGTGACGGCCGGGTCTGAGTATTACTCCATTCGGGGATGGGGACAGCGAGGTGAATTTCGCGCGCGGCCCACCGAGCAAACTTTCCTCGACTTGAATTACTTCGGCGTGCTCGATCGTGGGACGCCAGAATTCAAGATCAATCAGGGAGGCCAGGATGCGCATCTGGTCGCTGAAAGCGCATTCGCCCACAACTTCCGCGCCGTAGCGAACATTGAGTACCTCAGTTCCTTTGTTTTTCGCCTCGCGTTTTATGACACTTTCACGCAGGCCGTGAACTCCGAGGTAAAGTCGCAGGCATTTCTTTCCAATACGACGCGGGGATTCTCGTACAACGCGGTCATCCAGAGATACCAGAATTTCGAAAGCACTACTGCCGGCGACGTGATTACTATTCTCCACGCACCCAGCTTCGAATCCTCGACGGTGGCTCGCCAGCTTGGCCATTCACCGTTGTACTGGTCCTACTCTGCCGCTGCCACCGGCCTCAGGCGCAGCGAGCCTTCGTTTAGTACGAACGGTTTGGTGGGGCGCTTCGACCTCCGTCCCAGCCTCTCCCTTCCCTTATTGTTGCGCGGCTGGTCTTTGCGTCCGCAATTTTCGCTGCGGGACACCTATTACACGGAACGGCTGCTTCCATCGGCTGGCATCGGCCAAGCCCTAAATGATCCCATCAATCGCAAAGCGCTGGAGACGGCGGTTGAGCTTCGGCCTCCAGCCCTGGGCCGTGTCTTTGGTGGAGACATGCTCGGACGAAAATGGAAGCACGTCATCGAGCCCCGGATCTCGTATCGCTACGTGACGGGAGTCGACAACTTCTTGCGCACCCTGCGTTTCGACGCGACCGACATTCTCAGCAACACCAACGAAGTCGAAGTCGGTATCGTGAACCGCCTCTATGCCAAACGTAGTTCCGCCACAGCCAACGATTGCGCCGCTGTGGGTATGCCGGCACTCATCGTCGGCGGAGCGCCCCAGCAAAGCCGCATTCCATGGGAGCCGCGGCTGCAACCGCAAGCAGCGCCGTGCAAGTCCGGCTCGCAAGCGCGAGAAATCGTCACGTGGGAGCTGACCCAGAAATATTTTTTTGATCCGACCTTCGGAGGCGCGTTGGTTCCCGGTCGGCGAAATGTCTTCGCCACCACCGAAGAGCTCACCGGGATTGCTTTCCTCACGGATCGGCGGCGCTTTTCACCGATCGTCTCCCGATTACGGGTGCAGACCACGTCGCGCACCGATGCGGAGTGGGACCTCGACTACGACATCAAGAAAGGTCTGATCAACGCCAGCACAGCGCTGGTTAACTATCATTTCGGCGATTTCACCATCGGAGGCGGAGACACGTACCTGCGCACCCCGGGAGAGAATCTACCGACCAATCCCACACCCTCGCCCCAGCGCTTTAATCAATTCCGCTTGCTGTTCGGCTACGGCAGCACGAACAAGCGCGGATTCTCGGGAGCCACCAGCGTCGGTTTCGACGCAAACCTCGGTTTCCTGCAGTACTCCACGATCCAAGCCGCTTATAACTGGGATTGCTGCGGGATTAACGTCGAATATCGCCGGTTTGCACTCGGCTCCGTGCGCAACGAGAACCAGTACCGATTCACGTTCTCGCTGGCTAACATTGGTTCGTTCGGAAATCTGAGGCGGCAGGAACGATTGTTCTAGAAGACGAATGGGAGGCACGGGCGTCTCGCCCGTGCGGGCGAATCTGAGACCTGCCTGCAGCCCAAGGCAACGCCACTCCAATTCGCCGCATATAATATGCGAATGTCTGACCTTCCCACCAAGCACGCTGCCCTCGACGGCGCTATGCGTTGCCTGGGACGCACACTCGTCGCGTATTCCGGGGGAGTCGATTCTGCCTTTCTCGCCTGGGCTGCGCACCAAGTACTCGGAAACGACATGCTGGCGGTCATCGCGGACTCCCCCAGTCTCGCCAGAGCACAGTTTGCTGACGCAATTGCCTTCGCGCAGGAGCAACACATCCCGTTGGAAGTCATCTCCACCACGGAACTCGACCGTCCGGAATACGCCCGCAACGACGCGCTTCGCTGCTTTCACTGCAAAGATGAATTGTTTAACGTGATGCAGGACTTTGGCGCGAAGCGCGGCTTCGATTCGGTAGCGTACGGCGTGAATCTTGACGACCAGGGCGACCTCCGGCCCGGGCAGCTGGCGGCTTCTCGCCACCGTGTCGCCGCGCCGCTTCTGGATGCGGGCTTGACCAAGCAGGAAATTCGCGAGCTCGCTCGCCAAGCCGGACTGCGGGTCTGGGACAAGCCCGCCTCGGCTTGCCTTTCTTCGCGCATCGAATATGGCCGTCCGGTTACACGCGAAGCGCTCAGTGTGGTGGAGCAGGGAGAGGACGCGCTCCATGCCCTCGGATTCCGCCAGTGCCGGGTGCGCCATCATGGCGACATTGTGCGTATCGAGATCGCGTGCGACGAATTGCCCCGTGCTCTGACCACCGCGATGGCGGCGCAGTTCAGTCGTATCTTCAAGGCTCTCGGCTTTAAGTTCGTCACGCTGGATCTGGAGGGCTTCCGCTCGGGCTCGATGAACGCTTTGCTGCCAGCCGATCAACTTCTTCGTCATGGTTGACGTTTAGCCGCACGAAATGCGGCTCAAGTCACGTTTCCGGACTGCTCGCCAGCACTCCTTGTGAGATAATCTTTCATACTCTCAATGTACAGGCGGTTTCTAGTGACGGCTTTGCGACGCTCTATTTTATTGCTTCTGATGATCTGTCTCGGTTGTGCGGCCCAGTCGGCCGCGCCCGATGTGGCCCAGCGCATCGAGCGCAAGGTGCGCGCTTTTTATAGCCTCCCAACCCAAGTGAAGGTTTCCGTCGGTGCGCTTAAGGCGAGCGAATTTCCCAATTACGACTCGGTTACTATCACCCTGGATAACGGCGGCAGGGAGAAGAAGGAAGTCGAATTCCTGCTCTCCAAAGACGGCAAAACCCTGGTGCGCTGGACCAAACTCGACCTCAGCAAAGACCCATATGCCGAGACCATGAGCAAGATCGACACCAGCGGCCGTCCGGTGCGCGGCAACAAAGATGCCAAAGTAGTGGCGGTCAACTACGACGACTTCCAGTGTCCCTACTGCTCCCACATGCACTCAACGCTGTTTCCCGAACTGCTCAAGGAATACGGTGATCGCGTAGCCTTCGTCTACAAAGATTTCCCCTTGTCTGAGATTCATCCCTGGGCGACTCACGCTGCAGTTGACGCAAACTGTCTTGCCGCTCAGAACAACGATGCCTATTGGGAATTTGCGGATTACATCCATGCTAATCAGAAAGATGTGAATGCCGAGAAAGATCACGAAAAACAGTTCGGCATCATCGATAACCTGACCCTGTTGCAAGGCCAGAAGCACAACCTGAATACATCGAAGCTGCAGGCCTGTGTGAAGGCGCAGAACGATTCTGCGGTTAAGGCATCGGTGAAGGAAGGGGAATCTCTCGGGATCAGCGCGACTCCGACCATGTTTATCAACGGGCAGGAGGTCGATGGGGCGCTGCCGGCCAGCGAGCTACGCGGCATTCTCGACCATGCGCTGCAACAGGCTGGGGTGCCGGCCCCGGCGCATCCTCAGGGGGCAGCGTCTCCGGTCGAATCGAAACCTTCAGGAAAATGATGCGAACTGCGCAGGATTGCCTATCCTTCGGCCAAGCAGGGGGAGGAAAGGATTTGAGTACGAAATCACTGCTTCGTCTAATTCTGGCGGGATTGATTGCTCTCGCTATTATTGTGGGCTCGCTCGGCTGCGGCAGCAAGCGCGTGGGTGACGACGTTGCCGCAACCGTCGATGGTCAAAAAATCTACCGCGTGGATGTTGAGAAGTACTACGAGAACCAGACTGCAGGCTCCGACCAGCAGCCGACCGGCGAGCAAGCTACCAGCTTGCGCCTCAACATTCTCCGCGAGTTGATTGAAAATGAAATCATCATGCACCGCGCCCAGAGACTTGGGCTGCTGGCTACCGACGACGAGGTTGACCGCAAGCTGAACGAATACAAATCGCCCTATACCAGCGAACAGTTCGAAGCACGATTGAAAGACAAGAAGATCAGTTTAGAGGACTTCAAGCGAGACATCCGCCGCTCTCTCACGGTCGATAAAGTCCTCAACAAAGAAGTCACCTCCAAGATCAACGTCTCTGACCAGGACATCACCAACTACTACAACGAGCACAAGGCGGAATTCAATCTGATCGAACCGCAGTATCATCTGGCGCGGATTCTGGTCACGCCGATGCCCAATCCGCAGATACACACGCAAAACAAGGCACAGAATGATCCCGACGCGCGCAAGAAAATCCAGATGATCGTCAATCGCCTGGACAGCGGCGACGACTTCGGCACGCTCGCAATGAACTATTCCGAAGATGGTGAGACCGCAGGAAATGGCGGCGATCTCGGATTTGTTCCCGAGTCGTCACTGCGCAACACCGATCCGGCCACCCGAGAGATAGTTTCGAAGCTGAAGCCTGGTCAATACAGCGCCACAATTTCGTTGCTGAATCCGATCAACAAGCAAGTAGTTGGATATCAGGTTGTGAAGCTCATCGCCAAAGAGCCTGCCGGTCAACGAGAGCTCGCGGACCCACGCGTGCAGCAGGCCATCCGCTCACAGCTCCGCGACCGCCGCGAACAGCTGCTCAAGGCTGCGTACTACGAGGTCCTGCGCGACCAGGCAAAGGTCGAAAACTATCTCGCCGAAAGAGTGCTGGAGACCAACGGCAAGTAAACACTCGCGTGGAGCGGGCGCCCACGCCCGCTCAGCCGGATCTTATTCTTTCCCACCGCTGAGGTCGTATAGATAAGCCCGTGCCTGATGACTCCGGAATTGATCCAAGCGGACACCCATGCTATTCAGACGATTGAGGAAGAATTCTTCCTCGTTCACGCCGCTGCCGGTCCAGATGTGCGAAAACAATATCCATACCCGAGATTTCCCGCGAAGCTGGTCTAGGTCAGAGGCATAGCACGCCGGATCGCTGCCACAATCTTTTCCGATTATGACCTCCTCCGCGGCTGGCGACGGAACGTAGTACCAGTACTGATAGCGCGCGAAGTGATACACGTACCATGAATCGCCAGGCCGCTGATGTTCGCGAATGTATTGGATTGCCGGCTTGATCTCTTCCGGCGGTTCACGTCGTAGCAGGTCAGTGGCGCTCAGCATGGGTTGCACAAGAATCGATGCGACAACCAGGAATGCAATGGCCGGAATTTTTCGCACCTTTTCCACGACGCAAACTGCTCCCTGCGTGACCAGCAGCAATAGACTCGGGACAAGGAAGGCCAGTAGACGGCCCTGGAACGGATAGCGGCGCAAGGCAGCGGCAATCATCGTCATTAGAATCGGCGCGGTCAGAAGTCCGAATGCTTCGCGCTCTTCATTTGTGCGGAACAAGCTCCAACAGCCCGCAAGAAAAAATCCCAAACCAAGAGCCTCCGTCAATCCAGCTGGATCGCGGAACATGCCCGCAAATCGAGCGGCAAACCAAGTGAAAGAATTCCAGGAAATTGGATAGGGCACAAAATATGCGCTCCAGAAATCCAGCAGCTCATGGTTGTGGGCAAGCCCTCGCAACAATAGGAAATAGCAAGCTGCAAAGCTGAAAGCCCAAACTAATGTGACGATTTCTAAACGAGGTGGCCTTGTCCGCCGCGGTTGCGTCACAGCCTTGATCACCAGAACCGCTGCGATTCCCGCCAAAACAAAGCTAGCGGGAAATGAGAACCAGATCGCGACGGCGCCCAACAGCCCGAATCCTGATACCTGACGCCATTCCAAGGTGGACTCAGTCATATTCTTCCCGGCCCACAACAGAACCAGGCTGATTGCCACATCCGTGGAGTAGGGCTTCACTTCAGAAGAGAAAAGAATGAGAGGCGCGCAGAGTGCGAACAGCGCCATGGCAACAGGCACAGCGTTCAACCGTAAGTAGAGACGAGCGACCTTCCAGAACAGAAATAGCGAAGCTAATCCCGCGATCAGCGGAATCAAACGAAGCGACAACTCACCGTTTCCAAAAGCGTGTGTAACCAGTTTCTCCAGAAGCAGAAAGCCGACCGGCGCGTCCTGGTTATAGTCCAACGGCAGAAACACCCCGCTGAACGGCCGCCGCACTATGTTCAAGGCCAGCAACGCCTCGTCAAGCCACAGCGAAGGGTTCTTGCAATAGAGCAGGATGCGCAAGGCAGCACCAAGTGCTATCGCCGACCAGATCGCCAACTGCTGAGGATTGCGTAAGGCAGCAGGAGGGGACGCTGCCTTTGACTGGGCAGAGTGAATTTCGATTCCGTTCGGCATGAGAGTCCCGCTAAACAACAGGGAAGCTAGTCTAGCGGAATTGGGAAAGTTGATCGCTAAGGAGCGAGAAGCGCGCCTCACTCCACGATGGCCAGAACATCTCCCGCATTCACGTTGGCACCCTCGGCGACCAAGTTCTGTACGATTCCTTTCTTGGGCGACTTGATCTCGTTTTGCATCTTCATGGCCTCGACTACCACCACACCCTGGCCGGCCTCGACATCGGATTTCTCTTTGACCAGCACGCGCACCACTTTGCCGGGCATGGAGGCCACGATTTTGCGCGGACCCTTCTCATCATCCACGCCGTTCTTGCGCGTTCGCAAAGCCCGCGGGTCGCGCAATTCCGCCGCATAACGGGCTGGCCCAACCCAGAGATGCATGTCGGTGCCCGTTCGCTCGCGCTTGATCTCATAAGCCTTGCCATCGATCAGCACCGACAACACATCCGGCCGCGTAAGGACCGCATCGATCTCAACGTTGCGGCCGTCGAGCGTGCACCGCCACCGCCCTTCAATCCGATCCAGTTCGAGCCGGTAGTTCTTTTCGTCGATGGTGACGTTGTAGAGCATGAATATGAGGGAATGGCCTAATGCAACGCGTCCTCGCGCGCCGCACGCTTCCAGGTTGAGCGACCCGATCCATTCGCAATGCGATGAGCGCCGTTGCCTGAGACACTCTGAGCCGGCGTTGAGGATGCCGGATCGAGCATGGCAAACAGACCTGCAGCAATGGCAGCGATGCTCCTGTCTTCGTCCCTGAATTCCGTGCCCTTGGATTCCGCCAACCTTGTCCCCAGCAGCCGGTCCAGATAGCCGGTATCTACCCTCGCTGCCAGGAAGTCCGGATCTTTCAGAATGCGCCGGAACAGGGAGATATTGGTCTTGATTCCGCCGACAAAATATTCATCGAGAGCGCGCACCAGCCGCGAGATTGCCTGCTCCCGGTCCGTCCCGCATCCGATCAGCTTCTCCAGTAACGGATCGTAATCGACCGGCACGGTCCAGCCTTCGTACATGCCGCTGTCGAGGCGGATGCCCGGTCCCGAAGGCGCCAGCAGCAGCGTGATTTTTCCGGGGCTCGGGAAGTAGTTGTTGTCAGGATCCTCAGCGTAGACGCGGCACTCAATGGCATGACCGCGAATGCGGATGTCTTCCTGCGTAAACGGCAGCTTTTCTCCCGAGGCAATCCGAATCTGCAGATGCACCAAGTCGAGCCCGGTAATCAACTCCGTGACCGGATGCTCCACCTGCAGTCGGGTGTTCATTTCCAGGAAGTAGGAATTCTTCTGCTGGTCAACCAGGAACTCCACTGTGCCTGCGTTAGTGTAATTGGCCGCTTTGGCCACGCGCACTGCGATTTCGCCCATTCGCCGCCGCATCTCGGGATCGACCACTGGTGAAGGCGCCTCCTCCAGAACTTTCTGGTGGCGCCGCTGGATCGAGCACTCGCGCTCTCCGAGATATACGGTATTGCCATGCTCGTCCGCCAGCACCTGCATTTCAATGTGACGAGGATTCACGATCGCCTTCTCGATGTAGACTTCACGATCGCCGAACGACCGCTGCGCCTCGCTCTCGGCTGCTTGCAGCGCGGGCTTCAGTTCCTCTCGTTTTTCTACGAGCCGCATGCCCTTGCCGCCGCCTCCCGCGGTAGCCTTGAGCATCACCGGATAGCCGATCTTCTCGGCAATCTGCTCGCCTTCCTCCGCTGATTCCAGTCCTCGCGATGTGCCCGGCACAAACGGTACGCCGGCTTTCTCCATGGCCCGACGCGCGCGGGTTTTTGAGCCCATCATTTCCATGGACGCAGCCGTTGGACCAATGAACTTCACGCCCACCTGGGCGCATGCTTCCGCGAAGGCTGCGTTCTCAGAAAGAAACCCATAGCCGGGATGAATGGCGTCTGCTCCGCAGAGCTTGGCTACGTCCAGGATTTTGCTGATGTTCAGATACGATTCGGACGCGGCTGCCGGTCCGATGTGGTAAGCCTCATCCGCTTTGCGCACGTGCAGCGATGCCCGGTCCACATCGGAGAACACCGCCACCGACGTAATGCCTAACTCCCGGCAGGCGCGAATCACCCGCACTGCAATCTCTCCCCGGTTGGCGATGAGGATCTTCTTGACCATGACTGAGAAACGTGGGCGGGCTAGCGGCTATTATTCTACTTTAAGTTGTCGATTTTCCCGCCGACCGTAACGCTCACCGCGGGCAAGCGAGCAGCCGCATTTCGCGCTAAGATACGCTCTTCGTGAAAACAGAAGTCAGCCCAGGTAGCACCGGCGTGGCGCCTGCTATGGCGGAGACCTCCTGCCTGCGACCGCAGCAGCGCACAAACTCACGCCGTGATTGGGCAATCGTGGCCCTAATCACCGGGGTGGCGGCCGTACTTCGCTTCCATGCCCTCTCCTCGAAAAGCTTCTGGTTCGACGAGGGCGTGAGTGTTGCCATCGCCCGCCTCGGCTGGTACGACTTCGCCCGCATCTTGTGGCGTCGCGAAGCCAACATGTCGCTGTACTACCTGCTGCTGCGGCCCTGGCTGCACCTGGGCAGCAGCGAGGCTTTTATCCGCAGCCTTTCGGTTCTGTTTGCACTGGCCACAATCCCTGCCGTCTACTTGCTGGGGCGCAAGCTCTTCGACAGCCGCGTAGGACTGATTGCCGCTTTGCTGCTGGCGGTCAACGCCTACCACGTCCGCTATTCGCAGGAAGCCCGCAGCTACGCTCTGATGACGTTCCTGTGTGTCCTCTCCAGCTTATACTTTGTCAAGACTCTGGAGGACCCTTCCCGTCGCAATCGCGCCCTCTACTTGGTGAGCAGCGTGCTTGCGGTGTATGCGCAATTCTTCGCCGGACTGCTGATCCTCGCGCAATGGCTCTCGTTGCGATTCCTGAAAAAAGATGAGGCGCCCGCGAGCTTCCGCCGGGATTGGCGCTGGTTTGTACTTGCAATCTTGCTGATCGCGGTTTTTGTGGGGACTACCGGTGCGGGGCCGTTACGCTGGGTTCCGCGCCCGAGCGGCAGGCTTCTCTGGGACTTTGCGGTGAGCATTTGTGGAGAGGGTGGGCCGCTGCTCGTGGTTGCATATATGCTTGCTTGTCTGGTTTCGCTCGCACCGCAGTTTCGTAATACCACGGAGTTGCGTGCTCCACGCCAGCGCTGGAGCTACCGGTTTCTGTTGCTCTGGCTCTTTTTGCCGCTGGCGATCACGCTTGCGGTCTCACTGGCGAAGCCGCTCTTCGTGGCCCGCTATTTCACCTTTTGCCTGCCCGCTTTAGTGATTCTGGCAGCCGCCGGACTGGCGCAGCTGCGGTCAAGGCGGGTTTCGGCGATAGTTCTGCTCGGCATGATTGCGCTCTCCACGCGCGGTACCCTCGCGTATTACATGCGCCCTTTCGATCTCGGTCGTGAAGATTGGCGATCTGCCTCCCGCTATCTGCTCACGAATGCTCGACCTGGCGACGCGGTCCTGTTCCAGGTCGCCATGGGACGCATGCCCTACGAGTATTACCATTCTCTGTTGGTGCTGGCGCCCTCCGGACCGGCTCCGGTAGTCCTTTACCCACATCACGGAGATCAGATTACATTTCTTGATTTCGTGGAGAAACCAGACCTCCACCAGCTCGCAAAGTCTCTGCCGCAGTACCCGCGAGTGTGGCTGGTCCTCAGCTACGCAGAAACTCCCACCGGCCTCGATCCCAACAGCCAATCACTCGAAAGCCTGATCGCCGCCTCCCATCCCGCACGGGAGGAACAAGACTTCCCCGGACTGCAAGTGTTGCTCTTCAAGCAGGCAGAATAGCGGGTCAGGACTGAGGTCTGACGTCTGACGTCCGAATTTTCGCCAACAAAAAGCCCCTTCCGCAGACAGAAGGGGCTCTAGCCTGAGGAGATGAAGAATTACTTGTTGGCCGGCTGATCCATGGTGATGCCCTGCGCGCCAGGCTGCTTTTCAGCCTTGGCTTTCTTGGTGGCCATGGTCTTGTCCACCCATTCGTCCGCTGTCTTCAGATCGGCAGAGCGCGCATCCGGATCGCCGCATTCCAAATCCGCTTTCCGGCGAAAGAGCAGGTTCAGGTACGCCATGGCGTCGTCATAATCGGGACGCAGTTGCAGCGCCTTGGTCAAGTCGTTGATTCCGTCCTCCACCAGCGATGCATTCTTCTCTTTGAGCGTGGGGCAGAGCTTCTTGTTCTTGGTGATGTCGTCGTCGACCTTCATGCCTTCGGCGGACTTGGCTTCTGCAGCATTCTGGTATGCCTGTGTCCAATCGATGACCGCAACTGAATAGTAGGGTTCGGGATCGTTGGGGTCCGCCGCCACGGCTTTGCGGTAGTAGTCCTTCGCGTCCTCGAACTTCTTCATATTCAGATAGAGATAAGCGATCCCCTTGATGGCGTTGATGTTCTTGGGATCTTTCTCCAGGACCTGCTTGTAGACGTCGATCGCCTGCTGTCCCAGTTGATTGTTGTCGGGGGTGTCGGCGCCCGGAATGTACTGCTGCGCGTATGCCGTGGCCAGGTACAGGCGCGCATTGATCAGGCTGGGATCCAGCGAAACCGACTGCTGGAAGTGGCCGATTGCCTCTTCGTATTTTGCGTTCTTGTAAGCCTGGACGCCCTTGTTCAACTGATCGCGTGCCCTGAGCTTATTGCAGCCCCCGGCAGACAGCAGCGCCAAGGCGACCGCCACCAGTGCCAGTATTCGTGCGCTTTTCGTCATTAGAATGTAACTCTCCCTCGCGAAGAATCCCGGGATTCATACTTGCAAGCACGGCCCGGCCGAACCGCTTCCCAGCGAGCCGTGGATAGTTGCTTCTATTCTCTTCTGCCGCTGTACTCTAACCGCCGGCTTCGATCTTTGCAGTGATCAGTCCTACTTTATCGACGCCTGACGCATGCGCGATGTCGATCACGTTGGCCACGTCGGCAAAGGGGACATTGTTGTCACCCTTCACAAACATGACTTTCTCAGCGCGCGTCTTGTAGATGTCGGTAAGCCGCCCTTGCAGGTTTTCCCAGGTTACATCTTCCTGGTTGATCTTGAGCGCGGGCGGTTGTCCGGCTCCGCGATCGATCAGCTGCACGACCACGGTGCGGTCCGCCTGTGGAGGCGGCTGCTTCTGGTTCGGCGGAGGCGGCTGCGGTACCAGCGCCTCCAAGCCTTTGGGTGTCAGCGGAGTGATCACCATGAAGATGATCAGCAGTACCAGTAATACGTCGATGAGCGGCGTCACGTTAATATTTGCGTTTTGGCCCCCGCTCGGGCCGACTGCCATTCCCATAATCCATCTCCTCTATTGCCCGCCACTCGGAGGCGAAGCAGGCGGCGGGGTGGTCGTCTTCTTCTGATCGGTAAGCAGACCCAACTCGTCCACGCCTGCGGAACGCACATTATCCACGACTTCCACCACCGAGCCAAATTTGGCCCGCGCGTCCGCCTTCACGAATACTCGCTTGTCTGTCCGATTGATAAGCCGGTCTTTGATCTTGTTCGTAAGCTGGTCGGGCTGGATCAAGTCGTTGCCGAAGAATACCCTGCCATCTCGCATGACGGCCACGAGCAGCGCGTCTTCCTTGTCGGCGTCCGGCAGCGGCATGGGGTTGTTTACTTTGGCCAAGTCCACAGTCTGACCGTGCTGCAACATGGGCGTGACCACCATAAAGATGATCAGCAATACCAGCATCACGTCGACCATGGGCGTGACGTTGATATCGGAATTGACTTTGGCGCCTTCGTTTCTCTGTGCTAATGCCATTTTGGTCTCCTACACCGTGAGCTGGATGTGCAAAAGGCCGTTGTCGTGGTGAGGATCGTCCGGCACCGGAGGGTCTCCAGTGCCGGACAGCAACTCAAATCCGCGAAAACCGCCTGTCCCGGCTAGGACCGGCGCACTCCCACTCCGCGCCGCTTCAGGAAGTAATCGATCAGTTCGCTTGAGGAGTTATCCATCTCCACGTCGAAGGCTTCCACGCGACCGGTCAGATAGTTGAACATCATTACGGCGGGGATAGCCACGAACAGTCCGATCGCGGTGGTCACCAGCGCTTCCGAAATACCGCCGGCCACAGCCGCCAGACCAGTCGCCTTTTCTGTCTGAATGCCACGGAACGCGTTCAGAATGCCGACGACGGTGCCGAACAGTCCCACGAAGGGAGCCGTCGATCCAATCGTCGCCAAGCCACCCAGTCCACGCTTCAGCTCCGCGTGCACGATGGCTTCGGTGCGCTCCAAAGCGCGCTTGGAGGCTTCAATGGTTTCGCCGGGTATCTCTCCGCTCTCCTGGTGAGCGCGGAATTCCATCAAACCCGCGGTAACCACTTTCGCCAGGTGGCTCTTTTTGTTGCGCTCGGCGACCTTAATTGCTTCGTCGATCTTGCCGTCCCGCAGTGCGCCTGCCACTGCCGGAGCAAATGTCCGCGACTGCTTACGCGCGGCGCTGAACGCCATCCAGCGGTCAATCATGACACCAATCGACCAACCGGACATGATGAACAGGATAATGACCACGACTTTCGCCAGGATACCCATCTGTTTCCAAAGCGAAATCGGATCCCAGCCGACCGCCTGCTCTTGCACAAGCCAGGTGGCGGCCATCGAAAGGTGAGCGACGGCGTATGCTGCTACGTTGGCCACGAACATGAGTTGCTTTCCTCCTCAGGAACTTAATACTGCCGACCCTGCCAATTTCCGAGAATCTCTGCGTCAGAAGTCTGGCCCGGTGCTCACGTTTGAAGCTGGAATTCCAAACGCGGCTACCTGGATCGTGCTGCGGCGGTCGCCTCAAATCTCAGACGCCCCGCTCCCGGGCCTTGCGCATTAGGTTGGACGGGGGAGCGCGGCCGCCAGAACTGTACTACAAAATCCACCACTCCGTGGTCTAACCGCCGGACAACGTGAAGTTCACCGTAATTTGTGTCTCCACTTCCACCGGTTCACCGTTCAGAATGTACGGCTTGTACCGCCACTGCTTTACCGCCTCAATGGCTGCCGGCGCCAGCATAGGATGCCCACTGATCAGCCTCAGGTTCTCAATCGTGCCTTCTTTGCTAATTTCCGCCTGCAACTGTACAGCTCCTTGGATGCGGGCTTGCCGCGCCAGAGGTGGATAGTTCGGCTGCACCTTGCGGATTAGCAGACCCTGGGTTACGCCCTGGGACACGCGCACACGCTGGGGTGTGGCAACTTTCGGAACTGCCACCGGCGCTGAACTGATGATGCCGCCGATCACACCGCCCATCTGCCCACCCGGAACGCCGCCCGGAACGCCGCCCACCACGCCACTCGTAGCCATCACTGGCGGCGCCTCTTCTTCCTTAATCATCTGGACCTTCTCCGGAATCCTGGTTGGAGTTCGGAGTTGGCCATTTACAACATCACTCTGTATCTGCTTGACCACCTTGACCGGAGTCGCCGCTGGCGGCGGTGGAGGTGGCGGGGGTGGCGGAGGCGCCACCAGGAACGTCATTAACTGCTGCTTCGGCAAAGCTTCGGTGAACAGAAGCGGAATCAGCACCAGGACTCCGATCAGGAATACCTGCAGAATGAACGACAACAGGGTCGTCGCTCCTCGCTTCGTTCTCAGCTTGTTTCCGGATTCGATGAGGCTGTCTTCAAACATAAGGTTTCTCCCAGCACAGACCCTACCCAGCTTTAGACACCGCCTGGCTGCTGTTTGCTCCCGAAAGGTCTGCGCAGCCCGGATTCAGACACGCCGCACTACTCGCAGACCCCCTCAGATGCAGGCAAACCACAAATGGTCTACTTCGTATCTATAAAGCCTTTTACTATGAGGGACTTGAAGACCTTACGACTTAAGCCTTGGCCTTCACCTTCTCACGCCTGCCACTTTCCTTGGCCGGCGCGAGTACCGCCGGCTTTCTGCCCCGGCCGGCGCGCCAATCCTGATAGGCCACCAGAATCGGAGCTGCAATGGCGATCGACGAGTACGTCCCGATGAGAATGCCGATCACCAGCGCAAATGAGAACCCGTGCAGCACCTCGCCTCCGAAAAGGTAAAGTGCAAGCACAGTCAGAAACGTTAAACCCGCCGTCAAGATGGTCCGGCTCAGGGTCTGGTTAATGCTCTTGTTTACGATGTCCGAGAGCTTTTCCCGCCGCATCAGCTTCAGGTTCTCGCGTATTCGGTCGAAAATGACGATCGTGTCATTATTCGAGTAGCCGATCAGCGTCAGAATAGCGGCGATGACCGTCAGCGAGATCTCCTTGTTGGTCAGCGAGAACGCGCCCACCGTGATCAGAGTGTCATGGAACACGGTAACGACGGCTGCGACACCATAAATCCACTCGAACCGGAACGCAAGATAAACCAGCATCCCCAGCATGGAATAGACCACCGCCCATTTGGCCTGGGTCTGCAACTGCTTGCCAACCTGGGGCCCGACGATGCTCACGTTTCGCACCCCAAAATCGGAGAGGAAGTATCCGTCCTGCAGTGCGGCAATCACCGCCGGATCAACCACACCTTTCATGTCGTCGAAAGACGCCAGCACACCACCTTTGCTTTTATCGCGAAAGTTTACGATCTGCTGGGCAATCGCCGCATAGCGCTGGTTGGCCTCCACCCCCGCATGCAGCGGGTCTTTCTCCAACAAGTAATTTGTCACGCTCAGGACGCTGGCATTATTCAGATCCTGCTTGCCGGCAGGAGCATTCTTTTCGAGTGCTTTGATGATCAGGTCCTTGCCGCGGTCCAGCGCCTGCTCGTTGGTCTCCTCCTGGGACAGGTTGATCAGCACCTCATTACTTGCTGCCGACCCAAACCGCTGAATCTTGGGCTGGCGCAGCCCAGCCCGGTCCAGCGCCGACCGTATCGCATTATCGTCCGGCGAGTGGGTGAACTTCACCTCGACCAGGGTTCCGCCGCTGAAGTCGATACCCAGCGGGATGTGGTGCCAGAACAGCATTGAGAACACACCCGCCACGCTGAAAATCAAAGAGAAGGCGAGAAAGTACCACTTCTTGCCCAGAAAATCTATATTCGGGTTCCGGAATAATTCCACGCTGTCCTATAACCTCTTATGAAACTCTAGTGATCGCGCCCGTAGTAATCGCGCCCGTTGGCGCGCTTTCTACCCAATACTCAGCGCTTCGCCCCGCTGTTTGCGGCTCAAAATCCAGTCAAAAATCACGCGGCTCACAAAGACCGCGGTAAACAGATTCGCCAGCAAACCAAACGTCAATGTCACGGCGAATCCCCGCACCGGTCCCGTCCCGAAGATGAACAGGATGGCTGCGGTCACAATCGTGGTCACGTGAGTGTCCACAATCGTAATCCAAGCATGACCGAATCCCTGCTCCACCGCGGACGGCGGTGTCTTCCCATTTCGCAACTCTTCACGAATGCGCTCAAAAATCAGCACATTTGAGTCCACGCCCATGCCGACGGTTAATATCACACCCGCAATGCCCGGCAAGGTAAGGGTTGCGCCGCTGAATCCCAGGAATCCGAGCAGAATGATGAGGTTCAGAATAAGCGCCACATCGGCGTTGATCCCCGCCCCGTGGTAGTACAGCAGCATGAACACCAATACCGCCAGCATGCCGATGATCGCCGCGGTAACCCCGGCTCGTATCGAATCCGAGCCCAGCGAGGGGCCCACCGTCCGTTCTTCCAGGTACTTAATACCAGCCGGCAGCGCGCCCGAGCGTAGAACCATTGCCAAATCCTTCGCCTCCTGGTCGCCGAAGTGGCCATTGATGACGCCTTGATCGTGAATTTGCTCCTTAATTACCGCGACTTCCTGAACCTTGTTATCGAGGATCACAGCAAGGTTATCGCCCACATGCGCCCCTGTGAATGCAGCGAAACGGCGTCCACCTTCGCCTGTGAGCTGGAAGCTGACGTTCGGCTGTCCATTTTCGTCGCGGCTCTGCGAGGCGTTGCGGAGATCGCGGCCGGTGACCGCCGAGGCCCGCGAGATGAGATACCATGTCTCCCCTTCCGGGTTCTGGCGCGATCCAATGCTGCGGCCCGGCATCAGTACGGTATCCGGGGGCAGTACGCCACCATGTTCCTGCAGCGCCGCCTCTTGGCTTGGATACGGGCCACCCATGCCTTGCCGGAACTCCAACATAGCCGTGGACTGCATGATGTCCTTTACCCGCGCCGGATCATCCACGCCAGGCAACTGCACCAGAATCTGATAATCCCCCAACCCGTGCTCTTCGATGACCGGCTCGCTTACGCCCAATTGATCGATGCGATTGCGAATAGTCTCAATGGCCTGCTGCACTGCCCGGTTCTTGAGTTCGGACAATGCCTGCGCTTTCATGGACACCATCCAGGTGTTCTCCGCGCCTGAACTTACCGTGTACTCCGGCAGCCGTTCGTTCACGATCGCCATCAAGTCCGATCGCGATTCCGGCGGAACGCCCTTAGTGACAATCTGTTCGGGATGGTTCGCCGGGTCAGGCTGGGTGATTTCCGTGTAGTTGATCTTGCGGGCCTTCATGTCCGCCTTCAGGCGCTCGATGGCATTATCGGCGTCCACTTTGACGGCATCGTTTACCTGCACCTGCAGGATGAGGTGAGTTCCGCCCTTAAGGTCCAGACCCAAATGGATCCGATTGGTGAGAGCTTCCGCCAGCCCCTGCTTCGAGAGGCTTCTGGGAATCCCAAAAATGCCAAACAGGAACACCAGCAGTGTTCCGACGATCAGCGCCAACTTCCAGGCAAAATTCTTGTTCATGAGAAGAATCAGTTCCAATTGCCAGCTATTTTGTTGCTGCTTCTTCCGGCGCGTCCACCGCCACCACCGACGCCCGGCTGACTTCCAACCGCAAATTGTCCGGAGGCACCCGTAGATGGACATAACCATCCTTCAATGCCACCACTGTGCCGTGGATCCCGCCGCTGGTTGTGACCTTATCCCCGGTCTTGAGCGACTCCAGCATGGCCTGCCACTTCTTTTGCTTTCGCTGTTGCGGCATGATCAAAAGAAAGTAGAAGATAGCGAAGATGAAGACCAGGGGGGCAAGTCCGCCCAGCCATGCCAGACCACCGCTCGATTGAACTGCCGCAAGATAATGAACGTTCATTGAAGACCACAGACCCATCTACCGCAACGGTCTACTTCGCACCGGTTGGGTGCTCCGGGCCCTGTGCTTTTTACCGCGGGAGTTCTCGTGTATTCAGGCCGGAATTCCTTCAGCTTAAGACACAAACCGGGGACGCCAAACTACGGCTTTGGTCGAGACCACACCTCAGAAAGCGAACGGGCCCTTTCCCCAGGTTCAATAGAATGACGCACGGCCCGCATAGTGTCAAGGTAGAAGCTCAGGTTGTGGACGGTGTTGAGGACTTGCGCCAACACCTCGTTCGCAGCATACAAGTGCCGCAGGTAAGCCCGCGAATAACGACGACACACACGACACTGGCAGTTGGGATCGAGCGGGAGTTCGTCAGAAGCGTACCGCGCCTGCTTGATGGAAATCTTCCCCTCCGATGTAAATAGCAATCCATGCCGCGCCGCCCGCGTGGGCAGCACGCAATCCATCATGTCGACTCCCATGTAGGCGTATTCGACAATCTCTTCCGGAGTTCCCACGCCCATCAGATAACGAGGCTTGTCCGCCGGAAGATGCTCCAGAGTGGACTCCACAATCTCCCGAGTCACGGAACGAGGCTCTCCCACGCTCAATCCGCCGATGGCATATCCCGGGAACCCAATCTCCACGGTGCGAAACGCCGACTCGCGCCGCAGTTCAACATCCATCCCGCCTTGCACAATACCGAACAGGGATTGAGTGGCTCCTGTGGAGGGATCTGATGATTTCGAGTGAAGCAAGGAATTGTCATCCTGAGCGAAGCGAAGGACCTGCTTTTCCAGCTGCGCGCCTGCGAGCTGTGGCTCGCCCGGACAGCCGGGGGCGGCTGTCCCCACGTGGTTCCTGCCCCAGGGCACTTCGCTCTTATGCTCCTCAAAATATTTCTTACTTCGCGCCGCCCACCGCAAAGTCAACTCCATTGAAGCCAGCACTCGCGAAGGCTCCGCCGGATACTCGGTGCACTCATCAAAGGCCATAATGATGTCCGCGCCCAACCCAATCTGGGCCGCCATCGCGCTCTCCGGGCTGAAGAAATGGGAAGATCCATCGAGGTGAGAGCGAAACGTGACGCCTTCCTCCGAAACCTTGCGCAGATCGTTCAAACTGAAGACCTGGAATCCTCCGGAATCAGTGAGAATCGCCCGCGGCCAGCTCATGAACCGGTGCAGCCCACCCAACTTCCGCACCTGCTCCACCCCCGGCCGCAAATAAAGGTGGTAAGTATTCCCCAGCAAGATTTGGACCCCAAGTTCTTCCAGCAAGTCCTGCGACACACCTTTCACTGACCCCAGGGTCCCTACCGGCATAAACACGGGAGTCTCAACCACCCCGTGCGGAGTGGTCAGCCGGCCGCGTCGTCCCGAACCCGTGGTCGCCAAAACCTGAAACTCACTGGACATGTCCAACAGATTGTAAAGGACACGAAGGGAATACTCCGGAGGTGGCGCCCAGGGGGCGATAATGGAAAGGTGTTCTTCCGCCGACGCCGTTCTTGGTTTCTACTGTTGCTCGCAGCCGGCGTTGTTCTGCTCGGATTCGAGGCGAAATTCGGGAGAGAAGAAGCCGCGCCTGAACCTGCCATCCCGGCACTGTTGCGCGCCTTCGATCATCACCCGCTAGTCATGTTAGGCGAGTCTCACTGGTCACGCGCCTCGGGTGAGTTCTATCTGTCGCTGGTGCGGGCGCCGGAGTTTCCTGACCGCGTCAACACGGTCGTTCTGGAATGCGGCAGCTCGCAGTACCAACCTGTCCTCGACCGTTACATGAACGGAGAAGATGTCCCGTTTGAGCAGCTCAGCCAAGTGTGGCGCAACACCAGCAAGACGATCAGTTGGGACTCGCCGATCTACGCCAATCTGATCACCGCCCTGCGAGACGTAAATCGCGGACTTCCGCCCACACGACGCCTCAGGGTTCTTGCGGCCGCCCCGCCCATCGATTGGAATCGGATTCACACGCGTGCCGAGTGGCTGGAGGCATCCGGCGAGGACAAGTGGTTTGCAGAACTAATCCAACGCGAGGTGCTGGACAAGAAGCGCAAGGCTCTGGTGATTATGGGAGCGAATCACGTCACCCACGGAGGAAACTGGCGTGACACCGACGATACCACCAGCCTGCTGGAGAAACACAATCCGCATTCCGTGTACGTTGCAATGTTGTGGGGAATCCCCGGTGGCTCAGACCCTGCCATTACCCGAAACCCTGTACCCTCGCTTACGGCGCTCGGCGATACTCGGCTGGGGCGCGCGGATTACTACGGCCGCCACGCTGAAGACGTCGCCGATGCTTTCCTGTATCTTGGCCGCTCCGAAGAGATTGCCTTTCCCGACTGGGCCGCTCTGCAAGCGGACAAGAAATATTGGGCAGAGTTGCAACGCCGTCATCAAATCCAGTTTGGTTGTCCCATCGATATCAACCGCTGGAACCGACAGGATCGACCGTGCCCGTGAGTCGAAGACACGTGTCGCTCGCAACGCACGCGTAGCGGCAGATGTCCTCACCTGCCAAAAGAACCTAGTATCCTTTCTGGCTAGTCCAGTTTCACGATTTCCGCCCGCAGCTTGCCGTTATCGATAATCAATCGTCCAATCGTAACCGGCAGATGAAAGCGCCGAGGCCCGGCGCTCCCGGGATTGAAATACAGAACCCCTCTCCTCATTTCCCGCTTCGACACGTGGCTGTGACCGTACACTACCGCTAAAAATCCCGCCGCTTCCGGCTTAAGATCCAACCGATCGATGCGATGCAACACGTAAATCGACACGCCGCCGACCTCCAGCACATCGGTCGCAGGAATTCTTTTGGCCCAAGCTCCACGATCGACATTTCCTCGTACTGCTGTGACCGGCGCGATCTCACCTAGTTCATCCAAGATTTCTGGGTCGCCAATGTCGCCCGCGTGAATGATGTAATCCGACCCGCGCAGCGCGGCAACCGCTTCAGGACGAAGCAGGCCGTGAGTGTCAGAGATGACGCCGATGTTCATCTGCTCCCGACTGTGTCATGAGAGCCCAATCCTGACAAGAACCAGGTAGGGACAGCCGCCCTCGGCTGTCCAGCCCGGCGCAGCGGGGCAATGGCATTGACCCTACAACCTCCTCGGTTGGATTGATTGGGGGGTTCGAAATAGGGCCAGCTTCGCTGCCCCAGACAGCCGAGGGCGGCTGTCCCTACGTGAGCATTGCCGACTGGCTATCCAGACGAGAACGTCTGGGCCAACGTGTTCCGTGCCGAACCGGCACCTTCTACAACGCTGGACTCTTCTCTGCGATCAACTTCCTGATCTTCTCCACGAATTCCACGGCGGACATGTCTTCGGTTTTCTCTTTCCCCCGAGTCCGAACATTGACTTTCCCAGCCTCTGCTTCTTTGTCCCCCACCACCAGCAGGAAAGGCACTTTCTGCAGAGCGTGTTCGCGGATCTTGGCGTTCATCTTTTCATTGCGAGCGTCCACATGCACTCGAACGCCAATCTCTTTCAATTGCGCAGCGACTTTATTCGCATACTCTGCGTGGCGTTCGCTGATTGGGATCATCACCGTCTGGATCGGAGACAGCCACACCGGAAACGCGCCGGCGTAGTGTTCGATCAACACCCCAAAGAATCGCTCTACCGACCCATACAAAGCCCGATGCACCATCAGAGGCTGCTTGCGCGACCCATCTTCCGCCACATACTCCAATCCAAACCGCTGCGGCAGATTGAAATCGAACTGGATGGTCGAAAGCTGCCATAGCCGTCCAATCGCGTCCACCAGCTTGATGTCGATCTTCGGGCCGTAAAACGCCGCTTCCCCGGGAATCATTTTGTAATCGATCTTGCGCCGCGCCAGCACATTCTCCAGCGACCGCGTCGCCAGGTTCCACTGATCTTCGCTACCGACAAAATTCTGCCGATCGTTAGGATTCCAGGTCGAAAGCTCGGTCTGAAACTGGCTGAAGCCAAAATCTTTCAGAACGTCCAAAGCGAAATCCAGGCAAGCTTCAATTTCGCCCTCGATCTGATCGGGAGTGCAGAAAATATGCGCGTCATCTTGCGTAAATCCGCGCACCCGTAGCAAGCCATGCATCACGCCTGAGCGCTCGTAGCGATACACCGTCCCCAGCTCACCCAGTCGCACCGGCAGATCGCGATACGACTTCAGAGAATCTCTGTAAATCAGGATGTGGAAGGGACAGTTCATGGGCTTCATGCGATATTCCGCATCGTCGAGCTCCATGACGTCGAACATGTTCTGCGCGTAATAGCCCTCATGTCCTGAGGTCTGCCATAACTGCCGCCGCGCAACATGCGGGGTGTACACCAGCGAGTAACCGCGCTTGATGTACTCGGCGCGCATCCAGTCTTCCATTTCTTTGCGGATGATCCCGCCCTTGGGATGCCAGAAGATCAGCCCCGGCCCGGCCAGTTCCTGAATCGAAAACAAATCAAGCTGCTGGCCCAGTACACGATGGTCGCGCTTCCTGGCCTCTTCCTGCTTGTTCAGGAAATCGTCGAGATCTTTCTTGGAGAAGAACGAAGTCCCATAAATCCGCTGGAGTTGAGGATTCTTCTCGTCCCCCAGCCAGTACGCGCCGGCGATATTCAGCAGCTTGAAAGCCTTGATCTTGCCAGTGGAAGGAACGTGGGGGCCGCGGCAGAAATCGGTGAATTTCCCGGTGCGGTAGATCGAAATCTTTTCATCGGGCTTGGTGAATTGCTCGATGAAGTGACACTTCATGAAGTCGCCTTCTTTTTTGAACTCATCGAG
>Ga0070697_100000247_pt1 | contig 43751 bp, 33 predicted proteins | sample KBSK1501metaG_FD_65475 | JGI IMG/M metagenome (GOLD analysis project Ga0070697, IMG submission 65475) | Corn, switchgrass and miscanthus rhizosphere microbial communities from Kellogg Biological Station, Michigan, USA - KBS K1-50-1 metaG | ecosystem: Host-associated > Plants > Roots >... | reverse complement strand
GGAAAACGGCGCTCAATACATCACAAGGGGGATCCTTTGTCAAGACGGAGCGGCGCGCGATCGAGAGGCCGTCAGCTCCTGTAATCCCCATAGGGACGCTGGTTCCAGACGCGCGCGTCGAAGTCGCTCTCGCCACCCTTGCGCAGCTCGTCGAGGATGCGCCGGGCGACCGTGAGCTCGCGCTCCGCTTCGTTCCTGTCCTGGTACATGTACGCATCATCCACCACGGCGGGAGCGATGGCGACTTTCTGCTCCAGAGCCACGATCAACTCTTCCTGGATGGCGATCGCCTTGCGACGGGCCTCCTCGAGGAGGGTCTGGTCGGCGCCGCGCTCGATGTCGAACAGCGCGGCGAACGTCTCATAGACGCGCTCGTAGACGCGGGAGGCGTTGTCACGCGCGTCCCGCAGCGCCGCCTCGAGGTCGCGACCGTTCAGAGCGCCGGGGTCCAGCGGCTTCGGGCGCTTGGGCCCGCCCAGACGCGTGTGCGTCAGATAGGAGGGGAACAGACCCTTGATGGTGTCGCCCACCGGCTTGATGGCGCTGCCGTCCTCACCGACGCCCTTGGGCTGGATCCCCTGGAGGATGACCTGACCGACCTCGGGACGCAGGACCTCCTTGGGAGGGAGATACCCGTAACGCAGGATGTCCTGGACACCGGTGCCGCTCATCGTGATGTGCTGCTCGCGTCCATGCGGACAGGTCTTCTCGGACGCCACCGCTCCGCACCGCGTGCAATAGAACGACTCGCGGAAGAAGATCGGCTCGATTCCCAGCTCGTCCCGATCGTAGTCGGAGAAGATGCGCTGCGAGGCGTACGGGTCGTAGAAGCTGCCGAAACCGGCGTGATCGCGGCCGACGATGAAGTGGGTGCAGCCGAAATTGCGCCGGATCAGGGCGTGCAGGATCGCCTCGCGCGGACCGGCGTACTGCATGGTGATGCGCAGCGGCGCCATGGCCACGCGGTCCGCGGGGAAGTACTCGCGCAGCGCGACCTCGTAGGCCTTGATCCGGAACTCGTTGCGGAAGTAAGCCCGCCGCGTCGTCTCGACCACCGGGTGGATGAACAACCCGTCGAAGATCTCCAGGGCGCACTTCTGAAGGTGCTCGTGGCCGCGATGCAGGGGGTTGGCGGTCTGGAACGCGACGACCGTGTTCCAGCGCCGCTCCTCGTGGAACAGACGCCAAGCGTCCTTGGGCTCCAGCCGGTACTTTTCGAACGGGCCCCAGTGCGTCCTCTCCAGGAGGTCGATCGGTCCGGCCAGTGCGACCTCTCCGAGCCTGCGATGGATGGCGTCGACCCCTGGATGCCGGCGCTCGGTGGTGCCGAACAGCTTGCTCGCCCGCTCGTTCTTGTCGAATCCGTACTTCTCTTGGAGGTGCAGGAGGCCGACCGGGGTCCCGGCCTGGTCCACGAGCGCCAGGGTCTCGCCCTCCCGGGCGCGGTCCACGGCACGGCGTCCCTCGTCGTCACCCGGCGAGAGCGTCGGGGGAAGCGTCCAGGGAGTGCCGTCGGCGAGCCGTCCCCGGTCCAGGATCGAGGCGTAATCCTTGCTGCCCGGGTACCCTTCGAACGGGCTCAATACGCCGCTCGCGATCATTTCCAGCGTGACCACCTGATCCAGGGTCAGAGTCAGCTTCGGCAGACGGCCGGCGAGCTCCTTCGCCCGATCGCGATCGGCCCCGACCAGCACGCGATCGACCAGACGTCCCCCGACCGGGGTCGGCCCCGACCGGACCGGTCGTCGTCCGGCAGGCGCCTCCGCCACCATACCCTTCTCGCTCGTCATGACTGTCCTCTCCTGAGAATAAAAAACCCTTTCCGGGCGACCGGAAAGGGTTGTCGGAATGTCTGCTCGAGACCGCCTACGCGACCCAATCCCCCGGAAGCCGCATGCCCCTGCTGCGACAACAGCGGTCTCTTGCAAGAGCGTTGTGCGCCATGAAACCGAGGCTCCCGCGCTTCCAGGTTGAACCTCGAACTATACGGCAGCCGTCTGCGACTGTCAACGACGATCCACCGCGCAGCGGTTGCGCGCTCCGGCGCGCCCCGCGCCCCCGCCGCAGGGCCAGCTCCCCGGGGGGCCAGGCGTTCGCTACGAGCACCGGCAGTTTGCGGATCGGCTCAGCCGAGTTCCTGGAAGATGGCCGGGTCGTCGGTCATGACGCCGTCACCCCCGAGCGCCAGGAGGCGGCGCATCTGCCGGGCTTCGTTCACGGTCCAGAACAGGACGAGAAGACCGAGCCGATGGGCCAGGCGGACGCGGCGCGCCGCGGCCAGGCGCACGTGCGGATGCACCGCGTACAGACCGATTTTCCGGTGCAGCGACCCCAAACCGCGCAACGATCGGGACGCCAGGAAACCGATCGCAATGTCCGGCATGACCGCGCGGGCGCGCACGAGGGCTCCCGCCGAGAACGACGAGACGATCACGGGCTCCTTGAAGTCTGAGCGCGCGAGCGCGCCGGCCACCGCGCGGGTCACGGCGCCCGCATCGGGGGCGCCGGCGGAGCGCCCCAGGGAACCCGGTGCACCCCGGCGTTCCGGCTCCTTGAGCTCGATGTTGAGGCCGCAGCGCCCGCGCGCGCACTCGAACGCCTCCTCGAGGGTCGGGATCCTCTCGCCGCGGAACCGCGACGAGAACCAGGCCCCCGCGTCGAGGCGCCGCAGTTGCCTGGAGTCGAGCGCCGACACGAGCCCCCGCCCGTTGGTCGTGCGGTCGACCGTGTCGTCGTGGATGACGACCGGAACGGCGTCGGCGCTCAGATGCACGTCGAGCTCGATACAGTCCGCCCCGAGGCGGATGGCCTCCTTGAAGGCCGCCAGAGTGTTCTCGGGGGCGCGTGCCGAGGCCCCGCGGTGGGCGATGCGCAACGGCCCGCTCTGCGGTGAGGCGGGCCGCGGGTTGCGGTGGTCACGGGCGGTGGGTGGGACGGCCTTCAAGTGACCGGGGCCTCTGTCGCTGCGCGCTCCACGCGCTTGCGATCGTGCGCGCTGCGCAGACGCTTGCGCAGACGGATCGTTTTCGGCGTGACCTCGACCAGCTCGTCGTCACCCAGGAACTCGATGCAGTCCTCGAGCGACATGTCGCGGGGCGGCGTCAACCGGATGGTCTCGTCGGACGTCGAGGCGCGCATGTTGGTCAGGTGCTTCTTCTTGCACGGATTCACCACGAGATCGTTGTCGCGTGAGTGCTCACCGACGATCATTCCCTCGTAGACCGGCACACCGGGTCCGACGAACAGCGTGCCGCGGTCCTCCAGGTTGTGCAGCGCGAACGTCACGGTCGTACCGGCCTCCTTGACGACGAGAGCGCCCCGCGTGCGTGACGGGATCTCCCCACGGTGCGGGCCGTACTCGTGGAACACGTGCGACATGATGCCGGTGCCGCGCGTCTCGGTGAGGAACTCGCGCCGGAATCCGAGCAGGCCTCGGGCCGGCACGGTGAACTCGAGCCGGACACGGCCGGTCCCCGCACCGCTCATGTCGGCCAGCTCGGCGCGTCGCGCGCCCAGCATCTCCATCACCCGCCCCCTGTAGGTCTCGTCGAGATCGAGCACCAGATATTCGATCGGCTCGAGCACGTGACCGGAGCCGTCCCGGCGCAGGATGACCTGTGGCCGCGACAGCTGGAACTCGTACCCCTCGCGCCGCATCGTCTCGGCGACGATCGCCAGGTGCAGCTCGCCCCGCCCCGAGACCTTGAGCGTGTCGGGCGAATCGGTTTCCTCGACACGCAGCGCCACGTTGGCGCGCGCCTCGCGGAGGAGCCGCTCGCGCAGGTGGCGCGACGTGACGAAGCGGCCGTCCTGCCCGGCGAACGGCGAGTCGTTGACCATGAACTCCATGGAGATGGTCGGCTCGTCGATGCGAATAGGCGGCAGGGCGTCGGGCGCATTCGGGTCGGCGATCGTCTCGCCGATCTGGATGTCGGGGATGCCGGCCATCGCCACGATCTCGCCGGCGGCGGCCTCCTCGACCCCCTGGCGCTTGAGGCCCTCGAACGTCTCGAGACGCGTCACCTTCCAGGTCTGCACCGTGCCGTCGAGCTTGAGGAGGGCGATCGGGTCGCCGATCCGGATCCGGCCGCGGGAGATGCGCCCGATGGCGATGCGGCCGACGTAGTCGCTGTAGTCGAGGGTGGCCATCTGCAGCTGCAGGGGCGAGTCGGCGTCGCCGGGCGGGCCGGGAACACCGTTCAGGATGACATCGAGCAGCGGCCGCACGTCGGCGTCGGTGTGCTCCAGCTCGCGCCGCGCGTAGCCGAGCTTCGCCGACGTGTAGACGTGCGGAAAGTCGAGCTGCTCGTCGGCGGCGCCCAGATCGATCATCAGCTGGAACACCTCGTCGAGCACCTGATGGGGGCGGGCATCCGAGCGGTCGATCTTGTTGATCACGACGATCGGTCGCATCCCGAGTTCGAGGGCCTTCTTGAGCACGAAGCGCGTCTGCGGCAGCGGCCCCTCGGCGGCGTCCACCAGCAGGAGGGCGCAATCCACCATGCCCAGGATACGCTCGACCTCGCCGCCGAAGTCGGCGTGACCGGGCGTGTCGACGATGTTGATCTTGACCCCCCGGTAGCGGATGGAGGTGTTCTTCGACAGGATCGTGATGCCGCGCTCGCGCTCCAGCTCGTTGCTGTCCAGCACCCGCTCGACGATCCGCTCGTTGGCCCGGAAGGTGCCGGTCTGCTGCAGCAGACGATCGACCAGCGTCGTCTTGCCGTGGTCGACGTGCGCGATGATGGCGATATTGCGGATGTCGCCGCGACGAGCGTGTCCGGACACCTGGATCCTCTTCGGAAAGTGGGGATTATAGCGCCCCGCGGCTCCGCCCGCGTGGAGCCCTCCTATTCGATCGTGAACCGGACCTTCGGGGTGGCGGGTCGGACGAGCGTGCGGGCGCTGGGGACGCGGGCGGATTTCTTCTCCAGGAGGATTTCCCGCGTCGCGCTCTTCAGGAAATACAGCTCGATGATCGACATCCCGGCGAACATCTTCTCTATGTCTCGGTTCTGGTAGACCTGGCGCAGCAGCGGCGGCCCGGGCTGCTCGTCGCACGCGACACGGGTCTCGTCGAGGATGCGGTAGCGCCGCGGCGTGTCCGGCCCGCTCGGGCGGCGCGCGTGGAAGTAGCCCAGGAGGAGCCCGCCCGGCTTCAGGATGCGGCGCGCCTCGGCGGCCAGGAGGTTCAGCGCCGCGGGCAGGTAGAAGTTGCAGATGTCCCACGCGACGATCGCGTCGAAGGTCTCGTCGGGATAATCGAAATGAGTGGGGAGAGCGGCGTTCCGGACCGCGACTCCGGCGGCGACTCCGCCTCGCGCCGCTGCCGGCGCCCCCTGGGTCGCCTTCGTGGCCGTCGCGGACGCGAAGGTGCGCGGCGGCAGGACGATGCGCCTCGACGGCCTCGCTCCGGGCCGGCCGGACGGCGCGACCGGGACCGGCGCGGTGGCGCTCAGGGAAGCCCCCGACCCGTTTGCCCGCGGGGGCGCCGGGGCGCCGGGCGCGGGGCGCGGCGTCACGCCGTCGCTGGCGTGCACGATCCCGTGCCCGGCCGGAGCCTCATCGCGCCCCGGGGCGGCGCCGTCGGCCGCCGCGAGCGTGTCGCCCGCCGGCTCCGGCTCGAGGGAGAGCAGCAGGTCCTCGACATGCACCCTGCAGCCCCGCTGCGCGAAGAATTCGATATTGGAGCCGGAGAGCCGCCCGAGATCCAGGAGGTGCGGCTTCTCCATGTGACGCAGACGCTTGAGGAATTTGGCGAGGATGTGCGATACGTTGACGCCGCCCGACACGCCGTCGAGCGGAACGCCCTCCTGCACGCCCGATCTTCGAAACAGATGCAGCATCGACTCGCCCGTCCCGGGCCCCGGAGGACGTGACGCGAAACACCGCGCGTCCCGGGTCCCGGGTTCCGCGCCCCGGAGCCCGCGGCCCCGGGGCGGGGGACCTGTCCGGGCGGACCGGACAGGATCCCTGGAGACCGGCTGCTATAGCCGGGAGCCCTGGAGCTTTACTTCGTCCTTCATCTCGGGGATCCGGCGGACCTCCTCGGACTTCACCGGAGCCGCGGTCTTGCGCGCCGTGTCGGACGTGCGCTCCATGTCGACACTGCCCTTGAAGTGCGCTCCGTCCGCGATGGTGATGCGTGGAGCGGCGATGTCGCCGTTCAAGCGGCCGGTCGGCGCGATCTCGACGCGCTCCTTGGCGTAGGCGTGGCCCTGGACGTCGCCGGCGATCACGATGGTGTTGGCGTGCAGGTCTGCCTTGATCTTCCCGTTCGGTCCGATGGTCAGGTTGTGATCCCGCAGCTCGATCTTTCCCTCGACGCGGCCATCGATCGTGAGGTCCTCGTCGCCCTGCAGCTCGCCCTTGATGAAAATCGAAGGTCCAATGTTCACGATGCGGCCTCCCTTCGAAGCGTCTGGAGTGTAGACGGGGTTAACGGGTGACTCGCTCGGGCGACCGCTGCCGTCTCTCTTGTCCCACATGGAGACCTCCCCTGAATGACCCGGTGGCTTCCGGGTGGATCGTTGATCCCCGCTCGACAGACAGCCTTCCACCCGGCGAGGTGGTGGGTCGCTTGTCGATCGCCCGGTGATTCGATCGGGCGACTGCGGGAAGGACACATGAGGAGCCGATGCTCCTCACGGGATCACTCGAGACCGTTCTCGCTGCGATGGCGCGGACTCTAACACACGGTCCGAGGAGCGTCAAGGCGACCAGGAGCAGCTCCCGGGCCTTGTCTGCCGCATCCCGAGCAATATATATATGCCGCCAAACGAGGAGGCAAGTTTTTGACACGATCGGCCTTCCCCGGTGTTCAGGAGCCCGTCCGTGGAGCGTGGCTGGCCGGACTCCGCAGGCCTGCGCCCGCAGCGCCGGGAGGGCGACGGCGGTCCAAGGCGGCGCGCGGAGCGCTGGCGCTGGCCGGAGCGCTCGCCATGAACACCGTCCTCGCCGCCGTCCCCGCTCCGCCGCCTGCCGCCGACGATGCGATCCTTGCGCTTCTGGGGGAGGAGGACTACGAACAGGCGCGACCGCGCATCCTGGAGACGCTACGGCTCGAGGGCGGATCACCCTGCGTGGCGCTGGCGGCCTGTGCGGCGAATCGGAACGGCCGGGTGCGCGAGCACGCCGTCCACGCCATGGCCGACACAGATTGCACCGCCTTTGCGTCGTACAGCCCCTATCTGGACGACTCGGACGCCTGGGTCATCGACGCGATCATCGAGGCGACCCGGCGGCATCTGATGCAGGACGCCGTGCCGTTCCTGCTGGCGCACCTCACCGATCCGCGCCGGATTGTCGCGGAGCAGGGAACCCGGAGAATCGGCGACGGCGCGCATCGCGCCCTGCAGCAGATCACCTGTCAGTCGTTCCATTACGATCCGGCAGGAACGAGCGATGATCGGCGCAATGCCCTGTCGCGCTGGCGCCAGTGGTACGTCGAGCACCGCACGGAGCCGCGCGACGAATGGGTCAAGGAGGGGATCGAGCGCGCGCGTGACTACGCGGGTCGCGACTACGCGCCGCATCGCCTCGAGGGCTTTCGACTGCTCGCGCTGATCGGCAAGCCCGGTCTCACCGACCTGCGCGCCCTGCTCAAGCGGGCGCCGGACGACGTGCAGGCGGAGGTCGCCTGTCAGCCGGACGAGCCGCCGCGCCCCAACGATCGTGTGCCGTGTCATCTTCTGGTGCGCAACGCCTCGACGCATCGTGTGGCCATCGCCCCGCCCGCCGACGGACCGGTCGTACGCGTCGGTCGTCTCGACGCTCCGCCGGGGCCGGCCCCCCTGGACGAGGTCCCGCGTCGGACAGACGCCTCCCCCGGCGACCCCGGCACGGTGCTCTTGTCGGCGCTGGCCGAGCAGCTGATCGACCTGAGGCCGGGCGAGATCCGGCGCTACGATTTCACCGTCGGACCGGTCCCCTCGGCCGGCCGTTACCGCGTGCGGGCCACGCTCGCCGATCTGGCCGCGGAGGTCGCGGACACGGACGCCGGTGTCCCCACGGCCGCCCCGACTCCTCCGTCCGCGCGTTCCCCCGACCGGCGCGGTGCCGTGAAGCCGCAGCGGAGCAGCGCGACGCCGAAGTCCGCGGCGCCGGAGAGCGCGAGGCCGTCCCCGGCCACGCGCATCGAGGCGGAGACGATCGTGCGATTCGATCAATAGGACGATCATGGCCCCGGTTGAATGGTCGGAGGCTGGCGGCAGAATGAGATGTTATTTTTTTGCTTGACAATTACAAAATTGACCGTAGTTTGATGGCGTTATAGCAAGGGCATTACCGGTACAGAAGGCATCAAAACGGTCGCTGAGTTTTCAGAGCCATTCTGGTTTGCGGCGAGCCAGGACGAGTTCTGACAGCGACCGGCTCTTGCTCCCTCCCACGGGCAGGGTTGGTTTTCTGCCCGCGTCGGGGCGGTGGACCCAAAGGGCCGGGCCACCGCCCCATTTGCTTTTCAGGGTCGCGGATCGACACCGACCCGTTCCGGCGCGGGGAGAGCGCCGGCCTCGCGGCACGACTCGGCGGCCGTGGACGGGTCGTGAAGCGCCGGCAGGAAACGGCGGTCCAGCAGATGACCGGCCCGGACGTTCGAGAGCGCCCGCAGGAGCGACGTCTTGATGCCGGCATGGTCGCTCTCGAGTCTCTGCAGCAGGAGCTTCATCTGCTTGCGCTTGAGCGAATTGTCTCCGCAGGCGGGACAGGCGCAGCAGATGACCGGGAAGCCGACCTCGGCCACGAACCGCACGATCTCCTCCTCCCAGACATAGCACAAAGGCCGAATCACGACGTTCCGGCCGTCGCGCGCCCGCAGGATCGGCGGCATCGAGCAGATCTCGCCGTTGAAGAACTGGCTCATGAGAAGCGTCTCGAGCAGGTCGTCGGCGTGATGACCCAGGGCGATCTTGTTGCAGCCGAGGTCCGGCGCCAGGCGGTAGAGCACCCCGCGACGCAGACGGGCGCACATGGAGCAGTGCGTGTCGCCGAGCGGCATGGTGTCGTCGATCACCTCGGCGATGTTGGTCCGCTCGATGTGGTAGGCGTACCCCTTCTCCTGGAAGTACTTCTCGAGGGTGTCCGCCTGGAAGCCCCGGTACCCCTGGTCGACCGTGACCGCCAGGAGCTCGAAGCGGACGGGGGCGCGGCGGCGCAGGTAATCGAGCAGGTGGAGCATGGCGTACGAATCCTTGCCGCCCGACATCGCGCACAGGATCCGGTCGCCGTCCTGGATCAGCCCGAAATCCTGGATCGCCCGGCCCACACGACGGGCCAGCGGCTTCAGCAGGCTGCGGGGTGCGGGGCTCTCGCTGCCGTGGCGTCGCCTCGGCAATTCGATCTGGATCAGCGTCGACATATCGGTCTCCGGGATGCGGCCGGCCGCGCGGAGCGCCGGCCCCGGGTCCATTATAGCCGCGGTCGCCGGACCCCCGGGTGCCGGGCCGGGGTACGGTCCGGCGGACGACGGGGGTGTCGAACGGATCACCCGCACTTTCTCCGCGTCCCGTGCCGATTCTTTGCGCGCGCGGAAATGGGGTGGAATTCCTCCGAAAATTAGGGTGTGAATCTCGATTGACAGTCGGGAGTGCATTTGTTATAAGCGCCCAAAATTGACGTTCCGAATACAACAGGTTTCTGCATCGGTCGTTCCAGGAGGTGTCGTAATGAACAAGGCAGAACTCACCGCCCGGGTGGCGCGGGAAACGAGGATGACGAAGGTGCAGTCGGCACGCGTCATCGATTCGCTTCTGGAGCACATCACCAAGACGCTCAAGAAGGGGGAGCGCGCCAGCCTGGTCGGCTTCGGGACGTTCACCGTCACGAGGCGCAGGGCCCGCACGGGCAGGAACCCGCAGACCGGTTCCCCGATCCAGATCCCGGCGCGGCGTGTCGTGCGATTCACCGCGGGGAAATCACTGAAGTCAGAAATCCACTGAGCCCCGGGGTCGGCACGGCGGGGGGCGGACGGCGCGCGGGTCCTTCCGCGGCGTGATATCGTCGGCCCTCATGAGGCTGGGACTGCGCGCCCGGATCACCGCCCTGCTCCTGCTCCTCAGCGTGGTGCCGCCCGGGGCGGTCGTCTGGATCATCCGGAACCGTGTCCTCGGTCTCGTCCGGTCCGAGGACGAGCGACGCATCGGGGACGCCCTCGCCGAATTCGACGCCGCCATCGAGCGCGAGGGAAGAGACGCCGGCGAGGCGCTCTCGACCGTCGCCCGTCTTCTTCTGGAGGATCCCCGGTACCCGAACCCGCCCCCCCGCCGGGCGGAGAATCCCGTCACCCTCTTCTCTCCCGAGGAGCTCCGCCGCCTGATGGACGACGGAGGCCTCGACTGCCTGACGATACTCGACGACACGGGAGTGGTCCTGGCGTCCGGTCACGTGCCCCAGGACGCGGGGCGGGTCGAGCGCGACAGGCTGCTGCTCCCCGCATCATCGCCGTCTTTCATCGAGGAAGAGATTCGTCCGGGGATCGGACGTGTTCTCACGCTGCAATCGCGGCGACCGCTCGATCGGTCGGGGTCCAGGCTCCACCTGGTCGGGGGACGCTTTCTCGACGCCGATTTTCTCCGCAGGCTCTCGCCGGGCGGTACCGTCAAGGCGATCCTGCTGGATCGGACCGGCGCCATCCTGGCCGCCAGCGATCCCGCCAATCCTCTCCCCGTGCCGCCGAACGGCGGCGTGACCGGCGTCGATCGCGGCCTCTTCGATGTTCGCGGAGTGCCGCACACGTTCCGGATGATCCGGCTGCATGACCGGCAGGGGAGCGTGGTGGGTTCGCTCGTGGCGGCCGTCTCCCTCGAGCGGCTCGCGCTCCTGTCGTCGTCCCTCGGTTCGGTCGCCCTCGCGGTCGTCGCGGCGGGGATCCTCGGCTCGCTGCTGCTGGGGTCGGCGCTGGCGCGCGGCGTCACGGGGCCGCTGCGCCGTCTCGAGGAGATGTCGCGCCGGATCGCGGAGGAGCGGTACGAGCCGCTCGTGGATCAGGAAGGGCCGGGCGAGGTCGGCGCCCTCACCGCCGCCTTCAACCGCATGGCGCGCAGCCTGGCGGAGAGCCGCGAGCGCCTGCGTCAGACCGAGCGGCTGGCGGCGGCCGAGGAGGTGGCGCGGCGCGTGGCGCACGAGATCAAGAATCCTCTGTCTCCGATCGCGCTGACTCTCGAGGGGCTCGTGCGGACCCGCCAGGCGCGCCCGCAGGAATTCGAGGCCGCCTTCGAGGAGGCGGTGCGCACGATCCGGGAAGAGATCGGCAGGATGCGCGGCATCCTGGAGGACTTCTCCCGTTTCGGACGCCTCCCCGTTCCACGCCCGCGTCCGACCGATCTGAACGCCGTGATCCGGAAGACCCTGACACTGTTCACGGAGAACAGCGCGCGGGCGCGCATTTCCAGCGATCTGGATCCCGCCCTGGCCCCCGTCGTGATCGACCCCGATCGGATGAGCGAGGTGATCCACAATCTCGTGGGCAACGCCGTCCAGGCGATGGGGGAGGGGGGCGGCACGATCACGTTGAGCACACGCCCCGGACCGGCGGGCCCGGAGATCCGGGTCCGGGACACCGGCCCCGGATTGCCGGAGGAGGTGCGGCGCCGGTTGTTCGAACCGTACGTTTCCGCCCGCAGCGGCGGGACCGGTCTGGGGATGGCCATCGCCCGCCGCATCGTCCTGGATCACGGCGGTCGGATCGAGGCCTGCAATCATCCCGACGGGGGCGCCGAGATCGTCATCGTCCTGCCGTGGGAAGGGCCGGAGGAGGCCGCGTGGCGACGATCCTGATCGCCGACGACGAGAAGAACATCCGCGTCTCGGTGCAGCGTCTGTTCGACCTGGAGGGGCACCGGGTGCTCGCCGCCGCGGACGGCGACGAGACGCTGGACATCATGAAGAGGGAGGAGATCGATCTGCTGATCCTCGATCTGCAGATGCCCAGGCGCGACGGCTTCGCCGTGCTGCAGGAGATGCGATCCATGGGTCACGACACGCCGGTCGTGGTCCTCACCGGCCACGGAAGCGTCGAGAAGGCGGTCCTGGCGGTGAAGCAGGGCGCGCAGGATTTCCTCGAAAAACCCCCGGACCCCGAGCGTCTCCTCCTGAGCGCGGCGAACGCGCTGCGACTGTCCCGGCTGCAGAGGGAGAACCGCGACCTGCGCCGCGCCCTCGCGCCCGTCCATCGCCTGGCCGGCGGGTCGTCGGCCATGGCGGCGCTTCGGCGCGAGATCGCGCGCGCCGCGTCGGGCGGCGGCGCGGTGCTGATCACGGGAGAGAACGGCACCGGCAAGGAGCTCGTCGCGCAGGCCATCCACACCGGGTCGCCGCGCCGCGACGGCCCGTTCGTCGCGGTCAACTGCGCGGCCCTGCCGGCCGAGCTGTTCGAGAGCGAGCTGTTCGGGCACGAGCGGGGCGCGTTCACCGGCGCGCTGCGACGTCAGATCGGGCGGTTCGAGCGGGCCACCGGCGGGACGCTGTTTCTCGACGAGATCGGCGAGATCCCGCCGCCCCTGCAGGCGAAGCTTCTGCGCGCCCTCGACACGATGACCATCGAGCGGCTGGGCGGCGACGCCGCGGTGCGCGTCGATGCGCGCATCATCACCGCCACCAACCGCGACCTGCGCGCCGCCATGGAGGCGGGCGCCTTCCGGCAGGATCTCTTCTACCGGCTGGCGGTCCTGCCGATCGCCGTTCCTCCCCTGCGCGATCGCCGGGAGGACATCCCGGCCCTCGCGGAGTGCTTCCTCGAGGAAGCACGACGCGAAGGGGCGACGCGCGCGCGGGGATTCTCCAAGGGGGCCCTCGTCCTCCTGCAGGACCACGACTACCCCGGCAACGTGCGGGAGCTGCGCAATCTGGTCGAGCGGCTGGCGCTCGGCGCCGCGGGCGAGCAGCTGACCGAGGAGGAGACGCGCGCCGTCCTGCCGTCGCCGGTGACGCGCCCCGGCCCGGCTCCCGCGCCGCCGGCGGTGCGTCCGGGTCCCCCGGGCGAGCGCGGGCGGGTGAAGCTCAAGGACAGCCTGCGGCAGGCCGAGCGCGCCATCCTTCTCGAAGCGCTCGAGAGGAATCGCTGGCAGATGGCGAAAACCGCGCGCGAGCTCGGCCTCGAGCGCAGTCACCTGTATCGCAAGCTGAAGGGCCTCGGCATCCAGCCTCCCGACTGAGCGGACGCTGCCGTGTCCGCTCGACATCGAAGCGTGGCGTCGCCGCGGCGGAGTGTGTCGTCCGGGACACGGCGGCGCCGGCCGCTTCCTGCGCCGTGGCGTGAGGCGGCGGCGCGGAGTTCGATGCAAACGGATGATGCGCTTGAACCTCCGGCGTCGCCGGCGATCCGCGCCGAGGGTGGCACCGGTCTCGCTAAAGGGCGGAGCGAGGAGGTTCCACACATGAGCATGAACAGAACAGGGAAATTGATCGTGAGTAGTTGCGGCGCGGCGCTCGTCGTCGCGGCCGCGAGTCTCGTCCTCGTCGGGGCCGGCCGGCGGCATCCGGGTCGCGTCGTTCCGGCGAGGCTCGCGCAGGGCGGAACGGCCGGCGTCACGGACGGCCCCTCGCCAACCGGCGCCGGCCAGGTCGCGGGCGGGGCGATCAGCGCCGTCGCCGGCCCCGTCGGGATTCCGAGCCCGGGGCAGACCGGTCCGATTCCGGATTCGGTGACCGAGAGCCTGGTGCTGGAGAAGGGTGAGACGTATTACGGGAAGGGCGAGGCGTTCTTCCGCGACGGCGACTTCGTCTCGGCGTCGCGTTACCTCCAGGCGGAAGTCGACGCGCATCCGGATCGCTTCTATCCCAGCTATCTCCTGGGGATCTCGCAGTGGAAGGACGGGGTGCTGGACGGCGCGATCGTTTCACTGACCAGGGCCGCGACGCTCGATCCCAAGTCGGTGAAGGCCCGGGTCAACCTCGGGCGCGCCCTGAACGACGCGGGACGCTTCGAGGACGCCTTGAAGGCGACGGACGAGGCGCTCGCCATCGATTCCGGCGATTCGGCGGCCGGCAACGTTCGCGGCCGCGCGCTCCTGAACCTCGGCCGCAGGGACGAGGCGATCGAGGCGTTCAGGACGGCGGTCGAAAAGGATCCCGGCAACGCCTATGCCAGGAACAACCTGGGCTACGCGCTGATCGGGGCCGGCAGGTTCTCCGAAGCCGTGCCGTTCCTGGAAGAGGCGGTGCGTCTGAAGCCCGGTGTCGGCATCTTCCAGAACAATCTCGGGATGGCCTATGAGCGCACGGCGCACAAGGACCAGGCGATCGTGGCGTATCGCGCCGGGGCGAAGACCGGTGGCTCGGATGCCGCGGAGCGCAACCTCTCCCGGCTCGGCGGGAGCGTCGATGACGATTCGGTCGAGCCGAACGGGGTCGATCCGGCGGGCGGAATCACGACAGAGCCGTCCGGACCGGATCAGAATTGAGTACGGATTCTGCGCGACTTGCTTGACGAACAAGGACGACTATATTAGCCTTGCGGTCGCGTCACGGCGGAATGGATCACGGGGGTGGCGGCGCACGCCACCCCCGGTTTTGTGCGGGAGGGATGACGGGGTTATGGACATGTTCCTGCTGTTCGTGGTCATTTTCCTGTGCGTTCTGTTCGGCCTCGGCGCCGGGGCTCTGGCCCTGTCGCTCCTGTTCAAGCTCATGTTGAGAATCTCCGCGCGCAGCTCCGGGGTCGCCGTGGCCACGCCGGCCGTGTCGTCCTCGGCGCCGCGCGTCTAGTTCCGCGACACACACACCAGTCGAACGGGCCCGATTCCGGGCCCGTTTCTTTTCCGTAGCGACGATTCCGTAGCGACGGGGGCGATTAGCCCCCCTGGACGGCGGGTGCGACGGCCGGCACCACGGTGGGCCGGCGCGCGGCGTCTCCCAGGAGCACGTAGAAGAGGTTGTCCTGAAAGCCGCGATTGGCCGGCAGGAGCCCGTGGGTGGCGCAGAAGAAGAACGTCGACGTCGTTCGCGAAGGAGGCGGCGCCGAGGACAGTCCGGTCAGCGACTCCGCCGTGACGGTTCCGTCGCCGGGGGAGAGCATCAGCCGCTCCAGCTGGCGGGCGTTACGATACGGTGACGTTCCGTCGTTGAACAGGGGCTGAATCCCGTCCGGCGTGACCTCGAGGACGACGCGGTCGAGGGTCGGGACGCAATCCGAGCCGAACAGATGGATCGGCACCGGCGGCGGACCGCCGGCTGCCGGTCGATCGAGGGCGGAGTGGAAGGCGCGGGCCCGATCCAGGACCACCTGCAGGAACGCCTCGGCCTGCGGCCCCGGCGGCTGATCGCCCTCGACGTGAGGGCTCCAGATCGCCCAGTGGTTCCGGAGCCAGGTCCGGGCGTCGTACAGATCCACGGCGACCGGCTGGCCCTGCATGTCGATGAAATGTCCGCCCGGGTCGTCCGGGAGAAGCTGGTAGACCGAAGGCATGGTGAAGATATCGCGCGGCGACAGCGTCCGGGAGATCCCGTTGTTGAGGATCCTGAAGGCCGACATCGTGCCGCGGTGCGGCGTGCCGATGAGCACGATCCGCCCGATGTCCGCCGCCCCCGCGTACGTGACCGCGGCGTGGTCGTCCAGCGCCTCCACCGTCCCGTACTTGAGATAGTACTCCGCAAGGTAGCCGCCCATGCTGTGGGCCACGATGTCGAAGCGCAGATCAGGCGACTTCAGGCGGGTCTTGATCTTCCGGATCGCGCGGCCGAGAGCGATGGCCGACTCGACGTTGTCGCGGCGCCAGTCGTAGTTGAAGATGAACAGCGAATCGCCGGGACGGGGATTGTTGATGTCACCGAGGCTGTAGCCCCCCACGTCCCGCAGCGCGTCCAGGATCGCGCCGTAGAACTTCACCCCCATCACGGTGTCGCAGATGGCGTACGGCACCAGGTCGTCCCGGTTCTCGCTCAACGGCAGGCGGTCGATCGGCAGCGCCAGATCATCCGGCTTGCCGCGGCGGATGGCGTTCATGACCCGGCCCCACACCGACTCCTGCGTGTGCCGGTTCTTCAGCCGGCTGCCCAGGAAGCCGTGCAGGACGATGACCGGATTGCGCGGCATGGCGGCGGCATCCTGGTGGATCCGGGTCATGTCGTAGCGCCGGAAGATCAGGCAGCCCGACACGAGCGGTGCGAGGACCGCCAGCAGGAGGGTGAGCGCGTAGAGTGGACACCTGCGTGTCGTGATTGGAGTCGGCCGCATGACGCTCCCAGCGCCGCACGAGGGCGCGGCCACTTCCAATATAGGTTGCCGTTCCGTGTCGGGCCATGCGGGCGGGAGGGAAAGCGGGGTGGCTGAACCGCGCTCTCAGCGGCTGTTTCCGGCCGGCGAGGGGGTCGCGGCCTGCTCTTCGAGTGGCAGCCTGCCGGAGTACTTGAGCATCTGCGTCGCCAGGTCGGACGTGTAGGCCAGCCGGACGTCCCAGACCTCGCCCGTCAGGGCGCGCTCCGGCACGACGTCGGGCATGACATACGCCACATAGGAAGGGACCCCGGCCTGCCGGGCGCGGGCGACGATCTCGTCGCGCAGCGCCGGGTCGATACGCACGGCGTAGCGCTCGGTCAGATCGCGGGCGGCCTGGTAATCACCCTCTCCCTTGATGCGCTGGATGGTCGTCAGGAGCCCGGCCACCCCCTGCCGCATCGCGGCGATGTCGGTGACGCGCGCGTACGTCTTGCCGTCCCGCCTGACCAGCTCCACCGACCCCGTCGTGCCGCGCAGATAGCCGACGATGAGGTGCGTCGCCCGCATGTGGTCGTCCTCCAGCACGTCACCCTGGCGCACGCGACGCAGCAGGTACAGGTCGTTGGTGACGTAGTCCCGGTAGGCCGCCTCGGCGGCCTCGGTCGAAGGGAGGGCGCCGATCTCGACCAGCTTGGGGTCGAAGAAATGGAACAGCGCGATGAGCTCGGCGCGCGCTTCCTCGAGGGCCGAGTAGTACTCGCGCAGGTGGTCGCGCGGGTCGCCCTTGAGGGTGTCGCTGACCTTCCCCGAGGCGTGACCCAACACCTCGTGCATCGTCGTCTGCAGGAGGTCGACCGTCGAGCCGTACTTGACCTGCAGGGCCCGGTCCTCGGGCAGAAAGAACTCGTCCACCACTTTCGCGTGCACGGCGCGGCCGTGCGAGTCCATGACGTTGACCAGCGACACGCTCTTGTTGCCGTAGCGCTCGCGAATCTCCTCCTCGTTCGGGAGATTGATGCCGATGGGCGGCATCGGGCCCGCGTCGCCCGACGCGACCAGGACGTTGACGGCGTTCGCGATCGGGATGTTGAACCCCTTGCGTTTGTAGCGCGCGTCCCACGGCGCCTTGTCCTCGAAATACTGCGCCAGGCCGGCGAGATCCTTCTGGAGGCGCGTCATGCGCGTGTCCACGAAATGAACGATGCCCTCGTAGCCACCCTTCTGCCCGCGCGGGTCCTTGTACGTCTCGATGAAGCCGATCACCGCATCGACGGGCGAATCGTGCTTCACCCACTCGATGTTGTAGGTCCTGAACGCGCCGGGATCACCGGTCGCGAAGTAGTCGATCAGGCGGTCGAGGACGGGAGCCTGCGTCTCGTCCGCGAAGGCCCGCGCCTTCTCCAGGAAACCGATGACGGTCCTCAGCTCCTTGGCGTACCGCCCGGGTGGGACGTCGCCGCGTCCGGCGCGGTAAACCTCCTCGACGATCCGGCCGTCCTTCTTGACCAGCCGGGAGTTCAGCGGGTTCTTCTCGGAGACACCCGCGAGGTCGGCGAGCCGCAGCCCCTCCTGGAAGTTCACGCTGCTGCAGGTCAGGATGTCCTGCCCCGGCGGCGGGGTCTTGCAGGTGGACAGCGGATCGACGGCCGGGTCGAAGATCGCGGGCCGGAGCCGCGCCAGCTTCTGGTCGAGCGTCTCGCGGAAGGCGAGTTTGATGCGCGCCCCGCTGCCCGTCGCCGCCCGGGCCGCCATCTGCAGCTCCGGGAAGGTGAAATCCGGAACGAACTTCTGGCGGGTCCGGTCATTGTGGTTGCCGTTGTTGATCCAGAAGAGTTTGAGATAGTGGAGCAGTTTCTCCCGGAATTGCGGGTCGACCCCCTCCGGGTGGGTCAGGATCTCTTCCAGGAGATCGCGGATCTCCAGGACGTCCCGGCCCATCTGATCGTAGAAAATGTCGCGACCGGCGATGGCCGCGCGGTACAGGTAGAAGGCCAGCACCCGTTCGCGGCGGGAGAGCGTTTCGAACCCGTCCGCGTACAGGCGCGCCACGGCGAACTCGTCCACCGTCTCCAGGAGATACGGCCGCTCGTCGGCTTCCTTGGCGGTCTGCATCGAACCCTTTCCGGCGCCCCCGCAGCCGGTCATGGCCAGGATCGCCGCCGGGACGATCGCCAGTGTTCGGGCCGGGAGTTGGATGCGCCGTTTCATCGAGCCATTCATCGCGGGCGCCCGACGACAGGCCCCGGAAGGCCGACTAGTATAGTGAAGGAATCGTATGGGCGGGAGGCGAATTCGTCCTGACGCCGGGTCTCACAGGGCGCTGCTCGGACCGAGCAGGTTCCACAGGAACAATTCGTGCCGGACCCCGTTCCTGGATCTGAACCGCAGACCGACGTAGAAGTCGTAATCGGAGTAGGCGGTTGCCAAAAAACGTTCCAGGTCCTTGACGTCGTCCACGGAACGCCAGCGCGCATTGGCACGCTCCACGTGCTCCAGGTCCTTCTTGCTCAGTACCTTCTCCAGACTGTCCCCGATCGAGACTTTGACCTGCGCGCCCAACGAGCCGGGAACGACCCGGCGGACCACCAGACCCTCCTTCCGATCGGGGACGAGATCGACCCCACCGTAGAAGCGGAGCGTGTCGAGGCCGGCGGGGCGGGCGCGGTCCGGGCGCGCGGTCGCGGTCACGTGGATCGGAATCGTCTCCGATTTCCGGGCGACGACGAGGTCCACCGGGTCACCGGGCTTCAGCTTCAGGAGCCTGTCGTGCAGACCGGCCAGCGAGTCGATCTCCTCGCCCTGCAGTTTCAGGAGACCGTCTCCGCTCCTCAGGCCCGCGGCGGCAGCCGGCGTGTCGGGAAACACGATCTCGACCACCCGCCGCGTGTTTTCCGGGAGGCCATAGAGAGCCCGGCTCTCGGAATCGGCCGCAACGGTGTACGCCCCGATCCAGGCGCGGGGAGGCGTGCCAGCGCGTATCCAGTCGAGCGACCGGTTGATCCAGCCGTCCGGTATCGAGATGCCGATGCCGGCGCCCGGACCGAGCAGGAGAATGGAGTAATAGAGGTACGCCGTGCTCATCCCGACCACCCGTCCATCGGCGTCCACCACCGGGGCGCCCGCGAACCCATCCGGCAGCGACGCGTCGGCCTGGATGTAGTCCTCGATCGGGTGCACGTGCCATTCGCCCCGTCTCAACCCGCTGACGACGCCGCTCGAGGTCGTGAGGCTCTGGCCGGCGCGCCGGGTCGACGGGAACCCCACCGCCGTCACCGTCTCTCCGAGCCGCGGCAGGCCGTCCGGGCGCTGGGTGACGGCCGGAACGTCTTTCAGGTCCGAGGCGAGGAGACCGACGCCGATCATCGGGTCGATGCCGACGATGCGCGCCGCGACGGTGCGCCCGTCCGCGGTGCGCAGGGCCACCGACTTGGCGCCGATCAGGAGCCCGGCGTCGGTGACGAACTCGCCCGGGGCGATGGCGAAGGCGCTTCCGAGGAGAGAGTCGACCTTCACCTTCGCGCCATACTCGATCGACCCGTAGGTGGAGGTCAGCTCCTTGTCGTGCGCCGCCACCACCTGGACGACGGAGCGGCGGGTGTCGGCCGGTGCCGCCGCGGGGGGCGCCGCGCCCCCCGCGATCTTCAGACCGCAGCGCGTGCAGAACTGCGCCCCGGGCTCGAGAGGCGCGCCGCACCTGGGACAAACCGCGTCTGCGGCCACCGCGGCGGCGACGAACGCGGCCAGGACGACCAGAACCAGGTGCGCGAACGGGCGTCGTCTCACCTCAGTACACCGGCGGCGACAGGGCATCGGGAAAGCGGCTGAAGTACTCGCGTTCCTTCCGGTCCTCGCCCTGGACCCGCACCTCGAAGGACAGGTAGTAGGTGGAGAACACGTCGCCGTCGTCCTGGGTGGGCGTGAAGATGTGCGGGTTCTGGGAGCGCACGATCTCGTTCAGCGTGTCGATCTTGCGCACCCCCTTGCCGTTCACCGAGACGATGATGTCCCCGTTCTTGTAGTCGGCCTCCTCGCCTCGGCCGCCGCGCACGAGGTCGGAGACCTTCAGTCCCATCTGCGAGGACGACCCCGTGGTCACCTCGATCAGGTTTGCCTCCAGCCCCTCCTGGACCTCGTCGACCGGCTCCAGGATGATCCGCGGCGGTCGCGCCGCCGGCTTGACCTGGGCCTGGATCTCCTGTCCGCCCCGCTTGAGGGTGAGCGACACGGGCGGTCCGCCCGGGCTGGACGCGAGCAGGCGGCTCCCCGCGGCGGCGACGGTCGCGACGTTCTCGCCACCGACGGCGACCAGCAGATCGCCGGGATGCAGCCCGCCATCGGCGGCCGGCGAATGGGGCACCAGGAAGGCGACGATCGGATGGTCCGGCGCCCCGTCGAGCCCGAAGCGCGCGCGCCGGCGGTCGTCCGCGCTCGCCAGCCCGATCCCGAAGTAGGCCCACTTCGGTCTCTCCTTGCGGGAGAGCGACTCGACGATCGGCCCGATCTGCTGGATCGGGATCTCGTAGGTAATGCCCGAATCAGGACTTCCGAGGACCATCCCCGCGAGCGCCCCCCTCTGATCGATGAGGCCGCCCCCGGCACACCCCTCGGGGATCGCGTGATCGGTGCGGAGCAGATCCTCGAACGACGCCATGTACGTGCCCGTCTGATCGGCGCCCGTGATCCGGCCGCGATGCAGCGAGACGGGCAGATACTTGACCACCTCGTCGTCGCGTGTCACCGGGTAGCACACGACCCACGCCCCTTCGGTCATCTGGCCGGCGTCCGCCGCCCGGATCGGCTCGACGGAGGGGACGCTCGCCCGGATGACGCCGATCCCCGAGGCAAGATCGTAGGCGAGGAGCTCCCCTGGGTAGGTGCTGTTGTTGTGCGTGCGCAACTCGATCTCGTCCGCCCAGGTGAGGTTCCGGGCGGTGGTGACGAAGAGGCCCGGCCGGAGGAACGGGATCGCGGTTCCGAACGTCTTGTGCAGCCCCGGATTCCAGGAGACGTAGCGCTTGATCCGATCGTAGTCCTTCGGTGAGAGGATCTGCTGCAGGCTCGGCCCCCTCTTGGTGACGGTGACACCGACGATGGCACGGGTGAGCGCGCCCAGCCTCTCTTCAGCGTCCCGCCCGACCAACAGGCGCAGCTCCCACCCGCAGCGTACGCAGTATCGCCAGGAACCGTCGCACCGGTAACCGCAGCGCGGGCAGATCCTGGGTCGCACGGAATCCGCCGCCGCGGGCATCCCCTGGGCCGCCGCGGCCGGCGTGACGGCGGCCGCGGGACCGCCATCGTGTCTCCACTGGAGCGCCAGCGTCAGGCATACGACAGCGCAGCGCGCCACCATCCGCGGCGCCGTCCTCTCAGAAAACGATCGGCCAGGTTTCATCGTAGGCCACGGCCGCGATCGGCTCCCGTGGTCGCTTCAGCTCGAAGACGACCCCGACGCGTTCGCCCAGGTACATCCGTTTCAGGGCCGTCCGCAGATCCTCGAGGGTCGAGATGCGGACCGGCCTCGCCTTCCTCTTGTAGTAATCGATCGTGATCGGCTCGTCCGGCCAGTCCTGCGCCACCAGCACCGACTGCACGATGTCCTCGTCGAGGAAACCGTAGCGCGGCGCCGGGCTGAACGAATTGGGAATCTTGATCTGGATCTCGTGATGCTTCGGATCCTCCTCGATGCGGACCATCATGTAGTTCTGCAGGTCCAGAAGGGGATCGATATGCGGCGCGGCCGGACGCGACGCCGTCGTCACCTTGATCTCCATCGTCTGCCCACCCCGATCGGTGTTAAAAGTCAAAGGCGCGCTCGGTCCGACGCTGGAGACCGACTCCTGGAGCAGATACGAGGAAGACGCCAGGCGGCCGTTGATCCCGTACACCACGTCGCCGGGGTGGAACCCGGCCGATTCGGCCGGAGTTCCCTTCAGCACCGACTCGACCACGACGCCCGTGGTCCGCTTGAGGTGGTATCGGCTGACGCTGTCGGAATCGATCTGTCGCACGTGCACTCCGATGAACCCCCGGTCGTAGCGGCCGAGCCGGCGCAGCCGGTCGACCACCAGCTGCGCCATCCTGGACGTGATCGAGTACCCCTTGCCCTTGAGGTCCCCGAACACCATGTCGCTGATCCCGACGACCCTCCCCTGGTTGTCGACCAGGGGACCGCCGCTGTTGCCGTGCGTGATGTAGGCGTCGGAGTGCAGGAACGCCTCGACCTGGTTGAGACCGACGCGCACACGCGCCAGCGTGGCGACTGTTCCGCGCGTGACCGAGAGCCCCAGATCGAGAGGATCGCCGATCGCCCAAGTCTCCTCGCCCAGCCGCACCTCGTCCGAGTCCCCCCAGGCGAGAGGGGCGATTGAGGTGTTGTCGATCTGCAGCACCGCCAGGTCGGACGCGTAGTCGATCCCCACCAGCCGCGCGGGGAAGGAGCGCCCGTCGATGGTGTCGACGTTGAGCTGCGCCTGCGCCCCGAAGGGGCTCGCGACGTGGGCGTTCGTGACGATCTCGCCGTTCGTCCCGATCACGAAGCCGGACCCGACGAACTTCGCTTCGCTCTCTTCGGTCTCGAGCCGTCCGACGCGCACGCGCTCCCGTTCGATCTTGTCGATGACCGGGAACTTCACTTTGGTGGCCGTCTTGGCGCGGATACGCACGACCGAGGCCGAGGCGCGATGCACCGCCTGCTGGATCTCCTCCTGGGAGAGCGTGTCGCGGTCGCACACGAACCCCGACAGGACCAGCGCAGGGTCGATCGCCGGCAGAGGAGTCCCGTCCTTCAGGCAGAACCGGCTGCCGGCGCGGTTGCGTGTCCCGCAGACCGGGCAGAAGACGGACGCGTCGTCCAGCGCGAGCGAGGGGGTCGCCTCCGCCCGTGGCGCGGGTGTGGCCGCGGCGCCCGCGGTCCGCGCGGGCGGCGCCGGGGTGTCCGCATCGGGAGGAGGGAGCGGCGTCTGCGCCGGGAGCGCGCCGGCCAGCGCGGCGCAGATCGCCCCCGTGACCGCGAGAAGACGCCGACGTGATGGAACGCACCGCGCTGTCATGTTCGCTCGGAGGTGATCGGCTGCGAACGATTCTAGGAGATCCTGGCGCGCCATCGCAAGCCCCTGTTTGACACCCCCCAGGGGCTGAGATAGAGTCCGCCGAAGACGGCAGTGAGGTCCCGCACCACGAACTCAGGCACGACGAAAAACACGCGCAGGTACCGCGCAAGGAGAGATGTGGCATGAAGACCGAGACCCGGACGGCCGGCGCACCGGCCACCGCGGCGAAGGGGTTCAAGCCGTTCGTGTCGGACCAGGCGAACGTGGCCGAGTTCACCCCCAAGGCGATCGCGCTCGGCGCTTTCTTCGCCGTCCTGTTCGGGGCGGCCACCGTCTACCTCGCTCTGCGGGCCGGCGTGACCGTGAGCGCCTCGATCCCGATCGCGGTGCTGTCGATCGCCGTGTTCAAGAAGATCGGCTCGACCATCCTGGAGAACAACATCGTCCAGACGATCGGCTCGGCGGGAGAGTCGGTGGCGGCCGGCATCGTCTTCACCGTCACCGGTTTCCTGTTCCTGTCGCCCGGCGCCGGCGGGGAGAAGTTCTTCCAGTACCTGCCGACCCTGATGCTCGCCCTCGCGGGCGGCTTCCTCGGCGTCCTCATGATGATCCCGCTGCGCCGCTCGCTCATCGTGCAGGAGCACGGCGTGCTGGCCTACCCGGAGGGGACCGCCTGCGCCGACGTCCTGGTGGCCGGGGAAAAGGGCGGCGCCATGGCCAAGCTCGTATTCGGCGGTCTCTGGGTGGCCATGGCGTACAAGCTGTTCAACAGCGTCCTCGGGTTCTTCAAGGAGGTCCCCCAGAAGGTCTTCAGCCGGACCTCCTCGCTGCCGAACGCCACCATCAACTGCGAGATCGTCCCCGAGTACCTGGGCGTGGGGTACATCATCGGACCGAAGATCGCCGGGATCATGGTGTCGGGCAGCATCCTGGGATGGATGGCGCTGACGCCGCTCCTGTCGATGTTCGTCCCGGAGCAGACGCTGCACCAGCAGCTGCGCTCCCTGAGCTTCAGCGACCAGTGGATCGCGTCGCACGGTCTGAACGAGCAGTACTACAGGGCATACATCCGGTTGATCGGCGCCGGGGCGGTGGCGATGGCCGGGCTGATGTCGCTGGCGCGCACCCTGCCGACGATATGGTCTTCGTTCCGTGACAGCATCAAGAGCCTCTCCAAGGGGGCCGGCGCCGCATCGGCGCGCCGCACCGAGAGCGACATCCCCATCATCGTGGTTCTGATCGGATCGGCCGTCCTGGCGCTCGGGATTTCGATCTTCATGCCCGGCCTTCCCACCCGGTTCCCAGGCAGCCTTCTTCTGGCGGTCTTGATCATCGTCTTCGGGTTCTTCTTCGTGACCGTCTCGTCGCGCATCGTCGGCATCATCGGCACGACCAGCAACCCGATCAGCGGCATGACCATCGCCACCATCATGGGGACCTGCATGCTGTTCCTGTCCGTCGGCTGGTCGGGTATCGCCTACCAGACCGCCGCCCTCGTGATCGGAGCGATCGTCTCGACCGCCGCCGCGAACGCCGGAGCCACCTCGCAGGATCTCAAGACCGGCTTTCTCGTGGGCGCCACTCCGTGGCGGCAGCAGGTCGGATTTCTGATCGGGGTGTTCGCGTCGGCCTTCGCCATCGGGGGGACCCTCTACCTGATGCACCATTCGGGGTACGGGCCTATCGGCTCGGACAAGCTGCCTGCCCCCCAGGGGACGCTCATGGCGACGATCATCCAGGGGATTCTCGGGCACCGGCTGCAATGGGGCTTCGTCTTCGTCGGGGCCGCGCTCGCCGTGTCGATTCAGGTCATGGGCATCTCGGCCCTTGCCTGGGCGGTCGGAGCCTACCTTCCTTTGTCCACCACGATGCCGATCTTCGTCGGAGGCTTCGTGCGTTTCATCGTCGAAAGGCTGAGCGGGCGGGAGGAGTCGGAATCGGAGGTCTCGTCGGGGATGCTCTACAGCACCGGCCTGGTGGCCGGTGGCTCGGTGGCGGGTGTCCTGATCGCGGCGCTCTCCGCCATCCCTTATGGCGAGGGCAGCAATCTCCTGGAAGCCAAGCTCAACGGCATCGGTGATTCCGTTTTCGGATTCCTGCATTTGAATCAAATCGCGCGCGGCGGCTCGGGAGGCGATCTCGTCGCCCTCATCGTCTTTGGCGGGCTGTGCTACCTGCTCTTCCGTACCGCGCGCAAGAGCATCGACGAGATCGGTTCCTGATGGCCGTCCCCCCCGCGGGAAGCGACACCCCGCCGGGACCGTCGACGCCGGGAGCGGCGGGCTCCGGTCTCCGGCGCGAGCTCGGGCTGTGGGATCTCGTCCTCCTCAACGTCGTCGCCATCGTCGGGCTGCGTTGGTGGCTGACGTCGGCCGGCGGCTACGGGTACGCCGCCCTGCCGCTCTGGATCCTGGCGTTCTTCTGCTTCTTCGTCCCCTCGGGGCTGGCGGTCATCGACCTGACGACGCGCTACCCGGAAGAGGGCGGTATCTATGCCTGGACGAAGCACGCGTTCGGAGACAACCACGGGTTCATCTCCGGCTGGTGTCTGTGGACCAACAATCTGATCTACTTCCCTCATCTTCTGATCTTCACGGTCGGCAATCTGGTGTTCATGCTGGGGGACAAGGAGAAGGGGCTGGGGCAGAGCCCGCCGTTCATGGCGGCGGCGTCGCTCCTGATCTTCTGGGTCGTCGTCTGGATGAACGTGCGCGGTCTCAAGAGCGCGCGCTGGCTGAACAATCTCGGGGCGTACGGCACCTGGCTGCCGGCGTCCCTCCTGATCCTCCTGGGCGTCTTCGCCTGGTCCCGCTATGGCGCGGCCACGCCGCTGCGGGCCGGCGGTCTGGTGCCGGTGTTCAGCTACGGCACCGTCTCGTTCTTCTCGGCCATCTGCTTCGGGTTCTCCGGGCTCGATCTGAGCGCGCTGATGGGGGAGGAGATCGTCGAGCCGCGCAAGAACGTGCCGAGGGCGATCCTGATTTCGGGCGTCATCATCACCCTCATCTATATCCTGGGGACCGCCGCGCTGCTCGTGGCCCTGCCGCAGGACAAGATCGGTCTCCTGGACGGAGTGTCCGCCGCCATCGCGGCGGTGCAGGACAAGATGGGTTTCGGTTTTCTCGCCGGGCTGATGGCGCTCTTGATCGCGCTCGGCGGTGTCGGGGGCTGCAGCGCCTGGCTGGCCGGCTGTTCGCGGATCCCGTTCGTGGCCGGTATCGACCGCTATCTGCCTCCCGCCTTCGGGCGCCTGCACCCGCGCTTCGCGTCGCCGCACGTCGCCTTGCTGACGACCGGGGCGATCTCCAGTCTCCTGATTCTCGTCGGATTCGTCGGGGTGGACGTGGAGCAGGCGTACCTGTTTCTCGCCGACTTCACCATCGTGGTCTATTTCATCCCCTACCTTTATCTCTTTGCCGCTCTCGTGAAGCTGGGGGTGCCGGGGACCGCCCCCGAGGGGACCATCTCCGTGCCCGGCGGGCGCGCCGGGACCGTCCTGACCGGGGCGGTCGGCTTCCTGACCACGGCCGTCTCGATCGCTCTGGCCTTCGTCCCGCCGGCCGGCTCCGACCCCTGGGTGTTCGAAGGGAAGATTCTCGGCGGCTGCGCCGTTCTGCTCGGGTTCGGCTGGATTCTCTATCGCCGGGGCCAACGCGCGTAAAGCGCCGACCGGCGGCCGGCTCAATCCCTCTCGGAGTGCCCCAGGCTCTTTCCCGGGGCGACGCGGTCCCGCACCGGGCGACACTGCGTGCAGTAGACGATCGTCAGGCGCGGCCGTCGGACCGAGTCGCCGGTCACGCCGCGCCCGCCCGGCGCTTCGCTCCCGCCAGCCGGACGGCCTCGATGAGCTGCGGGAAACGGCAGGTCCGCGCGAACTCGTCGGGCGTCATCCAGGCGAACGCGTCGTGCTCGTCCGAGGGGGCCACGGTGCCGGCTGCGGAGGTGCCGCGGTAGACGACCACGATCATGTCGTCGCGGTTGCGCTTCGCCTGGTACGAGGCGATCGGTCGCGGGTCGATCGTGACGTCGAGCCCGGACTCCTCGCGCGCCTCCCGGATCGCGGCCTGCAGCGGCTGCTCGCCCGGCAGCACCCTGCCCGACAGGGTCTCCCACGCGCCCGCGCCGGCGTCCTTTCGCGGCGAGCGCCGCATGGCGAGGACCCGTCGGCCGCGGAACACGGCCACCGCGACGGCGACGACGAAGCGGGCTGCATCGTTCATAGGGGGCTCCGCGCGCGGCCGCGGTGGTCGGCTGGCCGCATGCCCGGGGGAATTCTGCGGCAAGGCGTCGTCGGGCGCAAGCGTCGCGGGCGCGCGACGGAACGCAACCTGATGGCGGGCGCGACCCGGCGTCGCCTACGCCGGCCGCTGCTTGTCGAGGACCTCGCGGATCTTGCGGACCATGACGATCACATGGAACGGTTTCTGCAGGAAGTCGACGCCGCGGTCGAGCACGCCGTGCTGACCGATGGCGTCGTCGGTGTAGCCGGACATGAAGAGAATCTTCATGTCGGGCCGTACCGCGGACAGACGCGTCGCCAGCGCGCGACCGCTCATCTTCGGGAGGATGACGTCCGTCATCAGGAGATGGATCGTTCCCTCGTGCCGTTCGCAGATCCCGATGCCCTCCTCCGGGTCGCCGCTCTCGAGCACGGTGTATCCATAGATCCGCAGGCTGTCCCGCACCACGTTGCGGACGCCCGGGTCGTCTTCCACGAGCAGGATCGTCTCGGTGCCCCGGGGAGACGCCGCCGGGTCGCGTGTCTCGACGGTCTCCGTCGCCTCCAGCGTCGGCGGTAGATAGACGGTGAACGTCGTCCCGTGTCCCGGCTCGCTCTGGACGTCGATATAGCCGCCGCTCTGCTTGATGATGCCGTACACGGTCGCCAGACCCATGCCGGTCCCCTTGCCGGCCTCCTTGGTCGTGAAGAACGGCTCGAAGATGCGGGCCTGGATCTCGCTGGTCATGCCGCAGCCGGTATCGCTGATCGCGAGCCTCACGTAGGCGCCCGGGCGCGCGCCCGGATGATCGCGCGCGAAGCGTTCGTCGAGCTCGACGGAGCCCGTCTCGATCGTCAGCCGGCCGCCCTGCGGCATGGCGTCGCGGGCGTTGACCACGAGGTTCATCGCCACCTGCTCGACCTGGCCCGGGTCGGCCTTGATCCTCAGGGCCCCCGGCTGGGCGCGGATGGTGAACTCGATGTCCTCCGCGATCAGGCGGCGCAGCATCTTCTCCATCTCGACGAGAAGCGTGTTCAGGTCGAGCACGCGGGGCTGGAGCACCTGCTTGCGGCTGAAGGCCAGGAGCTGCCGGGTCAGGGACGCGGCGCGCTCGCCCGCCTTGCGCACCTGCTCGATCCGCGGCCGGTGGGGATTGTCCGTAGGGAGGTCGGTCAGGACCATCTCGCTGTATCCGAGGATCACGTTGAGGAGATTGTTGAAGTCGTGCGCCACGCCGCCCGCGAGCAGACCGATCGCCTCCATCTTCTGCGCCTGGCGCAGCTGGCTCTCCAGCAGCTTGCGCTCGGTGATGTCCTGCAGGGCGATCACCGCTCCGCGCTTGCGCCCCTGCGCGTCCACGATCGGCTGACCGCTCGTCAGGACCGTGCGCGAGGGGCCGCTCTTCGGAATGATCAACAGCTCGGCGTTCCGCACGGCCTCGCCCTGCAGGGCGCGCTGCAGGGGGCTCTCGTCGTGCTTCAAGAGCGTCTTGCCGTCCGGCTGGTACAGGTCGTTGTCCTGCGGCCACCGGTCCGGCATCCCGGACTTCTCGGAGAGGCCGTGCATGCTGCGCGCGGCGCGGTTGAACAGCGTCACGACGCCCGCGGAATCGCACGCCACGATGCCCGCTTCGACGCGATCCAGGATCGCGCGCAGGAACTGCTGCTCGTTCTGCAGCGCCTCCTCGGCCTGGTTCCTCCTGAGACGCTCCTCGGCCTCGTTCAAGGCGCGCCGCGCCGCGGGCGCCAGACGCTCGAGCCTGTGCTTCAGGACATAGTCGGTGGCCCCGGCCTGCAGGCTGTCGATCGCCGTCTCCTCCCCGAGCGTCCCGGACACGATGATGAACGGGATGCGCGGCGAGCGCTGCCGGGCGATCTTCAGGGCCGTGAAGCCGTCGAAGCCGGGCAGGGAATAGTCGGAGAGGATCAGATCGAAGCCGCCGCGCTCGAGAGCGGTGACGAAAGACTTGCCGTCCGAGACGACCTCGACCATGCACTCGACGCCGGCCGACTCCAGGGCGGCGCGGATCAGCTCCATGTCGTTCGGATCGTCCTCGACGTGCAGAATCCGGAGCCGCTTGCCGGTGTGGACTCGCGCCTCGGAAAGCGCCGCGCCGCGGGATTTCATGACGGCCGCCGCGCGCAGGGACCCGCTCCCCGATCGAGCCGGCCCGTCGGACCTCGTCCCGTTGTGAGAGTGCGGACGCTGTGTCGTTCTGGTCGGATATGCAAACCCTCGCCGTGTTGCGGCCTGCGATCCGGAGAGCCCTTAGGAAATATTGCCCGGGAATCCGGCAAGTCAAGAAGCGGCGCGCTGGAGGCGGGCCGCGGGTCGCCCGCATGACGAAAGTGTCATGCGGCGCGTTCCGTGGCGTGCCGGCGCAGACGTTCCGGGTCGAGCCATCCGAGGAGGGGCGTCGTCATGCAGGTGGTGACGAGCGCCATGATCACCATCATGGAGAACAGCACCGGCGGAATCACGCCGGCGTCGAGACCGATGCCCAGGATCACCAGCTCCATCAACCCCCGGGTGTTCATCAGCCCGCCGAGCGCCAGGGACTCGCGCCACGGCATGCCGGCGAGCCGGGCGATCAGGGCGGCGGCGCCGAACTTTCCGGCGACCGCCACGCCCACGATCAGCAGGCATTCGAGCCAGATCCGGCCGCCCTCGAGCAGCCGCACGCTCGTCCGCAATCCCGTCAGGGAGAAGAACAACGGCAGGAGGAGGACGGTCGTCCCCTCGAATTTCTCCTCGATGGCGCGCCGGAACCCCGGGTCCCTGGGCGTGCACGCCCCGAGGAGGAAGGCGCCGAACAGCGCGTGCAGACCGAGGCGATCCGAGAGCCAGGCGGACGCGGCGACCAGGACGAGGACGACAGCCAGCAGATCGGGCGTCAGCCGCCTGCGGCGCCGATGGAGCCCCTGCAGGGCACGCAGCCCGGGACGCGCCGCCCCGTACATCAAAAGGACCATGCCCGCGAGACCCAGAGGGACCAGCCAGGCGGTCGCCGCGCGACCCGTGCCCCGAACGAGCAGGAGCACGGCCGCGAGCAGGCACCAGGCGGCGACGTCGTTCACCGCGGCGCAGGCGATCGCCACCGCGCCGACCCGGCTGGCCAGCAGACGGGTCTCGGCCAGGATGCGGGCCAGGACCGGAAACGCCGTCACGCTCATCGCGGTGCCGAGGAACAGCGCGAAACCCGGAAACTCCCCGCCGGTGCGCGCCGGAGCGGTCGGCAGACGGAACGCGAGGGCGACCCCGAGACCGAACGGCACGGCGATGCTCGCCACCGCCGACGCGAGCGCCACGCGCCCCTGCCGGCGCAGCGCGCCGGTGTCGAGCTCCAGCCCGATCTGGAACATGAAGAGGACCAGACCGATCTGGCTCAGCAGCCCGAGGAGGCCGAGACTCCCGGGCGGAAAGAGCCGGGCGGAGAAACCGGGGGCGACCCAGCCGAGAAGCGAGGGTCCGAGCAGGATGCCGGCGGCCATCTCGCCGACCACCTTCGGCTGTCCGATCCTGGAGAACAACCACCCGACGCCGCGGGCGACGACCAGGATCACCACGAACTGGGCGAGCAGGAGCGACAGGCGAGGCATGTCGTGCGTCTCCGCGAGGGCCGTGGGCAGGCCGGCGCGCCTACGGAATCTCCATCGTTCCGTCGGCGACCAGCACCGACGAGCCGCCGACGCTGGTCCCGGTGACGGCGCCGTCCTTCTTCTCGGCCTCGATCTCGAGGAGACTCGGTCGCCCCATCTCGAAACCCTGCTCGACCACCCAGCGCAGGGCTCCGTCGCGCCGCGGGTCGCGCGCGCCGAGATAAGCCGCCAGGGCCGTGCCGGCGCTGCCGGTGGCCGGGTCCTCGACGACGCCGACCGCGGGGCCGAACATCCGGGCGCGCACGTGGTGACCCGGGTGCTCGGGGTCGAGGGCGAAGAGGTACGGGTGGGGCGACCAGGCGCGCGCCAGCACCTTCTCCCAGACGTCGAGGCGCAGCCGGGCCCGTCCGACCGCGGCTCGATCACGCAGAGGGATGAATTGGAACGGCAGCCCGCACGACACCGCCTGCGGACCGTTCGGCGAGTCCAGGAGATCCGCGACATCGAGAGAGAGCATCGCCGCCAGATCGGCGCGTGCCGGCGAGGGCGGACCGGGCTCCGGCGGCCGGGGGGCGCGCAGCCGCGCGGAGACGGGGCGGCCCTCGCGCGCCTGGATCGACACGCTCACCGGCCCCGCCCCCTCTTCGAACACGATCCGCGTCGTCTCTCCCTCGAGCGGGATGTCGCCGATCGCCGCCAGGACATGCGCCGTCCCGATGGTCGGATGCCCCGCGAACGGGATCTCCGCGCCCGGCGTGAAGATGCGGAGACGGCGCGTGTGCCGGAACGATTCGGGCGGCAGGACGAAGACCGTCTCCGAGTAGTTGAACTCCCGGGCGGTCTGCTGCATCTGGACGGTCGTGAGCCCCCGCCCGTCCGGAAGGACGGCCAGCTGATTCCCTCCGAAGATCCGATCAGTGAAGACGTCCGCGGTGAGAAAACGATGGCGCATATCGACCCGAGACGCAGATTAGCGTCCTCTGCCTGTGTCGTCAAGCAGGGTCACGACGGTCGCTCCCCACCCTCCGGCGTCCTCGGAGGCGGTCCGGAAGGAAGCCACTTCGGGCAGCCTCCCCAGGAGGGACGCGACGGTGCGGCGCAGGACCCCCGTGCCTTTCCCGTGGATGATCCGTACCTGCAGGATGCCGCGCTCGCGGCAGGCGGCCAGGTAATCGATCACCAGCTCCTCGACCTCGGACGGCTGGAACGCGTGCAGGTCGAGCGTCCCGTCGATCGGGAGTTCGACGTGATCGGGTTGGTCCGGGACTTCACTGTCGTCTCGCATGGACATACTTCTAGCACCGCGGCGCCCTGCTGTCACCCGCGCTCTGCTATCCTTGCGCCGCGACGGAGCGTGCCATGCGCATCGATCTCTTCCAGATGGAAAGAACGCAGTGCCTGTACGAGAACGATGTGCGGCACAATCTGTCGGAAAGCGGCGTCCTTCCGATGCGGCTGCAGGACATCCTGGACGGCTCGCCCGACCCGGACTGGCTGCGTGAGGCGCGGCTGAAGTATCCCGCCTCGCGCGGCTCGGAGCGGCTGCGCGAGCGGATCGCGCAGTTCTACGGCGACGCCACGCACGACAACGTGATGGTGACGAACGGCGGGTCGGAGGCCAACTACGTCTGCCTCTGGGCTCTGCTCGAGAGAGGCGACCGCGCCGCGGTGATGATTCCCAACTACCTTCAGGGGTGGGGGCTGGCCCGGGCGTACGCCGGGCGCGCCGACGCCTTCCGTCTGGTGCCGCGCCCGGGCGACGGTCGGGCGCGCTGGACCCTGGACGTGCGAAGCCTGGAGCGCGCCGTGACCCGCCGCACGAAATTGATCCTGGTCACCAACCCGAACAATCCGACCGGAGCCGTCCTCGACGGGGAAGAGATCGACGCTGTGGTTCGCGCCGCCCGTCGCGCCGGCGCCTGGATCGTCTCCGACGAGGTTTACCGCGGCGCGGAGCTCCGGGGTCCGACCTCGCCCACCTTCTGGGGCCGGTACGAGCGCGTGCTGGTCACGGCCGGTCTGTCGAAGGCGTTCGGTCTTCCTGGTCTGCGCACCGGCTGGATCCTCGGTCCGGCGAAGACCATCGCCAGGCTCTGCGCGTACCACGACTATCTGACGCTGACGCCGACGTACCTCTCCGACCGGATCGCGGAGATCGTCATGGAGCCGGCGCGGCGTGAGGCGATCCTGGCGCGCACGCGCGGGATCCTGCGCGCCAACCTGCCCGCGCTCGAGACCTGGATCGCCGCGCACGGCGACCTGTTCACCTATATCCGCCCGGTGGCCGGCGCCATCGCCCTCGTCGGCTACCGTCTGCCGATCGGATCGGTGGCGCTGTTCGACAGGCTGCGACTGCAGCAGTCGGTGCTGGTCACCCCGGGTGCCCACTTCGGGATCGGCCGCTACATGCGGATCGGCTACGGCTACGACCAGGACTCCCTGCGGCGCGGGCTGGAGCGTATCGACGCGACTCTGGCGGGGCTGCGGCGCCGCCCGCGCGCGGCGGCGGGGACATGATGCGACCGAGGCGCCGCGGCGCCCCCCGGGTGGCGCTGGTCGCGGTCATCGTCCTGTGCGCCGCCGCGGGCGGGACGACGCGGGCGGCAACCGGCGGGACCCCGCGCACGCGGAACGTCGTCCTGCTCACGCTCGATGGGTTGCGGATCCGGGAGCTTTTCGGGGGCATGGATCCTCTGCTCGCCGAGAAGCGCGCGCAGAAGAAATCGGGGATCTACGATCTCGAACGCGCGCGCGGGCGATTCTGGCGCGGGACGCCGGAACAGCGGCGCGCGGCGCTCCTGCCGTACTTCTGGGGCACGCTGGCGTCGCAGGGGATCGTGCTCGGCGACAAGGAGAAGGGGAGCAGCGTCCAGCCGCTCAATCCGCTCTTGTTCTCGGCGCCGGGCTACTCCGAGATCCTGACAGGACAGCCTCAGGCGGATGTCGTCACGAACGACGTGAAACGCTACCCGCATCGGACTGTGCTGGAGTTCGTCCGCAGCGAGCTGCGTCTCGACAAGCGCCAGGTGGCGACGATCGGCTCGTGGGACGGGTTCGGGACCCTGTCGTCCTCGGAGGCCGGCGCGTTCTTCACCAACACCGGCTACGAGAGGGTGCCGGCCGGGATCGCCACGCCGCGCATGGCGTTCCTCGGCGAGCTGCAGTTCGAGATCATGGCGCTGTGGGAGGAAGGACGCAGCGACGCGGTCACGTTCAACATCGCCCTGGAGTATCTCAAGACGCAGCATCCGCGTCTGATCTACATCGCCCTCGGCGAATCGGACGATTGGGCGCACGCGCGGCGCTACGATCGACTCCTCGATTACCTCAACGTCGCCGATGACTGGCTCCGCCGCCTCTGGGAGACGCTGCAGTCGATCGACATGTACCGGGGCAGGACCACGGTGATCATGACGACCGACCACGGCCGCGGGAACACGCCGTCCGACTGGGTCGACCACGACGCGACGGTCGAGGGGTCCGAGGATATCTGGGTCGCCGTGATCGGCCCCGATACCCCCCATCGCGGCGAGGTCGCCCCCTACCCGACGGTGCACCAGTCGGACGTGGCGGCGACCCTCCTCGGCTTCTTCGGCCTCGACGGCCGATCGTTCAACCCGCACGCCGGTCCGCCCATCCCCGTGGCGTTCGCGGCGTCCGAGTCCGGTCCGGTTCGACCGGCGGACCCGAGAAAGACGCCCCGAGACCGTTGACATGCCCGTCCGTTGGTCGTATATGACGGCCACGAACTGAACCGAAGAATCCTGCGCCCGTGAGGAGGAATACGCATGCCTCCTGCCAGTCTTGTCTGCCCTATCGGTGGGCTCCGCGCCCGCCGCACATGGATCCTTTCGATCCTGGCGCTTCTCCTGCTCAGCCTGCCTGCCGGGGCCGCGCGCGCGGAGGCGCCGCCGGCCGGCACCGACCTGTACGGCATGGCCGCCGGCGGTATCGAGCTCGAGATCCCCGGCGCGGGCCGCGACTTCGTCCGCCTGACCGGCATGAGTCTGGTCAAGCGGGACGGCCCCGTCCCCTCGCCCACGGGCACGACCATCGCGACCGAGCTGGCGGCGCTGCAGCTATCCGGCGTCAGCCCGCTCTTCGGGACGGTCAAGGTGACCGTCCCGACCGGCACGAGCAGCGACGGTCTCGTCCACAGCAACCCCGGCCAGCCCGATTTCCCGGCCGACTCCTTCTTCGACGTCTTCGTCGACGTCTCGCTGCCCGATCGCGGCCTGGACCTGCACAACACGACCGCCTACCGGATCGGCGCGGTGATCAACTCGATCCCGTGGGTCGAGGTCTTCACCAACCCCGGACCGATCTCGGTTCCGCTGATCGACGCGGCGAACAACCCGGCCGGCAGCCTGACCCATCTGGCGATCGACTTCCGACCGCGCCTCGAGTGCCTGCCGACCCAGGCGCAGATGTCCTGGACGCTGCAGCAGGGAACGGAGGTGGTGCTGCTGTCCGGCCGATCCAACGTGGTGCATTCGGACTCCTTCGACCCGGGTGACGGGCTCGGAGAGTTCAACAGCCTGATCCTGGTCATGGACCTGGCGGGCACGAGCACCCTGGTCGGTCCCTTGCAGTATCACCTCCAGCCGGGGTTCGGGTCGCCCGGCAAGTCCAAGATGAACACGGCCGGGACGGTGGACTCCTTCTTCGATGTCTTCTTCGAGATCCACGACACGTCCTTCGACAATTTCTTCAACTCGCCCGCCGAGCCCCTCAAGATGAAGGGGACCAATCCGCCTCCGGGGCTGTTCGGACCGTTCAACAGCACCGGGCCCGTGCGCCTGTTCAACGCGCCCGGGGGCGGCCCGGTGATCGGGCCGGTGGGCCTGCTCAACTCGTTCAATTATTTCTGGAGCCCCTCGAGCCCCACGGTGATCTGCTGCGTGGACGCGGATGGCGACGGCGTGCTGGCGCCGCCCTGCGGCGACGACTGCGACGACCACGACCCGGAGAATTTTCCGGGGAACATCGAGATCTGCACCGACGGCCACGACAACAACTGCAACCAGTTGATCGACTGCCGCGACCCGTTCTGTGCCGGCCGCGACTGTAACGACGGCAACCAGTGCACGCGGCCCGATGTCTGCACGACGGCGGGCACCTGCTCCGGGCCGCCCGTCGACTGCGACGACCACAACCCGTGCACGAAGGATTCGTGCAATCCGCTGACCGGCCAGTGCCAGCACCAGCCGGCCGACTGTGACGACGGCAACCCGTGCACGATCGACCGCTGCGTCCCCGCCACCGGGCAGTGCGAGCACGTTCCCGTGGTGTGCGACGACGGCAACCAGTGCACCAGCGACGCGTGCGACCCGACGACGGGAGGCTGCCGGTTCACTCCGATGCCCGGCGCCCCGTGCGACGACGGGAACGGCTGCACGTCCGGCGACAAGTGCGTGCTGAACCCGAACGGCGGCATCGCCTGCCAGGGCACGCCGGTCGGCTGCGACGACAACAACCCCTGCACGCTCGACGAGTGCGACCCGCAGACCGGGACGTGCCTGCACGTGCCGGTGAACTGCGACGATGGCAACTCCTGCACCGCCGACGCCTGCGACCCGTCCATCGGCCAGTGCGTCCACCGGCCGATCCCCGTGCAGGAGCCGGAGCCGATCAAGTTCCGCGACGAAAAGACCATTCTCTGGGCGCCGACGCCGGACGCCGCTCACTGGAACACCTATCGCGGCACGATCCCGTCGAAGAATCTCGGCAGCCGGCTGCCGGGACCGGTGTACGATCAGACATGCTTCGAGAGCGACGATTCGTTCGGCGATGGTCCGACCCTCTGCACCGACTCCTCCGATCCGCCGCTGGGAACGGCCTATTACTACCTGGTGAGCGGGGAGAGCGTGTGCGGGGAGAGCGAGATCGGCCACCCGTCGGCGCCGCCGGGCGCCTCCATACCGAACACCTCGCCGTGCCCGACGCCCCCCTAGGGCCGCGCGCGTGATCGGTCCCGCGGTCGTGCGTGGAATCGTCGTCTGCCTGGCGGCGGCCCTGATCGCGCCGGCCGGCGCCCGGGCGGAGGATGCCGCCGCCGTTCCGCGCGCCGAGCGCCATTCACCCCGGCAGGGCTATCCGTCGGTCGGTCCGGAGGGCGCCGGGAACACGCTCATCTTCTTCACCGACTACCAGTGTCCGGTCTGCCCTCGCGCGGCGCGCGAGCTGGATCGCCTGGTGGCCGATCTGAACGGGGCGCTGCGTATCGAGCTGCACCACAATCCGCTCGCCATGCACCGCTTCGCGTACGACGCGGCCTCGGCCGCCAAGGCCGCGCAGTGGCAGGGGAAGTTCTGGGAATACCACGAGCTGCTGCTGAAGTCGACCCGCTTCGACCGCGACAGCCTCATCGCGCTCGCCGGCACCGCCGGCCTCGACCGCCAGAAATTCGAGCGCGATTTCGACAATCAGGATCTTCGCAAGCAGGTGACGGCCGAGGCCAAGCAGGCGCTCGACGCCAACGCCCTCGGCACCCCCGGTTTCCTGATCAACGGCCACGTCGAAGTCGGCTGGGCCTCCACGGAGTGGCTCGAGCAGGTCATCCGCCGGAACATGCGCTGAGTCGCGCGGGGCTTTAGTCAGGAGCGCCGCGTTGCCTTGGTCCGGCGCGGCGCGATGGTGCAGACCGTCAGTTCGTTCTTCACCCGGACGCGGACCAGCCGCTTCGCCACTTCCTTGGCGCGGCGGGCCTGGTCGCGCGACTCGACGCAGCCGCTGAGGGTCACGACGCACTCGCTGGTGCTCACCTCGATCAGGAACTGGCCGACGACGTGGTCCGCCGCCAGGCGGGTCCTGACCACCCGGGTGATCGCTTCGTCGTTGCAGGTCGACCCGCCGGCCCGTGCCGGCGCGGCCGGCGTCAGCCACGCCGCCAGGACGACCATCAGCGCGGCGCGTTTCATGTTCTGCCGGCTTCGAGACGTCGTTCCACGCGCGTCTTCGTCAGGATCAGAAGCGCCGGCAGCGTGGTGAGCGCCGTCACCAGGCAGGTCACCGAGCCGATGGCGGCGACGATCCCCATGGAGCGCAGACCGGGGTAGTTGCAGAAGCCGATCGTGCCGAACCCCGCGACGTTGGTCAGGGCCGCCATGACGACCGCCTTGCCGGTCTCCATCAGCCCCTCGAAGTTGCTCAACCCCTCCTGCGAGATGCGGTGGATGATGTGGATGCCGTAATCGATGCCGACACCGAGGATCATGGTGGTCACGAAGGCGTTGATGAAGTTCATCTTCATGTAGCGCACGTGCATGGCGTCGAGGGCGCTCATGACGCCGAGCATCCAGACGACACCGACCAGCAGCTGGATGTTGGCCAGCGTCGTCAGCCACAGGCTGCGGAAGTCCATCCAGAGCAGGACCGTGACCAGCAGGATGCCGAGCAGGACCGCCCGCCAGGCGTCGCGCCGGAACAGACGCTTCATCTCGGCGCTGGCGATGTTGGCGCCGGTGATCTCGATCCCCTGCGACGGATGGTCGAGAGCCTCGACCAGGGCCTTCGGGGCGACGCGTTTGGCGTCGGGGCCGGCGGGGAAGAGATAGGTCACGGACGTGTAGCCGCCGTCCGGCTCCTTCCGGACGTAACGCCCGATGAAGCGCTCGAGCCCGGCGGCGTCGAGGTCGTCGATGGTCAGCGGCCGCGCCGGGTGCAGGATCGCCGGCAGGGCCTTGAGATAGTCGTCGTAGGTCTCCTCGCGGAAGCCGTTGTCGCGCAGGGCGGCGCGGAACGTGCGCTCGATCCGGGCGATGTCGTACGTCCCGTCCTGACCCGCCCGCAGGGCCCGGATGACCTGCTCCTGGTCGGGGCGCGGCGGCAGATAGTTGAAGATCGACTCGTAGCCCCGCAGCGTGCCGTCCTGGACGAACCGGTCGAGCAGGCGGTTGGTCTCGCGGTTCTTCTGCATGACCGTGTCGAGGTCCGCTCCACGGACGATCGCCAGCATCGGCGTGAACTCGGCCTCGAATTTCCTGGCGATCGTCTCCTGCATGATCACGCCGCTGTTGTTGGGCGAGCGCAGGTCCTGCACGTTGCTGGTGAATTCGAGATTCCAGGCATAGACCCCGAGGACGGCGGTCAGCAGGATGGAGCCGGCGATCACCGGCCAGGGATGACGCGTGCTCCACGCCATGACGCGCTCGATGCCGAAGGAGTGCAGGTACAGTTTCTTGGTGATGTCGGTCCGCCGCGTCCGCCCCTCGTTCCAGGCGATCATCGCCGGCAGGAGGAACAGGATCGCGACCAGGCAGAACAGGATGCCGGTGCCGACCAGGAATCCGAAATCGCGCAGCCCCTTGTACTCGGTGATGCACATCGCGTAGAAGGTTCCCGCCGAGGTGATCGCCCCGGTGAACACGCCGAAGGCGGAGGCGCCCATCATCAGACGCAGCGACTCGTCCAATCCGCGGCCGCGGGTGCGCTCCTCGACGTAGCGGGCGTACATCACGATGGTGAAGTCGGTGCCGAGACCCATCAGCATGGCGGAGAAGCCGGTGGTGGCCGAGTTCAGGTTGCGCAGGAAGAGGTACGCGGCCGCGAGCGTCAGGATCTGGCCGACCATCAGCGGGACCGACGAGTACAGGATGGCGCCGAAGCGGCGGTAGCAGAAGTAGTACAGCCCCAGGATCAGGAGGAACGACACCACCCCGTTCCACACCATGTCGTTGATGATCAGGTTGCTGTCGTCGAGCGCGATGACGTAGCCGCCGCCGTACGACACCCGGGGCGCGCGCAGCGTCTCCGCGTCAGCCGCCGCATTCTTCACTCCGGCGGTCGCCTCCTCCCGGATCTCCGTTTCGAACGTGGTGGAGGCGGCCGCGACCGCGCGGCGCACCTCGTCCATGAGCTTCTTGTCGAAGGTGGTGTCCTGCGCCGGCTTCACCGGCTTGGCGATGATCAGGAGCGCCCCGCCGTCCTTCGACAGGTAGTAACCGCTCGACAGATCGACCTTGAGCGGCCCCTTGCTGCGCAGCACCTCCTTGAACACCAGCGACGAGACCTGGAACGGGTCCTCCTCGAGAAGCTGCTTGACCAGGAACGAGGACGGCCCGGTCAGCTGGCGGAAGTTCTCGCGGACCTGATTGCGGATGGCGCCGTCGGTAAACTTCGCCTCGAGGTCGCCCAGCTTCGATGGCGGCAGGAACAGGATCTGGTTGGTCCGGAAGAAGGAGAAGAACGGCCCGGAGGTGTCGATCTTGTGCTCGACGTACTGGATCGACGGGACGCGCTGCAGCTCCTCGGCGACGTGGTCCGCGAAGTCCTGCAGCTCCTCGACGCTCTGGCCCTTGCGCGACTCGACCAGCAGCAGGAAGTAGTCGAGGCTGCCGAAATCCTGCAGCGCCTCGCGAAAGGTGTTGATGACGCGGTTGTTGCGCGGCACCAGGTTCAGGACATCGCCGTCCAGCCGCAGCTGCCCGCCGAGCCACACCGACACCAGGCTGACCAGGAGGGTGATCAGGAAGACCACGCGGTAACGACGCCGGGAGAACTCCCCGATCCGGAGGAAGAGCCCCTGCTTGACGCCCGCCATCAGAGGTCCCGCCGGCCTTCGAGCGCCTTGCCGACGGTGACCTCGTCGGCGTACTCGAGCTCGCTGCCGACCGGCAGCCCCAGGGCGATGCGCGTGACGCGAACGCCCAGGGGCTTGAGAAGACGCGACAGGTAGACGGCCGTCGTCTCCCCTTCGACGTTCGGGTTGGTCGCCAGGATGACCTCCTTCACCGTTCCGTCGCGCAGCCGCTCGAGGAGGGGAGCGATCTTGAGATCATCGGGGCCGATGCCGCGCAGGGGCGCGATCGAGCCGTGCAGCACGTGGTACTGGCCGCGAAAACCCGACTTCTCGATCGCCACGAGATTGTTCGGCTCCTCGACGACGCAGATCTCCGCCCGGCTGCGGGATGCGTCGGAGCAGACGAGACACGGGTCGGTGTCGGTGATGTTGAAGCAGATCGAGCAGAGACGGATCGTCTCCTTGACCTCGACGATCGCCGCGGCCAGCGCCCGGGCGTCCTCGGAGCTGCCGCGCAGGATGTGGAAGGCGAGACGCTGGGCCGACTTGGCGCCGACGCCCGGAAGCTTCCGGAGCGCTTCGATCAACCTCTCGAGCGGCGCCGCGAACCGCACTCGGGTTCGCTCCTAAAGCCCGGGCACGCGCAGGGAGCCGACTTTCTCGGCCATGGCCTGCTCGATCTTCCGGTTGGCCTCGTTGACCGCGGCCCGGACCAGATCCTCGAGCATCTCCACGTCCTGCGACGTGACGACATCGGGCGCGATACGCACCGACAGGAGCTCGTGGCTGCCGCTCATCGTAACCGTCACCATGCCGCCGCCCGCGGTCGCCTCCACCTTGAGCTCGGCGATCTCCTTCTGGATGGTCGCCTGCATCTTCTGCGCCTGTTTCATCAACGCCTTGATGTCCATCGTGTCTCCGAACCGGCGGCCGCTCCGTCGCCGCGGTCCCGCCGTTCAGGCCTGCTCGACGTCGACGATCTGGCCGTTGAAGGCGTCCAGGAGGGTCCGCACGATCGGGGTCTTCTCCGCGGCCTCCCGCAGACGCTCACGGCTGGCTTCTTGCGGTGGCGTGGAGGAGAGCGCGGCGGCGACGCCGGGGCCCGCCACACGGACCTGGATCGCCAGGACGCGACCGGCCGTCTCGCGCGCCACCGCTCCAAGATAGTCGAGATTGTCACGGCTTTCGACTTTCTCCTTGAAGAAGCCGTGCTTCTCGTTGAAGGCGATGTGCAGCGTGTCGCCGGAGATTTCCACCCACGACGCCTCCTCCAGGAGTCCGCCCAGGGCGCCGCGCTCCTGGTGCACCCGCCGCAGGATCGACTCGACGACCGCTTGTTCGCGCGTCGCCGCCTGCGGCTCGGCCGGGACGGCGGCGTGCACCGCGGCGGGAGGCCCGGGAGCCGGCGACGATTTGCTCCCCGGCGCCGGGGAAGTGGCGCGCGGCCGCGCGACGCCCGGGCCCGGTCCGCCGGTCTCCTCCGGCGGTCGCCCGGACGGGACCCGATCGATCGCCGCGATGAGTTCCTCGATGGGCCGCAGATCGGAAAGACGCGCCAGCTTGATCGCCAGCGCCTCCAGGAGGAAGCGCGGGTGCGCCGAGCCCTTGACCCGGTACTCCTCGCGCGTCATCAGCTCCAGGATGCGCAGCAGCTCGTCCTCGCCGAATTGACCGGCGACGTCGCGCAACGTCTGGATCTCCTCGGGGCCGCCCGCGACGTGACGCGACGGGTCCGGCACGACGCTGACCAGCAGGAGGTCGCGTCCGTACGCCATCAGATCCTCCAGGAACTGCGCGGGGAGGTACCCCTTCTCGAAGACCGTCTCGACGATCGCGATCAGACGGGCGTAGTCGCGCGCCCGCACGGCGGCGTAGAACCCGACGATCAGATCGCGGTCGATGACGCCCAGGATGGTGCGTGCCTGCTCGTCGGTGACCGAATCTCCGGAGAAGGCGATCACCTGATCGAGGGCGCTCTGGGCGTCCCGCAGGGATCCTTCCGACATCCGCGCGATCAGGTCCGCGACGCCCGCCGGAACCCGGACCTTCTCCCCTTCGGCGATCCGCAGCAGGTGGGCCGCGATGTCGGCGTGCGCGATCTTCTTGAACTCGAAATGCTGGCAGCGCGACAGGATGGTGAGCGGTAGCTTGTGGTAGTCGGTCGTGGCGAAGAGGAACACGACGTGCGGCGGCGGCTCCTCCAGGGTCTTGAGGAGCGCGTTCCACGCCTCGTTCGTCAGCATGTGCACTTCGTCGATGATGTAGACCTTGTAACGGTCGCGCGCCGGGGCGTAGCGCACCGTCTCGCGGAGCTCGCGCACCGCGTCGATGCCGCGATTGCTGGCCCCGTCGATCTCGAGCACGTCCATCGATCGGGTCTCGGCGATTTCCTGGCAGGACGGGCAGGCGTTGCACGGGGTCGGGGTCGGGCCCTTCGCGCAGTTGAGCGCCTTGGCCATGAGGCGCGCCACCGTGGTCTTGCCGACGCCGCGCAGCCCGGAAAACAGGTAGGCGTGGTGGATGCGCCGGTTGGCGACGGCGTTCTGGAGGGTGGTGACGATCGGTTTCTGGCCGACCACCTCTTCGAACGTCTGCGGCCGGTACTTGCGGGCAAGGACCTGGTAGCTCACGGCAGGATCCGGTCTCTCACAGGAACGTCGGGCGCTTCAAGGAGTGCGCGGCCTTCCCCTGGGACGAGGCCGGCCTGAGGGCCGGTTCAAGTGGACCCGCGGCGCCTGCGAGGTCCTCCTGACGGCTGCTCCCTTCCGGGCCTGACCGGGTTTGGCGGTTCGCATCGCGCGGGGCTCGAACCGGCCGTCGCGCCGACCCGCCGCGCAAGTCCGCGGCGGCAACTCGTGGCCGAACCGCCCGATGCTATTGCATCTGCCCCGGACTGTCAACGCGATCGGCCACCGCGCGGCCGCAGCCCCGGCGACGCAGGCCGCAGCGCGGCGCGCCGAAAGCGTGCATTCGGCCCGCGGTGATGCTAGATTCCCGGTGGCGGCGCAGGCCACGGAGGTAGTGGATGTGAGCGTCCCGATCGCGACGACCCTGACCCTTGGCTTCGTCCTGGGCCTGCGCCACGCCCTCGACGCCGACCACGTCGCCGCCGTCGCCGCCCTCAACGAATCACGGGAAGGCCTCAGGCGGGCCCTGGTGAACGGCTTCTCCTGGGGGGTCGGTCATGCCCTCACGCTGGGCGCGGCGGGC